>Ga0209188_1000031_pt1 | contig 156702 bp, 157 predicted proteins | sample C_130625_EF_Meta_FD_187307 | JGI IMG/M metagenome (GOLD analysis project Ga0209188, IMG submission 187307) | Freshwater microbial communities from Lake Croche, Canada to study carbon cycling - C_130625_EF_MetaG (SPAdes) (version 2) | ecosystem: Environmental > Aquatic > Freshwater > Lake... | reverse complement strand
GCACGCGGAGAGTTCAAGGGATCACTCAGTGAGGCGATCGGACAGACGCCGCTCTTGCAGATGGAGTTGGAAGCTCCGCTGCGTGTCGTGAAGGAACAGGGCCGGCTCCAGTTTACCAAGGAGACAGGTCCAATACGCGGCACTGCCAAGGCTCAACTTGTTCCTCTGGAAGGCTGGGCTTCGCTACTCGGTCTTACCGATTGGCCGTTCAAGGGTGCAAGGCTCGACGGAGCCTACACGTTGGGCGGAAGCTTCGAAAAGCCGACCCTCGTGGGGGCCCTCATGATGTATGCCGACGAGGCAAGGCTTGTGGGATCGCAGCATCTGCGGAACCTTCGGCTGCCGATCGCGCTTAATTCGAACCAAGCCATTTTGGCTGGGGGAGTCGCTGATTTCAAAGGGAAGCCGCTGAATCTTACAGGAGAGTTGAATTGGAGCAAAGAGAGCCAGGGGGGGAGCCTCTTGTTGAAGGGGCATGCTTTACCCATAACCCTCTGCGGCGAGCTCACGGGTGAAGGTGATGCCGACCTGATGGTTTCTCTCAAACCACCCGATAGGCCCGAGTTGACGGGTACGATCCTGCTGAAATCAGTCACCGGAGCCATACCACTACGATTAACGCCCAGTTTCGTTCCCCCGGGGATTGCAATGAGCGGCGAAAAGCCACCGTTGATCTCCTACCCCACAGGGAGTATTGGAAACGGCAATTTAAGCGTGAACATGAAACTTAAGACGTCGGGCTTCATCGCTCTCGAAACACCGGCGGGAGAGAAATCCAATCCGGGTGGGCGGGAGAAGCCACGCATCGCGATGGACCTGACTGTGACCGGTGGTGCAGAAGCACCCAAACTTGGAGGGACTATTCAACTGCAGAATGGATCGGTGGAACTTCCCTGCGGACTTTTCCAAGTTTCCCAGGCCAGCCTGTCGATGGAAAATGGAGGGAGTTGGTTCAATGCCACAGCGTATGGCATGACCCATTTTGGGGTATGCTCGCTGGCGATTTCCACAACAGCCGATGCGGTGACTGTTGAGAGCACCGGCCCCTCGGGTATCAAAGATACCGATCTTATGCTGGCATTGGCGACAACATCTCCCGCTGGTGGAAACGCTGCTCTATTCAACCAGAGCTACGCCTGGATCCGCCAGAGCATCCTCGTTCCAGACCAGACGGCGTGGAGAAACATAGCGCTTACGGAGACAACCTCACCTGCCTCGCTTGGATTCTACGGATCGCCCTGGGTTTGGGGGATGATGTGGAGCAAGGCGAGAACCGATAACCAATAAAGATTCATGGAGAGCATGACCGGACATGGTCGCGGAAACGCGACAACAGAAGGATGGAGGATCACGGTGGAATGCGGTTCCGTGAACAGAAAGGGTATCGAGATCACCGTGGCGTTACCCAAGGCGATCTCTTCCCTTGAGCAGAAGATACGGGAAGCCGTCCAGAAAAGCGTTAACCGCGGGCGGGTTAATATCACCGTCCTGCTAGAGAGTTCCGGTAGGAGTGCGCCGGGCCAGGGCGTCGTGGACCGGGAGGCTGCGCGCAAAGCCTTCCAAGAAATGAAAGCCCTTCAGGAGGCCCTCTCACTGCCCGGAGAGATCACACTGGATTTGCTTATGAGGGCGCCGGGTGTCCTGAGGAGCCCCACCGAGGAGGCTCCCTCAGTGGAGGCTCTCTGGCCGACTCTGCAGGGTGCCCTCGTGCAAGCGCTGGATCGGATGTCCGCAATGCGCCGGAAGGAAGGGGCTCACCTCGTCACGGATCTATTAAAAAGGGTAAAGATGCTGGAGACCGTTACCAAAGCGATCCGTGGACGGGTCCCATCCGTCCTGCGCCAGCGCCGGGATCACCTGAAGGCCAGTCTGGAAGACCTCGGTCTTCCATTATCGGTCAATGATCCCGCACTAGCGCGCGAGTTGGCATTCATGGCCGAACGGAGCGATATTACAGAGGAGCTCACCCGGCTCGATAGTCACTTTTTACAATGCAGGGAGGCGCTGGAGGGTAAGGAACCGGCGGGACGGACCCTCGATTACCTTGCCCAAGAGATGTTCAGGGAATTCAACACGCTCGGCAACAAGGCAGCCGATGCAGCCATCTCCCAACGGGTCGTGCAATCCAAGGCGGAACTTGATAAGATCCGCGAGCAGGTCGCTAACCTCGAGTAATCCGCGTGAGTAATCCATCCCACCAATTTCGCCGTACAGGTATCCTGTTCGTGATTTCCGCCCCCTCCGGAGCCGGCAAGACCACCCTCTGCACGGCACTCCGGCAAAAGCCTGACTTCGTCTGGAGCGTTTCCTGCACGACGCGCTCTCCTAGGAACGGGGAAATTGACGGAGAGGACTATCACTTTCTTTCACGTGAGGAATTCACGCGGAGACTGGGCGCCAATGAATTCCTCGAGCATGCCGAGGTTCACGGAAACCACTATGGAACGCTGAAGGGGCCAGTTCTCGAGAACCTCCAGAACGGCATCGACGTACTCCTTGATATCGACACCCATGGCGTCGATAACATCCGGGCCTGTGGTGACCCCATCATCCTTCAAGCGCTCGCGGATGTCTTCATCATGCCTCCCGAACTCGAGGAGCTCCGTCGCCGTCTGATGCGACGAGGTACTGAGACAGCCGAGCAGGTCGAGATCCGGATGAGCAACGCCGCCCGTGAGATGGAATGCTGGCGCGATTATCGATACACGATCATCAGCGGGTCCATGGAGGAGAATATCGAAAAGTTCCGTGCGGTCATGCGGGCCGAGCGGTATCTCAGCCGTCGTATGAGTGTCGTATCGGAGGGCGGCGCATGAACGGAACGCATAAGGCCACGGGAAAAAAGATCGTCCTCGGTGTCAGCGGGTCCATCGCAGCGTACAAGGCGGCGGAGATCATCAGCCAACTTCGCAAGTCGGGCCATGATGTCTTCGTCGTGATGACCCGAAGGGCCATCGAATTCATCACACCACTTACGCTCGCAACGCTCTCACGGAATCCCGTGCTTTGTGATCTCTCGGAAGAAATTGCAGATGCTTGGAAGCCGGGTCACATCGAGTTGGCTGACCGTGCGGATCTCCTGCTGATTGCTCCTGCGAGTGCAAGTTGCATGGCACGACTGGCATGCGGATTTGCTGATGATGCGTTAGGAGCTGTGGCCCTTGCAACCCGTGCGCCGTTGTTGATCGCACCCGCGATGAATGGAAAAATGTGGGAGCATCCCGCAACGATCGAGAACTACGAACGGCTTCGCAGCCGTGGAGCGGAGTTCATCGGACCCGCCGAAGGCATGCTGGCATGCGGTTACGAGGGAAGTGGAAGGTTGGCTGACGTCGGGGAAATCGTGGAGAAAGTCAGGCAGATGATTTCGTAGCGAAGTCGGGCAGAAAAAATTCGTGCACATTGCGCGAAAATATTTAAACAAAATCCGTTGACGCAACACGCGAAGCAACTTATTCACATTCAGCAGTGACTTATTCACAATATTTTCACACACACCGCCCATGCGGAACCAAGGAGGTGGATTGAAATGCCCGTAAAGAAAAAAGCCCCAGCCAAAAAGGCTCCTGCTAAGAAAGTCGTTAAGAAGGCCGTAGCCAAAAAGGCTCCTGCTAAGAAGGTCGTTAAGAAGGCCGTAGCCAAAAAGGCTCCTGCCAAGAAGGTCGTCAAGAAGGCTCCTGCAAAGAAAGCCGTCAAGAAGGCCGTCGCTAAAAAGAAGAAGTAAGTATTCCTCCCGCCGGAACAACCTTTCGGCGACGAGCTAAAATCTTGGGGGAAGCGCTAAAAACGCTTCCCCCAATTTTTTTGGATGCGTCACGGGAAAACACGCCGCCATCAATTACATGGTTCCTTTCTCGACCGCGTTCCCGCCCTCCGTTAACTACTTTCCATGGACGAACTGATACTTACCACCGCGCGTGACGCGGCCCTCGCTGCCGGAGGAATGATCCGGGGACACTTTGAGCAGGAGTTGAATGTCGATGCAGCCGAAGCTCACGACATTAAGCTGGAGCTCGACCGCCGTTCCCAAGCGCTGATCGAGTCGGTCATCCTCGGCATCTTTCGCGACCATGCCATCTACGGAGAGGAGGGAATCCGGGGCGACCAGAGTGCGGCGGACCAGTGGATCATCGACCCTATCGATGGGACCGTGAATTTTTTCTATGGCATACCCCACTTCGCGGTTTCCATCGCCCATCGCCGGAACGGCGTCATCACGACTGGTGTCATTTACCAGCCGATGACCGATGAACTCTGGATTGCCTCACGGTCCACGGGACGCGTCACGCTGAATGATCGTCCGATCCGCGTCAGCAGCCGAAAAAAACTTGCCGATGCCATCGTGTCCGTGGGTGTTTCCAAGACAGAAGCCTCCATCGAGAAAGGATTACCGGTTCTCGGCGCGATGATGAAGTCAGCCCGCAAGACCCGCATGATGGGAAGCGCTGCGCTCGACATCGCCTTCGTGGCCAGCGGGCGATTGGATGCCTATATCGAGAGCCAGATCAGTCTTTGGGATATTGCGGCCGGCATGCTCTTGGTAGAACTCGCGGGCGGTACAGTGGATCTTCGACCCCATGAAACTGTCCCTGACAAATATTCCTGCGTTGCCTGCAGCGGCACGATCGCATTCGATCATCTTTAATCCAGAGCCATGGCAAAAATTACCCGCAGTGGGATAGGCTACGACGTCCACCGTCTCGAGCAGGGAGAGGCACACCGTGTTCTCGTGCTTGGTGGGGTGACGCTTCGGCATCCGCAGGGACTGACACTATCGGGTCACTCCGATGCGGATGTACTCAGTCATGCTATCGCCGACGCCCTTCTGGGAGCAGCGGGTCTGCAGGACATCGGCCACTATTTCCCGAATACGGATCCATCAATCAAGGGCATCTCCAGCCTCGAGATCCTAAGGCGCGTGGCAGGTATCCTTGCCGAAGCGGGGGCTCGGGTGATCAACGTCGATTCCACCCTCATTGCCGAGGAACCGCGGATCGGGCCGTTTGTCCAAGAAATGAGAGAGAAGATCGCGGGATCGATCGGGATCGATTCCTCCCGCATTGGGGTGAAGGCGACAACCAATGAGTGCCTGGGATTCCTCGGCCGCGGCGAGGGGATTGCCGCGCTAGCGACAGCCTCCGTAGAGACTCCCGAGGAATAGTCCTCGCCAAGAGCATGTCGCTGCAGGTTCACAACACCCTCTCCCGGACACGCGAGGAGATCACTCCGCGTTCCGGCGAAGGGAAAGTCCTTTCGCTCTACACCTGCGGGCCGACGGTTTACGCGCATGCGCATATCGGTAACTTCCGAGCCTACGTTTTCGAGGATTTGCTCCAGCGTCATCTTCGGGAACGTGGCTTCATTGTCCGCCGTGTGATGAATCTTACCGACGTGGATGATAAGACGATCCGCGGCGCCCATGCCGCCGGAATCGCACTGGCTGATTACACCCGCCCCTTCAAGGAGGCCTTCTTTGAAGATGCCAAGACACTCCGACTCCTGCCTGCCGAGGCCTATCCCGCCGCGACCGATCCGGAACAAATAGCACGAATGATTGCCATGATCGGCATCCTGATGGAAAAGGGAAACGCCTATCAGGCCGAGGATGGATCAATCTATTTCCGCATCGCTTCTTTTCCTGATTACGGGAGGCTGGCCCACGTCGATCTGGAAAACCAGCGAAGCGGGCAACGGGTCGCCAGCGACGAGTATGACAAGGAGGCTGTTGCCGACTTCGCACTCTGGAAGGCCTGGGTTCCCGAGGATGGTGCCGTTGGCTGGGAGAGCCCCTGGGGGAAAGGTCGGCCCGGATGGCATATCGAGTGCAGTGCCATGGCCACAGGCCTGCTTGGCCAGACCATCGATATCCATTGCGGTGGGGTCGACAACATCTTCCCCCACCACGAAGCCGAGATCGCCCAATGCGAATGCGCGGCCCATGGGGAGCAGCCGTTCGTCCGCTACTGGATGCACTGCGCCCACCTGATGGTCGAGGGTTCCAAGATGGCCAAGTCGGCCGGGAATTTCTTTACCTTGCGCGATCTGATCGAGAAGGGATGGACCGGTCGCGAAGTGCGTTATGCCCTGATTTCCGTCCACTACCGGGGCGCACTCAATTTCACCATTGAGGGATTGGGTGCCGCGCGCACCGCACTCGCCCGCCTTGATGCGTGGCATGAGCGTCTTCTAGAGACAGCGGGATCAGAAACAGCATCCGAGGTGCCGAATCCCGCCACCGAAGGATTCTTCAGCGCGCTGGATGATGATCTGAATATTTCCGGTGCACTCGCTGTTCTCTTTGAGACACTGCGTGAGAGTAACCGCTGCATGGATGAAGAAAAGCTCACGCCGGTGCAAGCCTGCGGACTGCTGAACTGGCTCGGCCGCGTGGATGGAGTCTTGGCCTTGGAAGCAGACACCGTCACCACAATCCCATCAGAAGTGGAAGAGCTTGTTGCTGCCCGCGCCGCCGCCCGCTTCGCGAAGGAGTGGAAGAAGAGCGACGAGATCCGCGATCAGATTGCCGCCTTGGGTTGGATCGTAAAGGACACCAAGGACGGACAGAAGCTAACAAAAGCATGATTCACAGGAATGAACGGGATTAAGGAGATGAGCAGCCAATTTTTCCTATCCCATTTATCCCCTTCATCCCTGTAAGGTATTCTCCATGTTCGCGCCTGACACCCTCCTCGATCTCGACCGTACTGAGCACAGTGTCATCTTCGAGAATGTCACCCACGCGTGGGAGGCACTCGCCAAGATCTCGACCTATCTCCAGTTCCGTCTGAAACCGGGTATCTATGGCAAGCTGATCGGAAAGCCCTTCATTAGTGGTGCTGTCTATATCGGACGCGGGACGATCATCGAGCACGGAGCGATGATCAAGGGACCTGCGTGGATCGGTGAGGGGTGCGAAATCCGTAATGGTGCCTACATCAGGGAGAATGTGGTTGTTGGGGATGGTGTCGTTCTTGGGAACTCCAGCGAGTTCAAGAACTGCCTCATCTTCGACGAGGCGCAGATTCCTCACTTCAATTATGTCGGTGACTCCATCCTCGGATACAAAGCGCACCTTGGTGCCGGTGCAATTCTCTCCAATGTTCGCCTGGACCATGCGCCGATCTCCGTAGCCACTTCTGAGGAATCGATCGACACAGGTCTGAAAAAATTCGGGGCCATCATCGGTGATCGTGCTGAGATCGGATGCAACTCGGTGCTGACCCCCGGGTCGATTATCGGGCGCGATACGATTATCTATCCGGGGACGTCATGGAGGGGAGTGTTGCCTTCCAATTCTATCGCCAAGATGGATCCTCAGACGTTGAAGATTATCCCCCGCCAAAGTAGGGATTGATGGGGGCTTGGGATATCGGCGGATAGCTGTGTTGGCCTGCGGTCGCCGTAGGACTACTACGGCTTTCCTTGGCCGCCTTGCTCTCCATCCGATCTTCCAAGCCGGCTACGTTTTTACTCAGTCTGTGCCTCAATATCACCAATAATGGCTTTAGCTATAAAAGCTACGCAACGTACATGCCAATTATTGGGCCGCCACCAATAATGCCTGTAAATACCCACGCCATTAAAGCCATCGTGTGGGCAAAAAGTTTGCTATGATGTTGATCGAGTTCTGCAGCCCCAGCCATTATGGCGAAAGGAAAACCAACCAATAAAAAGATTACGATTGAGGGGATAAGAATAATCCACCCAAAATATGGTTTTTGGTACGAACCGGTGCAATTTCTTTAAAAGCTAGCCATCCGCCTATACTTCCACACAGAGAAGTCGTTGGTCTCTAGCACTTTAGTTCCTGCATCGAATTGGGATTCGAATTCCGGGAAGTGGGTGTCGCCTTCGATGGTTTGGGGGACTTTGGTGACGTAGAGTTCCTGCACTCTTGGGAGGAGGAGTCGGTAGATTTCTTCGCCGCCGATCACGAAGAGGTCACGACCATCCAATTTGTTCTCAAGTTCCTTCAGCTCATCGAGGGAACGGATAATGGTGACTCCGGGTGTCTCTGGCATGGTGCGGGAGAGGACGATATTCTCCCGACCGGGGAGAGGCTTGCCGATCGACTCGTAGGTTTTGCGACCCATGAGAATAGCGTGACCCATGGTGGTGGCCTTGAAGAATTTGAAATCCTCGGGCAGATGCCAGGGGATCGTACCGGCATTACCGATAACCCTGTTTTCCGCCATCGCCACAATCGCCTTAATCATCTGGCTTGTTCTTTTGCCGTCATGCGGCGTTCTCGTCCTTCGCGGTATGCCCGATACCGCTACCAGTCCTCGGCCTAGCCTGCTGCCAAAACTCCTGCGCCATCGGGCATGATCTGAATCCCATTCCTGAGTTCCTGAGTTCCATATTCATCGCTGCGGTCTTCAACCTAAACGGCGATAGGGGCCTTGATCGCGGGATGGGGATCGTAGCCTTCGAGGGTGAAGTCTTCGTAACGAAAATCCTCCAGCGTTTTCACTGCAGGATTGAGCAGCATCCGCGGCAGCGCACGCGGTTCGCGTGAGAGCTGTTCACGAGCCTGCTCCAAATGATTCACGTAAAGATGGAGGTCCCCGAAGGTGTGGATGAACTCCTTGGCCTTCAACCCGCAGACCTGGGCGATCATCATCGTCAGCAAGGCGTAGGAGGCGATATTGAAGGGAACGCCTAGGAAGAGATCGGCGCTGCGCTGGTAGAGCTGGCAGCTGAGTTCGCCGTTTGCCACGTAGAACTGGACGAGTGCGTGGCATGGGGCTAGGGCCATCTTGTCGATCTCACCTGGATTCCAAGCGCTGATGATATGGCGTCGGCTGTCGGGATTCTTTTTCAGGTCCTCGACCAGGTGCGCGATCTGGTCGACGGTTCCCCCCTCCGGGGTGCGCCACCGCCGCCATTGTGCGCCATAGACGGGGCCGAGGTCGCCGTTTGCATCAGCCCACTCGTCCCAGATGGTGACCCCGTGCTCCTTCAGATAGCCGATATTGGTATCCCCTTTGAGGAACCAGAGCAGTTCGTGGATGATGGAGCGGAGATGGAGCTTCTTGGTGGTGAGCAGGGGGAAGCTCTGGGTGAGATCAAAGCGCTCCTGGGCACCGAAGACCGAGAGGGTTCCCGTGCCGGTGCGATCGTCCTTCCTCGTTCCGTGATCGAGGACGAGATTCAGGAGCCGCAGGTAGGGAGTCATCGCAATGTCGAGGCCAGCCTAACCGTTGTAGACGCTGTCGGGATTAAAGAGAGGCTCTTCCTGTGGAGGGAGGTCATTCCCCTCCTTGTCGAGCTCGACATAGAAGCAGCTCGCAAAGCCGGTGTGACAGGCACCGCCATGCTGCTCGACCTCGAAGAGCAGGGTATCGCGGTCACAATCGACAAACCATCGCAGGATCTTCTGTGTGTGGCCGCTCGATTCACCCTTCTTCCAGAGCTTCTTGCGGGAGCGGCTCCAGTAGTGCATGTAGCCGGATTCCACCGAATGCTTCAGGGAATCCTCGTTCATCCAGGCCATCATCAGCACACGTCCACCCGCTGCAGCGCTCTCCTGCACGATGGCAGGAATGAGGCCGCGGTCATCATATTTGAGGTTCAACTCCATCCGCTCATTTCGGAGGTGAAGCCGCTTCTGCGCAAGAAGATTATTGAACAGGATTCCCGATTGCGGATTGGGCGGACTTTCGTGAGGATATGAGCGTGGAAGTCCTATCCGTGAACACGCCCCGCTACCGCTATTATGAGGAAGCGCCCGCAAATCTCTCAGTCCCACTGGCAGAACTACTGGATAGGATCCCCACGGAACACCTCCAAGACCTAAGCAGGGGGGAGCCGGGGAGCAGTACGCAGGACTCAATCGAGCTTCCCTGCAAGGAGCTCCTTGCGGGGAACACGCCAGGGCTTTTACTCGGTAAGCTGAGCGATCTGCTTCCCGGAAAGATCGTGATGACCAACGAGGCCGACCGAATGAGGAAAGTGGAGTTGCCCGCGGGATGGCTCGTTCTCCATTACCGGCTGGTCACTCGCAGCGAAGAGATGGAGTCAGTAGGAGAGCAAGAAAAGGGCGCCAGAGTTCCAGAGGACGGGAACAGGGGCATAACCGGTGAAGAGAGAATCATCGATGCCGCGCTTGTGACCACCCCAATCGCAAAGCCCCCTTCCTCCAGCCTAGATGAAAAAAGTGTTAGTGGGTTGCGGGGTGAACCTGAGGAGAAGGCTACTGCTCAAGTCAAAGCTCCCGAGGAAACGCTCTCAAAAGAATCGTCCCATGCGGGGGCAGATCTTTCCGAAGAGCAGGAACCAAAGCCCCTTGGCGAGGTCAACAAGGGCCCCAACAAGGGGCTCTTTGCGTCGCTTCCTATCTTCAGCCGGCAGAAGCCGGATAAAGTTTCTCGCGAGTCTGCAGACTGCTCGGAAATTCCGGAGATCGTGATGGGGGAAAAAGCCGTGCCGCTCGTCGTCCGGTCATCGGAAAACGAAGGAAAGGAATCCCCTTCGCTCCTGGCGCTGGAGCCACTCTGGAAGCTCGATCCCGGTGATCAGCTTGCAGATCCCACTCACCTCCAGGATCTCTTCATGACGGAAGAGAAGTTAACGCTCGACCGCGTCATCGCCTTGGCGGGTCAACTGCCAGGCCTGCGCGCCTGCGTGCTAGCCCACGGGGATCAGGTGGTCTGCGCCTCCAATACCAGCGCTGGTGTCGATCTCCAGACCCTTAGCGGTCAGGCCATGACGATGCTTTCCCAGATACGCGAGTCCTCAGCCAAGATGGGCCTTGGGTCGATCCCTGCCGTGACCTTGCATGCGGAACAGGGGGCGCTCAGCTTCCTGCACAAGGGGGAGCTCTGCCTGCTCGTGTTGCATGCCGACAGGGGGTTCATCCCCGGAGTGCGCGAGCGCCTTCAGGAGATGCTCGGACATTTGTCCGATGCTAAAGCACTTCCCCCCAAGGGAAGTGCGGAAGAAGCGGCTTGAAGCGCAGAGGAGGCCGCCATGTGGAGGATGGTTTTTTTACCTTTTTAACGCTTTGCCGCTGTCGATAGAATCCCGGGATGCTTGAACTCTTGCAAAAAGGCGGTCCTCTCATGTGGATCATCCTGCTCTGCAGCGTCGTTGCGCTCGGGGTGTTTCTGGAACGTCTTATCTATCTCCACCGGGCATCCATCCTTGTCGGGGAACTTCTTGGCGGGCTCTCCCTACTGATCCGCAACGGCAGGATCGCCGAAGCGCTCGGCGAATGCTCTTCGATATCAGGGCCGGTCGCTCGGGTCCTGCTCTCCGCACTCATGCGTCCGAAGGAGCTTCGGGATGTACTCCAATCGATCACTAGGGACTCTGCCTTGTTGGAGATTCCTAAACTCGAAAAAAATCTCTCGATCCTCTCAGCCTTGGCCTATGTGACTCCCTTGGTGGGTCTGCTTGGCATGGTGCTTGGGCTTTTGGATGCCTTTCTTGCGGTCTCCGCTCACGGTGGGTACGCCACGGCGGAGGAGCTTTCGCGCGGCGTTTACGAGAGCATGTTGAACGCTGCTGCTGGTCTGGCCGTAGCTATTCCTGCCTTCATCGGCCACAGCTATCTGACTGCCAGGGTCAATGACATCATCCATGACATGGAGCGGGCCGGGATCGAGATCGTGAATCTACTTACCTCTCCTCCCTCCGAAGGCGATCAGCCGGCTGCATGAGACTTCCCCGTCTGGCGGGTGCGGGCTCACCCTTTCTTCTCCTCGCGCCGGCGCTGGCGACCCTGCTGAGCCTGGCGTTTTTCCTGCTGTTGTCCAGCTCCTTTACCCTGCAGCCGGGGATCCCGATGAAAGTACCCGACGCCCCGTTCCTTCTGCTGCCGCAGCACGACCCGCAGGTGGTCAGCGTCACGGGCGCTCCCCTCCCCCAGATCTATTATGAGCGCAACGTGGTCTCTCCATCTGAGTTGGAGAAGGCCCTTGGCAAGGTTCGCAAGACAGGCAGCCTCATCATCAAGGCGGATCGGCTGGCTCCCTACGACCTGTTGCTCCAGATCATGACGATCGGCATCCGGTGTGGGTTCACCGTGGTACTGGCCACGGATTCCAAGCCGGCGTTATGATGCCCTCGCTGCCACGTGTGCCCATGACCCCCCGCGAGCTGGGCGGTTTGGCTCACTTGCTCTTCGAATGGCCCATTCGTCAGGCGCCCAGGCTGACGCTGCCGTTTTGTATCCTCCTTGCAGCGATCGTGCAGGGAATCATGATCTTCCTCTTTTCGATCAGTTATAAGGCTCCCTCCGGACCCAGGCCGGAATCTCCGCAGGTCTATTTCCTTCCCCCCGATTCCAAGGCGGCTATTCGGCTGGCCCCTTGGCTTGAGGCGAATGATCCCGCAGTATTTTCACCTCAGCGGGCCGCTGGCGAGGCGCTCCCAGCACTACCACCCCTGAACTATCGACCCAGCTACATGGAGTCGCCCCCCCCGCTCCGACCGCTCCCACCGGAGGAGCTTCCAGCACTTCAACCTCCATCCCTTCCCCTGGATGCGGGTGTCTCTGGAGGATTGGTTGGCTTGGGTAAGAAATCGGTCCGGTCGCCTGCTGTTGGTGCCCCAGTAACAGACTCGAGAGCCGCATCGGTTGTCCATTGGGAGGACGATCTGTCGAGCCGGATCCTAGTGACCCTCCCGCCACTATCACTCGGTCTCCCTAGCCCACCAGCATTAGCCCATGGCAGAGGGGCGCAGGAATCCTCCCTCTATCAGGTGGCCGTGAATGAAGAGGGGATCCCTTCTCACAATGTCCTAATCGGGACATCCGGAGATGCAGCCAGTGACGAGGCCGGCAAGATCTGGATTCAGTCGGCGCGTTTTCAACCGGCGGACCATGTCACCTGGGGCCGTGTTCTCATCATTTGGGGGGCAGGAACCAAGGATGATGTAACCAAGGGGACGGGGAACGTCCCGGTCAATTCCAAATGATTCCCATCACGCTCTCTTGGTTTGTCTGCCTCTATCTGGGGATTTTTCTTGCTGGCATGTTGCTTCTTTGGGGGGGGTATGAAGTGATCCGAAGGTATGGCTACGATTCCAGAGGGCGCGATCATGTTTATTGCAGGATTTGCAGTTCGCGATACACCGACAGCAGCGACGCCGATCTTCTTCACTGCCCGGTCTGCGGCAGTTTGAACGAGCGTACGGCTGGGAAAAAGGTCTAGGCCCTCCCGTTGTGAATAACTTGTGTGAAAACGCGCCCTTCTCTTTCAGGGACGTTGTGGAACAGCAGGGATGGGAAACCAAGCGCACCCTCCTGTTACTAGAGAATAGCGGCTCTGCTCCGTGGAACATACTCTGATAAAGAACGGAACAGGGCTCACCCATGTGACATCTCCGTCACATATGGTGAAAGCTGGCTCTGGACGCCATGAGGGAGTCTATCACTAGGGCCGGCACCTGTGAATAACTCGGGAGTTTTCCACACAGAGGTGCTTTCTGATTGAGGGGCACTCCGGTTTCATGACCCATCAAGAAAATCTGGATTCCTGACCATATAGCCGATTTGCCTTGTTTCCTCCCCGGTATGATGCGAGGAAAAGAGTTGTGCCCGTAACAGGCAGCCGCCGCATGGCGGGGCGGTTCAAGACCGTTCCACGGAATTAACAGGGGAAATTTTCTAAAGCCTTCTCCGATTCGTTTTTTCTCGGGGAGGAGGTCTTCACCACCGCAGCCGGTCGTCCCGTAAAAGACTGCAGGTCGACCAAACAACGCCCACCGCACTCCATCTTCCTCAACAGGGGAGGATCGGGACACAGCGGAGGGAGCGGCTACCGGGCCATCAACACACATCGTAAAGAACTAGAACAGCACTGATCCCAGTCAGCCCCGACCACGTGTCCCGGGCCGCGACCCACAGGGATTTCCCAACAACACACCAACCAATGTCCTCAAATTATTCCTCCAATCGCAACCGCTCCGGCAACGGCGGCGGCCGTCGTCGTTCCTCCGGATCGCAAGGCTCTTCTGGTCGTTCCGGTGGCTACCGTGGCGAAGATCGTCCACGCCGTGACCACGCTTCCAGCCAGCCGGCCAAGAAGAAGGGATTCTTCGCTAAACTGCTCTCCCTGATCGGAATCGGTGGCGGTAAGAAGTCCGCCACGAAAGGTCAGGGTCAGGGCCGGACCCCTCGCGCCGAGGGTTTCACGCCACGTCAGTCTCGCAAGCCCGAGCGCATCGAGGTCACCACGCCACGTGTCTATGTCGGCAACCTCTCCTTTGATGCCACCGAGAGCGACCTTCAGGAGCTCTTCAGCGGTGTCGGATCTGTACAGAATGTGGAGATCGTCTCCAATCGTGAGACTCATCGCTCCAAGGGGTTCGGCTTTGTCCAGCTCACCTCCGTCGACGAAGCCAAGCGAGCCGTCGATGAGCTCCATGATAAGGAATACATGGGCCGTAAACTCGTGGTCAGCGGCGCCAAGGCCGTTGCCGAAAGTCGCAGCGAGCGCTCGGAGCGCCGCGAGGCTTCCGAGGGAGCCACTGCCGATTCAGCGGCAGCTTAGTCGGGCGTAACGTATTTCGTTTCCGTGATTCCAACGGAAACAATCATTATTGCCGGCCCCACTGGGGCCGGCAAAACGGATCTCTCACTCCGACTGGCCGAGGCGCTTGGTGGGGAGATTGTCGGAGCGGATGCCTTTCAGATCTATCGCGGCATACCCGTGCTGACAGCGCAGCCTTCCGCTGGCGAGCAAGCGAAAATTCCTCATCATCTGGTCGGATCTGTCGATCCCTCCGAGGCCTATGATGCGGGCCGTTATCGGAGGGAGGCCGTACCTATCCTTGAAGCAATTGTCGCAAGGGGAAAATGTCCCATCGTGGTCGGCGGCACGGGCCTTTATGTAAAGGCGCTGCTGGGGGGGCTCAATGAGCTTCCCTCATCCAATCCGAAACTCCGCCAGAGATGGGAGAGACTGTCGCTTTCGGAACTCATCATGCGTTTGAGTGAGTTGGATGCAGATGCTCCGGGAATGATTGATCTTGCTAACCGCCGCCGGGTCGAGCGAGCCCTGGAGATCGTCCTGCTGACGGGAAAGCCGCTGGCTGCTTCACGCACGGGAGCCTCACCTCCTCCTCCGGGGGTTCGCGCCCTGCTGATCACACGCGCTCGCGAGGAACTCAATGCTCGGATTGACGCGAATGTGGTCTCGATGTTCCTGCGCGGGGTGGAGGCCGAGGTGGCTGCTCTTCCAGAGGAAAAAACAGGACCCACTGCCTCAATGACGCTCGGGATCCAGGACGTGAGGTTGCTCCTTCGCGGGGAACGCTCGCGCGCAGAGGCTATCGCTGCCATCGCCACCATGACCCGACGCTATGCCAAGCGGCAGATGACATGGTTCCGAAATCAGCATGACTTCCCGATACTTAACCTCTCCCATTTCCCGGAGGCCGATCAGGGTTTGACCGAGGCTCTCCGCCTGCTTGCAGTTTAGTTGATCAGTCAGTTCTTCCTTGGCTGGGAGGTGTCCCTGAAGGACGATCTCGTCCATGGCTAAGAAATCGAACAACATAGCATCGGACACCCTCCATCTCACGCTTCTCGGGGGAGGACCGATGCCGCAGCTCTCCTCACCCGACCAAGCCGTCTTGGAAACGTTCGTGAGTCCCACCGATCGCGATTACGAAGTCACCTTCTCGACACGGGAGTTCACCTCCCACTGCCCGGTGACAGGCCAGCCCGACTTCGCCGAGATCACGATCCGCTACACGCCCGCCCGGCTCTGCATTGAGAGCAAGTCGCTCAAGCAGTATCTCGGCGCCTACCGAAACCAGGCTGTCTTTGCCGAGAGCATCACCAACAGAATCCTGGACGACGTGGTGAAAGCCATCGCCCCTCGCCGCGCAGTGGTAATTGGCGATTTTGCACCCCGTGGGGGTATCGGCATTCGCGTGGAGGCGATCCACGCAGGGAAGAAAGCCACCCTTGCAAAGAAAAGCCGGTGAAGGTTGTCGTCCTGCTGAGCGGCGGACTCGATTCCGTGACGGCACTTCACGAAGCTCTTGCTGAGCATGGTGTGGTGGCCTCTCTCAGCTTCGACTACGGTGCCAAACATCACGCCCGTGAGCTTCCAATGGCGGCATGGCAGAGCGAGAAAGCTGGCATTCCTCATGTCACGCTGAGACTGCCCTTTGTCGCGGAGGAATTTCGCTCTGACCTGCTAGTGAGCGGAGGAGCGATCCCCGACGGCCACTACGAGGAGGAGTCCATGAAGAGCACCGTCGTTCCTTTCCGCAACGGGATCATGCTTTCGATTGCGGCAGGATTTGCGGAAAGCCGCGGGGCCGAGGCGATCGTCATTGCGGCCCACTCCGGTGACCATGCCATTTACCCCGACTGCAGGGAGGAATTTCTTAATCCCATGGCTGATGCCATCCGTGCCGGAACCTATGCCAGGATTGAGCTGCTGAGACCCTTCGTCTCGATCGACAAAGCAGGCATCGTGCGTCGAGGAGCCGCGCTCGGGATCGATTTTTCACACACCTGGTCCTGTTACAAGGGGGGAGAGATTCACTGCGGAAGCTGCGGTACCTGCGTCGAACGGCGCGAGGCCTTCCTGCTCGCCGGGGTTCCCGACCCCACCGTCTACCTCGAGACGGGCCCGTTGCCGCCGAAGCCTTTGGATGAAAGTTCCCGATGAGAATCTCGGAGATTTTCCATTCCATCCAAGGCGAGGGGCTTCTACTCGGTGTGCCCTCCGTCTTTGTCAGGACGTCGGGATGCAACCTCCGCTGCCGTTGGTGTGATACTCCCTATGCTTCCTGGAGTCCGGAGGGAGAGGAGATGACTCTTCCCTCCATCATGGAGAGGGTCCGGAGCTATGAGTGCCGACATGTCGTCTTGACTGGCGGTGAGCCGATGGTGGCATCAGGGATTAGGAAGCTAGCTTCCATCCTTCGGGAGGAGGGCTTTCACATCACGATCGAGACCGCGGCAACAGTTGCTCCTGAAGGGATCGAGTGTGATCTGGCCTCACTCAGTCCGAAACTCGCTGACTCCACCCCGGATGCAGAAACGGCTGGCCCATGGCGGGAGAAGCATGATTTGACCCGAAGGAGGCCTGATGTAATTAGGCAATGGCTTGAGTCTGGGTCCAGCCAGCTGAAGTTCGTGGTTTCGCGCGTGGAGGATCTACCCGAGATCGAGGAACTGCTCAATGAAGTGGGGGCGGTTCCCGGCTTCACCCGCGACAGGGTCCTGCTCATGCCCGAGGGGACGGATGTAGAGACATTGCGGAAGCGAGGTCCGGTCTTGGCCGAGATCTGTCTGGAGAATGGATTTCGGTTTGCACCGAGAATACATATTGAACTGTTTGGCAACACCCGCGGCACCTGAGGGGACGTCTCGCGATCTCGGTGGATGGCGGACTTGCACGGCCTTGCGGCCGACTAACTTCCAAGCGGAGGGAGCTACCTTTGATCACTTCTACTTCTCGTTCCGGATTGCAAAATCGACTTGATAGCTTTATCGACAGAGTGCTTATGGAGCGTCACTTCAAAAGTTTTCTATTTTGCCTTCTTGCAGGGATTTTTATTGCGGCTCCACTTTATGCCGAGAGCTCGATCATCGTTGATAACCAGACAGGCAGGATTTTGGAGGGGATGAACAAGGATCAGAAGCTACCGATCGCCAGCCTGACAAAGCTCGCTCTAGCCATGGTGGCCCTGGACTGGTCGGAACTGAAGGGTGGCAATCTGGACGAGACCGCAACGGTGCCCGAATCCGCGATCTCCACGACCGGAGGAATCAACCCTCTTGGCCTCCAGGCCGGGGATGTGCTGACCCTGAGGGATCTCCTTTACGCCTGCCTGCTTGCTTCCGATAACGTGTCCGCAGTCACCTTGGCAAACCATTTGGGCAGGGCGCTTCCGAATTCCACCGGCCTTGATCCTGTTGGCAATACGGTCTCGCAGATGAATGCACTGGCCCGACAGTTGGGAATGCGCCACACGCTCTTCCTGAATCCCCACGGCCTCGATACACCCGAGGGAATGGCCGAACCCCACTCCTCTGCTGCCGATCTTGCCCGACTTGCCCGGTATGCTTACTCCAAGTCCGGCCTAGCCTTCTATGTTTCGCAGGGAACCCGGGAAATTCATGTGCAGCGTGGCGCAGTGAGTCTTGGAGTCTCGCTGCACAACACGAACACCCTCTTGGGCACCGATCATATCGATGGGGTGAAGACCGGTCGCACCTCGCGTGCTGGCGATTGTATCATTCTTACCTCCGAGCACACACCCGAAGTCGTCCATCAAGGAGATACAGTGCTTACCACCCCTCGCCGTATCATTGTCGTGCTACTGCGTGGTACCAACCGGGAGCAGGAGGGTCTGGCTTTAATTCAGCATGGCTGGGGTCTCTACAACTCCTGGGCTGGACAGGGGCGCCCGGCTAAGGCCTCCAATTCACTCTAACGCGATGTCGAAAAAACGTATCGGCGTTCTCACAAGCGGAGGGGACTGCCCGGGTCTGAATGCGGTGCTTAGAGGGATCTATTGCGCCTCGGAAGAGCTCGGATGGGAGGTGCTCGGATTCCGTGATGGCTATGAGGGAATGCTTGTGGAGGGCGGTGACTTCGTGGTGCTCAATCGACAGAATACCTCCGGCATTATGCAAGTGGGCGGCACAATTCTTGGTACCACCAATAAGGGCCATTTCACCTACAAGGTAGGTCCCGGTGAAAAGGCCTCCATCCCGGAGGAGATCGTCTCCAAGGCTGCCAAGACTTGCCGCGAACTAGATCTTTCCGCCATCATCGCCATCGGCGGAGATGGCTCGATGAGCACCGCACTGCAGCTCTACCGTGCCGGGTTTCCGATGATCGGCGTTCCCAAAACGATCGACAACGATCTGGAAGCGACCGCGATGACCTTTGGCTTCGACTCGGCGGTGGCCTGCGTGACCGACGCGCTCGACCGACTTCACACGACTGCGGCGAGCCACAAGAGAGTCATTATTCTCCAGGTCATGGGCCGCCATGCGGGATGGATTGCCCTCTGGGGAGGGATTGCCGGTGCGGCGGATATCATCCTGATTCCGGAGATCCCATTCTCCCTCGAAAAAGTTGCCGAGGAGGTGAAGCGACGCGAGGAAGCTGGATACAAGAGCACGATGATCGTGGTGGCCGAAGGGGCACGCATCCAGCACGGTCAGCAGTTTCGCAAACAGTCTGCCAGCGGGGAATGGCGCCTCGGCGGTATCGGGGAAATGGTTGGCCAGGAGACCGAGGCGCGTACCGGCAAGGAGACGCGTGTCTGCGTTTTGGGACATCTCCAGCGTGGTGGCGACCCCACCTCGCTCGACCGGATCCTTGGCATCCGTTTCGGGGTCAAGGCCGTGGAGCTAGTGAGTCAGCAAAGATTTGGCACCATGGTCAGCTATCAGAATTACGATGTCTGCGATGTGCCGATTGCCGATGCGGTTCACCGACTCAAAAAAGTTCCCCCATCCTGCCAGCTCATCCAGACGGCTCGTGCCGTGGGTACGAGCTTCGGAGACTGAGATGCCGTCAACTGACCTCGCGCGGGCCATCCGCACGGTCCCCGACTTTCCGAAGCCGGGGATTCTTTTCCGGGACATCTCGCCGTTGCTTGAGGATGCCGCTCTTTTTCGAGAAACGATCGACCTGCTTGCAGAGGAGTGCGCAGCCCATCATCCCTCCAAGATCGTTGGCATCGATGCGCGAGGATTCATCTTTGGGGCCGCACTTTCCTACAAGCTGGGGCTCGGCTTTGTGCCCGTTCGCAAGAAAGGAAAACTCCCCTCCCTCACCATCTCTCATTCCTATGATCTGGAGTATGGATCGGCAGAACTGGAAATCCACAGTGACAGCATCTGCGCTGGAGAGGCAGTCATCGTCGTGGACGATCTGTTAGCAACGGGGGGAACGGCCGGGGCCGTTCTGAAACTCCTTAATCAGGTTGGTGCCAAGGTTCTTCTGGCGCTCTTCGTCGTGGAGTTGTCGGACTTGGGTGGACGCGCGTCACTCGCACCCTGCGAAGTCAGGTCGCTGATTTCTTTCTAAGATCAGTGAAATGAGCGGGAAGACGTTTAGGAAGATCTGCGGCGTTTCGTCACTCTCCAGACCACCCAGGCAATCGCAAGCGCCATAGCGGCGGCTCCGACAATGTCCGAAGGGTGATGAGCGCCGAGCAAGAGACGAGATAGTGCTATTGCGGTCGCCGCTAGCATCGCCGGGAGACCCCAGGGGGGAGCGGCAAAGAGCACAACCCCTGCGAATCCGAAGGCGGTCGCAGTGTGGCCCGATGGGAAGCTATTGAAATCAGCCTGACCGATCAGCCACTGCTCGCCATGTTTCGGGCCGTACCATCCTTGTTCCGCCACGGCACGAGGACGCGTCCTCCCGGTCGTTAAGCGCACGGCATTCGCGGTCATGCCCGAGAGTGTCGAGGCGATCATCGCCGCCAGAAGAATCCTCTGCCAACGGACGTTGCGTAGCCAGCGCGCCAAGACATACCCTAGCAAACCCAGGATCATTAATTCCGGCCAATCCCCGTACTGACTGCAGAGAGCGACGATGCGGCTCTGGTTCCAGTGTCCATGATTGGCGGCGAGGATCCAGGGGGTAAACGCGGCATCCAACAGAAAAGAGGCAACGCCCAAGATGAACACTAGGAGGATTACTGCCCGACCAACAAACAGTCGTGCTGTTTGGTTGGACGATGAGGAAAGAGTGTCAGGAGTGCGGTCCATGGGAAGGATTGCCCAGCAGTTCGTTCCGGAGAAGGCTTGAGGTCAAGCCCTGAACGTCCCTTCATGGCAAAATTTTGCTGAGAGATGAGTTTGCCCGCGAAGAGTTTCGTTTGCTCCCGACGATTTTGCAGGTACCCAAGGATGATGCGAATACGTATTTTTCCAGCCGGATTAGCTTCGTTGCTTGGTCTGATGCTCCTGCTGACAGGTTGTGCCGTGGAGACACCCACGACTTCATCCGCATCGTTATCCTCCTCAAACTCGAAGAACGGTGGCCCCACGGTAGCTGGCACGGAGGTGGCCCCCGCCAAGTCCTCCTCGCTCTGGCCCCAGGGTGAAGGTCAGGCGCAGAGACGCGGGCAGGCCGGTGCCCCTCCTCCCATCCGAGCCGTTTCCGCGATCCTGATAGATGCGCGCACAGGTGAGACGCTTTACCAGAAGAACGCAGATGAGCCGCGTCAGGTCGCCAGCACGCAGAAGCTGGTCACCGCGCTAATCGTTGCGGAGCAGGATCCCCTCGACGAGCCTGTCCGTGTCGACCATCAGGATACTATCGTAGAACCCACCAAGGTTGGCATTCACTCGGGAGAGCACTACACGCGCCGCCAACTTTTGAGCGCCATGCTTGTTCATAGTGCCAATGACTGTGCGGCCGCGCTTGCCAGGGCCCATTCCGGAAGCCTTGCCGAGTTTTCCGGTGAGATGAACCGACTGGCACAGCGCTGCGGAACCACATGCTCGCACTTCGTGAATCCCCACGGCCTTCCGGCCCAACAGCACTCGACCGCTCGTGACATGGCCCGCATTGCCTTCCGGGCATACCACAATCCTGACCTTCGGGAAGCAATGGCCATGCGTTCCTATTGCTTCCGCTACGCCAGCGGCAGGCTCTGCAACCTAGAACCCACTAACAAGCTGCTGATACGCTCCCCCTTCTTCAACGGCATGAAGACCGGCTACACCGAGGCGGCCGGAAAGTGCCTCATCAGCAGTTACAGCCGAAGCGGTCGCGAGCTGATCCTTGTCCAGTTAGGCAGCCGCTCACGTTATATCTTCGATGACGCTCAGCACATCATCGGATGGGCGGCTGGATCTTAAAAAGAGCAATCAAGCCTTCCACTTAATACTGCAGCCCAAGGCAGGCGGCCATGGCTCCGGTGCCGGCAGGCCGCAGGCAACGGCTTCTAGTGCCGTGCGAAGGTCATCCCCTGTGTTGGGCAGCCCGTTCTTGGGACTGCTGGCATCAAGGCGCCCCCGATAGGCAAGGTGGCTTTCCTTATCAAAAAGGAAGAAATCGGGCGTGCAGGCGGCCGTGTAGGAGCGCGCCACCTCTTGGGACTCATCGTAGAGCACGGGGAAGGAAAAGGCTGATGATGCAGCCATCTCACGAAGCTTTTCGGGGGCGTCCGCTGGGTAGGCCACTGCGTCGTTGGAGCTGATTCCCACCGTCGAGATGCCACGAAGCGCATATTCCTCAGAGAGACTCTTCAGGAGTTCTCGGACATGGACCACGTAGGGGCAGTGTCCGCACAGGAAGACGATCAGGGTGCCCTTGCTCCCCGCGACGTCTGCAAGGGACCGGGTCATCCCCGTAGTGACATCGGGGAGGGAGAAGTCGGGTGCCTTGGTGCCGGCATTCATTGTGTCTGGGAAGTCTGCGGAGGATGTGGCCATAGTTTTGGTTGGATGGAGTTGAGTGGATGGGCGGTTGGGCGGATGCTGACGGAAGAGGACCTCTGACGCAATGCCCAAGCCGGTCACAATCCTCGTGACCCGATCCCCCTGTAAGGCATAGGATAAGCCTTCGATGCCATCTAAGAAAACAACCGTAACGGCCCCCGCCAAGCGAGCTGCAACTCCCAAAAAAGCATCCGGTGCACCCGGACTCTTGAGGATCGGTAAGGTCGGTTCCGTGACGCTCGGAGGGAAAGAGCCGCTCTTCATCCTTGGTCCCTGCGTCATCGAAGGGTCAAAGCCCCTGTTGAAGGCGGCACGGATCATCAAGTCGATCTGTTCGGACCTCGGGGTCCAGTTTGTTTTCAAGGCCTCCTACGACAAGGCCAACAGGACATCCGGCTCCTCTTACCGTGGCATCGGGGTGCTCGACGGCTGCCGCATGCTTGCCGAGGCGGGAGCCTCCATAGGCGTTCCAGTCACAACCGATATTCACTCCTCGGAAGAGGCCGAGATCGCTTCGGAGTTCATCGACCTGCTCCAGATCCCGGCCTTCCTCTGCCGGCAGACCGACCTGATCGAGGCTGCTGCGCGAACCGGACGGGCCGTGAATGTGAAAAAAGGGCAGTTCCTCGCCCCTTGGGACCTGGCTCCCATTGCAGGGAAACTCCGTGCGGCGGGGTGCGAATCCTTCTGCTTTACCGAGAGGGGGACCACCTTCGGGTACAATAACCTGGTGGCAGACATGCGATCGCTCTACTGGATCCGGGAGCAGGGTTTCCCGGTGATCTTCGACGCAACCCACTCCGTCCAGCGCCCAGGTGGAGGCGGAGGGCACACGACCGGAGACGGGCATCTGGCTCCCGTGCTCGCGCGTGCCGCAATGGCGGCGGGAGTCGACGGCATCTTCCTGGAGACCCACGAGAATCCGGCGAAGGCTCCCTCCGACGGGCCCAATCAGATCCCCCATGCCAAGCTTGCTGAAACCCTGAATTCACTCCTGTCGATCCGTCGTGCACTTGCCTGAATTTAAGAATGTGATGGTGCCCTTGCTGGCAGTGCTTCATCTCACGGGAAGCCTGACGGTGGCACGCGCTTCAGAAACGAATGCGGCGCCCGCGCCTGAGATCATCTCCAGTAATGCTTCCAAGATTGACCTACCCGTCCCCGTGGGAGAGCCGGTCAAGGGGATCAAGATTCCCCAGTATGACGAGCAGGGAAACCTCACCATGAACCTGACTGCCGGCGTTGCCCGCAAACTCGACGAGCGTCAGGTCGAACTCACCAAACTCAAGGTGCAGTTCAACGACAAGGAACAGAAGCAAATCATTGTCGAGATTCCCCACAGTATGCTCGATCTTGAGACCAAGAAGCTGATCGCTGATTCGGAAACCGTGATCAGCCGTGAGGATTTTGAGATCACGGGCCAGACAGCGGAGTTTGACACGGTCGCCCGTCAAGGCATCTTCAAGGGACATGTCCGGGCCTCGTTTCGGAACGATAACTCCCCGATTCTCCCATCTAGCCGCTGATTTCCATGAAGCCTTTCATTTCCATCCTGCTGGCACTCACTTTCCAGAGTGGCCGGCTCGTGGCGCAGTACGCTCAGGATCCTGGTCCCACGGCTGGGGCTGCTAGCGATAGCGGCTCCATGATGAATGGGATGATGCCCCAAGCCGGCGAGCGCCCCAAGAATTCGCGTACCGTGATCGAGAGTGACGACGGAGCAACATTCGACAGTACGAGCAATACGGCCGACTTCACCGGGCATGTCGTTGTTCACGATCCCCAGTTCGACCTCTCAGCCAGCACGCTCCACGTCGTTCTAAGGCCTGACCGAAAGGGTCTCTCGCAGGTCATTGCGACCGGTTCCGTGATCATCACCCAGGAGAAAAAGAACGACCGCGGCGATCTTGTCAAATCGGTTGGAAAATGCGGGAAGGCGACCTACGAAACGGCATCGGGCGACGTGCGTCTCGAGGAGTGGCCACAGATCCAGCAGGGGATCAATAACCAGATTGCCACGGAGAAGACCACCGTCATGATCCTCAACGCCAAGGGTCGCTCCCGCACCATCGGGCCGAGCCGCACCATGATCGTCGATCAGGGTGAAAAGGCCATCACCCCGTAATTTCCCCTCCCTCCCGTCCCATACCCATGAGCACCAACGGCGAATTTCAATTCACCTCGGATCCGGCCAATGCCGACCCAAGTGTCGCCGAGGCTGCGCCTGCCTCGTCAAGCCAGGACGAACCAATCCTGAGAACCGACAAGCTCGTCAAGATCTACAACGGCCGCTCCGTCGTGAACGGTGTCGACATCCATGTCCGCAAAGGGGAGATCGTCGGACTGCTCGGACCCAATGGTGCTGGAAAGACAACCACCTTCTACATGATCGTCGGGCTCGTCCGTCCCGATGGAGGCAGGACCTTCTTCCACGGCAAGGATGTCACCCACGAGCCGATGTACAAGAGAGCCCGCCTTGGCATGGGATACCTGCCGCAGGAGGAGTCGATCTTCCGCAAGCTCACCGTCCGCCAGAACATCATGGCGATCCTTGAGACGACATCCCTGAACAAGGCCGAGCGGAACGAGCGCTGCGATGAACTGCTCGAGCGCTTCGGCATCGCCCACCTTGCCAAGAACGAGTCTCTCACCCTCTCTGGCGGAGAGAAGCGGCGTCTGACCATTGCCCGGTCGCTGGTGACCAATCCCAAAATGCTCATGCTCGACGAGCCCTTCAGCGGGGTCGATCCGATTGCGGTCTACGATGTGCAGCAGATCATCTCCGACCTGCGTGACATGGGGCTCGCCATCATCATCACCGACCACAACGTCCGTGAGACCCTCGCCATCACGGACCGCGCCTACCTCATTTTCGAGGGTCGTGTCGAGAGCCAGGGCGACAAGGACTTCCTCCTGCATGATCCTATTAGCCGCAAGCTCTACCTCGGCGAGTCCTTTGCCATGTAGGCTCCGAAAAGAACACAGAGACTTTAAAAGTAAGATTTTATCGCATGCCACGCTCCAAGACATCCTCGACGCAGAAGGCCAAGGCGCTGACCGTGGGGACCTTCTTTGCCAACCACGGGCCCGCCCTTGGGCTCGAGCTCATGGGAGACTCCTCCGGCATGGAGTCGATCATCGAGGAACCGACCATCAACCGCCCGGGTCTCGCATTGGCAGGATTCTTCCGCTACTTTGCCTCCAAGCGTGTTCAGGTGGCTGGCCACGCCGAACTGAGCTACCTCCGGAGTCTCGCTGCTGCGGAGAGGGCAGCCAAGTTGGAGGCGCTCTTCGAGCAGCAGATACCCTGTCTCATTATTGCCCGGGGTCTCCCCCTTCCGAATGGTATCCTTGATCTTGCCACAAAACGCGAGATCCCCGTCTTCCGGACACCGCTGGTCACCATGAAATTCATCAATTCGGCCACCATTGCCCTGGAAGATGAGTTTGCCCCTGTGGCTTCCGAACAAGGAAGCATGGTAGACATCATGGGGATCGGAGTCCTCATCCGGGGGAGTAGCGGCATCGGCAAGAGCGAGTGCGTCCTTGGGCTCATTGAGCGCGGCTACAGTCTGGTCAGTGATGACATCACCCGGTTTCGTAATCTGGAGGGGAGGGAGCTGATCGGCAATAGCAAGGAACTGACACGCTTTCATATGGAAGTGCGCGGTATCGGCATCATCAATGTAGCCGCCGTCTTTGGTGCTGGCTCCGTCCGTCCCGAGAAGCAGTTGGATCTCGTTGTCACTCTAAAGGACTGGCACGACGTCGAGGATATTGATAGGATCGGTCTCGACAGGGATGCCTATGAGATCCTTGGCATTTCTATTCCACACGTGACTATCCCCGTTAGACCAGGACGCGACCTAGCCAGGCTCGTGGAAGTTGCGGCCCTCGACCAGAAACTCAAGGCGATGGGCCACGACACGGCGCGTGAATTCAACGAACGACTTCTCCGGGCAATGACGCCCACCAAGGAACGCCTTAAGAAATGAGCAACCCAAGCGACGCACCCTCAGCCACCAAGGACCTGACCATCGAGAACCGCAACGGTCTCCATGCTCGTCCGGCAGCCCTCTTTGTCAAAACATCCAGCCGCTACCGATCCGAGGTCTGGGTCGAGAAGGATGGAGAGCGAGTGAACGGCAAGAGCATCATGGGACTCATGATGCTCGCTGCCGGTAAGGGATCGGTCCTCCGGGTCATCGCCGAGGGTGAGGATGCCGAGTCGGTTTTGACCGAGCTGGAGCAGCTGATTTCGACCCGTTTCGGCGAAGAATAAGAGAAGGCTTGGAATTTTGGCGCGGGGCATTGTTCTCCTGCGCTCGCAATATAAGATACACAGCCTCGCTTGAAGACCGTGTTCCTGGTCCAAAATTCCTGTACCTTATGTGAAGGATCTCCGCTGAATCCTTCCCAAATCTGATCTCTCGACAGTCGAACCGAACACACTAGCTTAATGCAATGATCATTCTCCTCCCGCTGATCCTTGTTCTCATTTATCTGCTCAGTTCGATCCGCATTTTGATGCAATACGAGAGAGGGGTTGTCTTCACCTTGGGCAAATTTTCAGGGGTCCGACAGGCGGGCATCACGATGATCTTCACACCCTTTCAGACGATGACGAGCGTTTCTCTGCGGACGGTAACGATGCAGATCCCCTCGCAGAAAATCATCACCAAGGATAATGTCTCCATCGATATCGCTGCCGTGGCCTATTATCAGATCTCAGACCCGGAGAAGGCCGTAATCGGGATCGAGCGGGTCTATGATGCGATCAATCAGATCAGTCAGACAACCGTGAGGAATGTCGTCGGCCGTTTCTCGCTCGATCAACTTTTGGCCGAGACCGCAAATATCAACGAGCAGATCAAGACGGTCATCGACACCCACACCGAACCTTGGGGCACCTGTGTGACCGCAGTTGAGATCAAGGACATCACCCTACCTGAGAACATGCAGCGGGCCATGGCCAAGGAGGCGGAGGCCGAGCGCGAACGCCGGGCCAAAATCGTCGCCGCCGAAGGGGAATACCAGGCAGCCACCAAACTCGGAGAGGCCGCTGATGTGATCTCGGCCCATCCTGTGGCTTTGCAGTTGCGAACCCTCCAGACCATGGCGGAGATTGCGACCGAGAAGAACTCAACCATCATCTTTCCGGCCCAATTCATGACCACCGTCGAGGAGGCTCTCAGGCTGGTCCGTCAGGATTCTAAGGGGGTTTAATCTTCTGCGACACCCTCTCGACTTTCCTGAGGGGCATCGGTAAATTCTTACGCCTGTGAGCTACCGCGTCTTTGCCAGAAAATACCGTCCGCAGAAGTTCGAGGAGGTGATTGGTCAGGAGCACATCACTCGCACCCTCCAGAATGCGATCAAGGGGAGCCGACTTGCGCAGGCCTATCTCTTTGTGGGTCCCCGTGGGGTCGGCAAGACCTCGACGGCGCGCATCCTGGCCAAGGCCCTGAATTGCCTGAACGGGCCGACGGACAATCCGTGCGGGACCTGCGACGCCTGTATCGAGATCGCCGAGGGACGCAGCCTTGACGTGATGGAGATCGATGGGGCGAGCAACAACAGCGTGGAGAGCATCCGCACGCTCCGTGAGAATGCCGCCTACGCACCGGCTCGCGGCCCCTACAAGGTCTACCTGATCGACGAGGTGCACATGCTGACCACGGCAGCCTTTAATGCCCTTCTCAAGACGCTGGAGGAGCCGCCGGAGCACGTGAAGTTCCTCTTCGCCACGACCGAGGCGCAGAAAGTTCCAGCTACGATCCTGAGCCGTTGCCAGCGCTTCGACCTCCGCAGGTTGACCCCGGAGTTGATCGCCGGGCATCTCCTCTACATCGCGAAAGAGGAGAAAGTGGCCCTCGATCCTGCTGCTGCCGACGCGATCGCCCGAGGAGCTGATGGTGCCCTTAGGGATGCCGAGTCGATGTTCGACCAAGTGATCGCTTTCTGTGGCACCACGATCACGGCCAGCGATGTCCAGATGGTCTTTGGATTCACGCCACGGGAGACGGTCATTTCGCTGACCGCCGCACTCTTGGCGCGCAACACACCATCAGCCCTTGCGCTGGTGAGGGATCAGGCCGAGGCAGGCAAGGATCTCTCGCGACTGCTAGCAGAACTGGTAAGCCTCCTGCGCGATGTCCTGATTGCAAAGGCGCACCCTGCCACGGTTGAGCAGACTGAGGAAGGGCGACTGGGAGAGTCGATTTCACAGGAAAAGCTGCTTGTCCTGCTCGATCACTTCGGTGAGTCCGAGGGTCGCATGCGCTGGGCAACCGATAAGAAGCTCCAGCTCGATGTCGCCCTGATCAAGGGGGTGCATCTGTTGGAAGAGACTAGTCTGAGTGACGTGATTGATGCCCTCGCGGCCCTTCGTGGCGGTGCCCCGCTTCCCGATCGACCGATCACAAAGGTGACGGCATCTGCTGCGGTGCCAAAACCAGCTTTCATCGCCTCACCCAAAAAAGAGCTTCCAGTGATCGAGGAAGAATCCAACGAGGAAGCCAAGAAAGAAGCTCTCAAGAAGGCCGTAAAAGAGGACGAAAACAACGCGCTCGCCTTCAAGGCTGAGACAGTCCCAACCCTTTTCATGGGGGACGAAATCGCAGTAGGGCCAGCCACTACCGAGCCGGAAGAACAAGCTGCTTCCACCGCAGCTCCGACATCGGATCCTTGGCACACGGTTGCCATGTTGCTGGCCTCCGAATCGCCCTTGAAATTCGGATGGCTTGAGGATGGTCATTTCCTGGAAATTGAAGGGGATCGGCTAATCGTTGAGTTTCCTCCATCCCTTGAAGCCCAAACACAGACCCTCTTTTGGATTCAGGCGGTCAAAAAAATCGAGGCGCTGCTCTCCACCGACCTCGGGAAGAAAATATCCCTCGAGTGCCGCTTCAGCGGGGCCGAACCTCCAGCCCCCGAGCCCATGCCAGAGCCTGTGCCTCCCCCGAGAGCAAAACCGAGTGAGAAGGCCGCTCCTACTCCTGCCTCCTCCTCTTCAGCTTCCAATCCAAAGACGCCCACCCCCGAGCCCCCCCCCGAAATTAGCGCTGAGGAACTGGAGGCCTTCAAGAATGACCCCCTGATCAAGAAGGCGCTGGAAATCTTCAAAGCAGAGATCTTAACAGGCGAAAAATCACCCGGCGCCTGATTTGCAAGAATCCGACCCAACCAACCAACCAATCATACCAAACCATGAACATTGCAAAGATGATGAGCGCTGCAGCGAATGCGCAGAAGAAGATGGCCCAGATTCAGGAAGATCTTGCCAAGCGCGAGGTCGAAGCGACTTCCGGGGGAGGTAAAGTGACGGTCAAAGCCTCCGGATCGGGCGATATCCTCTCCATCAAGATCTCTCCTGAGGTTGTGAGCGCAGATGACGTGGAGCTTCTCGAGGATCTTGTGCTGAGCGCCGTGCGCCAGGCGACCGGCGATGCCAAGAAACTGGCCAGCGACGAGATGGGCAAACTGACGGCTGGGCTCGGTATTCCGGGACTTCCTTTCTGAGCAGCAAGACGTCCCAAGGATCCAGACCATGACCACGCTCCTCTCACCGATTCAACTCGGCCCCCTCGCCCTCCCCAACCGTATTTTCATGGCGCCGCTGACGCGGTGCCGTGCTTCGGAAGGCCACGTGCCCAATGACCTGAACGTGGAGTATTACACCCAGAGGGCCTCGGCTGGCCTGATCATTTCTGAGGCGACTTCGGTCTCCCCGAGTGGCTACGGCTACCCGAACACTCCCGGCATCCACACCGAGGCGCAAGTAGCGGGATGGAAAAAGATCACCAGTGAGGTTCACGCCAAGGGAGGGCACATGTATCTCCAACTCTGGCATGTCGGTCGGATCTCCCATCCTGCGTATCAGGAGGATGGGACCCAGCCGGTGGCTCCCTCCGCCATCAAGCCCAAGGGACATGTCTTCACTGGAACGGCCATGGAGGAATATGTCACCCCACGTGCGCTCGAGACCTCCGAGATCCCCGGAATCGTGGCCGAATATGTGCATGGAGCCAGACTTGCCAAGGAGGCGGGATTCGACGGCGTCGAGATCCATAACGCAAACGGCTACCTGCTTGACCAGTTTCTCCGGGATGGAACCAACAACCGTGGCGACGAGTATGGGGGAACCGTGCAGAACCGTGCACGGCTGACGCTGGAAGTCACCGAGGCGGTTGTCGACATCTGGGGTGCCGACCGCGTTGGGATTCGCCTCTCCCCCGGAGGTGTCTTCAACGATATGCACGACAGCAATCCGCTCGCAACCTTTGGACATCTGCTGGAAGAGCTGAACGCATTCCATCTGGCCTATGCCCATATCACCCAAGTCACCGCGCAAGATATCGCACACGGAGCCAAGGAGGGGGTGGGCCCCAGGGAGCTGCGACCCTTCTGGAAAGGGGCAATCGTCTCGGCAGGAGGATTCAATTGGGAGACTGGCAATAAGGCCCTGACAGAGGGTTGGGCTGACGCGATCGCCTTTGGCGTTCCTTTCATTGCCAATCCCGATCTTCCCGAAAGGTTCCGGCGGAATGCGACTCTTAATGCACCTGACGAGGCTTCGTTCTACGGAGGCACCGAGAAGGGATATACGGACTATCCTGCTTTGTAAGGGAGCAGTGCTTCTGTAAGTGCTTACTATCCGAAGAGCCCGGTCTGAGGATCGGGTTTTTCGATAGCGCGCGATTTCTTTTCCTTCACAGGAAGAGGATTTGGAAGAGCTTGAAGAGGTGTTAGAGAGAATGTTTGAGGAAGAGGATTTGAGACTGGCTCGGCTTCGTTGGTCCTGAACCCTATCCCACTCATCAGCAGGGCGATGCCAGGGATCACAAAGTAGAGGAGATCGGCAACGCCACGGATGATTTCACCACGAACAAGCGTGGCATCAGCGGTTTTCGCTGTTGGAATAAAGTGATACGAGCTGAGCAAAAGAATCAGTTCCGAGAGAAGAATGCTGAGGAGTGCCCACTTCATCCCGGAAATAGGGCTCTGTTTCACGGAGTTGGAGGCAGAGCGAGGGATCTTGATACAAAGCAGCCACGCCGCGCAGGCGAGCGTGAGCAGCGCCAAGATGATTGAGAAAAGAGAGGTTATGGCCAGCAGAAGCAGGAGCATCGCCAGGCGCTCGAGTTGATGGTTGCCCGCCTTGCCCCAAGTGAAGCTGGTCATGCCTAAGGAAAGCAGAATCAGAGGGACTCCTACGGCCCACGCCAACACTCGATCCTCGCCAGCAAGCAGTTGACCGGTCACGCAGTAGGAGGTGCCGGCCAACTCAAAGGCCTCTCTCCATCCGATCCATACGCCCGTTTCAAACCATGTGGCGACAGCCAGGGCGCCTCCCCCCAGAAGAAGTGGAAACCTAGCCTCCCGAGGCACGCAGGAGACTGATGCCACGAGCAGGAAGGCGAGCATGCCCATCAAGGCGACGCAGAGCTTGAGCATCAGCTCCACCGCGCTGTACTGGCCGATGGAAATGGTGAGGAGCGTATCCATCGTTAAGAAACCAGGGAGCCGGCGTTTTTCTCAGACTTCGGTGGGATCACCAAAGTCGATCTGAAGGTTGCGTGCCAACCTGATCAGCTCGGGCGCAGGATGCTTTTTCTTGCCGATCACCTGGTCAAAGGAGACGAGGGTGGTGCGGCCCTTGGAGAGCGATGTCATGCAGCCGGTTTCCTGCTGGAGAAGACCGGTGACGGCAAGTTCTCCGAAGCGGGAGCCGAGCATCCGGTCGAAGTGGGTCGGAATACCGCCTCGCTGGACATGGCCGAGGACTGTCTTGCGGACCTCCTGCTCAAACTCCGAGCCACGCTCGGCTACCATGCGTTGGATGAAGGTGTCGGCGTCGCAGACACCCTCGGCAAGCACGATGATGGAGTTATCCCTGGTCTGCTGGTAGCGCTCGTGCAACTGGGTGACGATCCGTTTGATGTTGCAGTAATATTCGGGGATCACGGCGAACTCGGCCCCGCAACTGATGGCCGTCGTTAGTGCCAGGTAGCCTGAGTTGCGGCCCATCACTTCGATCAGGAAGCAGCGTCGGTGGGAGCGTGCCGTGTCACGGATACGGTCGATCAGCTGCATGATGGTGTTGGCGGCGGTGTCCACGCCGATTGCCATCTCCGTGCCCGCCATATCGTTGTCGATACTAGCGGGGATGCCCACCACGGGCATGCCGCGATTGGAAAGCTCCTGGGCTCCGGTCAGGGAGCCGTCGCCTCCGATGACGACAAGGCCGTGGATCCCGAGTTCCTGAAGGCGCCGCCGTGCCTCGTCGATGCCTTCGGGCGTGTACATGCGCTTGCAGCGGCTGGATTGGAGGATGGTTCCACCTCGGTCGATCATGCCCGAAAGTAGCCGGCCACCCAGTTCCTCGACGTTCCCGTCGAAGATGCCGTCGTAGCCGTTATTGATCCCGACGACGCGGCAACCGTTCTCAAAAGCGGTTCTGGCCACGGCACGGAGTGCAGGATTCATTCCCGGGGCGTCACCACCGGATGTCAATACGCCAAGTGTTTTCATGAAAAAAGGGTCTTCGGGCTGCGAAGACAGATTCCTAGTTAGCATGGGGAGGAGCAAAAAACAGGCGAATAAATTTTTTTTGAACGGAATGGCTGCTGGGTGGTCTTTATTAACAGGGTTTCATTGGAAGCGGGCCACCTCGCATCGGTTTCTTGGTTTTTTCCGGTGCGGCAAACAGGTGGCCCGCTTTTTTTGGTGCGGGCCCTCGGAAAGCGTTTCTTGCCACTTGCTTCGGGGAGATGAGTCGGGTAGCTCCTTATCAGCCGAACCAACATCACGCTAACCACTCTACCGATGCCCGAAACCATTTTACTGATAGAGGACGAAGCAGATGTAGCTGACCTGGTCCGCTACCACCTAAAAAAGGCAAAGTATCGCGTGCTTCACGCTTTAGATGGGGCCGAGGGGTTGGCCATGGTGCATCAGGAACGCCCCGATGCCGTCGTGCTCGATATCATGTTGCCACGGATGAATGGATTTGAAGTGGCGAAAAAATTGAAATCCGATCCGACGACCGAATCCATACCAGTGCTGATCCTGAGTGCCAAGGGCGAGGCCGAAAGCAGGATCAAGGGACTGGAACTGGGAGCCGAGGATTATCTGCCGAAGCCTTTCAGCCCCCGCGAGTTGGTCCTACGCATCAAGGCACTCCTGCGACGCAGTTCATCGGTACCTGCGTCTGAAAAAACCATGGCCGGACCCTTCGTGTTGGATCGCGGCGCGCTCAAGGTGACACTGGAGGGGAAGCGCCTTGATCTTACCTCGACCGAGTTCAAACTGCTCTCCCTGCTACTCGGCAAGGAAGGAGCCATCCAGTCACGTGAAGACCTGCTTCAGGAAGTTTGGGGGTATAGCGTCACCATTGACACCCGCACCGTGGACACCCATGTGAGGCGGCTTCGGGAAAAGCTCGGTGATCACGCCATGTACCTCGAGACGGTGCGGGGCGAGGGTTATCGGTTTATCCTCCCTGCCGGCAAACCTTGATGAAGGGATTGCTCGAGATGGCCGTGATTGCGGCCCTCGGATTTGGGCTCATCGGCCTAGCCATGCTGTTGGCCATCCGTCCCGTCATGGAGTTACTTGGGGTGATTCGAAGGATAGCGAATGGGGATTACCGTCCGGTCATCCTGACCGGACGATCTAACTTTCTGCGCGACGCGTCGAACAATCTACGCCTCATTGCGGAGATGCTGGCGCGTCAGAAGATCCTGCTTGCCGAGGAGGAGTTCAGCCTTTCCATGATCCTTGAGAGCATGACGGAGGGTGTGGTTATCACCGGCTCGGACCTTAAGATCCGCCTCGTGAACAAGGCCGCCGCAAGCATGTTCAATCTCAAGGGTGTGACGGAAGGTCTCCTCCTCCACGAGGTATTCATGAGTCATGAACTCCTCGGCGTGGCTCAGCGTGCTGTCGGCACCGGCGAGGTTCAGCAAGGCGAGCTGACCTTCGGGATCCCCGGACGGGGTGAGCGCTGTCACCTCGTGGTGACAGCGGCCGCACTGAAGGCTCCCTCCATGGAACTCCCCGACGGCCTCCTGCTGGTGCTCTACGACGTGACCCGACTCCGTGAGCTTGAGGCTGTGCGCCGTGAATTCGTGGCCAATGTCACCCATGAGTTCCGCACCCCCCTCTCCGTCATCAACGGCTACCTCGAGACCCTTGGGGAGAAGGGCGTAAGCCGCGAAATGCAACGCAAGTCGATCGCCATCATGCAGCGCCACGGCGAGAGGCTCAACCGCCTCATCGACGATCTTCTGACCATCAGCAGGATGGAGGAGAGGGGTCTCCGACTCGAGACCGCGCCGACGGATATCGGGAGACTCCTTCGTGAGGTGATCCAGCAGTTGGAGGGTCAGATCGCCGAGCGCGGGGCCCAGGTCGCCCTGAAGATGCCCGAGGTTCTTCCCCACGTGGATGTGGAAGGCTATCGGATCGAGCAAGCCTTTTCGAACCTGTTGGCGAACGCCCTGCGTCACGGCGCTCTCACTGGGGGAGAGATCACGATCACCGCGATACGCGAGGGGCCTGATCTGGCGATTCGATTCCGGGATAATGGGCCCGGTATTCCCCTTCAGGATCAGCCGCACCTCTTCGAGCGTTTTTACCGAGTTGGAGGAGACCGAGCCAGGCAGACAGGTGGCACGGGACTCGGTCTTTCCATCGTCAAGAATATCGTCACGGCGCACGGGGGAAGGGTGACTTTGGAGAGCAGCCCGGGAGAGGGCTCCACCTTTACCATTTTCCTTCCCGTGATTTTCTTACACGATTGATAGGCAAGAGTGGGCATCAGCTCTTCGGTTGACAATTTCTCCTGACCCGCCGAATTTCTTGAGCATCATAGCCCGACATGTCTCTTGAGTCGGGTGTGTGAAAAAGCCCGCCCTGCATCCCTTGAATATCCATCCCACAGCACTTGTCAGTCCCAAGGTCCGGCTTGGAAGAAATACAGAGGTCGGTCCCTATGCGATTATCGAGGAGGGAGTTACCCTTGGTGATGATTGCGTCGTCCAAGCTCATGCGATTCTGACCAATAACGTGACGATGGGTGATCGCAACCTTGTCGGCTATGGGGCTGTCATCGGCGCTGCACCGCAGGATTTTGATCACAACGCCTCGATCACAAGCGGCGTTACGATTGGGAACGACAACACGTTTCGAGAACACGTCACCATTCACAGAGGATCCAAAGAGGGATCACTGACGCGTGTCGGCGATCGGAACCTGCTCATGGGCGGAGTTCATCTTGGACACAACGTCTCGGTCGGCAATCGGACGATCATGGCCAACAACTGCCTGCTGGCCGGCTATGTCGAGGTCGGGGATGATGTGGTGCTGGGAGGCGGATCCGTCTTCCACCAGTTCCTGCGCGTCGGCGAGATGTGCATGATCCGAGGCGGCACGGCGTGGAGCAAGGACATCCCGCCTTACACGGTCGGCATCATCATCAATGTGGTCTGCGGTCTCAATGCCGTGGGAATGAGGCGCAAGGGCATCAGCAGCGCGTCGCGGGCCGACGTGAAAAAAGCCTACAAACTGCTCTACCGAAGCGGCCTCAACGTGGAGCAGGCTATTGAGGCTGGCAAATCGTTTGAGTGGAGCGAAGAGGCGGGGCGTTTCATGAGCTTCGTGGCTCACCGCACGAAGAGGGGTTTGTGCAGCGCCCGAAGCCGTACTAACGATCAGGCGGAAGCGGGGGAGTGATCCCCGGGTGTTCGCGGAGATGCCCTGCAATTAGGTCGTCGAGTTCCATGAGTGAAGAGATGGCCGAAAGGCTTGCCCGAAGGGGTTTGGCGGCCTGCATCCCACGCGTGTAGGCCATCAGACGTGAACGCATTCCCTGCATGGCCTGACGTTCGTCCCCTCGCCCTGACACCTCTTCCGCGCAGTGACGACGCACGAGTTGCCATCTCTCTTCCAGAGATGGGGGATGGAACGACTTTCCCGTAAGCGTTGAGCGGATCTCCGTGAAGATCCAGGGATTAGTCATGGCAGCTCGCCCGATCATGAGTCCTGCCACGCCGCTTTTCAGGCGCTCCATCGCAATCTGTCCATCTGCAATGTCCCCGTTCCCGATCACGGGGATGGAGACTGCGCTAGCCACTTTGGCGATCACATCCCAGTTGGCGCTTCCGGAATATCCCTGGGCCCTGGTTCGTCCGTGCACGGCAACGCGACGGATGCCTGCGCTTTCCAGCAATCTGGCAGTCTGGACTGCATTGACGGAGCCTTCGTCCCAGCCGATACGGATCTTCGCTGTGACCGGCAGGGGTGCACAGGCACGCACGACGGCATCCGCCACACGTTCAAGCAGAGGGCAATCGCGCAAGAGGGAGGAGCCCCCGTTCCTGCAGACAACCTTATTGGCAGGGCAGCCGAAGTTGATGTCGATAAAATCGGGATGTACCCAGTCGATCACCTGCCTGGCGGCTTCACCGAGGCGTTCGGGATCGCTTCCGAAAAGCTGCACGCCCATCGGACGCTCTGCCTCGGTGAACTCAACATAGCTTCGGGTGCGTGCATTTCGGTGCATGATCCCGTCTGCAGAGACGAATTCCGTGGTCAGGATATCGGCTCCCTTTTCACGGCAGATTCTCCTAAATACGGAATTGGTTACTCCCGCCATCGGTGCGAGGAAGAGTGGGAGGGTGGCCTTCGGGGGGAAAGCGGCCTCTTCTGAAAAAGCGACCCCTTCCAAGGGTTCTGAGCTCTCCACGGGCGTCGTGACGCTAAGGGTGGGCTAAGCCGACGCCGCGGATTCGGTCTCTTCCGGAGAGATGCTAGGAGCGGGCTCCCCTTGGTCAACCATGGCCGTGGAATCTCCGGGTGCACTGGGAAGGGGCTCGGAGAGTCCGGTCAGCAGAGCGGAGACCTCGATCTGAACTTTTTCCAAGTCAGAGAGGGAGAGATCAGGGTCGGTGATGATGAAGGTTTCACCTGTGCCGGCCCGCTCGTAAATCAGCGTCCCGCTGTCAGCCGAGGGCTGGGGTCGAAGGACCCTCTTCCGCTCCAGCATGACAGCCAGAAGGTAACGGGCATTCGTATGGGCCGGATCATTTTCCTCGATCAGGCGGCGCAGCATGCCTTCAGCATCGTCGCGTCGCAACGTCTCTTTGGGCGGTGGGGCCGGCGGCTCGAACTTGGAACGCCACGAAGAGAAGGGCCTCTCCGCAGTTGGGTCGGCACCCCTTACCGTCCATGCTTCTTCACTAAGATCCAGACGTTGGAAACCTTCCCCGGTGAGGAACAGTGCGGTGTGAAAGGTTTCCCCCTCAGCGAAGGGTCGGCCTGTTGCGACACAGACGGCCGACCGTGACTTGATGTTCCATTCCTGTTGCATGGCCTGAACGTAATCGCGGCTCAGAAGCCGGGCAATCGGAACTTCGGAAACTCGCGCCCGGTTGCCTTGATCCAGAAGAGGTAGATGCCGATCAGGAGAAAAATAACGACCGGCCCCCAGGCAGCGACATACCCCGGAATCCTGTCACCCTTACCCAGCGCGATAAACAGACTGCTGGAAAAAATCATCGCCGCAAAAAGCCCGATCGCCACGGTGATGCCTCCCATGATTCCGCGCCGTCCCGTGACAACCCCCATGGCCCCAGCGAGAAGGATCACCACCATGCAGATCCAGGGCAATGCTGAGCGGTAGTGCCAGTGGGTGACAAAAGGTGCCAATCTGGTCTTGGGAAATTCGGCATTGTAGCGCAGGTAATCGCTCAACTCCGGCAGCCCCAGGAACTCGGAGTTCATGAGAGAGCTCGCGATTTTCCAGGGTGTCTCCTTCCACGTCCTGATCTCCAGGCGGGGGGAGTCCTCCGTGGTGACGAGATTGCCGGATGCGTCGACGGTGACATGGCGGGCCTGCTCAAGCACCCATGTCTTGGTGTCAGGAACGTAGAAGGCATGTGGTGAGTACCACTTCTCCGACACGACGCCCTCTTCGTTTTGTTGGATGATCTCAAGCCGTACCACCTGATTTGCATCCGGGAAAAAGGCTGAAATGAACCAGAGGCGCCGGTCTTCACGGTTCCTGAAAAGCAGGTTGCTGATGCCATTGAAGCGCTTCGTGCCAAACTTGATCTCATCCTTGATCTTATCCCTGACGGATCCCGCTTGGGGTGCGAGCTGATAGTTCAGGAGCGCCAGCAGGCCCGTCATCAGGAGGCCGAAGGCAAAGAGAGGGATGAAAATTCTGAAGAGACTCCGGCCCGCGCAGAGCATCGAGATGATTTCATTGCGGCGGGACATCTGGGTTAGCGTGTAGAGAAGTGCCAGCAGCAGTCCCACAGGGACACTCAGGACGAGCACGCTCGGGATCTGAAGTAGGTAGAAGCGGATGATGGTTAACGGCCTGGAATGACCCGATAGGAAGTCGGGCAGGTTGACGCTCAGATCCCACACGAGCCACACGGAGATGAACCCGGAGACACAGTAGAGAAAGGGCACCAGAAATTTTTGAAGAAGATACCTGTCGAGAAGCGTCATGGAAGTTCCCGGCAGAAACCCATTGCAGGAGACCGGAAAGAACGAGATTCTGACCCTTCTCCTCCGTATCCTGCAACCGCAATTAACGCACCTCTCCACCCATGATTTCCCTCAACGAGGAGTACCATCCCGCCGCATCGGCCCTGCAAGGCGAGTTTGCCCGTGAAGTAGGGGAGCTTTTTGGCCCCAAGGGCAAGCTCGCGGCGATCCGGGGATTTGAATGGAGGCCGGAACAGCAGCAGATGGCCGCAGCCGTCGCCGCAGCTCTGGAGGGCCGCACCCATCTCGTGGTCGAGGCGGGAACCGGTGTGGGCAAGTCGCTGGCTTATCTGATGCCGGCCGTTCTTCATGCGCGGCGGACCGGTCACAAGGCTCTCATCAGCACCCACACAATCAACCTACAGGAGCAACTTCTCTACAAGGATATCCCGCTGGTCAGGGGACTTCTTGGTGATGACTTCGAGGCGGTCCTGCTTAAGGGGCGGCAAAATTACGTCTGTCCTGTCAGACTGGCCCGAGCCGTCAGGCATGGGGGGGATCTCTTTACGAACGAGGAGAAGCCCGACCTGGAGCGTATCCGCGAGTGGGCCGCCACGACCTCCGATGGCTCCCTGAGTGACCTCCCCTTTGAGCCTCCCCAGCAACTCTGGTCACAGGTCTGCAGTGAACAGCATCTTTGCACCCCGAAGACCTGCGGTCGGGATTCCGGCTGTTTTTACCAGGCTGCCCGGCGGCGGGCACAGTCAGCTCAGGTATTGGTCCTCAACCACACGCTCTTCTTCACGCTGCTGGGTGAACCCGAGGAGGGTGGATCAGGGTATCTTTTCCCGGATGATTTCGTAGTCTTTGACGAGGCGCACACCGTGGAGCAGGTCGCTTCCCGGCACCTCGGCTTCTCCCTCTCGCAGTATGGCCTGCGCCAGTCGCTCCAGCGGCTCTACAACCCTCGGACGCGCAAGGGGCTCCTGCAACAGGTGCGTCACGGTGATGGGATCAGCGCGGTGGCCGATCTCATTCCCGAAGTGGACCGTTTCTTCGATGCCCTTGCCGGGGCCTGCAACTTCAAACAAGGCCGGGAGTGCCGTATCCGTGAGGATCGCTCTGCCGAGCTCATCGGAGCGGTCGCCGAGAGTCCTCTTGCCGAGGGGCTTTCCAAGCTTGTCGAAGCTGCCGGATCTGCCGCCGCCAAGGCTCAGGACGAGGGATTGCAGGGTGAGCTTAACGAGGTCGCCTCACGGCTCAAGGTTTCGCGCTCGGGTCTGGCCGACTTCCTCTCGCAGAACGCCCCGGATCATGTCTACTGGGTCGAGCGAAGCGGTCGCACCTCCACCTGGTGTAGTCTGCATGCCGCTCCTGTGGCCGTTGCTCCGCTACTGGGACGACTTCTCTTCCGTGAGGGTAGCACTGCCGTGATGACGAGTGCGACACTTTCCGTCGGATCCGCCGAGTTGGATTATTTCCGTGGCAGGGTTGGGGCGCTCGAAGTTCCCGCGTTGCAGTTGGGATCCCCGTTCGATTATAGCCGGCAGATGAAGCTGCACCTCGTCCCCAAGATGCCGGAACCGAAAGACGCAGCCTACGAAGATGCCCTCGTGAAATGGATAGGCCACTTCACCGCGGAAAGTTGTGCTCGCGCCTTTGTGCTTTTTACAAGTCATCGGACTATGCAGGCAGTGGCCGCCAAGATGCAGGGATTTTTTGAGGAGAAGGGGTGGAATTTGATTGTCCAGGGCGCCGGCATCTCACGTTCCAGGATGCTGGAGGCCTTCCGTGAGGGTGGCGAGAGCGTCCTCTTCGGCACCGACAGTTTCTGGACCGGTGTCGATCTACCGGGAGAAGCCCTCTCCAGCGTGATCATCACGCGACTCCCCTTCGTCACACCTGATCACCCGCTGACCGAGGCCAAGCTCGAGGAAATCCAGTCATCAGGAGGTGACCCCTTCCAGTCCTATTCCCTACCCGAAGCGATTCTCAAGTTGCGTCAGGGTGTCGGGAGACTGATCCGAAGCGGTTCCGACAAGGGTACGATCGTGATCTTGGACAGCAGGATCCTAACACGTCCCTATGGCAAAGCGTTTCTGAAAGCCCTGCCCGAGTGCCCTGTGGAGATCGCCTGAAAGGCGTCAACCCGTCAGGGCATCTTGTAGTGGAGTGATACCAGCCTGAAGGAACGCTCGTTTTCCGCCACGCTGTAAAAGGTTAGCTCTAGGGAAATGGTGGCTTGGCTCCATTGGTAGGCGATCAGTGTGTACGTCATCTCCTTCGGTACGGAGGAATCGGCGGGGTGTTCCTTGACCTTGTTCACCAGAAGGGTTCCGGGACCGTAACGCTCATCGACGCGACGCCGTGTCCGGTCAAAGAAATCGAGCGTTTTTTCCTCATCCCAAGCGGGATCTGCATATTGGAGTTCCACCTCGATGAGCATCCCGTCCCGAAAAACAAAGATCGATTTTTGAAGCAGGGTATCCCCGACGGCGAGGCCTTTAGCCTCGAGCGTTACCTTGCCGGGAGCCTTTTCTGTGAAGCCGGTCTCCGTCGCTTTGACGGCGTGGATCATCTCCCTGACCTTGTCGGCGGAATCTCCCCAGTTCATGGCGTAGGGCACCTTGATTTCCTTGGGAGTCGTTTGCTGTGCGGAGTAGAGGGGAGCAATCGCACCCAGCAACAAGAGGAGAAAGGTGGCCCAGGCACCGAAGCAGGGAGGAGGGACCCTTAAATACACATCATGTGACGAGGAGGAGATCAAGGAAGCCCGTTCGTTCTGAAAAAAAACTGAGTAATGTCTCACCATGATCAGTGCCAGGATTCTTCCCCAACCGGCGGGGATTGAAAAGCAGCTGGAGGAATCACCAGTGTGCCAGCCTCCAGAGGGACGATCTTATCGACACCCGTTATGAAATAGGACTCCGTACCCCCCGCATATCGAAGAGATAGTTGGGCCGTTCCGGGCATGGGGCCCTCGTGAAGAGATACGCTTCTGGGTTTTAGACGGGCATTTTTGTCTGAAGAGGAACGGGGTGAAAGTGATGGGGAGGTACCTATTGGGAGGGAACATTCGGCGAGCGGAAGCCCCTCCGCAGTGATCATCACTGATGGGTTTTTGATCCTTGCCTCTATGCGAAGCCATGGCTGTACCTCCTGTAACTCATCCTTTGCCGCCGGGATCGTCAGGTGGTTTCTGTCGGTAATGGGTGGATAGAAGGGGAGACTTGGATCGGAAAGCAAGGGCGACGTCAGCGGCTCCTCGGGCGCCTGAGCTTCCAAGCAGTAATAGGGGCTCAAGGAGGAGAAAATTTTGCTAGAAGGATCAACCGATGGGCGAACGGAGAAAGTGATCGGTCCGTGAACGAGGCCCCGGACCCTATAGGTTCCGGGGGATACGGGTAGGCCCTCGTCATCCTTGCCATCCCAGGTCATGATCAGCCCGTTTAAGCCGGCGGGAATGCTCTCCACCGCCGCATCTCTGTAAAGCAGTCGGATCATCTCACCATCCGGTGAAAAAATACCGACTGTAATCGGGCCTTCCAGCTCCGGGAGAGCGACCGCAATGGTCTGGGCAAAGGTTCGAGGGGGCTCTTTACCCCCAACCTGCTCGCCAGCCATCAATGGGCACCAATCCATGACAAGGATGTGGGCAAGCAAGAGTGCCAGCAAAGGGATCCTGACGCGGATATCGCTAAGAACTTGTTGCCATTTCACAAGGGCACTCTTCATGCTTTGGGAATCGTTGACAATGACAGCTTCCCCTCCCAAGACATTTCGAGAAATCCCGCCGGGATTAGTTCAAGTGCGCTATTGTGCTCTGTGCCTGCTTGCCCTTGTTGTTCTCCCGTGGAGTATGGTGCTTGCTGCCCCACTGCCGCTTGATGTCGGATTTCTCATCAAGTCATCAGCGCTTTTATTGGAGGAGAAGCAGTATCAGAAAGCTCTCGCGACACTGGCCCCAGCATTGCAGCAGTACCCCAATGATCCGCAGGTCCTCAATCTCCAGGGCGCCATTCTGACGAAGCTCAAGGACTACGCCAGCGCCCAGAAATGCTACGAAGAGGCCCTGAAGGCCTCTCCGGGATTCTTCCCGGCAGAGTACAATATCGGCTCGCTCCTGGCGCTACGTCAGCAGTGGGATCCTGCAATCACCTACTACAGGAATCTCCTCATCGAGCAGCCCAATAACGAGTTGGTCGAGTATAAGCTGCTCCTGCTCCTCTTGCATCAGGGTGCTGATCCCGACCTCCAGCAGAAGCTTTTTTCCCTAGATGTTCCATCCAACACGCCAGCCTGGTACTATGCATCGGCTGCCCGTGCCTACAAAAAGGGTGATCAGGGCATGGCTGCCAAATACCTTGATGTCGCCAAAAGTGTCTTTGGCAACAAAACGGAAATCTTTCAGCAAGAGCTCGACGAGAGCGGCCTGAAAGATGCCAAAATGCATTGATCGTTATCTTCCAAACCCAAAATCAGAACCATGTCCGCATCCATTCTTGTCACTGGCGGGGCCGGACTCATCGGCAGCGCCGTCATCCACGCCCTGAATCTTCGCGGTCAGGATGACATCCTTGTCACGGATGTCCTTGGCAAGGATGCCAAGTGGAAGAACCTTTCCCCCCTTCGCTTCCATGACTACATCCAAGCCGACTTATTCCTCGATCGGCTTGAGGAGAACCCTGACAGCCTCGGCTCGATCCGCACCATTTTCCATCTCGGGGCCTGCTCTGCGACCACGGAGACGGATGCCGGATACCTAATGGAAAACAATTTCGGATACACCAAGCACCTTGCGCATTGGGCCCTGAGGAGAGGCATTCGTTTCGTCTATGCCAGTTCCGCCGCCACCTACGGGGATGGGCTCCAAGGGATGGATGATGGGACCGACCACCTCGAGACCTTGCGTCCCCTGAACGCCTACGGCTACTCCAAACATCTCTTCGATCTCCACGCCAAGCGCAACGGGTGGCTCGGAAAAATGGCCGGAATCAAATACTTCAACGTCTTCGGCCCCAACGAGGCCCACAAGGGGGAGATGCGCAGCCTTGTGGCGAAGGCCTACGAGCAGATTCTGGAGACGGGCAAGGTGAGGCTCTTCCGCAGTCACCGCCCCGACTACAGGGATGGCGAGCAGGTCCGCGATTTCGTGTATGTGAAGGACGCCGTCGCCATGACGCTCCACCTCGCCGACACCCCCTCCGCGAATGGCCTTTTCAACATCGGCACCGGCACACCCCGCACCTGGATTGATCTGGCGACAGCCCTCTTCACCGCGTTGGACCGCAAGCCTGAGATCGAGTTCATCGGGATGCCGGATCACATCCGCAACCAATACCAGTATCATACCTCCGCCGATGTCAGCCGATTGCGGGCCACTGGTTGGTCAGCGCCGACGCTGACATTGGAAGATTCTGTCAGTGACTACGTCCGCAACTACCTTGTGCCCGGCAAGCATTTAGGGGAGTGACAAGGCTTCCGCATAATTGGCCGAGGGGTCTTAACTCCACAAACGGTGGTGCCATGCAGAACAAAACCAAGGCGCTTATTGCCGGATTGGCTCTGCTGATTCCTTCACTCCATGTTTCGGCTCATGAAACGGTGAATGATGTCACGCAACTCAACCCCGTTACCGTCGACAGGATTTTAACCCCGACATCTCTGGAAGAAATTGTCGATGCTGTGAAAACCACGCACGGGCCGATTTCCATCGGCGGAGCCCGTCATAGTCAGGGTGGGCAAATCTCGGAAGAACACAGCCTCCATCTGGACATGAGGCATTTCAACCGGGTCGTTGCATTGGATCCGGGCAACAAAACCATCACCGTGCAGTCGGGAATCACATGGCGTGAGATTCAGGATGTCATTGATCCTTACAATCTCTCCGTGAAGATCATGCAGACCTACTCGAACTTCACGGTGGGAGGCTCGCTCAGTGTGAACTGTCATGGGAGGTACGTCGATGCTGGTCCAATCATCCTCTCCGTGCTCCGAATCCAGGTTGTTCTTCCGGACGGACGGGTTGTGGAGGCTTCACCCGAACAAAACCGCGATCTTTTTTATGGTGTGATCGGCGGCTACGGCGCCCTGGGAGTGATCACGGAGGCCACGCTCCGGCTTGTCGACAACACAAAGGTCGAGCGCTCCGACAAGGTGATGCCGATCAGCCGCTACAAGGATTACTTCCTGAAAGAAATCCGCCGGTCCCCGACGGCGGTTTTTCATAACGGCGACATCTATCCACCCGATTTCCAGATGGTGCGCGCCGTGACATGGAGCGAAACAGATAAGCCCGTGACGATCAAAGAGCGGCTGATCGGCAGGCATGAGGACTACACGTTCCATCAGAAAATGATCGGAATCGTTTCGCAGTTCCCTTTTGGCAAGCAACTTCGGGAGTATCTGGCGGAACCCCTCCTCTACATCGACCGACCCGTTGCTTGGAGAAACCATGAGGCCAGCTATGATGCCTTGGAACTCGAGCCTCATTCACGGGCTCGGAGCACCCAGGTCCTTCAGGAGTATTTTGTGCCGGTCGAGCGATTCGACGACTTTTACCCGAAAATGATCCAAGTCCTGAAGGAGGCCAACGTGAACGTGATCAATATTTCGATCCGACATGCCCTGCCGGATCCGGGATCACTCCTTGCATGGGCAAAGAGGGAGATGTTTGCCTTTGTTCTCTACTATGAGCAGGGAACAACCCGGGAGGACAGAGAGGCTGTCGGGAATTGGACAAGGAAACTGATTTCAGCCGCCCTCTCCGTCGACGGCTCGTATTATCTCCCCTATCAGGTTCACGCGACCGACGATCAGTTTCGTGAAGCTTATCCGAGGTTCGGCGAATTTTTTGCCCTTAAGAAGCGTCTCGATCCGGAAAATAAATTCCGTAACAAGCTCTGGGACACCTATTATGGGCCTGCTCAGATGAACAATCCCGGCACGCTTTCAGATGAGAAGGCCCGATGAACCTTGGATGGAATAACTATCATGCTAATCGGACTCGATAGTTTTGTTGCCACGCTGGCTGATCCGGTCAGCGGGGCTCTGGTGGATCCGGCGCTGCGACTCCGCAATTTATTGGAGGAGGTGGAGACGGCCGACCGTGTCGGACTTGATGTCTTCGGCATTGGCGAGCATCACCGAGAGGAGTTTCTCGACGCAGCACCCGTTGTCCTTTTGGCAGCAGCGGCGGCCCGCACGAAGCGGATCCGTCTCACGAGCGCGGTTACGGTTTTGAGCGCAGCCGATCCAGTGCGTGTCTTTCAGGAGTTTGCCACCCTGGATCTGATTTCGGGTGGGCGGGCCGAGATTGTCGCGGGGCGCGGTTCCTTCACCGAGGCCTACCCTCTCTTCGGTCTGGATCTAAGGGATTATGATTCGCTCTTCGACGAAAAGCTTCGACTCCTGCTGGAGATCCGTGACCACGAACGCATCACCTGGTCGGGGAAACATCGTCCCCCGCTTCGCGATCAGGAGATCCATCCCCGTCCGCTCCAGAACCCCCTCCCCATTTGGGTCGGGGTGGGAGGTTCGCCGGAATCAGTCATCAGGGCAGGATCTCTTGGGCTTCCCCTGATGATCGCGATCATCGGAGGCCAACCGGATCGTTTCCGACCACTTGTCGATCTCTACCGAGAGGCCGGATCCCACGCAGGTCATGCGCCGGAGGGGCTGAAGGTTGGCATCCATGCCCTCGGCTCCTTCGCGGCTACGACCAAGGAGGCGAGGGATGATTACTTCCCGGGGTACGAGCGGATGTTTGGCCAGATCGGGAAAGAGCGGGGATGGCCCGCGATCCGACGCTCCCACTTCGATGCGCTGTGCGGGCCGGAGGGAGCCCTCATCATCGGTAATGCACAGGAAGGGGTGGAAAAGATCCTCCACTACAACGAAGTCCTCGGTGGCATCAACCGGATTACCATCCAGATGAGCCCGGGAACGCTTCCCCATCGCAAAGCGCTGGAAGCGATTCAGATCCTCGGCGAACAAGTCGCCCCCGCCGTGAGAAACAAGATGGGGAGTTTGGTGCTTAGCTAAAGCGAGATCCCCAGACTGGAGAGGGTTTTGAGGTCAAGGCGGCCATTGACCGGGAGATTGTTGTCGGCCTGAAACTGTTCCACAGCACGGGCCGTCTGAGGCCCATAATATCCATCGACGTTCCCCTTGAAGTAGCCGAGGCCCGCAAGTTTGGCCTGAGCTTTGCTCAACATGTCATTGGGAGGAGCCGCTGACGCCGACGCTGGAACCTCTTGGATGACTGCTGCTTCGGGTGCTGGTTGGTAATAGCCAGGTGCCGTATACACAACCGGAGCTGGTGCAGCATAGACAGGAGGAGCAACATAAGGGGCGGCGATGGCGGCCGCGGCTCCTGCTGCTCCGAGTCCGAACATGGTCCAGCCCAAGCCATTCGGGATGCCAGTGCCGTACCAGCCTCCGTTCCCTCCCCAGCAACCTCCATGGTAATAGCCCCCATAGCCACCACGATAATAACCCCCACCCCCGTAGTAGTAGGCGCTTGCGGTGGGTGTGGAAGTGGCTGACATGCAGAGAATAGCAAGGGCCACTGGGATGATTGGAAAGAGAGATTTCTGCATGGAGAGGCGGAAGATCCTGATGAGCGCAATGTAACACTGCCCTCTGGAAAATCAAAAAGCCTTTTCCAAGTCGCCGCCTTCCCTGCGAATTCTTGCTCAGTCGGGCGCTTAACCTCCTAGTTCAACTCTAAGGGCCTCAAGTTCCTCCCAGCGGGCCATCGTCTTCTCTAGGGTCTGCTGGAGTTCCGTGAGTTCCTTTTCCACGCGTTGGAACGCGCCATCCTTGCTCTGGTAGAGAGATGGGTCTGCGAGCCGCTCGGAAAGCTCGGCCTGCTTGGCCTCGAGTTCCTCAATCTTGGAGGGAAGTTCATCCAGCTCTTTCTGCTCTCTGTAGAGAAATTTGCGCACTTTTTCCGATTTTCCAGGCTTCATTACAGAGGCAACAGGAGATGGCGTTGTTGGAAGCGCTGCCACTCGATCCAACTCGTGGCGCTGGCGGACCCAGTCCTCGTAGCCGCCCGTGTATTCGCTGATACGACCCTCCCCCTCAAAGACAAAGGTGCTCGTCACGACATTGTCGAGGAAGGTACGGTCATGCGAGACCAGTAGAAGCGTCCCCTCGTAGCCGACAAGGAGCTCCTCAAGCAGCTCCAAGGTCTCAGCATCAAGGTCATTGGTCGGTTCATCGAGGACGAGAACGTTCGCGGGCTGCAGAAATAACCGGGCAAGAAGGAGTCGGTTGCGCTCGCCACCAGAGAGCATCTTGGCCGGCATCCTGATGCGATCCGAGGGAAAGAGGAAGTCCTTGAGATAGGTATGGATATGGACGGGACGTCCCTGGAAGGTGACAGTCTCGGCCTCGCCTGCCACGTTCTGACCGAGGCTCTTTTCTCCGTCGATCTGATCTCGGAGTTGGTCAAGGTAGACGATCTGTAATTGGGTGCCCAGCTTCACTTCCCCCTCGGTCGGGGTGAGTTTGTCGAGCAGCAGCTTAAGGAGGGTGGTCTTTCCGCTCCCGTTCGGTCCGATGATCCCGATTTTGTCCCCCTTCCAAAGCGTCGCTGTGAAGTCGTTCACGATGGGGTGATCGCCATAGAGGAAAGAGATGTTCTTTGCCTCGATGACTTTCTGACCGGAGGAAACACCCTCTTGGATTTCCAACTTTGCCTTGCCCTGACGTTCGCGTCGGTTGCCCCGCTCTGTCCGCAGGGCTTTCAGGGCCCGCACACGTCCCTCGTTCCTTGTCCGGCGGGCCTTGACGCCTTGTCGGAGCCAGGCTTCCTCCTGAGCGAGTTTCTTGTCGAAGGCGGCCCACTGCTTCACCTCGGCCTCAAGGTTAGCCGTCTTGCGCTCAAGGTAGGTTTCGTAATCACAAGCCCAGCTGGTGAGTTTGCCTCGATCCAACTCCACGATGCGGGTGGAGAGTTTCCTGAGGAATGCCCGGTCATGCGTCACAAAAAAGAGGGTTGGCTTCACCTTGAGCAAAAAGGACTCCAGCCAAAGAATCGACTCGAGGTCGAGGTGGTTGGTCGGCTCATCGAGCATGAGCACATCAGGCTGTCCCACGAGCGCCCGGGCAAGCAGAACGCGACGCTTGAGTCCTCCTGAGAGACTCTGAAATTCCTTTTCGGCGGGGAGACTCATCTCCTGCATCAGATCCTCCACGCGGACATCAGCCTCCCACTCCTCTTCCGTCCCGCCGACGCGGAGACCGGCATGGATCACCTCGTAAACGGAGCCGGTGATCCCGTCCGGGACTTCCTGCGGCAGTCTGGTGATGACGACTCCTGGGGGCTTGGTGATCTCGCCCTCCTGCGGTTTTTCCTCTCCTGCAATCACCCGCATGATGCTGGTCTTGCCGGTCCCGTTGCGCCCGACCAGGCAGACCCTCTCGCCCGGTTCGATCTGGAGATCAACCTGGTCGAGTAAGGGAAAATCGGTGTAGCGCAGGGTAACCTGACGGAGTTGGAGAAGGGCCATGGGGCTGTAAAGGAAGAAGGTTGAAACCTAAAAGATGAGCAAGGCTCAGGATAAAGCCTGATGGTTTGAGCGCAGGAACCTAACACCCTCGTGCCCGTCCCGCCATAGCCATCTGCTCGGCTTAATTCATAGGGCCCGGAAGGGAACTGTTGGGTAGCCCTTGGAGCCCCTGTAGACCTGTGGGAAGGGGTGCCGATGGCCCAGCTTCATTTAGCCATGGCTTGTCGCCGGCACTCATCTGAAGCGAGTTCATCATGACATAGAGCAGTTGATCGAGATCGGAGGCATCGCACCGATAGATGTCTTGAACATGCTGAGGTGGCTGCCAGGTGGAGGCGGGAAAAGAGGGGGCGTAGGTGAGCTCCTCGATCAGGAACGACATGGCGAAGTCGTTTCGCCTGATATCGATCCGTTTCGGGGTGTAGTCGGAGCAGATCCAGAGCTTTGCAGTGAAGTCCTCTGCGTTGGAGGCCTTGGCAATTTCCGGCATCAGACCTCCTGCAACCACCCGGCAAGGGATGCCACCGATGTCGGCCACTTCGCTGGTTTGCTCGAGTTGAAAGAGGGCCGGGAGCAGGACGGCTTGCTGGGCGGTGAAGGGGAGTTGGAGAGGGGTGCTGTTCTTCGGCTTGGGTGTCGGCTTGTGCTGGAACTGGGAAAGCAGGAACTGGATCTTGGAACCTGGTGATGCCCAGACCTGATTCCCGTTGCGGCAGATGGTTAAGGTCTCACCAAGCACAGGGGCCTCGATGCGGATCCGACCGGGATATTGGATCATGGCCTTGAAGGAGGCCCCCTTGATCGTTTGGGGAAGGCGACCGGCGACTTGTCCCACCGTAGCCCTGAGGGTTAACGCACGGTCAGTGGTCTGAGTGCCACCCAGCAGGACGCCCGCCATCGGGGTGATCATTTTCGACAGGACATCGTAGCGATTCCCTGAGGGCGCGGGGCTGGCAGGGATTTGAGGGGGAGCTTGTGAAGCGGTGACTTCCGGAGCATTGGTCAGCAGGGGCGCCTGCTCTGCAGCTTCACATGGATCTCCGGATAGAGCCCCAACCAGAATAAGTGTTGGGAGCAGGATGGCGCGACGATTCATTTAGCATAGATAACCACCGGTCCGCTTTGTGGCAAAGCCACATTCCGAAGGGATGGCCGCAAGGGATCGCCCGACACACGTATTTCACTTGTCCTTCTTCGGGGCATTCCCATCATGGAAAAATGGGAATTGATACGACGTCCGCGGAAATCATTAAGAAACTCAGCCTGCTTCCACATCCCGAAGGGGGCTACTATGTGGAGACCTTTCGATCGCCCGACAGGGTCACTCTTGCTGATGGGCGGGTGCGTTCGGCGGGCACGGCGATCTATTACCTTCTCCCGAAGGGGAAGGTTTCGGCCCTCCACAGGGTCGCAGCGGATGAGGTGTGGCACCACTACATGGGGGCTCCTCTTGAGCTGTTGACGATCTCTCCGGAAGGAGTTCTTGAAAAGATCGTTCTGGGCAAAGATCTGCCCGCGGGCCAACGCGCGCAGCAGACGGTGCCCTCTGGCGTCTGGCAGGCAGCGCGTTCGCTTCCATCGGGGGAAGGGTTCACTCTTGCGGGGTGCACAGTGTCGCCAGGCTTTGACTTTGCCGATTTTGAAATGCCGGGTCATGGGGTCCTCTTGGATCTCTTTCCCGAACACGCCGAAATCATTGAAAAGTTCATGGGGGAGGTTGAAGCGCCTGATGAAATCCAAGCTTCGGATTAGCCTTAGTCTCCTCTTTAATCTTGCGGCGGACCGGCTTACGCCGTGATTCTGTCAACAATGTCTATGTTGCTCGGCAGCGGTATCGTCTACGCCTTCCTCGAATCAACGATCGAGGGAAAGATCGTCCTCCTTGTACTCTTTGTGGGGTCCATTTTTAGCTGGTCGGTGATGATCACCAAGATCCGCGAACTCGGTTTTGCCAAGAGCCAGTCCGGCCGATTCATGGCTCTCTTCCACCGCGATCGGGAGCCGCTCACGATCTTCGAGACGGGTCTCGAGTTCGAGGGATCCCCTCTCTATGAAATCTATCAGGCTGGTTGCGAGGAACTCTGCTTCCAGGTGTTAGGCTCAACGGAGGTCGACGAAACATTCAAATCACGCCTGAAGTACGCCGACCGGATCACGCCCGCGCAGATGCGCTCAGTGCAGGCTGCGATGGAGCGTGCGGTCGGAGAGTCCTCTCTTCGGCTCGAGTCCCAGATGATCATTCTCTCAACGGCCGTGAGTGGAGCTCCGTTCGTCGGCCTCTTGGGCACGGTCTGGGGTGTGATGGATGCCTTCGGCGGCATTGCCGCCTCGGGAAGCGCAAGTCTTGCCGCCATGGCTCCGGGTGTTTCCGGGGCCTTGATCACGACTGTCACGGGACTGCTGGTCGCCATCCCTGCAATGTTCGGATACAACTTCCTGGTCACGAGTGTCAGGGGCATGATTGTTTCCTGCGACAATTTCGCTGCGGAACTCTCCAGTGAGATTGAGCACCGCTATGTGAGTCATGGGGGGCACGGCGCCTAGAATTACGAGGAGTACTCGAGGAACATGCCATGCGCCGATTCTCCGACCGCAACGCCCTTCACACGCTCAGCGAGCTGAACGTGACGCCCCTGCTCGATCTGGCGTTTGTGCTGCTAATCATTTTCATGATCACGACACCGCTGATGGAGAACAGCATGGACCTGATCGTGCCTAGCAGTTCGACCGCGAAGACGGAAATCAACCCCGCTCAGGTGCAGACTGTCTCCATCGATCGTAATGAGGTGCTCAAACTCAACGAACAGGTTATCACTGCGGCTGACCTGGAGAGCCGCATGGCTGCCCTCAAGCAGGAGCATCCCGGTGTGGCTGTGGTCCTGCGACCTGACCGCGACCTTCCGGTGCAGAACTTTGTCGGCGTGATGGATCTCCTGCACAAGGCGGGGATCAGCAAGGTCGGCGTCATGACCCGGCCAGATGGGGCGGGTCAGGGACAAGCTTCACCGGGCAAGTAAGGAGGCAGACATGAGCCGCCAAGAACCCCGCTTTCGCAGGGCGCTCATCGTTGTTGCGCTCATCCATGTCTTCCTGATCGGAGGGCTTATTTGGTTCTTCGGTCGGCCGGTCAAGAAGCCCTCCGGTCAACTCACTTGGATGGAGACAGGTTCCTTCTCTGCGCCTCAGGAGAGTGCGTCCGAGGCTGTGCCGCATCCACCCGAGGAGAATCAGCAGACCGAGGAGATCCCTGATCAAGCGACACGTCCACGGCCGTTGCCCCTATCAAAAACAACGCCGACACCCCCGCCCATCCATCAGGAGGAGAAGAAAACTCCCGAACCCCCATCGGAGATTTCCTTGGCGCACCACACTCCCACGCCGACTCCGACACCAACCCCAAAGGCCACCCCATCACCTTCTCCGACTCCCAAGCCCTCCCCAAAAGCGACCCCCAAGGCTACCCCGAAACCTACGCCCAAAACTACTCCCAAGCCGACCCCCACTCCATCACCGCAGGAGACGCCCTCCCCAAAAGCGACCCCCAAGGCTACCCCGAAACCTACGCCCAAAACTACTCCCAAGCCGACCCCCACTCCATCACCGCAGGAGACGCCCTCTCCAACGCCCGAGCCCTCTCCAACGCCCGAGCCCGAGCCCGAAAAGTCCCCGACTCCCAAGCCTTCCCCAAAAGGAAAAGCAAAACCGAAGACCTCTCCAAAACATACCGCCGCCAAGGCCAAGCCATCTGCTACTCCGAAGCCCAAGTCCTCTCCAAAATCAACTCCGAAGGACTCCGTTAAAACTCAAACGAAGTCTGTGAAAGCGGAGTACAACAACGAGGATCATCCTCGCAAGTCTGCCGCTGCTGAGAAGTCGACCGAGGGCGGCAAGAAGAGCTCCATCGACACGAAGAAAGCCTCCACAGCAAAGGGCGAGGGGAAGGGAAATTCTGACGCAAAGAATGCGTTCCTAGCCTCCAAGGGGGGAGGAACGGGGGCGGGCGGTGCCGGCGGTAACGGAGCCGACGCGAGTACGGTCGATGCCTACCAGACGCTGATCCACGACCGATTCTTCAGCCAGTGGGAGCAACCGACATCCATCCCGACCGAGCACAAGCACGACTTCTCCACCGTGCTCAAGATTACGATCCAGCGAGATGGGACGATCAGCGACTTCGGGCTCGCCAAGCCGAGTGGTAATCCGGTCATGGATCAGTCTGTCCTCGAGGCGGCCCGCAAGGTGATCAAGATCGCCCCCGTTCCGGAGGGAATGGGGGGATCAAGCGGCTACACGATAAATATCAACTTCGAGTTGGAGTAGGAGTGGGGGCTTGGGATTTTGGCGTCCCGCTGAGTTCTGCTGCCCTCGCAGTATCATTTGAGAAAGTTTCGCTTGCAGGCCTAGTAGTGCATCCCAACCTCCAAGCCATCACTGATGGAAAAAGGAACTTGTTTCCTCCTTCATAATTCCTCCCTCATCCTTTAAGTTGTTCCCATGATCACAGCTGTTGCATCCGAGAGTCTGATTGAATGCGTCATCGAGGGGGGGCGCATCACTCCAGTCGAGGCTCTCGAGCTTTACAGGTTGCCACTTGAGGAGCTTGGAGCTCTTGCCGATCACCGCAGGAAGCTGGCTCTGGCAGAGGCCCATGGCGGTGAAGGAAACAATGTCGTGACCTACATCATCGATCGGAACATCAACTATACGAATATTTGCAACGTCTACTGCAAGTTCTGCGCCTTTTACCGCACTGAGAAGGATGTCGATAGCTACGTGATTTCCTTCGACGAGATCGACCAGAAGTTGGACGAACTCACGGCTGCAGGCGGCATTCAGATCTTGATGCAGGGAGGTCATCACCCCTCCCTCACGATCGACTGGTACACGGATCTACTCTCCCACATCCGGGAAAAGTATCCCCATGTCAACATCCACGGATTCAGCCCGCCGGAGTTCACCCATTTCGCTGAGGTCTTCAAGATGCCGCTTGAGGAGGTGATCCGTCGCTTCAAGGAGGCCGGTCTCGGCTCCATTCCGGGTGGTGGCGGCGAGATTCTCGTGGATCGCGTCCGCACAAGGATCGCACCTCTCAAGGCCAACAGTGATCAGTGGCTCAAGGTCATGGAAGTGGCCCATCGCATGGGGCTGAACTCGAGTGCGACGATGATGTTCGGTCACGTCGAGACCTTGGAGGAGAGGATCGAGCACTTGGACCGTCTCCGCGTCCAGCAGGACGAGACGGGTGGATTCACGGCCTTCATCTGCTGGACCTTCCAGCCCGACAACACAAAGCTGAAAGCTGAGCCCGTAGGTTCCGCCGAGTACCTGCGGATGCAGGCGCTCTCCCGCATCTACCTCGACAATATTACCAATGTACAGAGTTCCTGGGTCACCCAGGGGCCCAAGATCGGCCAAGTGGCCCTTCGTTACGGCGCGAACGATTTCGGCAGCGTCATGATGGAGGAGAACGTCGTCAGCAAGGCCGGCACAAACTTCCGTCTGGAGTCTCAGGAGATCGAGACGCTCATCCGAGAGGCTGGCTACGCACCTCGCCAGCGCAATAACTGGTACCAGCTGGTCGACTGATCAGCCACCCGTGAAGCCGTTGGCCCTTTTTCTCCTGCTCTGTGCGGGACTGAGTGCCCAGGATCAGACCGGAACAATCGGCCCGACCTCCGACAAGCATCCGCGCTACATTATCGATGACGAGATTTTCGAGAAAGATGCCGGCAAAAAAGTCGATCAACTGGCCAAAGAGGGGCTCCTCAAGAACTACTCCGATCTGGCAAAAACCGCGCCCAAGAGTCACCCAGTGACCCCGCTTGCGCCGGTTTCGACCCGGCCGCTCTCCCCTACCGAGCTGGCCGATGTGCTTCGGCACAGCACCGTGGCTTTGGGTCTCCGGTATCAGGAACCTCATTCCCGCAAGTGGCATTTCATGATAGGCGCCACTGGTTTTGCGGTCGCGCCGGGGATTATTTCCACCTCGCTTCACGTCATGACTATCGATTCCGGAATGATGCGTGAGGCTCAGGCCGTCGCGATCACGGAAGAGGGGCGGGTTTACCCGATTACGGAGATCCTTGCTGCAAGCGATCGCGCCGACACCGCCCTGGTCAGCGCTCCAGGACTGAACCTTCCCACGCTGCCGATGAGGGGAGGCGTTCTGCCCGGCGAACAGGTTTGGTGTATGAGCCATCCGGATGGGTTTGCCTACATGTTCACCTCGGGGCAGGTGGCCCGGATCAGTCGTGACCGCTATGATGAGAAGCACCAGCCAGCCCTACATGTCGAGGTGACGGCAGAGTATTGTCCCGGCTCCAGTGGGGGGGCTGTCACGGATGCCGCCGGCAATGTCGTGGCTCAGGTCTCCAGTATCAATAACTACGACGGCTTCACCTCGGGCAACGGCAAAGCTGTCTACGGGATCGTCTCAGCCCGAACCTGCACAGCCGCTGAGGAGATGCTGTCTCTTACCTCCGCTGGAGAGAACGAGCCGATCCCGATGCCGTCACCCCCGCAACACAAGAAATCCCGCGCTCCGAAGCCGCAGCAGGGAGAGGTGCCCGCTGCCCCGCCATCTTCAAAGGGGGGTAAGGGATAAGCGGGTTCGACTGTTAGGGATAGTGGTCAATTCGCCCCGACGAGATCCAATGGCTTAGCAAGGTTCTCTCTGCTCCCGGCATAAAAAACCTTTTTTCCTCACTTACCTGTTGCCAAGTGAGCTTAACTCTGTAATTGTCCACGCCCCATGCCAAAAGCAATCGCCCGCAGCAAAACCAAAAAATCCGTGGCCAAACGTTTTAAAATAACGGCCACGGGCAAGGTCGTTCGGTCGAAAGCCGGGCGCCGTCACTTACTCGAGTGCAAAAGCTCCAAAAGCAAGCGCAAGCTCGGCAAACAGGTCTTAGTCCATGACTCCGACGTCAGTCGTGTCAAACTGAACCTGCCAACAGGCCTCAGGTAGAAAACATCAATACGATCCGTGGATCTGGCCGGGAGTTTCCCGGTCTGCCCGGGCGGGTGAGATCCCGGATCGACATCAAACAAACAGCCTGCCCGATGAGGCCCGACGTGTCACAGCGCCGGGAATGAAAGATGCCAAGAGCAACCAATTCTCCCGCAAGTCGCGCACGTCGCAAGCGGGTTATCGTAGAGGCCAAGGGATACCGAGGCCGCCGTTCCAAACTCTTCCGTTACGCGAAGGACGCCCGCATGAAGGGCAAGTATTGGGCTTACCGCGATCGCAAGGCCCGCAAGAGGAATGTCCGCTCCCTTTGGATCGTGCGTCTCAACGCCGCTGTCCGCACTCACGGCATGAGCTACAACCGCTTTATCGAAGGTCTCAAGGCCGCCAACATCCTTCTTGATCGCAAAGTCCTCTCGGACATCGCGATTCAGGACGAGGGTGCATTTGCCCAGATCGTCGCCAAGGCCAAGTCCGCCCTCGAGGCAAAGCCCAAGTCTCCCAAGGCTTCGGTGGCCAAAGCGGCTTAAGCTGACTGGCGGGCTTTCCCCCCGGAACGTTCCGTGGAAAATCAGCCCGCACAGCTTGGAGTCCGTATCGAGAGTCTCCGTATTGAGGCGCTCTCCGCCATCGCGGAGGCGTCTGATTCTGGAGGGCTGAAGGAATCACGTGTCCGCTTTCTCGGCAAGACCGGATCGGTCTCTTTGTTGAGCGAGGGGTTGCGTACCCTTTCTAAGGAGGAGCGTCCCGTGATGGGAAAGCTCCTGAACGATTTGCGTGAAGCCGTGACGGCTGCCCTCGACGCTAAGGAGTCGACTCTCACCGCTGAGGCCGATGCCGCTGCATTGGCAACAATCGACACTTCGCTTCCCGGTACCGGAGCCGAGGCCGGATCGCTCCACCCACTGTCCCTCCTAGTCGACCGGGCGGTGCAGATCTTCCGAAGGCTCGGCTTTGCGATTGCCGATGGGCCCGACATCGAGACCGAGTGGCACTGCTTCGATGCGCTGAACACGCCTGCCGATCATCCTGCCCGCAATGAGCAGGACACTTTTTACCTTCCGGACGGAAGACTTCTACGCACGCACACCTCCTCGATCCAGGTCCGCACAATGGTGGCGAACCCACCCCCGATCCGAATCATTGCTCCCGGGTCCGCCTACCGCAGGGATGAGGTCGATGCCACTCATCTTGCACAGTTCACCCAGATGGAGGGTCTCTATGTCGCTCCCGGGGTCAGCCTGGCTGATCTCAAAGGAACAATCGAATTCTTCTTTCTCGAACTCTTCGGACCCGGAACAGAGATCCGCTTCCGTCCCCACTTCTTCCCATTCACCGAACCGAGCTACGAGATCGATCTCCGAACCGAGGCACTGGATGGCAAGTGGATGGAGCTTGCCGGATGCGGCATGGTCGATCCCGCCGTCTTCGAGGAAGTGAATGCCAAACGTGGCGATTCCGTCTACGATCCCGAGAAGGTGAGTGGATTTGCCTTCGGCTTCGGTCTCGATCGTCTTGCCATGAATCTTACCGGTGTCTCTGACATCAGGATGCTCACCGAGAACGACCTCCGCTTCCTTTCCCGCTTCACGGCATGAAGATTTCCCTTACCTGGTTGCGGGAGTATCTCCGCACGGACAAATCGGCGGCAGAGATTGCCCGCATCCTGACGGATGCGGGACTTGAGGTCGGCGCGATCGAGTCGACCGGAGTCGCTATTCCCAAGGTCGTTGCGGCCCAGGTCCTCGAGTCGGTCCAGCATCCGAATGCCGACCGTCTCAGTGTCTGCAAGGTCGATGATGGCAGTGGTACGCCGCGCCAGATCGTCTGCGGAGCGAAGAACTACAAGGTCGGTGACAAGGTTCCGCTAGCCCAGCCCGGTGCCGTGATGCCCGGCGATTTCAAGATCAAGGTCGGCAAGCTGCGCGGCGTCGAGAGCGAGGGAATGATGTGCAGCTCCAAGGAGCTTGGTCTCGGCGAGGGGGCAGACGGATTACTGATTCTCCCGGTCGGGACCGTGACCGGAACTCCGTTGATTGAACTCTTTCCCTCCGAGGAAGTCTTCGAGATCGAAATCACGCCAAATCGACCTGACTGGCTTGGACATCTTGGTGTCGCCAGAGAGGCGGCGGCCTTCGGCTGCGGGGAGCTGATCGGTATCACGTCACCACCGGTTGCAACGAAGGAAAATCCGGCAGTGGCATCCATCTCGACTCCCGATGCGTCTTCCCTCTATAGCATCCGTCGGATCGACGGAGTCAAGGTCGCTCCGAGTCCCGAGTGGCTTCGCAAGCGTCTTGAGTCGGTGGGTCTTCGGTCCATCAACAACATCGTCGATGTCACGAATTTCGTAATGTACGAGATGGGCCAACCGCTCCATGCCTTTGATGCCTCGAAGATCGACGGGGCGCTGACCGTACGTTTTGCGAAGGATGGGGAGGCCTTCACGGCGCTGGACGGAAAGGAATATAAGCTCTCCGCGAAGGATGCTGTGATTGCCGATACAAAGGGTGTCCAAGCAGTTGCCGGCATCACCGGTGGGATTGCAAGTGGCGTCTCCGAATCCACGACCTCCCTGCTGCTGGAGAGCGCAGTCTTTGAGCCGACCGTAATCCGTCGTTCAGGTCGAGCCCTCGGGATCTCGACGGACTCCAGCTACCGATTTGAACGAGGTGTCGATGCGCAGGGTGCGCTTGCCTCTTCGGTTCGTGCGACCGAGCTCATCGTTGAAATTGCCGGAGGCACTCCTGCTCCCGAACTCATCGTTGCAGGATCACCATCACCCTCGCGGATCGTCTCTCTCCGTAGTGATCGCGTCCGATCGCTCCTTGGCATAACCATCGACGACACGGCGATTGCCACCTTGCTCGCAAAGCTCGGCCTGAAAAAGGTGGAAGTTGGTTTCGAGATCCCCACCTGGCGCAATGATCTGACCCGGGAGGTCGATCTGATCGAGGAGATCGCCCGACTGCACGGCATTGGGAACATCACACCCCGTTTCCAGTGCATCCCAGCTCATTCCAGCGAAGCCGACAAGGCCTATGATTTTGCACGCAGCCTGCGCCGCCGTCTCTCGGGTGGAGGTTTCCATGAGGCCCGTAGTGGCACGCTCACGGGGAGCCGTGATCAGGCTGCCTACGCCCTTTCTGGATCTGCCTCAGTAGTAACTGTCCGGAACCCGATGGGTGAGGAGCACTCGACCCTGCGCGCCAGTCTCATTCCAGGACTTCTAGAAGCTGTTTCGCGCAATCTGCGTCATGGAGCTGATGCGATCCGTCTCTTTGAGATCGGCCGCGTTTACCAAAACAAGCACCCCGTGGAATCGACCCGCCTCGGCATCGTGATGACGGGAGGGACCTCTCCCGCTAATTGGCGTGGTGAGGCAGAGAGGTCCCTTGACCTCTTCGATCTGAAAGGAATCATCGCTCGCCTTGGCAGTCGGATTGAGCCGATCACCTTTCGTGCACTTACCCAACCTTCGTTGCCGCATCTTCCCTTGGCGCTCGAGATCCTGATTGCTGGAAAACCAGCCGGCATTCTCGGAGTGCTTTCACCAGCGGCTGCCCGCGAGGTGATGGTCGGCGGTCATCAGGGGCAGATCGCAGTGGCGGAACTTGATCTTGCTGTCCTGCAAGCCACGAGCGGCAATGGCTTCTCTAAAAATCCCAAGAAGCATGGCTCGCTGCCCAAGTTCCCCGCCATTCGTCGTGACCTGGCTCTGCTAATGGATGCGGCTACGCCCTATGCAGTTGTCGAGGAGACCGTGCTGGGAGCCAAGGAGGAACTTTTCTCATCAGTCACTCCCTTTGATATCTTCAGCGATCCCGAGGGTGTGAAGGTGCCCCTTGGGAAAAAGTCGCTCGGCATCGCCTTGACTTTCCAGCACTCCGAACGAACCTTAACTACAGAAGAAGTCACCGAAGCCCTTGGGCGGATCGTGACCAAACTAAGGGAGTCGGCAGGAGCCGAGATCCGAGGCTAAATCTTCAAATCACCAATACAAGGTGGTCGTTCTCTCCACATTTTGAATTTGCCCTGCGGTGTTCGGGATTCGGTCTGTATGCTCCCGATCCGATGTGATCAAACCGGAGGTTGATCGGGCGGAACAATGACAGGCCTTCACTGGACGTCAGCGATCCGCACGTAGATCTCCACCCTTAACCTATATTGGGAACGGGATCGCGACCTAACGGCATCGCGGGGCATCTTTTTTCTAGTCGGTCGGCACGTAGCCGGTGTGAGCCGTAAAAAACCGTTCAATCGCCTGGAGAGCCTCCTCGCGGATAGGATCGCTCTCCATCAGGATCTCGTGCTTGGATGCCGGAAAGCTGATGAGCGAGCAATCCGGGATCTTGGAGGCGGCTTCCTTGGAGGCTTCGTTTCTCACCAACTGCTCGTGACCTGCCTGCAGGATGAGGGTCGGCGTCCTGATCTTTCCCAAGGCTTTCTGGATCTTTGGCGTGCTGGAGAGCGAGGCATTGACCCAACTGATGGAGGCGCCCCCCATCATCGACTCGGGATGGAGGATTTTTCCGCGATACATGATCTCCCAGCGCATCCTGCTGCTGGTGATTTTATTGTTTGCGAAGTCAGCCTTCGGATCGAAGTCGTGTTCTCCCGGGGCGTATCGACTTCCCAGTCCCATCATCTGCAGAGCGCCCACGAAGGCATGGGCAATTCCCCTGGGATAGGGGCTTGTGTTGATCTCAAACATTGGGGCAATGAAAGCTGCGGCTTGGAAATGTGGGGGATGATTTTCCATTTGAGACGCCGCAACTGCAGCACCCATCGAGTGGGCAATCAGGAATATCTGCCGGTACTCCCGTCGCAACGGGAGGATGATTTGGTGGATGCATTCATCGAGATCCGCTGCATAAAGAGCGAAATCATCGACATAACCGACCTGGGGATTCCCTTTGATGAGGCGTGGTGAGAGGCCCTGCCCTCGGTGGTCATAAGTCACGACGCTGTAACCCTGCTTGCAGAGGTCACTCATCAGTTCCCCGTACTTTAGCCAAGACTCGGAGCGACCATTCACGATCAGGATCACCCCTTTTGATCGTGAGGGAGGCAGAAGGAAGCTGACCCCACAGAGGCGGTTTATGCCGTCGGCGCTCTGGAAGGTGAAGCGTTCCCCGGAATCGAGAAAATGAGAGAATGGAATGGTCTCAGCGGCACGGCGCTCTGGGAGTTCCTTCTCTGAAATAGTCTTCCCAGTGGTGGTGAGCGTGAGAAGTGCTGTGCATGTCAGTAGGGAACGAATGAGGGAACTGAATCCTATCGCCTCCTTCCTCGAGTTGAGCCTGCCACTCGGCTGACCTTCTTGATGCATCCTCAGAGTGTAATAAGGGAGCCTATCAGCCGTCCCGCAAAAGAATTTCCTACAGTTTTGAACAGCACCTCCTTCAGGCAAGTCCAACGATCGCAAAAGAGGTTCCTCTGCACTGTTGATTTTTCCGTCACCTCAGGCGAGGCTTTCAACTCATGTTTTTTGGAATCCTTAAAGTTATCGGAATCCTCCTTGAGGTTGTCCTCCTCTTCAATCTGCTCATCGTGGTGCATGAATTGGGCCACTTTGTGGCGGCCCGCTGGTGCGGTCTGAAAGTGGAGAAGTTCGCGATCTGGTTCGGCAAGCCCCTCTGGTCGAAGACCGTGGGCGGCGTGGAATACCGCCTTGGGTCGATTCCGGCAGGTGGATTTGTTGCCATTCCTCAACTCGGCCCCATGGAGGCACTGGAGGGGGAAACAAACGAAAAAGGGGCCGATCTTCCTCCCGCGAGGCCGATCGACAAGATCATCGTTGCTCTGGCCGGTCCCGTGGCGAGTCTTGGACTCGCTTTCCTCTTTGCCTGCGTGGTCTGGTTCGTGGGCCGTCCCGTGAGTCAGGCCGAGACCACGAACATGATCGGCTATGTCCTTGAAGGGGGACCCGCCGCCAAGGCCGGGATGCTTCCCGGAGACAGGATCCTTGCGGTGAACGGTCAACCCGTAAAGCGGATCAACGGCATGGGCAGAATGGGCGACAGCGTTGCATGGAATGTTGCGGTGAGTTCCTCTCCTGTCATCCCTATCCGTTTCGAGCGTGACGGCGTGGAGAAGATTGTCGAGGTCGAGCCCTTGGTTCAGCCAAAGAAGGGATGGGGTCGTAAGAATCTGCGACAGATTCAGATCATGCCGGCCATGACCCCCATGGTCGCGAAAGTGGCGGCCAATAGTCCGGCCGCGGAGGCTGGTCTCCGAGGTGGTGATCTTGTGGTGGCTGCCAACGGGCAAAAGCTGCTGAGCCAGCCCGCCCTTGCAGAGATCTTGAACGCCACCAAGGGTTCACCGGTCACGCTGACCATCCGCAGGGGAAGCAGCTCCGGCGTGGGAGGGAGCGATCTAACGGTCACGGTGACGCCCCGTATCCCCGACGGACAGAAGCAGGCCCGAATCGGAATTTTCTGGGACGAGCGTGGCATCGTTACCCTCACCCACCCGAATCCGATCACCCAGATCAGATCTAGTATCCTCACGATGTGGGAGACGATCTCTGCGGTCACCGCCCCCCACTCGGAAATCAGCGTTCAGCAACTCAGCGGTCCGGTCGGGATCATGAGGATCTACTACCTGCTCTTCGAGAGTCCAATGGGATGGCAGTTGGCACTCTGGTTCAGCGTTGTTCTGAATGTGAATCTGGCGGTGATGAATCTTCTCCCCCTCCCTGTGCTCGATGGCGGTCATATCCTGCTGGCACTGATCGAGTGGGCCTGCGGTCATCCGATCCACCAAAAGACGCTTGAAGTTGTGCAGACTGCCTTTGCGATGCTGCTGATCGGAACAATGCTTTATATCTCCTTCTTTGATGTCAGCGATCTGGTGACCGGGCACAAGTCCTCCACCATCATGGAAAAATCCACCGAGACGATGACCTTCAGTCCCACGACCTCTCCAGCTGCTACAGCCCCAGCCAAGCCATGAGCAGCGCGGGTGATGCCGCTGTCGGGTATCCGATCTCCTACGTGGCGGATCTTTTCTCTCGCACGCGACGGGAGAGCCGTGAAGTGATGGTGGGAGAGCTGGGATTCGGGGGATCTCATCCCATGCGTGTCCAGTCGATGATCACGAGTGACACGATGGATACCGAAGCCTGCGTGAAGGAAACGCTGCGTTTGGTTGAGGTGGGTTGTGAGATGGTTAGGATCACAGCGCCGACAGTCAAGGATGCGGCCAATCTCAAGCAGATCCGGGCTCGTTTGAACGATGCGGGTTGCCGCGTTCCGCTGGTTGCCGACATCCACTTCAAGCCCGAGGCCGCACTCGAAGCGGTTCAGTGGGTGGAAAAGGTTAGGATCAACCCGGGGAACTTTGCCGACTCCAAGAAGTTCAACATACGCGACTACAGCGACATGCAGTACGCCGCCGAGTTGGAGAGGATCCGTGATCGCTTTGCCCCCCTTGTGATGCGTTGCCAAGAGAGAGGTGTTGCTCTTCGTATCGGGACCAATCACGGATCGCTCAGCGACCGGATCATGAACCGCTTCGGCGACTCACCGCTCGGGATGGTTGAGAGTGCCCTCGAATTCGTGAGGATTGCCCGTGACCTCGACTTCCACCGAATGATCTTTTCAATGAAGGCCTCTAATCCAAAGGTCATGATCGCGGCATACCGTCTGCTGGTTGCCCGCCTGAATGCCGAGGGCGCTGACTGGAACTATCCGATCCATCTGGGTGTGACCGAGGCGGGGGATGGCGAAGATGGGCGCATTAAGAGCGCCATCGGGATCGGCTCCCTGCTCTCCGACGGGATCGGTGACACCATCCGCGTTTCCCTCACCGAGGATAGCGAGCACGAGATCCCCGTGGCACGTGCCTTGGTGGCCTCCTTTTCCCGTAAGCGTTCCGCTTCATCGTCCGTGTCTGGAGTCGCTCCGACCTGGCCACTCTTCGATTACAGCCGTCGTTCCTCCAACAGGATTATCTTGGAAGGCATCACTCAGCGAATTGCTCTGGGAGGAATGGAGACGGTCGCAGTCGTCGTGCCACGCCGGGTCGATGATGCGGTAGCCCACAAGCGTGAGGGCCTCGGCGACTACCAACCGGAACTCATCCTTGAGGATCTCTCGATCGTTGAAGTTGACCCGCTTTCGACAAAAGAACTCGAAGCCGTGAATGCCGTCACTGAGGCAAGACTTGTCACGGTACGAGATGGCCTGGAGCTCGATCCGATCGCCGCCTTTCGTCTGCTTGCGGCCCGGATTGATGCGCGACACCCCATCCTGATTAAGGATACGCTCGCCACGCTCGGGGACACGCTCAATCCTGTTTTGGGCGGTGAGTTCCTTGACCATCTCCTCACCTCCTCGAGGGTTCTAGGCTCTCTCCTTTGCGACGGGATCGGCGATGCAGTCCTCCTCCGATCCGAGGAGGCGCCCAGCCAGTCACTGCGCCTAGTCTATAATATCCTCCAGGCCTCGGGTGTCCGCATCTTCAAGACCGACTATGTCGCCTGCCCCTCCTGCGGACGTACGCTCTTCAACCTTCAGGAGACCACGGCCCGGATCAAGTCCTCGACCTCCCATCTTAAGGGGGTCCGCATTGCCGTCATGGGATGTATCGTCAATGGTCCCGGCGAGATGGCCGACGCCGACTTCGGCTATGTGGGCGGCGCACCGGGTAAGGTCAACCTCTACGTCGGAAAGACCGCCGTGAAGTTCAATATTCCCGAAGGAGAAGCTGTGGAGCGCCTCGTCGATTTAATCAAGGAGCATGGCCGCTGGGTGGAGCTTGCGTAGCGTAGGTTTTTAACGAACTCCATACCTCACTCTCCCTTTTTTGTTGGCAGGGGACAAATCCCGCCAGTAGGGAAGACCGGCTCCGGGGGCGGCATTTGAAACCACGATTTAATTTCGTTCATCATGCGCCTGATATGCCGGTAGGATCTGACGCAGACCATCTTGCGGTAGCTCTTCCAGGGATCTCCCCACTTGAGGATCTCGATCGTCACGCGGCGGACTCCCCACTCCCGCATGAGCTTTCTGGAGGGTTTATAGAGGTCGATGGTATTCCGGCCGGAGAGAGCGAACCCATAGTCGTCCACCTCGAAGATCTCCCCCGTTACCCTGATCCGGAATAGGGTGCCGCAGGGCCAGCGTGCCCAGTCGGCGGCGGCGCTGTTGACAGCACCGTATCGGAGCGGAGTCCCGAGCGCCGTCCGAGCGCCGTACCGGAGATGGTCACCCTCGCCCTGCGTGTAGGCGGTGGTGCGAACCTTCTGGACGGCAGCACGCCGCATCGGTGCCTCGTATGGCGGAAGGGGATGGAGGCAGCCCGTCAGGAGGAGGGCCGTGAATGGAAGCAGAAGGAGAGGTAAGCGCTTCACTGATATGGTTCTTCGCAGAAAGTTGGCTAAAAGGAAAGTTTCGCGCGGAGGCACTGAGTCTAGCCTCTGCGCCTCTGCTGGGTTCAATACCTCAGCTATCCATGTTGCGAAATTGCCACACGGATTGCCTAGGCAAGATGTGTGCGACTCCTTAAAACTAGCTTCCGATGATCAATCAATTCGAGCTGAAGGTGAATAAGAAGGCCTTCGAGATCAACATGGCCAAGCCGATCTACGGGACCTTCGCCGAGATCGGGGCAGGTCAGGAGGTGGCACGCCGGTTTTTCCATGTGGGTGGTGCTGCAGGAACAGTCGCCAAGACAATCTCGGCCTACGACATGACCTTCTCGGATGCCATCTACGGCAAGAGTACACGCTTCGTGAGTCGCCAGCGACTCGGCGAGATGCTCGATCACGAGTACGCCCTGCTCATGGAGCGCCTCGACGAGAAATGCGGAACCGAGAGGACGTTCTTCGCCTTTGCTGATACGGTGGCGGCCCGCTCCTACAAGACGCTCAACGAGTCCCATGGTTGGATGGGCATCCGCTTCCAAAGTTCTCCGCGTGGTCAACCCAACGAGATCATTCTCCACGTGCGGATGCTCGATCCACACAACCTCGAGCAGCAGGAGGCTCTCGGGATCGTCGGGGTCAATCTGATCTACGGGGCTTTTTTCCTCCGCAAGGACCTGAAGGCCTTCATCGGATCGCTTCTGGATGATCTCGACTCAACCCGTATCGAGATCGATGTCATCCGCTTCTCGGGGCCAGATTTTGCGATGGTCGACAACCGGATCATGTGCCTGGAGTTGGTCACGCAGGGCCTTGCCCAAGCGGTTCTATTCCGTGCCGACGGGGAGGTAATGCAGGCCGCCGACGCTTTTTACCACAAGCCACTTCTGGTGGAGCGTGGAAGTTTCCGTCCCGTTACCAACGTGGCCTACGACATGATGGAATGCGCCCACTCCATGTTCCTCATGGAGGATGACTTGCAGGGGGAGAAGCCCGAAATCCTGCTTGAGATCACGATGAAGAATCTGATGAGCAGTGGTGGGATCGACTTGCAGGATTTCCTGGATCGCATCGACATGCTGGGCGCCATGGGACGCAACGTGATGATCTCGAACTACGGCGAATTTTACCGTCTCATCCAGTATCTGAGTCGATACACCAACAGGCCTATCGGACTTCCGCTGGGCATTCCTAGCCTGCACGAGATTTTCGATGAAAAGTATTACATCAATCTGGACGGCGGCATCCTTGAGGGGCTCGGTCGACTCTTTAAGAAGGGTGTCCGACTCTACGTCTATCCGACCAAGGATGAGAATGGGCACATCCTTGAGGCGGCCTCCTATCAAGTGCAGACTGAGTTGAGGGCTCTCTACGCTTATCTGCTGGAGAATCGTTTCATCATCCCGATGGCTGGTTGCAAACTCGATTTTCTGGGTCTTAGTTCCCTTCAGGTTCTGGAAAAACTCCAGAAGGGGGATCCGGAATGGGAGAAGATGGTTCCGTCCGAGGTCTGCGAGATCATCAAGAGCCGGAAATTCTTCGGCTGGAGGCCTTAGCCCAAAGCCCGTAAGTCCTAAGTCCCAGAGTCCCAGAGCCCAAAAGACTTTAGGGGCTAATGGAGCCGCAGCGATCCAAAAGGAGGGAGATTAGTCCCTGAAATTTTTGAAGCTCAGCGACACGCCGAAGTCTTTCTCCCGAAGGAAGGAGATCACTTCCTGAAGTTCATCGCGCTTTGTTCCCGTCACGCGGACCTGACGATCCTGCAGGGAGGCGGAGACCTTGAATTTTTCCCCCTTGATGGCGGCGGTGATCTCCTTGGCCTTATTGCCTTCGAGGCCTTGGGTGATCACGAGTTCCTGGGTTGCGTTCCCGATCGAGGAGAAGGTTGGATCCTTCTGATCTACGTTCCGGAGATCAACGCCTCTTTTGGCCAGCTTGTTCACGATGATTTCGCGGATCCCTTTAAGCTTGTTGCCATCTTCGGCGGAGAGGGTGATCAGCTCGGGTTTGGTCAGCACAATCTTGGCACTGCTTCCCTTGAAGTCGAAGCGTGTGGCCAGTTCCTTGACGGCCTGGTTGACCGCATTCTCGATCTCCATCCGCTCGATTTCCGAAACAATGTCAAAAGAAGGCATAAAAGGAGAAAATGCCAAAAAGCCGGAAAGCTGAAAGCTAAAACGCCATTGGGGAAGTCCCCGGACAAGTCCCTTTACGACTTGTGGGTTGCAAAAAGGTTCTCCTGCGTGGATCTTATGCAGCCCGTCCATACCGGGTTTCACCACTCCAATGAGCGCCAACACAGCAGCCAATGCCTCCACGCAGGGAAAGCCCCGTACCGAAGATATCCGTGTCTCGGCGGTCACAAGGCTTGTTTCTCCGCGTGAGGTGAAGGAGCGACTCTCAGCCAGTCCCGACGTGCTGAGGCAGGTTGCGGAACAGCGGGAAACATGTCGCCGAATCCTCCGGGGAGAGGATCCCAGGTTGCTCGTGATCGTTGGGCCCTGCTCGATCCATGACCCTGTCTCCGCACTCGACTATGCCCGGAGACTTGCCGCGCTTTCCAAGGAGGTCGAGGGCCGCCTCTTCATCGTCATGCGCGTCTATTTTGAGAAGCCCCGCACGACTGTGGGTTGGAAGGGTCTCATCAACGATCCGGCTCTCAATGACACAGGTGACCTAGCGCGTGGCATCGAGGTTGCGCGTAAACTTCTGCTCGATGTTGCCGCCCTGGGTCTTCCCGCCGCAACCGAGTTCCTCGATCCCATTATTCCCCAGTACATTGCCGACCTGATCAGCTGGTCGGCCATCGGGGCTCGCACCACCGAGTCACAGACCCATCGCGAAATGTCGAGCGGGCTCTCCATGCCGGTGGGATTCAAGAACGGTACGGATGGTAGCGTCCAGACGGCTGTTGATGCGATGCGCTCCTCTCGCTCGGGACATAGTTTTCTGGGCATCGATCAGGAGGGCATGACCAGCATTATCAAGACGGCGGGCAACCCCGACGGACACCTAGTCCTGCGAGGTGGACGCGACGGTGTGAACTATCATCCCGCGCATACCACGGATGCAGCAACCAAGCTCATGGCAGCAGGAGTTCCCTCCGCCATCATGGTGGACTGCAGTCATGCCAACAGCGGCAAGGACCCCAACCGCCAACCGGAAGTCTGGGCCAGCATCCTCGAACAGCGCGCCTCGGGCCGAACCGACATCGTCGGGGCGATGCTGGAGAGCCATATCGAGGGAGGCGCCCAGGCGCTGGAGGGAGATCCCTCCAAGCTGCGCTATGGTGTCTCGATAACGGATGCCTGCCTCGATTGGGAAAGCACTGCCGCTCTCCTGCGTGGCTAGGGAGCTAAACCCTCCCCATGGATCCTGAGGGCCATCCAGCGGCAACGGTCGGAGAGCTCTCCTTTGCAGCCCTCGATTTCGAGTCGGCTGGAGAGAGGGCCAACGTAGCAGGCGTGCCTGTTCAGGTAGGTGTCGCTTGGATGAACGGGTTGGACTTGGAGGCTTCCTCTTTCTACAGGAGTTATCTGAAAACCGATCGACCCGTGACATGGGCCGCGCAGCAACTTCACGGGATAACGAACAACGACCTGCAGGATGCGCCGGAATTTCTTGCCCTCTGGCCCGAGATGAAGCGGCGGCTTGGTGGGCGGTGGATCGTTGCCCATGGTGCTGGGACGGAAAAACGCTACCTAAGAGCTTTTCCTCTCCACGGATTCGGTCCATGGGTCGATACGCTCAGCCTGAGTCGGAAAATCCTGACGGGGCGTCCTTCGTACGCGCTCTCGGATCTGGCCGAGGAATTTTCCCTTGAGGAGCAGGCAAGAGTCCTACTGCCTGATTTCCGGTGGCACGAGGCACTCTCGGATGCAGTCGCTTCGTTACTCCTCCTGCGCAAGCTCATCGAGTTGATGGGAATCCAGGGTCACCGCGGAGAAGTCCTATTGGTGCAAGGTGGATAGACTGAAGACTGGGAGAGATCATCAGCTCTAGTATCGGATTCTTTTCCTCTTGGTCTTGGTAGAGGCATTCATGCCGCTAAGACTTCTCCAGTTACAGACTAAAGAAGTGGTGCTCGGGGAGGGACTCGAACCCTCATGCCTTTCGGCATGCGCCCCTTAAACGCACGTGTCTGCCATTCCACCACCCGAGCAAGGGAGGAGCATCATAAGGTGGGATCGCCGGGGAGCAAGAGATAAAACATCAAAATTTCTGTTGTGTACCCGAGCCTTCCGTGGCATCCTCACTCTCCTTTTTCCAAAGATTTCCCATGTCCTACGCAATCATCCAAACCGGCGGCAAACAGTACCGCGTCTCCGAGGGAGACGTTCTGAGTGTCGAGAAACTCGATGTCGAAGCCGGCACCGAAACCACGTTCAATGACATTCTGCTCGTCGTGAACGGCGACAAGATCAACCTTGGCCTCCCCCACGTTGCTGGAGCCTCTGTAAAGGCCGAAGTCGTCGAGCAGTACAAGGACGAGAAGGTCATCGCATTCAAGTTCAAGCGCCGCAAGGGGTATCACCGCACGGTCGGTCATCGCCGCAAGCTCACCAAACTGAAGATCACTAAGATCTCAACCTAAGCTTTACCAATCATTTCAACCCACACATCCCACTGCTATGGCACATAAAAAAGGACAGGGAAGCGTCAAGAACGGCCGCGATAGCGAAAGCAAACGTCTTGGCGTCAAAAAATTCGGCGACCAGTCCGTGATCGCTGGCAACATTATTATCCGCCAGCGTGGAACCAAGTTCCTTCCTGGTCTCAATGTCGGACTTGGACGTGACTACACGATCTGGTCGCTTGTCGACGGGAAGGTTCGTTTCGACCGCGCTGGTCGTCGTGTGAATGTCGATCCCGTTGCCGCTTCTGCTGCCAAGTCGGTCGCAGCCAACTAAGCTTTTCTTTCAGATCGTTCTGGAAGTCATGAACACCCCCGGCGCTCCAAAGCCGGGGGTTTCTTTTATCTCGGTCTCTCGTTTCGGCGTTCTTGGATCGGGGAAGGGATCTAATTTTCGGGCTCTTGCCGAGTCCTTTAAAGGTACTTCTCGGGAGTGTGAACCGGTGATAGTCCTTTCCGATGTTGAAGAGGCCGGCATCCTTGATCTGGCGAGGCAATTCGGAATTCCCCATCGTTTTGTGGCCCCCGGCCCCTTCCGCACTCGGATGTCCACCGAGGCTGAGGAGGAAATGGTCCACATGCTTCAGGAGGCCGCAGTTGATTTCGTGGTGTTGGCCGGATTCATGCGAGTGATCAAGGAGCCTCTCCTGAAAGCCTTTCCGGGTCGGATTCTGAATATTCACCCCTCGCTACTTCCCGCTTTCCGAGGGCTGGAAGCTTGGAAGCAGGCTGTCGCAGCCGGCGTTCCCGAGGCCGGATGCACTGTTCATCTGGTGGATGCCGGCGTCGATACGGGACGCATCCTTGGTCAGAGCAAGGTGCCCGTACACCCCGGTGATACTGCGGAGTCTCTTCACGCCCGCATTCAGGTCGCCGAGCATGAACTTTATCCCCGGATGGTGAGGGATTTTGCAGAATCGATAAGCTCTCGCTGTGGAGCTGAGACGCGATAAAAAGAGGCAAAGTTTTCCCCTCCCTAGATGGGGGTTTCGAAGTAGCCTCTGCTCTTAGATTTTTCTTACCAGCGCACATAATTCATCCTTCATCCTTTTCTTACCGTGTCCGGCTTCAGACTTTTTGACCTCAACCCCGAGCAGTTTCGTGCCGCCACGCATCCTGATGGTCCGATGCTGATTCTTGCCGGGGCTGGAACCGGTAAAACCCGCGTGCTTACAGCCCGCATTGCGTGGCTTGTCTCCCAAGGAGTTGATCCTGCCTCAATCCTTGCGGTCACGTTCACCAACAAAGCGGCCAAGGAGATGCGCGAACGTGTTGCTGGATCTGTGAACTCCGAGCAGGCAAAGCTGATCACACTCTCCACCTTTCACGCCCTTTGCGTGCGGATGCTCCGGAAGCACGCTCACCTCCTGGGATACAAGGAGAACTTCAGCATCTTCGATGAGTCCGACCAGATCGGTCTGGTGAAGAAACTGGCGGCGCGCATCCACGACAAACAGGATCCGGTCGATCCCAAGCTAGCGCGCGCCATCATCAGCAAGGCCAAGAATCTTGGGATGAGCGAACCAGAGACTACGGATACGGCGCTTGGAAGTCTTTTTTCCAAATATCAGAACGAGCTTCGCACGCTCAATGCGATGGACTTCGACGATCTCCTGCTCCAAGCGCGCACCCTACTGCGTGATCATCCCGAGGCTCGGGAAGATTGGCGATCCCGCTACCGCCATGTGATGGTGGATGAGTTTCAGGACACGAATGCCCTGCAGCTTGAGTTGGTAAGCCTTCTGACAGGAGACGACAGGCCGAATATCTGTGTGGTGGGCGACGACGATCAGAGTATCTACGGATGGCGGGGAGCCGAGGCCGCCAACCTTCTTGAATTCGAATGTCACTTTCCTGACCCGGAGGTAATCAAGCTGGAGCAGAATTACCGTAGCACCGATGTCATCCTTTCGGTGGCCAATCGCCTAATCTTGAATAATTCCCGCCGTCGCGGAAAACGCCTCTGGAGCGAACGCAAGGAAGGAGACCCCGTCCGTATTCTTTCCGCGGCAGATGACAAGACGGAGGCGGAGTTCATTGCCGATGAGATTCAGGCCTCCGGGCCCAACAGCTCAAAGGCTCGTCCTTGGACAGACTTCGCAATCCTCTACCGGATGAATGCTCAGTCACGTCAGTTTGAGGAGGTGCTGCGCGAACGGAGAATTCCTTATCGCGTGGTAGGAGGGAAGAGTTTTTTTGACCGCCGCGAAGTGAAGGATGTCGTCGCCTACCTCGGTGCCCTCTTGAATCCTGACGATGACAATGCTCTGCTCAGGGTTCTGGCAAACCCACCGAGGGGGATCGGAAGCACGACGCTGCAGCTAGCCAACGAGGCGGGGGCAAAGAATGGGAAGAGCCTTCTTGCGATCTTGAACGAACCTGAACATCTGGACGTGAGTTCCTCCAAGACGCGGAGTGCCATTCAGCGGTTTACGGAGGACTGGGGAGCCTATCGGATCCAGCTCCAGACACCCGGAGTCGATGCCGCCTCAATCCTAAGGTGTATCCTGGAAGAGTGCGGCTATTTCGAGGATCTGAAGAAGGGATGTAAATCAGAGCAGGAGGCTGATAACCGTCAGGAAAATGTTGAGGAGTTGCTAAATGCGTTGGGTGGTTACTGCCAGCGTCACCCGCGGGAGGGAGCCCGTGGATTTCTCGACGGACTAATGCTGGAGCAGGAGCGCGAGGAGGAGAAAGAGGAGGATCGATCCGGAGTCACCCTGATCACTCTTCATGCGGCCAAGGGGCTTGAATTTCCAGAGGTCTGGCTTGTCGGAGCCGAGGACGGGCTCCTTCCCCATGAACGATCAAAGGCCGAGGGAACGATCGAAGAGGAACGACGCCTTCTCTATGTCGGCATCACGAGAGCCCGTCATCGCCTGACGATTACTCATTGTTCCACGCGTCAAAAATATGGAAGTGTCAGCTCATGTGGCCCAAGCCCTTTCTTGCTCGAGTTGATCGGTGACGGTGTCGATTCCGGTAGCATGGAAGGAATCCTTGCCGAGCCGATGAGCGAGGAGGAAACACTCGATGCCTTTGCCCGGATGAAGGCCATGCTCAATGGGTAGGGAGGCAAGCTGCCCTACCTTGAGATGCTCGGATTAGGAGTGCTGATTCCTGGATCGATTTGGGGCTAATTGGCTAGTGGTCTGGGCTACAGATTCTCGTTTCACCGCCGCCGCTTTTTCAAGAGCCTTCAGGGTATTCGCCTCATGATGGTGCTTGTCCAAGCTGTCCCCCGTGAGATCCCGATCTTCCCGAGAGGTGTGAACCCTCTCCTTCATGGCTGCTTCGGAAAGAATGCGTGTGCGTGATTTGTGCGATGTTGTGCTCATGGTAGTAAGTCAAACATCGCTCCATCGAACGAGGGATCAAGATCCGGCTCCTAATCAGAATCCTTATTTCATTCTTCTCTAAGGATCCCTAAGCCAGAGGAGAGCTAATGAGACTAAGCTGATGCCGACCTCTTCCCGAGGTATTTACCACTCTTTAAATTTGGCGGAGTGTTCCTGCCGACTGGAGCATCTTAAAGTCCTCGTAAGCGTGTCTGAGACCTGTCTCCAGATCATATTTTGGCTTCCAGCCCGTTGCTAGAAGCTTGGAGCTGTCCATAAGCTTCCGGAGCGTTCCATCGGGTTTGGAGCTATCCCAGAGGAGTTCCCCTTGAAAGCCCGTAATCTTGGCGATGAGTTCGGCGACTTCCTTGATGGAGACATCACGGCCATAACCGATATTGATCCAGTCCGGAGGATTCTCCAGACCAAGCACGGTCAGGAGACCTTCTGCTAGGTCATCGGCGTGCAGAAACTCACGCCGTGCGATGCCTGTGCCCCAGAGGGTGACGGTCGGAGTATTGTTCTGTACTGCTTCGTGGAAGCGTCGGATCAGCGCAGGGAGAACGTGGGAATTCTCCGGGTGGTAGTTATCTCCCGGGCCGTAGAGATTGGTCGGCATAGCGGAATGGAAGAGGACCCCGTACTGCTGACGGTAGAACTGACAGAGTTTGAGCCCCGTGATCTTTGCAATGGCGTAGGCCTCGTTGGTTTTCTCTAATGGGGATGTCAGCAGGCACTCCTCGGTCATCGGTTGGGGTGCTTCCCGCGGATAGATGCAGGAGCTGCCGAGGAAGAGAAGACGCTTCACCCGATGCCGCCAGCCCTCGTGGATCGTGTTATGGGCAATAGCCAGATTCTCATGAATAAATTCGGCCGGATAGGTGCTGTTCGCGTGGATTCCGCCCACTCGCGCGGCGGCGACGATGACAACATCTGGATTTTCCCGCGCATAAAATTCCCGGACGGCCACCGCATCGCGGAGATCCAGTTCCTTGCGCGTGCGCAGCAGGAGATGATCGAATCCCCGTGCACGAAGAGAGCGGATGATAGCAGAGCCGACCATGCCGCCATGTCCGGCGATATGAATCCGAGAAGCTTTGTCCATGATCAGCTGGTGCAGGTTAGATTCAGACGAGGCTAAAGCGTTTCACGAAAAGAATCAGGGAGGTGTGATGGAGCCAACCACACCTCCGCTCGTGTTTTTATAGGCCAGTTCACGGCGAGCCAGTTCGAGATCAGCCTCGGTCATGATGCGGACCAACTCCTTGAACTTCACCTTGGGCTCCCATCCGATCTGCTTTTTCAGCTTGGCGGGATCTCCGATGAGAAGCTCGACCTCGCTTGGGCGCTCATAGCGCTGGTCATACTTCACGTATTCCTTCCAGTCGAGATCCAGTAGGCCGAAGCACTCTTCGCAGAAAGCCCGGATCGTATGAGTCTCCCCGGTTGCGCAGACATAATCGTCAGCCTTCTCCTGCTGGAGCATCAGCCACATCACTTCAACGTATTCCTTGGCATAGCCCCAGTCGCGCTGGGCGTCGAGGTTGCCGAGAAAGAGGTCGTTCTGCAGACCCATCTTGATACGTGTGGCGGCGCGGCTGATTTTGCGGGTGACGAAGGTTTCACCACGTCGAGGGCTCTCGTGGTTGAAGAGGATGCCGTTGGACGCATGCAGATTGTAAGCCTCGCGGTAGTTGACCGTGAGCCAGTAGGCGAAGACTTTGGCACATCCGTAAGGGGAGCGGGGATGGAATGGTGTCGTCTCCCGCTGGGGGACTTCATGTACCTTGCCGAACATCTCGGAGGAGGAGGCCTGGTAGAAACGCACATCTTGCGTCAGACCGGCCTCACGCACTGCCTCAAGGAGTCGCACAGTGCTGAGACCAGTGACATCACCTGTGTATTCCGGCACATCAAAGGAGACACGCACGTGACTCTGGGCGCCTAGATTGTAAATCTCGTCGGGGCGCAAGTCGTAGAGAAGGCGCGTCATTTGGGAGGAGTCAGCGAGATCGCCGTAGTGGAGGAAGAGCCTCGTCCCGTGGACATGGGGATCATTGTAGAGATGATCAATGCGCTGGGTATTGAAGGTCGAAGCACGGCGGATAATGCCGTGCACTTCATACCCTTTACCCAGAAGCAGTTCTGCCAAATACGAGCCATCTTGGCCCGTGATGCCTGTAATGAGTGCTTTCTTCATCCTTGTACCCTATCAAATGCAAAGGGCTTGTCATTGCGGAAAAGGCTATCGCCTTGATCTGACTTGCTTACTGGCCCATTAAGAAGCGGCTCCCTTGGAAAGAGTCATCCTACCTTTGCCTTAAGATTGTACGAATCCGAGTGAGGATCGACGAAACGCTACCAAGGATCCTTGAGGAAAAGAGTGGGTTATCCTACTTCCCTAAAAATAGGGATCAGGGTGAGCCTCTGTTTCTACGTCGGTTCTTCTAATCAAACAATGCCAAGGTCATGAACACCAAGTTAGTGAGAACCAAGGTGACCACGACCAAGACTTCTAGGGATTCTAGTTTCATGGAGTTTTGGGTGGGGTTATCAACCACTTCCCTGTAAGCACGAGTCGTGCCAAGATTCCGCTAGAGTGATGCAGTCACTCTTCATCGGCTTCTATACAGAGAGAGTGATCTTTGGCCCACGTGGCGATGCTGGCGGACCATGCAGGCTCATCGCTGAACTCGGCGAGGCGATCTTTAGCGCCCGACCAGAGTTCGACAGGTAACGAGATGGGTTCGGGCGGTCCAGAATGGAGGGGAAAAAATGCCTGACGCCCAAAAACCGAACCAGTGAGCCAATCCGCTGGTGGTGTGCTTTTTTTCATGGAGGGTGGTGTTTCATGGAGGTTCGCTGGGATCCATTGGGATCACTTGATCGCCCCCTTCTTATACCTTTGACACACAGCCCAAGCGATTCGTTGAAGGAGATTTTTGAGAAGATCCTTCGCAACCGAAGCGATTTTTCGACTAGGACTCTAAAACATCACTGCGCCATTCAAGTCGATAGGCTATGCCGTTCTTGTCTCCGCCAAGAGGAGGGAGATTTCATCCATACCATCTCCATTAATGAAGTAAATGGAGCCGGCTGTCGGATTCGAACCGACGACCGCCTGATTACAAATCAGGTGCTCTACCAACTGAGCTAAGCCGGCGTCTGAGCCAAGAAGTTGTCATGAAGGGCGTCGTTCGGCAAGCCCTCGGCAACTTAAAGTTGAGACTGGATCCAGCGGATGGTGGGTCCGATCAAGGGGACGTGATCCCAAACGCCCTGAGCTGAGTCCCAGAAGTCCTGATGCAGGATCACGCGCCCTTCACGATCAAATCGGACGAGGGTGACGCCAATCGTGCGGATGGTTTTCCCTTTGGCGAGTTTCTTCATGCGCGTCTCCATGGTCCATCGGAAGTAGTAGTTTCGGCCCGATGTTGCCACGTCGTCGAAGGTGACGCTCATGCTATCAAGTCCCTGGGCTGTCTTGATGAAATAGTCACGGATAGCAGAGGATCCGTGAAGTGTCTTGAGAGTGTCGTTCAAAAAGGAGTCCGGGGCGTAGACCTTTTTGGTCTCCTCCCGTGCCATCTTCTCATCAAGATGGGCGAGGAAGCGCTCGAAGCGGCTGATCGCGTCCTGCTCGGCGATGCTCCCGTGCGGAGGGACCTGGACTGACGCGGTGGCAACCATGGCCTCCTGAAATGCGCTGACTGGATTCTTGCCCTGCGATGCGGTCGTTGCGGGAGATGCTTTTAGAAGAGGAATGCTCTGCGAGGCAAGGCTCAGTGCACAGGCTAGGAAAATAAAGAAAGCTCGATATGAGTGATTGGGAGAAAACACCTAGTTACCATTCCTCCTGAGGATGAAGCCGTCAACCTTCCTGCTCTTGTCATCATCGAGAAGAGAGGCGATAAAAGGGGGTATGGGACGCAATGAGCAGAGTTTTCTAATGGAAATCGCCGGACCCAAAATCGAGGTGCCGGATCTTCTGAAGTTCGAGACTGCTCGTAATCATAGTCTCTCCAACAAGATCATGAGCAGGCTCAAGGATCTGGAGCGAGAGTACAACGATCTGAGGGAGCTCCACCGGTGGAATGAATTCGTCGAGGGATTCAAGATCGGTTTTCAAACTCGCCTGAATCAGGATTACTACCTCTATGAATCTGCCGGCGAGCAGGGTGGCAGGAAATTCCTCTCTCTCATCAGCCCCGATGAGATAGGAGCTTCCTATACCTTCCATGGGAAGACCCGACTCCACAGTGAAGGCTATTTCGTGAAGGTAGCAGACCAGGTGCAAGTCGAGAAAACCGCCTAGGAGACCAGCAGAAGATGCCACTTTGGATCCGTTGGATGATCGTAGTGGTGGTGTTGATCCTAGCAGGAGCGGTTGTCCGGCAGGAGTGCGGGGATTCGATCGCCAAAGGGTTCGAGGTGACAATGATTCCGAAACCTTCCAAGGACTCGGCTCCCCTCTTCCAAGAGGAGATCATCAATAAGGACCAGAATTTGCCCTTCATCCATGTTTGCTCTCTCGTGGAACTCGCGGGTGATAAACTCGGAGCGCTTTGGTATGGAGGTCCCTACGAGTACTGCCACGACAACTGCATCTACTTTTCCACCCTAAAAAAAGGTACTTGGACCGCTCCTCGGGCCATCATGACCCCGGAAAAGATCGAGCGGGATCTGGGTCGTCCGATCAGGTGCCTTGGCAATCCACTCCTTCTGGTCAATAGGGATGGGTCGTTGAGGTTGCTCTTCGTGACGATTGCCATGGGTCGATGGTCGGGCTCCCAGATCAATACCAGTCTCTCCAAGGATGGCGGAGTCAGTTGGTCTCGGGTCGAGCGCCTGACACTGAGCCCGCTCTGCAACTTCAGCGAACTGGTGCGCAACCGCCCAATTCCCCTTGTGCCCGTGAGTCCGATGACGGTGAAATCCGGCGACTCTTGGTGCGTTCCTCTCTACCAGGAGTTGATCGGGAAGTTTCCGGAGTTGCTCTGGCTTAAAGAGATCGATGATCGGGTTGTTGCTCAAAAATCGCGCATGGCCGGCGGGTGCGCGACACTCCAACCCTCGCTGCTCCCGTTCGACAAAGAGACTGCCGTGGCGCTTCTCCGTGACTGGACGCAGGCCAAGAGAATCTTCATGAGCCGCACGAAAGACGGAGGCATTACCTGGACCGACCCCGTGGCCACGAGCCTGCCGAATCCAGATGCCGGGATCTCGGGGCTCAGATTATCCGATGGCAACTTGATCGTTGCCTACAATGACTCTGTCATCCTCCGCGAAAAACTCTCCTTGGCATTCAGCGACGACTCTGGAGCGAGTTGGAAGAATATCTTCCAACTGGAACATGATCCCGATGCCTGTTCCTCCTATCCCTTTCTAATGCGTACCACCGACGGCATGATCCGCATGGTCTACACCCATGAAGGGGATAACATCAAGATGCTGACAATCAACGAATCCTGGATCACTGCGCAACTCACAGGGATGGGGAGACCGATACGATGAGGGCAGTTGCCGAGCACCTCCATCACCTTTATGCGGCGCTCGCTCCTTGGAGTGCTCTCGCCCTCCTCCTGCTTGGGCGGAGTCCATTCCTCTCGCTGACGCGGATCTTCGGGTCTCTCTTCCTAGCCTTTTTTCTCCTTCGAATTCCGATAGCGGGATGGTCCTGCTTCCAATGGCTCATGGTCCTTGAGCCGAACCCGAGCTTCATCCTGACAGGTTTGCTGGTTGTTGCGCTAGGGCAGCGGGTGAGCGGGGTCAGACTTTTCCATCCAAGTGACTGGAAAGCCGGTTGGATCTTCGGAGCCATCGCCTCGATTGTTCTTTATCCGATGGCGTTGGGACTGACTGTCATGGATCCCTACAGCTTAGGTTGGAAGCCGGAGCTGCCCGTGGTCGTGGCCACGGCGGCAATTATTCTTATCCTACGGAGAAAGCGCTTCGGTATTATCCTTATCCTTCCATTTGTCGGATTTCTCCTTCGATTGCAAGAATCTCATAACTTCTGGGACGCAGTGATCGATCCCTTCTACGGAGGCATGGCGCTGATAATTTCAGCAGCTTTACTTGTTAAGAAAATTAGGAAGGGCAAGGAGTTCTAGCTCTTCAGTAGATCAGTGCGTCTGAATCAGCCAGTCCCAGTGAAAAAGGTGATGGGTGATATTGCCCATCAAAATATCACGGGTTTCGGCGGCATTGAAGCGGTCGATCATGTTGAGCCGCTTGCCGAGGATGATTCCCGAAGGAGCAGCATGATCAAGAGGCAGGCTGACGACTAGGAACTGAGCCTCGGCGGGTGGGCTTTTCCAGTGCTCGTAGGGTTTTACGGATGCTCCCGGCAGCAGGAAACCATAACTTTCCTCGCGGGCGTTGAAGTTTGATGGAACTGAGACCTCGCAGCCAATCACCGACTCGATTCCTTCGCCGCTGAAGAGGCCCGGCCCATGATCGAGAGGTAGCGCAAAGAGAAGATAGCCGAGGTAAACCATCAGCACCGAGGAGGGTAGTAGCGGACGGGTGAGATCTTTGTTAAACATCCCGATCACCACCACGGCCAATCCCACGACGATGGGTAGAATCACCCAGACAGGGTAGAGTGTTCCCAAGCCGACAGAGTGCTGAAGCAAAAGACCAAGTCCGACGAGGCCAATCATGATGATCCCCGAGGCGGCGATGGTCACAGTGGCAATCCAGTGAGGTAGGTGAGCGAGGCGTATTGCTAGCAAGAGTGCCAGTGCAGGCATGGCGGGGAGGAGGTAGCGCTCGTCACGTTGGTTGGGAATGCAGAAGAATGCAGCCAAGACGAGCATCCAGATCCAGAGGAAGATTTCCAAGAGGCTCAGATGGAGCTTTCTTTTCCAAGCATCCCAAAAAAGTGCCACTGTGAGCAGGGCGAGGAGTCCCGCGTTCAGGGGGTAGGCGACAACGATTCTCCAGAGGCTCGACTGCCCCCAGAGAAGATTCAGCAAATAGCTTTCCCCGCCCGTATTGAACTTCCCGGCATTTTCTTTCCAGACAAAGTCTTGAAGGACAAGCAAGGGGTTCGGATCAAGCCAGAACCAGAGGCTGAAAAGAAGCAGTGCCGATGCGAGGGTCATGGCCAGGCGCCAGGCATCCCTTTTTAGGAAGGGGAGAGCTTGCCACCCTCGTGCGCGGAGTTGCCAGAGGGCCATCGTGAGAACGACTGGAACGACAAGTGCAAAGGATTTATAGAGTAGACCGATGCCGATCATGCCTCCGCAGAACCAGGGCCAGAAAATGCCCTCTGGAAACTCCGGCTTCCGATGGAGCAGTAAGAGGGCAAGGGGAGCGAAGAGCCAGAAAGTTTCCGGTGCGCTTGTGAGGAAGACCCGTCCGTACCGGTAGGTGCTGAAGAAGCAGAGGAAAAAAAGCGCCGCCGAGATGCCGAGAACGGGATTGTGGGTTCTACGGAACCCAATCATCACAAGGAGTCCAGCCGTCAGCAGAGTATAGAGTGCATTCGGTGCCCGAAGACGAGCGAGGGACCAGTTGGTCCCCCATCCCGTGGAGATAATCCCCTGCCAAAAAAGAAGAGGTGGCTTCGTATTGCGTGCCTTTTCATCGAGTGACTGGAGTGGTAGCAGTTGACCGGTTTCCGCGGTGAGGTGTGAGATCTGGGCATAGAGGAGTTCATCACCGTTGGTGGCCAGATGGTCGCTCCCCAGGCCTGTGCAGTAGACGATAACGGCCAGTAGCAAGGAGACCCACGCGATCATAAGGGAGCGATGGCGTTGGAGGTGCGGGAGGGAATAAGAATCGGTCATAGCAGGGCAGTGGTTCATCACTAAACGATAGGCCGAGCATCTAATAGCCTTTTCCCCGATCCACGCCGATATCGCAACCTGGCAATCAGGAGCTGGCGCTCGAGTAGTGCCTCAGGGCAGAGTTCCACATCAGTCGTGTGGCGCCGACCATGAGGAGAGTGGCAGCAATTAACTGGAGGATGATGGGCCAGGGATTCTCTGCGGCATGGATCAGGATGCGGGAGGGGATATTCGCGACGATAATTACCGGGATCAGCCAGCTGAAAACCAGTTTGAAGGCGCCACGGTAGATCGTGTCCGGGTAGCGTCCGATATTGAAAAGGCTGTAGTAGCCGTAAATAAGACCCTGCGAGCGGACCATCCAGAAACTTGAAGCGGCAAATACGAGCATGATGCAGTAGTGGATCAGGATGCCGCAGAGGACTGAGACTGCGTAGAGCAGGATCTGAGAAAACGTCGGGAGAATGGCGAGCTTCCAGAGCGAGAAGGAGACGAATCCGGCGCCAACCAGTGCATTGATGACGTTATCCATTCCGAACTGCTTCATCGAGACCACGAACTGGGTATCCACCGGGAGAAGGAGCATGAAGTCCATCTTGCCCGTGCGGACAAGCTCGGGCAAATTCGCCAGGTTCATATAGAAAAAAGCCTGGAAGAGCTGGCCGATCAGTTGATGGGTACCGATCAGAAGCACGACCTCCCACTTCGACCATCCCCCGATCCCCCCGACATAGGAGAAGACAACTTCGATAAAGACAATCTGTCCCATGAACCAAAGGACCTCGACCAGCATCCAGAGGAGGAAATTCAGCTTGAAACTCATCTCCCTGATGAGCGAATTGCGGAACATGATGGAATAGATCGCCCAATAATGAGAAAGGCCACGATGCGTGGATCGTGGCCTGTTCATGGAACGGTCAGAGCGGCTGGAAGTGCAGCCCTTTTCGGAAGTATGGAAGCTCCTAGAGAGGAGGATGTTGAGCGGCGGCTTGAGTAACAACTTCGGCCATGGTTCCGGCCATCACTGCGGCAGCTGCACCCGTCTCAAGGATGACGCCTGGCAGAACATCGCGCTCCTCGGCCACATCTGCTGAGACGCGGCGTTTGGCACGGCGCTCCTCTGAAATACGGACAACACTCTTGATTAGCCCCAATTTTTCCAAGCCGCCGATGATGTAGGCTGAAGGGTCGATCTGCCACCAGTGCATGCCGTGATTGGCGGAGCGGGGGAAGGCGTGATGGTTGTTGTGCCATCCTTCTCCCATGGCAAGGAGGCCGATCAGGAGGTTGTTCCTGCTTTGGTCCGTCGTGACAAACTCACGGTTGCCGTAGGTGTGGCAGACCGAATTCACCGCCCAGGTGACATGATGGTTTAGGAACATACGAACGGCGCCGCCCCAGAGAAGGCCATACCAGCCTCCGATCAGGTAGGGGATTACAAGGCTCAGAAGCGCCCAGAGCACGAAGGTATTGCTGATGAAGACCACCAACTTATCCTTAAGGAGGGGCCCAGCATAGCGTTGCACATCAGGACGGAAGTCATCGAGAATCCAGCCGACATGGGCATGGAAGAAGCTTTTCACAGGGCTGTGCGGATCTTCATCTTCGTCAGAGTTGGCATGGTGCTGGATATGGGTGGCCGCCCAATTCAAGGCGGGGCCTTGGAAAGCCATTGAGCCACAGATTAGGAAAAAGCCACGGATCCAATCCGGAGCTTCAAAACCTTTGTGGGTCAGCATCCTGTGGTATCCAACCGTAATACCGAGGGCGCACAGGGTGTAGCCGACAACCAGTATGATAAGGTCTTTGGAGGTAATGAAACGACCCCAGAGGGAATAAATCGCGAAGGCGGTGGCCAAAAGGGGAACCCAGACCAAGAGTTGGAGAACGATCTTGGCCTTCAAGGAGACTGGTTTGCACGACATAGAGTCAATAATCTACTCTACCATTAGCTTCTTGCAAGAAGAGATACCCCTCCCGTGAAGGGAGAGATTCTCCTGATAATGATGAAAAGCCTTATCTAAACACTTCCTGCATCGCGGAATCCACATCCTTAAAACGATATGTAAAGTTCTGACCAGTAAAGTTTTTTGGGATAATCCTCTGGCTATCGAGCATCACGTGGGAGAGATCTCCAAGCGCGAGGCGCAGGGCGAATGTGGGGGCGGGGAAGAGTGCCGGACGGTGTGATGCACGGGCGGCGGCCTTAGTGAAAACCGCATTGGTGACTGGAGACGGCATGACCGCATTCATGGGGCCTCTGATCGCATCGTTGTGAAGGCACTCCATCACCATGGAGGCCAGATCCCCTACTTCGATACACGACATCCATTGACGGCCCGATCCGAGCCTGCCCCCAAGTCCCGCACGGAAGGCTGGCTTGATGAGGTTCATGGCTCCCCCTTCGCGGCCCAGGACAAAGCCGATTCTGAGTAACACGACCCGGACGCCCAACGACTCGGCCTTGAGTGCCTCTGCCTCCCATGTCTGGGCGACCTCTGAAAGAAATCCTGTGCCCGGAGGGGCATCCTCATCGGTAATCACCTCCCCAGTATCACCATAGTAACCGATGGCCGAGGCGCTCACGAGCACTTTAGGGCGCACCTCCGCTGCGGCAATACCTTCCACTAAACGGCGCGTTCCCTCCACGCGGCTATCCATGATTTTTCGTCGTTTTTCCCGCGTCCACAGGCCGATGATCGACTCGCCGGCCAGGTGTACCAACCCATCGCAGCCGGAAACATCCAGCGGGTGGGTAAAGGAAAAAAGCCTGCCTTCCATTTTTTGGCGGCGGCTGAAGAGAAGAACCTCGTCACCCTTGGTGAGTGCTGCGCGCCGCACCATGTTGCCGATGAAGCCTGTGCCGCCAGTGATGCCTATTTTCATGAGTGGGGAGAAGTAGAGACTGTGCCGAGTTTAATTTGCACTTCCGAATCTCGCATGAAGCCAGCTGTATGGAAAGCGGTCGCCTGGGCAGTCCGTCGGCTTGGGGTTGATTTCCTTGTGAGCATGGACGATGGCCCGGCGTCCCTGGCTCTTGCCGACGCGGTCGCGTAAGTATCCCACGAGTTCATCGAGTGCCGCAATCTGGGCCTTAGTAGGCAGATCTCGGTTGAAGTCACCGACGAGGCAAATGCCGAGCGCAATGTCATTGAGGTAGTCGCTCGCGACATGGCCACCATTGAGTTGTGCAGTCCAGCGGTGGCCGATTTCAATCGCACCGTCGCCCGACCCGTGCCCATCTCCGATCACAAAGTGGTAGGCGAGCCCATTCTTCATGTGGCGCACTCGGAGATGGTAGATGTCGAAGATCCGGGCATTCCCCTCGCGAGTTCCGCTATTATGGACAACGATGTACTTCCAGCGTCCCCGGCGTACTGCGGCCCTGTCGATGGCAGCACGTGTTGAAGCGTTCAGATAGGTGTAGATTTTGTGCGATCCAAAGAGCCAGTCCCAACCGTGGCCGGAGTGTTCGGGTACGAGTACTGGCTGCAAACCCTGCGAGGTCTCGATGCCCGATTTTTCAATCGTGATGGGTGCCGAGGGAGTCGCTCCCCGAGGAAGTGGCAGGAGCGAGGAGGGAGAGGATGAAGGGGGTGAAAAGGGCGCTAAAGAGTGGGTCGCTATGGCAGGTGAGACCCTGGTCGGCGGATGATTGCTAGTGGTCGGCAAGGAGGCTTCTGCATGGGAGGAAGTCCCTTTACCTAGGGTGTGTGTGTGGGGTGGTGAAGAGGTGGAAGTTGTAACACTCTCAGGGTTCGCATGGTGCGACAGCTGAACGTGGTGCGAATTGGAATGTGAGGAAGAATGTTTTTTGGATGGCTTGGGCTTAGGGCTAGCGCTGGAGACGGCTCTCGAGCCAGAGCCTTTGGTGGAATCAGATGAAGAGCCCGATGATGGGTGCTTCTTGGATGTGCCTGCGGTTCCTGAAGTTGTGGAAGTTTGTGAAGAAGAGGACTTTTTCTTCTTTTTAGATGATGTGGAAGAAGTTGCTGAGGAGGTCGTGGAGGATTGGTTTTTGAGAAAAGCCTCTTTTTTCTGAGTCTCGGTGAGTTCCGCGTGGAGTCTGGGGAGGGGCGCCAACAGTATCCCGAATAGGAGCGCAAGAAGGGCCGCGCACGGAGCGTAGGGCTGAGAAATACGGATCGTGTTGGGCGGCACGCGCATGAGGCTACCATCAGTGTGCTGCGGATCAAGCCGAGTGCACGCGATTCCGATCACAAGCGTTTTTTGCCGTAGAGAGCCTTTACAAGGTAAAGGCCATAGGCGGGGGCCATTGCGGGAGTGGGCCAAGGTTTTCCCGATGTCAGGCGCTCCAGGAACACGCCGCTCTCTTCCTTTCCTTGGGCTACTCGGACCATGCCTCCGACCATCATGCGGACCATCCTGTAGAGGAATCCATCTCCTTCGAATGTAAGCGAGATCCCCGGGCCCCGGTCACGAACGGCGACTCTATGGATCGTTCTTACAGTGCTCTTCGGGAGGGAGCCCGAGTCGGCGCAGAAGCCCCGGAAGTCATGGGTTCCCTCGAGTGCGTGCGCAAGTCCACGGATCTTCTGCCGGTCAAGATTCCCGAAAAGATGCCAGGATCGCTTATGTAGATGGGGTGGAAGGACTGGGGCATGCCAGAGATCGTAGCGATAGATTTTTCCGGTCGCCGAGAAGCGAGATTCGAATCCTTTTGCTGCAGGTGTGGCCTTTAGAACACGTAGCTCGCTAGGCAGGGAAGCGTTCAACGCGGCGACCCAGCGTAAGGGGTCTGCCATACGACCGATCCGTTCGACCTGTCCGGGAGTCAGCGTGAAGTTAACCGTTTGGCCAAGGGCATGGACTCCCGCATCGGTACGCCCGGAACCGTACACAACGACGCGCTCTCCCACGATCTTACCAATGACCGCCTCGAGAGTGTCCTGAACTGTTTTGCCGCCTGGTTGACTCTGCCAACCTCGAAAGGCGGTGCCGTCATAGGCAACGAGGAGCCGGAGGTTCATCGATAAGGAAGAGGCTACTTTCTCGGAGCTCACATTGCAGCGGGGTTGGAATCCAGCCAATCCTGCAGGATCTGAACGGCTGCAACCTGATCGATAATCTGGCGCTGGGCTCGGCTATCCAAACCCGCCTCATGAAGGCGGCGAGTGGCCGCCGCCGTGGTTAGCCGCTCATCCCATAGGATAACGCGGGCCGGAGTGAGTGCGGCAACCGCTTCACCAAGGGCTCGGCTTTTTTCGGCTGCGGCACCATAGCTTCCGTTCATATTGCGGGGGAGGCCGATCACGATCGCGCATGAATTTTTTTCAGTTGCAACTGCGGCAATCGCCGCCGCACTCATGGCAAGGGTTGCAATCGCGTCTTTGCCTAACACCTTGAGTGTTTGCAGAGGGTGAGCCATGAATCCCATCTCGTCACTCAATGCCAATCCGATGCGTGCGGAACCGGGGTCCACTCCAAGGGCGCGGGAAGTTATGCTCACCCCTCTATGACACCCGAGAGCTATTCGGGTGGCAAGGCGGGTGAGGCCCTGCCATGGAAATTTCTGATATGAAAAGCCGTTGATTCCGCATTGCGCCGAGGCTGACAGAGGAGTAGTGATACATGATATGGCTCAGCTTTCCTTAAACAAATTTTCAGATAATCTTCCCGTGACCGGTACCATTGGTCTCTCGCAAGCTGCCGCTGGGGTGGGGCTCGGTCTGCTGATCGCGGATAAAATTTCAGGAGAATCCCGACGCCGTGCGGGTGGAGTGCTCTTGGTTGCGGGTGCTCTCGTGCTTGCTCCGGTCATCGCAAGCGTGATCTCCAAGGTGCGCAATCGTCCTCATTCCGCAAGAAGAGCCCTACGGCAACTGGAGTCGATCCGCGAGGATGTAGGATTCCACGATACTGACCACCTGATCTAGGCAAGCCCTGAAAAAAGGACCCCTTCCCCATAGGTTGGTTCTGGCTTCGGCCTCCCCCCGGCGTCATTCTCTGCTTGCCGCAGCGGGATTTGAAGTCGTCACCTGTCCCGCAGATGTGGAGGAAATCAAGGGAGGGCTTCATCCACGTGATCTTGTCCTGGAAAACGCGTTTATCAAGGCACAGGCGATCGCCCCAAGCAGGCCCGGGGAATTGGTGCTCGGCGCGGATACCGTGGTGGTGCTGGATGGTGAAATCCTTGGTAAGCCCGATAATCTTGATCACGCTGCCGAAATGCTCTTCAGGCTTGGAGGAAGGATCCATGAGGTTCTCACCGGGGTCTGTCTCCTAAAAGGGGGTAGGAATGGGGCGCGATGCCAGTTCGTTGAGTCAACCCGTGTTTCTTTTCGCAAGCTCGATGCAGATAGTATCGCTTCCTATCTCTTGGAAATCAACCCGTTGGACAAGGCGGGAGGCTACTCGGCCCAAGAGGATCAAGGCCGTCTGATCGAGGGGATCGAGGGGTCGCTTGAGAATGTCATCGGCCTGCCGGTCGAGCAGGTGATCAGGGTCATCGAAACACATTTCACGGAGCCTCCTGCTGGGTAAGATATCTCCCCTTGGGGGCGTTTTGCTCAAATAGGTGGAGTCGATTCTCCGGAGCATGGCACGCTACGAATTCGGCTATACCGTGCGTTTTGCTAATGCTAACTTCTCACTGATCAATCCACTCGGATATTATTAATCCCCACGCGCCACCATCCCCAGTGTCTCCCGAGCAGGAAAAAACAGTTTTTGCAGATCCTCGAGGGGTTCGCCGGCGTGTGCTTCAGTTGATAATCCTATTCGGAGCCCTTCTGCTTCTCGGGGCGACTGGATACTTTTTCTGGGGTCTTCTGATCGGCCCTGAACTCAGGCTTCCGCTGACGCTTCGCAAATTCCACGATCAGTTCAAGGCCCTGCCCGCCGCAAAGATGCCGTTGATGGATGCCAAGGACAATTGGCGCCGGATCCGATCATCGGTACGCTCGACGTCCAATATTCCCGAATCAGCTGTCCAGAGATCTACGGAGACTGGAGTGATGCTCGGTTATGTCTCTCCATGGGATCCGGTGTCGATCCTGTCCATGGATCGTCATGCCGATCAACTCACCCATGTCGCCGCCGATTGGTTCAGTCTTAAGGGTGTGGAAGGAACCTTGGTGGAGGATGCCGCTGACAATGCCCGACTCCTTGCCGTGCGCAGAGGGCTCGGCTTCCTTCCCATACTCCGGAATCTTGACGGAGATGAATGGCAACCTGAAGCGGTGGAGGCCTTGGCAAGATCCTCCCCCGCCGATCGCGCCACATTCATTGACAAGCTCGTCGGCCGCATGCCCCCGGGATCCACTGGCTTGCTGTTGGAGTGGAGCAATCTGGATCCCACCTATAAGGATGAAACCTCCCAGTTGATCAAGGAGCTTGCCGACCGCCTTCATGCATCCGGAAAGCAGCTCTGGTTTACTGTTCCGACGGGGAATGATTTCGATGCATTCAATCTCGAGTCGATCGCCAAATCCGCTGACAGAATGGTTGCCGGACTCTATGACGAGAACTCCGATTCCGACGACCCGGGACCTCTTGCAGATAGCGATTGGTTTCAAGGATGGCTTAAGACCATGATGGTGTATGGTCGCCCCGAGCAATGGGTCGTTGGGATGGGTTCCTATGGTTACAAGTGGAGAAAGGACAACCATTCCGTGGAATCGATCAGCTTCACGGACGCCATGGCCAGGGCCTCTCAGGCCGGCGTCGATCCAACGCAGGTTGATTCAAGCGAGTGGTCGCCCCATTTCGATTATTTGGCCGGCCCTACTCAAAATCAGGAGAATGAAGTCTGGTTTCTTGATGCGGTGTGCCTTGCCAACCAAAAACGAGCCGCTGCCCCCTATCATCCGGGGGGCTATGCCCTATATCGTCTTGGAGCCGAGGACCCCGCGGTCTGGAATGTCCTCCATGCGGATCCCCTGCAAACCCCTTCAGAGAAAGAGCTGCAGGATCTCGAGCACATCTCCCTTGGTGAGCTGATTGCTTCCACGGGAAGCGGAGACTTCATCACTGTGGGCGATGACTCTTATCCAGGGGAGCGTCAGGTAGAAATACGTTCCGACAATGGGGAAATCTTCGAGCGCTACACGAAGTTTCCGATGCCGGAGAGCATTGTTCGTCAGGGTGATCCGGGTCCCCACAAAGTGGCTCTGACCTTTGATGACGGCCCTGATCCAACTTGGACACCGAAGATCCTGAGTATTCTGAACGATAAAAAAGTCCCTGCTGCATTTTTTGTTCTGGGAACACAGGTCCAGCACTATCCCGATTTGCTCGAGCGCATCGCCCGGGAGGGTTACGAAGTCGGTAACCATACCTACACACATCAGAACATCGCGGAGGAGGGTGATGAGCAGATCGCCCTTCAACTCAATGCAACGACCCGTCTGATCGAGGCGGTGACGGGGCACTCGACCGCCTACTTCAGGCCCCCTTTTGGTATCGATGGAACGCCGGTCCAAGCTAGTGAAGTGCGTTCACTTCGGGTGGTGAGAGACTTGGGATATCTCACAGTTGCCGAATCGATCGACCCCGATGATTGGGAGCGCCCCGGAGCGGATGCCTTAGTTGAGAGGGTCAAGCGTCAGCGGCCAAGCGGAGGCTCCATCATTCTTCTGCATGATGGAGGAGGCGATCGTTCCCAGACTGTGGCGGCCCTGCCTCGTATCATCGACTACCTCAGGAGCAGGGGAGACACATTCGTGAACCTTTCTGACATCATCGGACTGCCTCGAGACACGGTGATGCCCCCATTGCGGGAGCAGGATCAGACCCTCTCGACCCGTTATGTCTACGGGGGATTTGTGGTCATTCGCCTCTTAGAGGCTGGAGCATGGTCACTGCTGATGATATTGACCCTACTCGCCCTAATCCGGGTGGTCTTCTACTCCCTTTGTGCCTTCCGACATCGCCGCCGCGAGAAAGAACAACCTATCCCCGAACCGCTGGTCTTGCCTTCGATTAGCATCCTGCTTGCGGCGTATAATGAGGAGAGGGTGATTGCCTCCACGATTTCTCATCTCTTGGATGCCGATTATCCGGCCTCGCTGGAAGTGTTGGTGGTTGACGATGGATCGAAGGACCTCACGACTGAGGTGGTTGCTGAGATAGCGGCTGCAGATGCGCGAGTGCGCTTTTTTACCCAGCCCAACAGCGGGAAAGCCTCGGCTCTCAGCAGGGCCCTCTCCGAAGCTCGTCATGGCATTATCGTGATGATCGATGCCGATACCATGGTGGCTCGCGATGGTCTCCGGAAACTCGTGGCACCGTTGGCAGACCCTTTGGTGGGCGCCGTCTCCGGTTATATCCGGGTTGGTAACACAGGCCAGTGGCTCGGCAAATTTCAGGATCTTGAGTATGTCGGTGCCTTTGAAATAGACCGCCGTGCGCAGGATTTTCTCGGTTGTATAGTGGTGGCTCCAGGCGCTCTCAGCGCCTTCCGCAGGGAGACATTGGATGCGGCCGGCCCGATCACCAACGACACATTGGCTGAGGATACTGATCTAACCCTTCTGATTCACAAACTTGGCTGGAGGGTGGTCTTTGCTTCGGATGCATTTGCAGACACGGAAGCTCCAGAGAGCATCAAGGCCCTTCTGTCACAGCGTTTTCGTTGGGCCTTCGGCACGCTTCAGTGTCTTTGGAAGCACGGCGACCTTCTCTTTGCCTCCGGATCGGGTTGGTTGGGCTGGTTCGCCCTCCCATCGATTTGGGTTTTCCAGATGGCGGTGGTAGCGATTACTCCCGTGCTCGACATCATTGTCTTCTGGTCGCTCTGGTTGGGCAGGGGTGTTGCCATATGGCCTTATTTCGTGGCCTCCTTGCTTCTCGATGTCTGCCTGGCTTTGGCTGCACTGATACTGGCAAGGCGTAGCCTTCGCTCGGCCTTGCTTGCTGTGCCGATGAGGTTGCTTTATCGTCCGATGCTCGGCTATGTGGTCTGGAAGTGCATCTTAAAGGCGCTTGCTGGGAGTTGGGTGAGGTGGTCGAAGCTTGAACGCACCGCTTCCGCGATCGTCCAGAGAGAGCAGCAGTCAAAAAAGAATGACGGAGAGCCGAAACTTGCCCTGCCTAAATGAAGACCATGGTTCCAATGCCACGCATATTTTTAGTTCTTTCCGTTTTTTTGCTCTCCGAGACCGCGGGATTAACCTTTCCAACGAATGCGATGCAACAGCTTGTGATTCCAGCGCAAGGCTCTTATACCGGCGCCTATTGTGATTTTGGGGAGGGAGAGGATGCCGTCACCTACGAGGCGCTTGACCACTTTCAAGAATTGACTGGAAAGCCCATGGCAATCGTGGCCTTCGGATCATTCTGGGGGCGTGAGAAGTTTCCCTCCGAGCAAGTGCAGATTGTGCGATCTTACGGTGCTGTCCCACTACTCTTCTGGTCTCCCTGGGACGCACCCTTTGAGGAAAAGAACGGCCCCGACAAATATGCCCTGACCGAGATCCTAGCGGGCAAATGTGATGCCTATATCGACAAGTGGGCTGATGAGGCGTCCAAGGTGCCAGGACAGCTCTTTGTCTCATTTGCTTGCGAGATGAACGGAACCTGGTTCCCGTGGTCGGGGTGGTTTTACGGCAAGGGACCCCGGGATCCTGTCACTCCTAAGAAACTTGGACCGGGGAATGATGCTTTGGCGAAACTCACCGGTACAGACGACGGGCCCGAGATCAGTTGGTTTGGCAATGGGGATATAAAGAATCCTGCCACTTGGGAAGGGCCAGAGACTTTCAAGAAAGCCTGGCGATACGTCGTTGATCGGGTAAGGGCGCGCGGAGCGACCAATATTCTCTGGGTCTTTCAGCCCAATAATTATTCCGATCCACCTGGCTTTATCTCGTGGAATCAACCGTGTGCCTACTATCCTGGAACCAAGTATGTCGACTGGCTGGGACTCAGTGTATATGGCAAACAGACGATGAATCAGGAAGATGACAAGTGGTGTGGTTTTGGGAAACTGCTCGAATGGCCCTATCAGGAGATGTGCCTCCTAGATCCCGATAAGCCGATCATGCTGGCTGAGTGGGGCGTGACCGAATCACATTTGCCAAACGAGGATAAGGGTGCGTGGATCACGGAAGCTCTCTCTACCATGAGCAAAAATTACCCGAGGTTGAAAGCGGCTGTTTTCTGGCATGAGCGATGGGAGAATGCCGATGGTTCCTACAGCAACTTGCGCGTCAACTCATCACGTGGCTCCCTGAAGGCTTACCGGGAGGGCGTTTCTAATCCATTCTGGATCGGCAGGCCTCTCTGGAAAACACACTGAAGATTCGGTAATGTTTGTCGTCGATAGATCTTACGGGTTTTGACCGCAAGGCTGACTAGCGTTACAATGGCAAAATGCGATTTATTACTTTTAAGGATCGCGGCTTTGAGCGCGCTATTTCTGCCCTGAACCGGCAGGCCGAACCGCATTCAGAAGTCCGCGACACTGTTTCTGAAATCCTGACTTCGGTCCGCAAGAAAGGTGACGGCGCCCTGCTCGAATACACGCTTAAATTCGGCGGCCCCAAGATCACGGCAGCGAAGATCCAAGTCTCACCAACGGAGATCAAGCAGGCGCATACAACGCTCACGCCCAACGTGAAAAAAGCCCTTGCCGCCTCAATTGCCAATGTAACGGCCTTCGCCCGCAAGAGCCTCAGAAAAAACTGGTCGATGAAGAATGCCCAGGGAGCATCTGTTGGTGAGCGCTTCGATCCTCTTCCTCGAGTCGGTCTCTATATTCCGGGCGGGACAGCGCCCCTAGTTTCGAGCGCCATCATGACCTGTGGCTTTGCAAAAGCTGCAGGAGTTCCTGAAATTGTTGCAGTAACCCCAGCGGCGGCAGATGGCACGGTGGCTCCCGCCCTGATGGCTGCCCTTGATCTCTGCGGGGCAACTGAAATCTACAGGGTAGGGGGTGCCCAAGCCATCGCAGCGCTTGCTTATGGTACAAAATCCATCCCGCCGGTGACCAAGATCTTCGGTCCTGGAAATGCCTACGTTGTGGAAGCAAAGCGCCAGGTTTTCGGGCGTGTTGGTATCGATCTTCTTCCCGGGCCCAGCGAGGTTCTCGTAATCGCCGATGCCGGTGCAAATCCGGTTTGGGTAGCCGCCGATCTCCTTGCCCAGTCCGAGCATGGCACAGGGAGTGTGGTGATCCTTCTCAGTGATTCTAAGAAGCTCATCGCATCCGTTGAGAAAGAAATAGAGCGCCAGTCAAAGCTTTCCACCCGCCCCGCGCATCTTGCTAAGGCGATGGCCAATGCCGTTCTGATCCTTGTAAGAGATATGAACCAGGCCGTGGAGATCGCAAATGGCTTTTCTGCCGAACACGTCTCGCTAGCCGTCCGCAAGCCAGAGCCCTTGGCGGCCAGACTAAACTCCGCAGGAGGCATCTTTCTGGGAGATATCTCACCAGTGGCTGCAGGCGACTTCCTTGCCGGCCCGAGTCACGAACTGCCCACGGGCGGCGCTGGGAAAGCCTTTGCAGGCCTCACGGCCGATCAGTTTCAGCGACGTACAAGCATCGTGCGCTTTGATGCTCCCGCCCTCAAAAAATCACTCCCATTCATTGAAACCTTCTGCGAGATCGAGGGTCTTGATGCTCATGGCCGCTCGGTGAGTCTTCGATTGGGAGAATAGACTTGGGCTTGCGGGTAACAGCTCATCACCCTTGTCGCGATGATTTGGAAATTCCGCAAGCATGTGATCGATCTCACCGCGCGGGGCATAATTATGGGTATCGTCAATGCGACCCCGGATTCATTTTCGGATGGGGGGTGCTTCCATGATCCCGATGAGGCGTGCAAACACGGACTGAAGCTTCTTAACGAGGGGGCTGATATTCTTGATATCGGGGGTGAGTCTACGAAGCCGGGCTCCATGCCCGTATCCGTTGAAAAAGAGCTCGGGAGAGTTATTCCGGTCATCCGGGCACTCCGGGCCCGGACGGACATACCCATTTCCGTTGATACCTCTAAATCCGCAGTAGCCGAAGCCGCCTTGGAGGCCGGTGCTGATATCATCAATGATGTGACAGCATTACGAGGGGATCCTCGCATGGGTAATCTTGCGGCGAGATCCGGGGCAGGATTGATCCTGATGCACATGCAGGGTATTCCGGAGACGATGCAAAAAGCTCCATCTTACTACAATGATGACGTTGTCGGTGAGGTGGCAAAAAATCTTTCAGAACGGAGGGCTGCGGCCATAGGCTTCGGCGTGGATACGACCGCGATCATACTCGACCCGGGAATCGGCTTCGGAAAAACTATCGCTCATAATCTGAGTCTTATCTGGGGTGTGCCGCGGCTCTCTTCGCTTGGAGCGCCCCTGCTGATAGGTCATTCCAGAAAATCTTTCCTCGGTGGCCATGCGGTCTGCGGGAGTCATGAGGATGCGCGTCTGCCGGCAGCGCTCGCTGTTACGGCTCTTGCCCGCCAACTTGGAGCGCGGCTGTTCCGCGTACACGAGCCACGTCCGCATAAGGAAGCCCTTCGTATGACAGAGTCCATCCTGAACGCATGAAGGCCCTCTTCTCCGGAATGTTCGGGATGTTTCACGAGTATTGGACCTCGGGAATGGAGATCCTGATCATAGCCTCGATACTTTATTACATCTATCTCTACTTAAGGGGGACGCATGGCGCTCGCATCCTGATCGGTGTCGCCCTAGTCTTCCTGACCCTAAGCTTTATTTCTCAAGTGCTCGATCTGGCGGTGCTCGGATGGTTGCTGAGGAGCTTCTCCGTCTTTCTGGCGATCGCTCTGGTTGTCATTTTCCAGCCCGAGTTGCGCCGCGCCCTGAACGAACTGGGAAGTCATCGCTTTTTCACTACCGCGCTGCAGCGCCGAGAGGCTGTTGAGGAGCTGACCGATGCTGTCTTCGACCTCTCCAGCAAGGGATTCGGTGCGCTGATCGCCCTGGAGCGTGATATCAGTTTGAAACCCTTCTCCGAAAGCGGCGTTGAGCTGGATGCTGAATTTTCAAAAGAACTCCTCCTCACGATCTTTCACCCAAAGACAGTGCTCCATGACGGTGGGGTGATCGTGCGAGGCGAGCGGATAGTGGCCGCCGGTTGTATCTTTCCACTCACCCAGCGTGATGATCTGGACAGGGCAATCGGGCTAAGGCACCGAGCCGGCCTTGGTCTTTCAGAGGAATCGGATACCATTGTCCTCATCGTTTCGGAGGAGAGCGGCCAAGTTTCGATTTGTCACTCGGGGGTTATTGAGCGCAACCTTAATGTCGAACGGTTCAGTAAGCGTCTTTCACAGCTTCTGCTCCTCGAAGAGAACAATGCGACGAATTCTTTTACACAACTGGAAGGAGAAACTGGTCTGCCTGCTCCTGGGCGCGGCCGTCTGGTATCTCATTCGTCAAAATCTGGGTCCTCCTCCGGAGCGTAGAGCTCTGCACGCAGACAGTTCACAACCGGCCTTCGAGTCTTCTTCAAAGCACGGGGCAAAGAACACGAAAAAAACCACGGATTAATTCATGGCCGAACGCATCCTTTTTGGAACGGATGGAATCAGGGGTATTGCCAACCGCTACCCCGTGACGCCGGAGGTAGCCTTGAGGCTGGGAAGAGCCGTGGGATTTCTATTCAGTAAGGAGGGGCGAGAACGACCTTGTTTTGTGGTCGGTCGCGACACGCGCCTCTCGGGTGGCATGCTGGAGGACGCATTGGTTGCCGGCCTCAATTCAGCTGGAGCTGACGCTCTGCTTGCTGGCGTATTGCCCACCCCGGGAGTGGCAACACTAGTCCGCGAACTTCATGCGCAGGGAGGCGTTGTCATCTCAGCCTCACATAATCCCGCCGAGGATAACGGACTCAAACTTTTTGGCGCAGATGGCTACAAGTTTGATGATGTGGTGGAAGAGCGACTGGAGGCCCTGATCCTAACCTCCGAGATCGACGGATTACGCCCTCGTGGGGACGAAGTCGGAATCAAGCGCATAATCGCCGATGCCTCTCAGCGCTATGGCGCTTGCGTGATGGCGGGTGTTCCCGGCATGGCCCTGCATGGCATGAAGATCGCGGTCGATTGCGCAAACGGAGCCTCGTTCAGAACAACCCCAGAAGTGCTGCAAAAACTAGGCGCTTCAGTGTTGGCATTCCACGATTCACCTAATGGACTCAATATCAACGATTCATGCGGCAGCACCCATCCCGGAGAGATCGCCAGACTTGTCCTTGAAACCGGAGCGCAGGCTGGGATTTCTCATGATGGTGATGCCGACCGGTTAGTTCTCGTTGATGAAAAGGGGGGAGTTCTCGATGGTGATGAGATTCTTGCAATGACTGCCCTTGATGGGTTGAAACGCGGAACTCTTGCGGGAAAGACTTTGGTAGCCACCGTAATGAGTAATTTCGGTCTCGATGAGTGCCTAGCTTCTGCTGGAGGCTCTGTACTGCGAACTGCCGTCGGTGACCGCTATGTGGTTGAGGCGATGAGAAAGGGCAACTTCTCGATCGGAGGGGAACAGAGCGGTCACCTGATCTTTCGTGATCATGGGACGACCGGCGACGGGTTGCTTGCCGCTCTTCAGGTTCTTCGGATCATGACTGAGAGTGGGAAGCAGCTCAGCGAGCTTCGCCTCTGTCTTAAAAAATATCCTCAGGCCCAGAGAAATCTGACCGTAAAGTTCAAGCCCTCTCTTGAGACGTTACCCGAGGTTTCGGCTCTTATCGCGAAAACGGAAAAATCTCTGGCAGGCAAGGGACGTGTTCTCCTGCGGTATTCTGGCACGGAACCCAAAGTAAGGCTTCTGATCGAGGGGCCTAACCAGATGATGATCAACGCCGCTGCTGATGCTATTGCTGCCGCCTTGAACAAGTCCATCGGGGGTTAGGGGGCGTAATATAGCCGCTTCTTACGCAAGGAGGGCTTCTTACCTTAAGCCTATGCCAAGGGCTCTATGTCAGAAGGGCCTGGTCACCCCTCGCGAGTGAACGACTTCCCCCTTAACGAAGCGCTCGTGATTTTCTTCCACGCGATCTAGGTCATAGAGGTAGTTCACCATGATGCCCGCAGATTCTCGGAGTCCTTTCTTGGAGAGGTCTGCGGCCCAATTGAGGCGGTAGAGTTTGGCTCCGTTTCCAAGATGAAACTTAGCAACCGGATTCCCTCCCTTTTTTGAGGAACAGTGAATCAGGTACAAGGAGCAAAGAGCGGAGAGGGCCTCACATTCCTTTCGGTTTGCCTGCGTGGGCATCCATCTCTCGCCCAGACGTTGCGGCCATGCTTTCTCCTTAAGATTAAGAGCACGTATGGCTTCCTCTATCCGCTCAACAAGCGCCGGAGTCTTAACCGAATTATCCAAAGGCGCTCCAGATGCCGCCCATTCCATAAATCCCGGGATGGGTGAGAGGGTGACAAAAGTTTTAAGTGCCGGAAATTCCGTTTTCAGTTGGGCCGCTACCCGTTTGATAAGGAAATTCCCGAGAGAAACGCTACGAAGTCCCGGTTCGCAGTTGCTGATGGAATAGAAGGCTGCAACTTTGAATTTTCCACTCTCCAAGGGAGCGGATTTTTTATCAACTAAGGGGCCTATTCGATCGGGTATTTCTGACAGTAGGGCGACTTCAACGAAAATAAGGGGTTCCTCGGGAAGTTGGGGGTGAAAGAAGGCGAAGCAGCGACGGTCGGGTTGTAGACGCCGACGGAGATCTTCCCACCCGTCGATTTCGTGGACGGCTTCCTGCTCGATGATTTTTTCGAGAATCTGGGCCGGAGATTGCCAGTCCACGCGGTGCATCTTGAGGAACCCGGGATTAAACCAGGAAGTCAGAAGATGACGGAAATCCTGATCAACAGCGGCGAATTCGGGATGTTTATCGAGAAGTTTCAATAGGTTTCTCCGCATGGTGAGAACGGCACGGGTTCCCTCAGGAGCCCTATTAATACGACGAAGAAGCTCCTGACGGGGAGTTTCGGCAACCTTTGTCAAGGTGATCAGATTTAGGGCATTGGGGTCTTCCGCATAGGCCTGGGCGGCCTTGAGAACGGCCTCTGGTTCAGGATTAAACTCCAATGCTAGGGCTCGATAAAAATCAACGCGCTGGGTTTCTTCGAGTTCCTGAAACTGGTGCATGACCTCTAGTGCCATGCTTGTGCTATTGGATTCCCCTCTTTCTGAAATCAGCTTTTTGGCGGCAGTCACCGCCCGTGCCAACTGCTTGGAACCAGTGAATCGTTCGAAAAATGACATGGAGGAATGGTTGAAAGCTTTAGCCGAAATGTGGAGGAGTCTTTTCTCTTTGTCTAGCAAGCAAGCTCCGGATGATTTCTCTGCTTGCATGGGGCTTTATGCATAGAAATGCTTAGCAGGATCGTTTCGATATCTTCGCCAGCACCCCCATGACTAACCCCTCCCGCTCCTCCGGGCCTCTTGCCGGCATTGTCGTTCTCGATCTATCCCGAATCTTAGCTGGGCCCTATTGCACGCTTCTAATGGCTGAGATGGGGGCTCGTGTGATCAAGGTCGAGCCACCCAAAGGGGGCGATGATGCGCGCGCCTATGGTCCCTTCGTGAATGGGAAATCCGCCTACTTTGCCTCGATCAACCGAGGCAAAGAGAGCATCGCACTCGATCTCAAAAATGATGCTGATCGGAAAATCTTGGAGGGGTTGCTCGAAAAGGCGGATGTCATCGTTGAAAATTTCCGGCCCGGAACGATGGAGCGACTGGGTTACGGGTGGGAAACTCTGCATGTGAAATACCCGAGACTGATCTATGCCGCAGCTTCGGGCTTTGGTCATACCGGTCCTAATTCGAAAGACCCCGCCTACGACATGGTGATGCAGGGTCTCGGTGGAATGATGAGCATCACGGGTCACGAGGGGGGCGATCCGGCCCGGGTTGGCATGTCTATCGGGGATATCGGTGCCGGACTCTACACGGCGATTGCCGTGAATGCGGCGCTAGTTCATCGATTGACCACTGGTGAAGCCACCAAGGTGGACATCGCCATGTTCGACTGTCAACTGGCACTCCTTGAAAATGCCATCATGCGGTACAACGTGGAGGGTGAGGTTCCCGGACCGCTTGGAGCAAGGCATCCGACAATCACTCCTTTCCAAGCTTTCCGTGCAGCGGATGGACCGATCATCATTGCTGCCGGAAACGATGGTCTGTTCGTGAAGATGTGCGAGGCTCTTGCCTGTCCCGACATGGCGGCCAACCCCGACTATGCCACCAATGCGTGGAGGCTCAAAAATCTTCAACTCCTCCAGAAGGAGATCGGGGAGGTGCTGAAAACCAAAAGTGTTGCCGAATGGGTGACGATTCTGGCGGCAGCAGGTGTGCCGAGCGGTCCCATCAATTCTGTAGCGCAGGCAATCAAACACCCGCAGGTGAGTCCACGGAATATGCTCGTTGAGGTTCCTGATGGCAGTGGTGGGACGCTCAAACTGGTCGGTAATCCCCTTAAGATATCGGGATTTGAGGATCCGTCCACTCGCGCTCAGGCTCCTGATCTGGATGGGAATCGGAATGATATTCTCTCTTGGATCGGCGGCTAGCGGTTAGTTTTCAGGATAAAAAAGCAACCCTTACCCCCATGATGATTTACGGCACGGCCCTTCTCGCCATCTGTACCCTGATCGGTATCTCCATCGGAGAAGAGCTTGGGTCATTCCTAGGCGTGAAGGCTAATGTCGGAGGAGTTGGCTTTGCCATGCTCCTGCTTATCCTAACGACGTCCTGGCTTATAAAAAGGGGCCGATTCAGACCACTCTCCGCCGAGGGCATCCAGTTTTGGAGCGGTATCTATATTCCAATTGTTGTTGCGATGTCTGCCAAGCAGAACGTCGTCGTTGCGATGAAGGGTGGTCCCGCCGCAATCGTTGCCGGTGTTTTGGGGGTGGGGATCAGCTTTGCCATGATTCCCTACGTCAACCGGATCGGAGCCCCCAAGGATGCGCTGCCTGCCATGCTGGAGGAAGTCCCGACGGAGAATATGCGATGATTGAGTTGCTGCGACATACGATGGAAGCGAATGGCCTGCTTACGGCGTTCGTTGTTGTTGGCGTGATGATGTGGGTCTCCAACTGGATTTCCAAGACTTTGACCGGCGGGCGATTGCATGGCTCGGCGATCGCCGTTTTCGGCGGTCTTATCCTGGCCTACGTTGGAGGGGTCACAACCGGCGGAAAAAACGGGATTACGGACATTCCTTTTTTTGCTGGAATAGGCTTGATGGGTGGAGCGATGTTTCGGGATTTCGCTATCGTCGCTACAGCGTTTGGGGCCTCCTTTGAGGATCTCAAGCGATCCGGGGTTTCCGTGATGATCGCGCTTGCACTCGGCATCACCGTCTCATTTGTTAGCGGTGCTGGTGCGGCTTATGCCTTCGGTTACCATGATGCGGTTACTCTTTGTACGATCGGTGCAGGTGCCGCCACCTATATTGTCGGTCCGGTAACGGGCACTGCACTGGGCGCTAGCTCTGAAGCAATAGCCTTGAGCATCGCTGCCGGGCTGGTGAAGGCAATCGTCGTGATGATTGCCACGCCCCACCTGGCTAAAAAACTTCAACTCAATAACCCTCATACCGCCATGGTCTATGGTGGCATGATGGGAACCCATAGCGGGATTGCGGCCGGCCTGCAGGCGACCGATCCCAAGCTTATGCCCTACGGGCTGATGGCTGCAGCTTTCTACACCGGGTTAGGCTGCCTGGTCTGCCCATCAATCTTTTATTTTATACTTCTACGGCTATTACCTTAGTAGTTTTAAGGAGATCGGCGCTCTCCGACGATTTTTCCCTGATCTAGGAATGCCCGAATCCCGCTCGAATATTCCCGATCCACTCCGAAATCCAGATAATCACGGCTCGTGAGAATTCTATGAAATCAAACGTGTTTTTCACGAAGTCCTCCGCGAAGGAGTGCAGGGATATCTCCTTGCCGGTCACTAGCAGAAGACACGTGATGATACTAAGATTGATAAGATAGATCACCATCAGCGAGAAAAAGGTGCCTCCGTAGTGCAGGTCGGGTTGTCCCTTGATGATGAGCAGGAAGGTGAAGACGAGGTGGAATGCCATTGTGAGTCCAATGAGTAGGAAAAGAACCCAGCGGTAGGGACTCATGTCAGTTGCGATCGATGCCGCGCCGTATAGGGTAATGACCAGCAGGCTGTAGATTGGGAAAAAATAGGGGGCTAGCGCGATCCATGTATTGACCCTATCGGTGAGGACATGTCCACCCTCCATGCTGACATGAAAATGATCCGCCACAGTGCCGCCAAATAGTTTCACCCACAGGGCATGGGTGACTTCATGCCCGAAGACGTAGGGAAGCATTAGCATGTTTCGTGGAATGATGAGATAAAAAACCCCGAAGAGGATAATTCCCCCTGCAAAACATCCAAAGGACTGGGAGGCCAAGAGACCATGTTTCACGGAGGTGGCGAAGGAATGGGAAAAAGTTCGGGTCATTACCCATGCGACGGGTGCGAGGAAGAGGGCGATAATGAACTTTACAAGCGACTTCGGCACCGTGGCGTGTGCCACGGTGGCGGCTGCGGAGCTTTCCGGAGATGTCTGTCGGGAAAATTCCGATGGTACGCCTTCATCGCCGGAACTTTTTCCCGTAAAGAGTTCCCCGGTTTGGGGAGAGAGAGTCTCCACCCGGATTCGATTTTTTGAACGGGAGTTTTTACCCGCGGCGGATGGCCCCTTGATTCCCAAGACGCCCTGGTCAGTTTGGCCCTTGTCCTTTTTCTGGGAAGGGCGGGCCATGGTGCGTGCTAGCTGTCTCGTTAAGCCCTACCCATGTAGGCGCCGGTGCGTGTATCGACCTTCACGATCTCACCCTCCTTGATGAAGAGGGGCACCTGGATAACCTTCCCGGTCTCGAGAGTGGCTGTCTTCATGACATTGCTCGAGGAGTCTCCTTTCACGCCCTCGGGCGACTCGGCCACCCTGATGTTGGCTGAGGCGGGAAGTTCCACCGAGACTGCGCGCCCTTCGACGTAGAGGATCTCCACCTGCATGTTCTCAACAAGGAAGTCCTTCGAGTCACCCAGGAGGTCTGCTTGCAGCGTGATTGTCTCGAATGTCTCGGGATCCATGAAATTGTAGCCCTCCTGATCGGCATAGCTGAAATCAAGCTTGGTACGGTGAACATCCACGAGATCGACTTTTTCCGTGGAAGCAAAGCGAATGTCGGCCGACTTGCCCGTGCCGATGTAGCGGACAATGAGTTGGACAAAGGCGCGGAGGTTGCCGGGTGTGCGGTGAGTGACTTCAAGGACGATGGCGGCATTGCCGTTGTATTTGATAGCCATGCCTTTACGGAGATCGTTTGCGAGTGCCATAGAAGTTGTGCGGAGGGTTTGTTAGAGAAGTTTGAGTCGGGACAGATCTTGAGAGTCGATGACGCCGAGGGGTTTGCCACCCTCATCCGTGACTACAAGATCATCAATGTGATGCTGTTCTAGCACCTTCAGTACCTCCGCGGCAAGTTTGTCGGCATGGATGGTGATCGGATTCCTAGTCATGACCCCGCTGACAGGTTGATTGCCGATCTGTGGATCGGAGGAGAAATGGCGTGCAAAATCACCATGGGTAAAGATCCCCTCCAGAAGGCCCTGCTCATCGACCACAAGAGCAGCTCCAGCATGTTTGGAGGTGAGTTCCTTGAGTACGGAAATCACGGAATCCGATCCCTTGACCAGGGCAATTTGATCGCCGCCGCGCATGATATCGCTGACCTTTAGAAGGAGGGTCCTCCCCAACTGTCCGGCTGGATGGAAGCGAGCGAAATCTTCCTTCGTGAAGCCCCTCTCTTCCAGCAGCACCATCGCCAGTGCATCACCGAGCGCCAACATCACCGTAGTGCTCGAGGTGGGCGCAAGGTTGTGTGGGCAGGCTTCCTGCGAGACCGATACATCGAGAACCAGATCACTAGCCTTTGCTAGGGAAGAATTGGGATTGCCCGTGAGGGAGATTTTCCGGATATCAAATCGCGCCAAGGAGGGGAGAATGCGGATGAGTTCCTCCGTCTCACCGCTATAACTTAGGGTAAGGATCACATCCCCGTCGGAGATCACCCCGAGATCCCCGTGGAGAGCATTGAGAGAGTTCAGCACAACGGCTGGCGCTCCCGTGCTGGTAAGTGAAGCGGCGATCTTCTCGCCGATATGGCCAGATTTACCCACACCGAGCACGACGATCTTGCCCCGCCGCTCGACGGCCTCGCGGAGCATTCCCACGGCAAGCGCAAAGCTGCTGTCGAGTCGCGCCGAAAGCCGGTGAAGTTCGTCGATTTCGATTGAGAGGACGCGGCGTGCGCGCTCAAGGGTTTCCATGTGTGGGAGTTTGACCGGATCTGATCCTTTTGATCAACGATGAAGGATAGGGCACCAAGATTCCCAAGAGGCTTTCCGAAGGCTTGCCCGCGGAGAACAAAGGCCCTTAAGTTAAAAGAAATGAAAGGCATCAGTCCCCGTTTCCGGATGTTTTCCCTGATCGTCACCTTGGCGTCGACGGCTTTCCTCCCGATGAAGGGAATCCTTGCCCAGCAGGTGAACCCCGATGCCGGGTTCATCGCTCCCAAGCTTAAGAAAGCCAAAGTGGAGCAAAAAACCGATATGGGCGCTCCCAGTGCGTATGATATCCAGGGCATTGTTGCCCAGGCCTTTAAGATGAAGAACCCCCTTCAGATGGTCAGTCCGCTGGCCCCCAAGAAAGACGGGAACGGCCATGATGACATCGCCTGGGACCCCGATAATCCAGAGGTGCCTAAGGGAATCATCTTCTTCGGTGTCCAGTGGTGATTGGCCTAGAAATCATGTTTCCCGAAAAGTGATGGGATCAACCGAGTCCGTGAAGGTTGCTCTTCTCTTTGTCTCAATGCCTGTCGGCGGAGCGGAGGATTTTCTTCTCTCGGCTAGCAAATACATGCCCGAGGAAATCAAGGCTCGTTTTGTCTGCCTGAGAAGCCTAGGTGTCCTCGGTGAGGAGGCTCTTGCAGCGGGACTGAAAATAGATCTGGTCCCGGTTTTCCCGACAAAGAGGGTGAACCCTCTCGGGATGATCCGACTAGCTCGCTGGTTCCGGCAGAACGGCATCCAAGTCGTCCACGCCCAATCCTACCACGATCAGCTGTTTGGGGTGATTGCTGCCAAATTAGCCGGGATCAAGTCCATCGTCCACCAGCAGAAGACATTCCTCGAGATGAAGGGGCGTAAAGGATTCTTCATGCGTCACATCTACCGATGGGCTGATCACGTAATCGCCCTCTCGGAAGAGACCCGTCACGATCTGATCGAGGCGTTCCAGTTGGATCCGAAGGAAGTCTCGGTGATTCCCAATGCGATTGACCCCGATCTTTTTCAGCCCGCAAAAGATCGCAAGGAGGTCCGGGCGCGCCTTGGATTATCCCCGGAAGGGATCTTAATCGGCTCGGTGGCCTCCCTCCATCCCACAAAAAATCATCAGGCAACGATCGGTGCCATGGCGCTCCTGGCCAAGAAAGGCCTCCCCCTGCCGACCTTCATGCTCTTTGGAGAGGGAGCAGACAGGGTCTCGCTGGAGCGCGGCATCCGGGAGAACAATCTGGAGGGGCATCTTGTTCTGGCTGGTCGCAAGCGCCCGGTGGCTCCCTGGATTCAGACGCTTGACTTCTTTGTGCTCGCCTCGCACTGGGAGGGGCAGCCGCTCGCTCTGCTGCAGGCGCTTGAGTGCAGGGTTCCGATTATGGCCAGCAGGATCGAGGGGAACACCATCCTGCTTGGTGAGGATCACCCAGGGTTATTCGCTCCGGGCGACCACGCCGGCTATGCGCACCTTCTGGAGAGGGCCATGACGGAAGCCCGGTTCCGCGATGACATTCTTAACTTCCAGGAGAAACTCCCCAGACCTTCCCTCCCGATCCTCAGCCAGCAACTCGGTAATCTCTACATCCGGTTGGCGGGAAGATCCTGAGAGCTCTTCCGCTCGGCTAAGAGCGAATCAACCGCCTCCAGTACAGCTTGAACGGTGATCTCTTGCATCAATTCTTCACCGGGAAGTTGATAGCGCTCGGTCTCGATCATCTTGTCTTTGGAGCGCACAACACGATGGGGAGATTTCCAAGGCCTGAACTGATACGCGGGAGCATGTCCGAAGAGGGCCACCGAGGGGCATTGCACCGCGGCGGCCAAGTGCATCGCCGCCGTGTCAACTCCTACAAAAAGACCGGCTGAATCGATCAGGCCAGCAAGCTGTGGCCAAGAGAGAGCGCCTTCGGTAGTGATCACCCGCCCGCCGTTTCCTTCGCAGAGCATCGAGGCCTCCGAGATTTCACGGGGATTCGGGCCGCAGCTGATCACAACCTGAGGGAATGTTTTCAGCAGTTCGGGGATCACCTGCCTCCATCGCTCCAAGGCCCATGACTTCGAGTGCCATCGGGTGGCGGCATGAACGAGGGCGTAGGATCCTTGGGGTAAATGCATCAGCTCATGAGGGGTTATCGCCTTCTGTGCAAATCGTAAGGAAGGGGGCTCCTCGGGCAGGGAGAGAGATTCCCGGACGGCATTGTAATCACGGAGCACTTGATGCACGGGACCATGACCGCTCGTGACAAGATGGTTGAAGCGGCCTTTCCAAAAATGTCCGAGCGGATCTCCCTCGGGCCGTTCATAGCTGTTGGTGCAACGAACGGTGGCGTGACTTGCCCACACGAGCATCCTCCCACGGTCGTTATCCCCCAACTCGAAGGCATAATCAAAGGGTGTCCTGATAACCTCGATGAGCGACACGAGATCCGCACCTGAATCTCTCCATGTCCTTCTTCCCTCTTCAGGTCGGGCCGTTGTCACGATCCGGTCGATCTCCGGGCACCCTGCGAGGATGCCTTCGGTGCCACGCCTCACTGCGACCCAGATTTCAGCCTCGGGAAATTGACGCTTTGTCGCGACGATCGTTGGCGTCAGCAGGAGGTTGTCCCCGATGTGGCGGAGCTTTGTGAAGAGGATGCGCATTTCTATCCCGTCTCGTCCCATCCCATAAGCAACGAGTTCGGCCCTAGCTTCCGTGAACCGGGATGACGGTGACCGGGATGCTTGATTTGTGCAGCACCGAAGTGACCACGCTGCCGCTGAAGAGCTGAAAGAGGGCACCATGACCATGGGATCCCAGAACGATCATTGAGGCCGCGAGTCGCTTGGATTGATTCAGAATCTCATCTACGGGAAGGGCTGTGGAGACGAGTGTTTCAACGGAGAGGCCTTTGCTTCTGAGCGGGGAGGCAAATTGCTCCAAGCGCTCCTTCACTAGGTTCAGGTCGGGTGGTTCCACCGGCACTGGGGCCGTGATCACATCCATGGCAGCTCCTACCGGCACATAGGAGGCAATCGGCTCCCATACGTTCAGTAGCACGAGCTTTGCCTGCATGGCCTCGGCAAGGGCCGAGGCACCATCGACGACTTTTTGCGTGATCTGGCTGAAATCAACTGCGGCGAGGATCGTTTTCATGTTTGCAAGCATGGAACGGGGGCGCCCGCCTTGCCAGCGAAATGCACCCGCCTATACTGGAGGAATGGAGGATCTTTTTGGCATGGGCCCGGGAACAGGTGAGATCGGCGAATTGCCTGCCGACGCACCGCTTGCCGCGAGAATGAGGCCTTCAAGCCTTGAGGAGTATGTCGGGCAGGAGCATCTCCTCGGGCCAGGCAAGCTCCTGAGAAGGGCAATTGAGGCCGACCGACTCTCCTCGATGATCCTCTACGGCCCGCCGGGAACGGGAAAGACGAGCTTGGCGCGGGTCATAGCCAGCCGTACCAAGAGCCGATTTATGGAACTCAGCGGCGTGGAGGGATCGGTCGCTGATATACGAAAAGCCGTCGGGATCGCTGCCATTGAGGCGGCCAAGGGGGGGCGCACCCTCCTTTTCATTGATGAGATCCACCGGTTCAACAAAGCCCAGCAGGATGCCCTTCTCCCCGATGTGGAGCGTGGCACGGTCAGACTGATAGGGGCGACGACCCAGAACCCCTTCTTTTCGATCAACAGTCCGCTCATCTCGCGCTCCCAGATCTTTCAGCTTCAGCTGCTGGGAACTCATGACCTTATTGCCCTTCAGTACCGGGCCATCGCGGATGCAGAGCGCGGCTTGGGCCAACTTCCAATCGATCTGGATGCTGATGCCGCCGCCCACCTCGCCACAATCAGCGACGGCGATGCTCGCAAGTGCCTCAATGCGCTCGAGATCGCGGCCCGCACGACTTCCTACGACGAGCATGGTCGTATCCGCATCACGCTCGAGATCGCCGCGGAGAGCATCCAGCGCAAAGTCCTCGTCTATGACGGCACGGGAGACGATCACTACGACACAGCGAGCGCCTTTATCAAGAGCCTGCGTGGTAGCGACCCCGATGCGGCCCTCTACTGGTTGGCCAAGATGCTCCATGCCGGGGAGGAATTACGTTTTATCACCAGAAGGTTGGTGATTTTTGCCAGCGAGGATGTTGGGTTGGCTGACCCGCTGGCCCTTCCTTTGGCGATCGCTGCCCAGCAGGCGGTTGAGTTTGTAGGGCTTCCCGAGGCCCGCATCACGCTTGCCCATGCGGTGGTCTACTTGGCGGCCGCTCCGAAGAGCAACAGCGCCTGCGTTGCCCTTGGCAATGCTCAGAAGGATGTGGAATCGGGGCGCACACTCCCCGTACCCGCCCACCTGCGGGACTCCCACTACAAGGGAGCCAAATCGATGGGGTACGGGATTGGTTACCAATATCCCCATGACCACGAGGGGGGATATGTACCGCAGGCCTATCTTCCTGAAGGTGAGGGCCGCCATTATTACACCGCGATCAGGCAGGGAGCCGAAGCTCGCATCGCAGATCGCCTAGAGGCATGGAGAAAGCAGTTTAAGGAAACAGACGAGACGGATCAGTCTGCCGCCGATCGATCATGATACCCGTCGTTCTTACCATTGCGGGATCCGACTCTTCATGCGGGGCCGGCATTCAGGCCGACCTGAAGACATTCAGTGCCCTAGGCTGCCACGGACTCACTGCCCTCACCTGTGTCGTAGCCGAAACGCCGGGGAAGGTTCGCTCGATCCAGGCCATGCGTCCCGAAATCGTTCGCGATCAACTGGAAGTCCTTTTGACCGCTTATCCTGTGGCCGCCATCAAGACGGGGATGCTTTTCTCGACGCCAATTATCCGTGCCGTGGCAGAAGTTCTGGCCGGCCTGAAAACATTGCCCCCTCTCGTGATCGATCCTGTGATGGTCGCCTCCAGCGGAGATGCATTATTAAAGCCGAAAGCGGTCGCCTCCTACAGGAAGCACCTCTTCCCCTTGGCGGCGCTGATTACGCCGAACCTCGACGAACTCGGCGTCCTGACGGGAGACCGCCCCGACTCCCTTGCCGGAATGATCCGTTCCGGGAAACAGCTTGCTGCACAAACCGGAGTCCCTCTTCTCCTAAAAGGAGGGCATTTGAAGGGGAAAACGGCCACGGATATCCTGATGACGCAGGCTTGGGATCTGAGCGAGTACAGCGCTCCCTTTGTGCGGGGAGTCGAGACGCACGGAACCGGATGCACCTATTCCGCGGCGATTGCGGCAGGATTGGCTAAGGGATATCCACTTGCCAAGGCGGTTGGCGAGGCCAAGAAGTTCGTCACACGTGCCCTCAAAGGGGGTCATCGATGGGGCAATGTGGCCACACTCGATCAGGTTCAACTCACTAGGAGGTGAGAAAGAAGCTTGCCGAGCGCGAAGGAATAAGGGATTTTCACAATCCCTTTTCAAGGGGGCAATGAGTTGGTCATTACGGCTAAGTAGCTCAGTCGGTAGAGCAGAGGACTGAAAATCCTCGTGTCGGGGGTTCGATTCCCTCCTTAGCCACCACCTTTCAGGATGAAGCAGTGAGTCGTATAAGCTGCGCCAGTTCCCGGTATTGATAGTAGAGCCCAAAAGGCACTTGTGCTAAGGACTGCAGTACATTCCTGATGTTTTATTTTTTCCTTTCAAGAGGAGTTCAGGTTTTTGCCAAAAAAAACGCCACACCCGAAAGTGTGGCGTTCCTTAAAAGGATTTTAAAAAAGGCCGATTACTTGGCCTGCTTTTCTTCGATGTATTTCACAACATCGCCGACCTTCTGGAGCTTTTCAGCATCCTCGTCAGGAACTTCGACGCCGAACTCTTCTTCAAAAGCCATTACCAGTTCGACGGTGTCCAGGGAATCGGCTCCGAGATCCTCGATGAAGGAGGCGTTGATGGTGACTTGTTCCGCGGTAACGCCGAGTTGCTCGACAATGATATCACGGACTTTTTCTTCGATGGTTTTTTCAGACATGGTTATTGTGGTTACAGAGTTCACGAGCACGAGTAAAGGGCGTAGATTGGAATGGCAATAATTTTTCTACATCTCTTTTGCGTGGCTTGGTGTATCTCGGTGATAAAAATGAACAAGTTTTCCATTTTTACACGCAGCGTCCTCCTTGAGGCGACCCCTGCCGAAGTCTACGCCTTTCACGAAGACCCTCGGAATATCTCAAAAATATCCCCTTCCTCACTCAAGGTGAAGAAGGTGGAGTGCTCGGTTCCCGCACGAGCCGGAGAGGAGTTTCGGCTGTGCCTGAGTCAGTTCGGACTGCCCTTGGAGTGGGTTGGCTTTTGGGAGGAGGCCACTCCCGATTCATGTCTTGTGGATGGAGCTAAAAAATCCCCTTTCAAGCATTGGCGGCACGCTCATCTCTTCAACGCCAGCGGCGAGGGGACATTGATGACGGACCGGGTGGAGTACGCCATGCCGATTGGTGTGCTCGGCAGGCTGCTCGATGTGACGATGATGAAACTTGTTTTTCTGGTCATGTTTCAGGCACGTCACGCGGCAACCAAGGCCTATTTTGGCAAAAAGAAATAATTGGGGTGATAAAGGGTAGTGGGGCAAGAGGATGAACACCCCCTGTTCTGTGACCTGCTAAACGCGCTGCCCTCTTGGGTTACTGCTCCGGATCCTGTCGCGTCTATCTCATCTATCCCGCCTATGGCCTCGGCGTGATGGTGGTGTGAGCCATGTAATGATCCTGACCTGAGAGTGAGGTCTCGATGGTGTAGGTGACGCCTGCCTTCATCTTTGCGGTAGGCATCCTTTCCGAATAGGTCACGTATTCCGAAGGATTGACCTCCACAAATCCTTCCTTGGAATCGAAGGTGCGATCCTCCGACCACTTGGCGACAACATTACCTTCGGGATCTTTGGTGAGGATCTCAAGACGCTGTTCGGTGGGATAGAGCAATTCGATTTCTTGGCGCTTTTGATTCGAGATCTTGAGCGAAATACCGATCTCGGGGGTGTTGGAAAGCGAGAATTCTGAGGGGTCCGCAGTGAGAATGATTGGAACCGTGCCATCCTGTTTGCCCGATCTCAGCGAGCCGAACATACCTGAAAAGAAGGACTTCACCTGATGGCCGATCGGGGGGCGTGGAGGTTTTGGGACATACATGCCACGGCCTTCCTGACCAGCTTTCACAAGGGCCGCTTTGGCCTCCTGTCTTTCGATAAAGAAGGGGCTGTCGGACTGCGGGCCCGTGAGGGAGATGTCTGAAACATCGGACTTGCTGATGGTGTTCGTGCTCTGAGCCTCCAGCGAAGTGTAGAGTGGCCCGCAACTACCTGCCAAAAAAAGAGCTAGGGCAACAAAACGGGTGTATGGATTCGAAAGCATCCCATGAGGCGTAACCCGATGGGGGCTCCGGTTGCAAATGTTATCCCAGCATCCTACAATGGGCGGGATGAAAAGATATTGGACGTTCCTCGGGATACTCATGCTCTTGGTAAGCATCGCCCCTTTTGCCCGGAGTGCCGGCTCCAATAAGAAAAAAGAAGTTTTCACCATCAGGGTTCACGGGGAAGCCAGTCCCGAGGATGGCGAGAAATTCGCCACTCCGGTCATCCTGCTCAATGGGAGGAAGACGACGCTTTCGATCATGCCCCTACTGAATGAGCATGACATCAAATCGGTCTATCCCTTCAAGACACAGGACGGAAGCGGTGGAGCCTATCTGCGGCTGGATGCCCATGGAGCCAACCTGCTCTCGCTCTATTCGATAGAAAAGAAAGGTCGCGGCAGTGTGCTTGCCGTGATGGTCAATGGAAGGCAGGTCACGGATCTTGTCGTTGATGCGCCGGTACGCGACGGAATTTTCGCGATTCCCTCCGGATTGACGATGGCTGAAGAGGCTCATCTCGTGAACGCCTTCCCCATCATGGGCCAGGAAAACGCGCCGGCGCAGAAGAAGAAAAAAGAACCCTTTTCGCCGGTCAACATCATGCTACCTCCGAAAGCATCCGACCTTCAGGGTGCTTCCCAAGCAAATCCTCCCGTACAGTGATGGGGGAGATCGAGAGTACAAAAAGGGGGCTGGCAGCGGGATGGATGCTCGTCTCCGGTCTCTTGCTGTTTTGTGTGGTCGGCACTTGGCTGACCGCGCACAACTACAAGCAGAAGGTTTTCTCGAGCGCTCAGGGCCTGGTCCTGGAGAATCAGTGGCCGGAAATTAGGATTTCAGTCAAATTGCCCTCAGATGAAGCAAGAAAGGTCCTGCCCAGTCATCATGCCCTCGTAACTGTGGGAACGGACACTCACCCACTCCAAGGGGTGGTGGTTTCGGTGTCTCCGGGGGGGGCTGATGCGATGGTGATCGTTCGGTTGCTCAAAGTCTCTGGGGATGCCTCGAGTCCCCAGCGCACTCTTCCCGTGGGAGCTCGCTGCAGCGTTACCATCGACACCACGATTCCTCCTCAGGATGAGGGATCAAGGGAGTCCTTACCAGGGGCATTGAAATGAACGTCGAGGCAATCCCAGACAATTCCAGATCAGCAAAAGAAAGAGTCGTTGCGATAATCCCCTGGGCTCTTGCTCTGCTCTCCGGTCTTCTTCTCGGAGGATGTTTTCCTCCCTTTGATTCGCACGGCCTCTCTTGGCTCCCCTGGGTGGCGCTGGCACCGCTTTGCTGGGCTCTCTGGATGCTTCCCCTGCCCCTCTCTTCGAGAGAGCGTGCACGACACTCCTTTCTGCTCGGATGGTTCTGCGGAACGGTCTCCTTCCTGATTTCCCTCCACTGGATCATCACGGTGACCGTGCTGGGCTGGGTGCTCCTCTCGCTGGTCGTGGGCCTCTACCATGGACTCTGGGGCCTCTTCGCTGGAGTCATCCTGCGATCCTTGGGTGAAGGTGGAGAAAAACGGGATCCCTCCCAGGCCTGGCTCTGCAATGGACGCAATATCCTCGTCGCACTCTTGGCGGCGGCTGCTTGGGTGGCCGTGGAGTGGCTCCGGGGAACGCTCTTCTCCGGCTTCGGGTGGAACTCCCTCGGTATAGCGTTGCGGCAAAATATCCCCTTGATTCAGTTGGCCAGCGTGACCGGCACGTCGGGCCTCACCTTTCTCTGCGTTCTCGGAGCCGCGATGTGCGCCATCACGGGGGAGCGACTACAACGCGAAATCCGTATGGGGATAATGCGGCCGCACATCGACTTTTTCACAATGGTCTTCCTTGTGGTTCTGGCCTTCGTCTACGGAATGAAAAAAATAAGCGTGCATCAGGAAGAAACGACTTCCCTCCGTGTCGCCTGCATTCAGGGCAATGTGCCGGTTTATGATTATTGGGATCCCAAGTGTGAGACGCGCATCATGGAGGGCTATCTCCGCCAGAGTCGCTTGGCCCTTCAGTCTCATCCTGATTTGGTGATCTGGCCGGAGGCCGCCCCGCCCCGCCCACTTCTTCTGGACGAGATCATCTACAGTCAGGTCAAGGAACTGACCGCCGGAACCAGTGCGGATTTTCTAATCGGAAGCGTCCACTACACGCAGGATCCGCGCGCCGATTATAACTCCGCCATTCTCCTCACCGGGCACGCGGAGAGCGCCCAGATCTACAATAAGGTCCATCTGGTACCATTCGGGGAGTATGTTCCCTTCCGGCATAGTTTTCCTCTCTTCAGCTGGATTGTGGGGAATAAGGTCCCCTTCGACTTTGATCCCGGTAAGGGCCCGTCTCTGCTGGAGCTTGCAAGGAAACCGATCAAGTTGGGACCCGTAATCTGCTTCGAGGATACCCTCGGCGATCTTACGCGTCGCTCCGCGAAGCTCGGTGCCCAGCTGCTCGTGACGCTCACCAATGACGGGTGGTTCGAGCATTCCGTAGCGACCCTTCAGCACCTCGCAAATGCCCAACTCCGTACCGTCGAGACAGGACTCCCTATGGTCAGGGTTGCCGATACAGGCGTTACCTGCGTGATCGATCACCTTGGAAGAATCGTGCAGACACTGCACGGGGAGCATGACAACACCTTCATCGAAGGAGTTTTGCAGGCCGAGATTCGTGTGCCTGTGCATCCCGAAACGACCTTCTACACGAGGCATGGAGATCTCTTTGCCCATATCTGTCTCACACTCACGATCGTGGCATCACTTGCCGGATTTGTGATGTTACGGCGATGGTCTAAAAGCGAGGTTTGACCCGGAAATTATTTCACGCAGAGACGCACAAGTGCAGAGATAAAATACTCCGAGTAGGGAGGAAGTCTTGATACGCATCACGAAGAGCAATGAAATGAGAGATAACTGGTCACTTCTTGAGATTTGGTATTTCAACTCCGAAAAACTTTGCGTCTCTGCGAGAAGCCCTTCAGTGATCCCACTTGGCATTTTTCGTTGATTGATCCATAGATCACACCTGCCCTCTTTCTCCATGAAGCATCTTCTCTCCATTGAGGCACTTTCCGTCGTTGAAATCCGCGAGATCCTCAACCTTGCCAAAAAGCTCAAGTCGATGCGTGGGCAGCACGATCCCAATCCTCTGGATGGCGAGTGCTGGGGACTCCTCTTCTCGAAGTCGTCCACCCGTACCCGTGTTAGTTTTGAAGTGGGAATCCGCGAGCTTGGTGGCGAGGCACTTTTCCTTTCCTCGAGCGAGATCCAGTTGGGTCGCGGTGAGCCGATCGAGGATACCGCTCGCGTGCTTGGACGCATGATTCATGGTGCCGTGATCCGGACCTTCAAGCAGTCCGACATTGAGACCTTCGCTGCACTCTCCGGCATCCCGACCATCAATGCCCTGACCGACGAGGAGCACCCCTGCCAGATTCTGGCCGACCTCCAGACGATCGAGGAGCTAAGGGGGTCCCTGGAGGGACTCAAGATCGCCTTTATCGGCGATGCCGACTGCAACATGGGGCGATCTTGGATCTGGGCGGCGGCCCGTCTGGGCTTCGACCTACGGTTAGCCTGCCCCGCTCTTTACACGCCTCCTGCCGAGTTGCTCGCTCGTGCCAAGGCAGTCGGAGGATCGGTGACCATAACGGAGGATCCCGAGGAGGCTGCTCATGGCGCTGACATTCTCTACACTGACGTCTGGGTCAGCATGGGCAAGGAAGAGGAGGCCGAGCATCGTGCCGCCCAGTTCGCTCCCTACCAGATCAATGACCGTGTCGTGGCTGCCGCCGCGCCGGGCGCTCATGTCCTCCACTGCCTCCCTGCGTATCGTGGGAAGGAGATCACTGCCCAGGTCTTCGAACACCATGCCGATGCCATCTTCCAGCAGGCCGAGAACCGTCTCCATGCGCAGAAGGCTGTGATGACGCTGTTGAAGTCCTAAAAGAAATTCTCGCGCGAAGACGCGAAGATCGCTGAGACGAAAAAAAGCCATGATAGACCCTTCAAAGCTCAGTGCCTCAGTGCCTCAGAGGGAGTCTCAGCTTCAGCCACTTTCACTCAAGGCTGTTGCCCCTTTTGGCAACGAACTCGCCCTCTCCTGGTCTGATGGTATGGAGCAGTTCCTAGCCTTGGAAACGCTGCGTCGAGCCTGCCCTTGTGCCGTCTGTTGCGGCGAACCTGACGTGATGGGTCGCGGTGATGCCCCGGCGAGGAACTATAAGTCGGGGAGCTTTGAACTTAAAGCATACGACTTTATCGGGGGATATGGGCTGAGCCTCAAGTGGGCTGATGCGCATGCGACGGGGATTTATTCGTATCAGTTGCTACGAAGCCTTTCTCTTTAAAATACGATTTTCCTTAGCCTCAGGGAATTTGCGATCACCGAGACTGAGCTGAGGCTCATGGCAGCGGCGGCGATCATGGGGCTTAGTAGGATGCCAAAGAAGGGATAGAGAACTCCGGCCGCAATTGGGATGCCGAGGATGTTGTAAGCAAAGGCGAAGAAGAGATTCTGCCTGATGACTTTCAAAATGGCCCTGCTAAGTTGGATCGAGGAGATGATTCCCTCCAGCGAGGGATTGAGCAGGATAATCCCTGCGGTTTCCTTCGCGATGTCTGACCCCGCCCCCATAGCAATCGCGGTGTCGGCGACCGCTAGAGCCGGTGCATCGTTAATCCCGTCACCAGCCATGGTGGTGCGGTATCCCTCGACCTTCCATTTCTTGAACTGATCAGCCTTGCCCGCCGGGGAAAGCTCGGCATGGAATTCGTCGATACCCAACTCTCCGGCAACCGCCATCGCCGTGCTGATGCGATCCCCTGTGAGCATCGCCACGCGCACCCCCAGTCGTTTGAGTTCTGAGATCAGTTTTTTAGCCGTTGGTCGGATGGTGTCCCGGAAAAGAAAGGCCCCTGCAACAACTCCCTCTGCCGCTATCGCTACAAGTCCCTCCCCTTGTTGGAGCTGAATCGAGTCCAGTGGGCCGGTTGGCACGCCGTGACCGGAGAGAAATAGGGTTGTCCCGATCAACACGCGGACGCCATCCACCTCTGCGGCAATCCCTCCTCCCGGGAAGGCCTTAAAGGAGGTTGCCTTGGGAATCTGAACCTCCCTCTCCTGTGCATGGAGCATCAAGGATCTGGCCAGCGGATGCTCGCTGCCTTGTTCTGCTCCAGCGGCGAGGCTCAGAAGCTGCTCTTCGGAATATGGAGCGACCGGGTGGATGGAGATGACCTTGGGTGTGCCTTCGGTGAGGGTGCCTGTCTTGTCGAGGGCGATAAGATCCGTGGTTGCAAGATTCTGGAGTGCCCTGGCGGAGCGGACCAGAATGCCGTTCCCAGCCGCTTTTCCAATGCCGACAATCAAGGCCATGGGCGTGGCAAGTCCTAGTGCGCAGGGGCAAGCGATCATGATCACGGCGACTGCCGCCGTGAGTGCGTGGAGGAGGAGTGGTTCCGGTCCCGCAATCATCCAAAAGGTAAAGGTCACCACACTGATGCCGATTACGATCGGCACAAAGATGGAGGCGACGTGATCGGCAAGTTGTTGGATGGGGGCGTGGCTTCGCTGGGCCTGAGCCACGAGGCTGATGATCTGGGAAAGGGCCATCCCTGCTCCGGTTCTCGTGACGCGGATCACAAGGCTTCCCGAAGAGTTGATGGTCCCGGCCGAAACGATCGAGCCTGTCGACTTCTCGACCGGCAGGGGCTCTCCGGTGAGCATCGACTCATGGATGGCGCTTTCTCCCTCGAGAACCACTCCGTCCGTGGGAATCTTCCCTCCCGGGAGAATCCTAAGCCGATCTCCGTTCTGAATTTCGGCAACGGGAACCTCGCGGTCGGCCTCCCCTTCCTTGCCCACAAGCAGGGCCTTCGCCGGCGTGAGATCAAGCAGTTCGCGAAGTGCCGCACCTGCCTTGGCTCGTCCTTTGGATTCGAGCCATTGCCCCATGAGCACAAGAACCATGATCGCCGTGGCGGCTTCAAAATAATAATCACCGGAGTTTGCGCCGGGAACGAACACCCGACCGAACACCAGCATCGTGACGCTGTAGAGGAAGGCGACTCCCGTTCCGAGAGTGATGAGCGAAAACATGTTTAGGTTTCGCGATGCAAAAGAGCGAAAGCCTTTCATCCAGACCGAGGCCCCGCACCAGCACACAACGGGGATGGAAAGCAGAAATTCCACCCACCCGGTCCACGGCCCCTCAAGGAGAGTGACCCCGAGCATCGGGGCCATCGCCAGCATCACAACGGGACTTCCCAAAGCGACCGAAAGCCAGAATCTTCGGGCCAGAGTCGTCGACTCGGAGTCATCGTCACTAGGGATCAGCGGCTCCAAGGCCATCCCACACATTGGACAGTCGCCCGGCTTGTCCTGCAGAATCTCGGGATGCATCGGGCAGGTGTAGAGGGATCCCTCTGACGCAGGCGGCCTTACGGCCGGGGATGCTCTCTGATGATCTTGTTGACAGCAGTCGCTCATAAGGGGAGAGGGGAAAAGGATGGGTATTAGCCCTTACACCTGAGTTGGCAGAGCTCCCGACCCTTGCGTCCTTTAAAATGCTCCGCAGGCATCCACTCTTTAACCAGCGCGAGTTCGTGATCGAAGAGGAGGGAGATCTCCTCGCCGGTGACTCCGTGCGGGGGACCTTGGGGAGCGGCGGGATTCGTGTAAAAGATGGCGAAGTAGTGGCCCCCGGGCTTGAGAACATTAGCAATGGCCCTGACATAATGACTCCGGGCCGTGGGGGGGATGGCGCAGAAGCAGGTGTGCTCGACAACCCAGTCGAAGCGGCCGGTCCATGATGCTGGAAGACCAAAGAGATTTCCCAGTGCGTAGCTTTCTTCCCCAATGCGCGGCACACTTCGGGCGGTGCGGAGGGCAGTTTCTGAAAGATCGAGTCCAAGGACCCTCCCTCCGTGCCCAGCGATAGCACGTACGTCGTGACCTGTTCCGCACCCCGGCACGAGAATCTCTCCCTGCATCGGGCACCCTGAAAGAAAAGCGGTCAGAGCAGGAGCGACTCCCTCATTCCACGGAGTATCCCCCGCGCGATAGCGGGCCTCCCAGTCAACCGGATCCGTCAGCTGATCATCGCCTAATCCAGCAGGTGCCGAGGGCGATGCCGAGTTGGTATTTGCGTTCATGCTCCCGTATCAGGAATGGCAGATCGCGGCAGCGATGCAACCGGAACTCACCTGAGAGTCGTCGGATGAGTTCTTCCTCACTGCGTCGATCAGCATTGATCCCACCGATCCATCGCTCCCGAGGTGTGTACTCCTCCAGCCATGTGAACGGTGTTGTCAGCAGAAGCTGCCCTCCCGGTTTTACCAACACGGCAAGCTTTGATAGGAAGGCTTCGGTATCAGGAAGTCGGCAAATCAGGTTGGCAGCCAAGAGGACATCGAAAGGTCCCATCCCAGCGGGTAGACTCGTGGCATCCTGCACCGAAAAAGAGACTCTGGTCCGGTCGATCTCGGGAGGAACGATGGCCTCGAATTGGGCGGTGATGGTTCCTTCCAGCAACCTTGTGGCGGAATGGTGTCCCTTGGACCGGAGTCTCTGGGCGGCTGCAATAAAGGACGCTGAATAATCGCTTGCCTCGACCCGGTGACAGTGACGTGCGAGCTCAAAAGCAGAAGCCCCCACAGCGCAACCAACTTCCAAGGCCGTGATCTCCGAGGGAGGGGATGGAAGAAGTGCAGGGTCGAGTAACTCCTGCACGCAACGCACCGGAAAGGGGACACTCGTGACCGAGGCGGGAACGGGTAGCGCCGGATGGCATAGCTCCCTCTCTCCCCCATAATGGAGGAGGAGATACTCACCGAGAAGCTTGGGCGACTCGTAGAGAGATGCCACGATCAGTGTGGGAGAGCCTCGCCAGGGTCTCCAGGCTCGGAGGAGGGTGGGGGAGCGATCACAGCGCCCTCAGGGATCTCCAAAGATTCGTGATGAACAAGAGGCTCGTGAAGTTCATCCTGCGGTTTTTCAGAAGACATGGTAGCGGATCCACCTTGCTGGGCTGAATCGGTATCCCCGGTAAGGGTCTCATCCATGATCTGAGTCTCCTTGGACGCTTGGCTCTCCGTAGTGTTTGGAGTCTTTGGGGCGGGGCGTGTGGCGGCCTGAAGATTGCCCATGGCGAAGTCAATCACATGACCCTGGTGGAGTAGCCAGAGCAGATCGGCACCAAGCGCCTGCTCGCGGCGCTTTAATGTCGCCTCATCCAGAACAGCCCTCGGTGTTTCAGGCTTCGTTGGTACAGTCGATTCTGTCGGTTCGGTAGCATCTGTCGATGCGGATGCCAGCGGTTGCTCAGCAGGGATGCTGATAACTGTTTCTGCGAGCATGTCAGGTTGGTCCGCCTTTTCAGTGCGCAAGGCCAGAAGTGCCGACCATTGCTTATCACGGTGCTGTTTCGGATGGGCCTCCAAATATTCGAGGATAGCTTTGAAGCTTTCGCCGATCGGGGTTGATTCTCTGTCAAGGTAGCGTGGGCGCGCTACCGAGACGTTGATGATCTTTTTGTGGGACTTAAAGAGCTGCAGACCCCGACCGGTCAGCTCCTTCCCGAGAATCTGCGCAAGCGTGAGTGGGAAGCGGTCCATTTCCTGAAGGTTCTTCAGAAGGAGCTCGCGCAGGAGCGGGGTTGACCCATGAAGGGCAATCCCTCCCTTTAAGGAGATGTCCTCTCCTGCTGGAACGACTTCCTCATCCGCATGGTGTTGCTGGAAATGAGACGCCGCCTCTGCAAAGGAGAAGCCTCCCTCTGATTGGCTTTCTCCAGCAATGTCAGCGTGTATTGCTTTCGTAGGCTCAGTTGGTTCGCCTCCGGACGTAGTTTCCGAGGGTTCCTGGGTCGCGACCTGAGCTGCGCTCTCCACTTCGAGGCCAACTGGAGCCTCTGCAACCTGGGGCTCCCTCTCCTCGGTGACTGCGACTTCCGGTTTGTCTGATTCGATCGTCTCTGCATCTTCAGCTACTGGATCGGTTGGCGGCGAGATGTCGCTAGCTTCTGTTGGAGGTTCTCCCCTGGTGACAGGGATGTAGATGGTTTTGGTCGATTGCTCGGTCTTCCACTGATCGATGAGCATCTCGTCACGCATCATGCGGATCCGTGACTTGTAGACTTCAAACGGGAGGTTTTTAAAACGTGATGCATGCAGGGCAATCAATCGGGAAGTGTACTCGTGATGATTAGGTGGCCCTAGCACCACGCCGCTCATCCCGCATTGAGCAACCACGGCAAAGGCACCCTTGGGAGCATCTGTCGTGACGGAGGATTGTTTGTAAAAAGCGCCGAGGTGCTTCGAGAGGAGGTGACTGATCGCCTCTTTACGGGTGGGCCACAGGGAACCGTCCAACTTGACACGGAAGAGCTCTTGGGATCCTCCGGACTCGGCTTGCAGCCTGATGCTGTAGCGGTCGGAGAGTTGAACGATCAGGCGTGCGAGTTCAAAGAGGGGGTAGGCCTTGGCACGTGAACGGATCTGCTTTGCAATGCCCTCGATGGCAGCGACCTCGGGAATCAGTTGGAGCTTCCATCCCTCCAGACAAGGCTTGGGAGCCGGCTCGGGTCTGCGGTCGCGCTCGTCACGTGGCGCACGACGATCATTCCTCTCCCTGTTACTCTCGCCACGCGTGCCACGGCCCCTGTTTTCTTGCCCGGGTCCACGACCTTGTCCACCTTGTCCCGGCCCTTCTGGGCGATTGGGACGATTGGGACGAGGCCCCCTTTCGGGTCTTGGAGAGCGAGCGTCGCGTCCCGGTCCTCGTTCTCTTCCGCGGTCACCACCCCGACCTTCATAGCGATGAGGGCGATCTCCTTCGTCGAATTGTGCTGCGAGACGGGCCGAGGTATCGGAGGTCTCGGTTGTCCACGCGGGACGGAACATGTCGGAAAGATCGATTCCGAGGGAGGAAAGATCTGCAGGTGCTTTGAAGTCGTCGCTCATGGAAAGAGTCACGCTAGCATGAGAGGCATGGCTGTGGGGAAGCACGAAACAACACCGGCAGGTGACGATTTCGTGTCGAGGCTAGCAGCCAACCACCTTTTTGGTTCGTCACCTGCTGAGAAATAAAGCTACCGATTCCCTGAGCCGTTCGGGCAGGGTGGCTCTGATTCGACTGGCTTCCTCCTCGTAAAGGGTTTCATGGACGACTCCTTCACGGTGAATCTTTGCCAGAAGATCAGGGCGATTGTGAGGGATGAGCAACTCGACTTCCCTGTTCTCGGAGCCGACAAGATTGCCCAAGTGCTCGACCAACACATCCAGCCCCTCTCCGGAGTGAACTGAAATGAAGAGGGCCTCTGGGTAGGCGTTGCGAAGCATCGCACGCGTGATGGGGTCCTCGACGCGGTCGATCTTATTGAAGACGGTCAGGGTCTTTTTATGATCGGCACCGAGTTCGTTCAACACCTTCATCGTGGTGCCGTAGAATTCGAGAACACGCGGGTGGGAAGCGTCGAGGAGGTGCACAAGGAAGTCGGCCATGACCGCCTCCTCAAGCGTTGCGTTGAAGGATTCCACGAGTTGGTGGGGAAGCTTCCGGATGAATCCGACCGTATCGGTAAGGAGGAGGGGCTGCTTGTTGGGGAGATCGATCTTGCGGGTCGTCGTGTCGAGTGTTGCAAAGAGGGCGTCTTCGACTAGGACATCGGCTCCGGTGAGCCGGCGCAGCAGGGATGATTTACCGGCGTTCGTGTATCCTACGATGGCGACATTCGGGACCGGTGCCCGCTTGCGGTCCTTGCGTTGGTTTGCCCTGTTGCGACGTACTTCGACAAGATCGCGCTTAAGGCGGTCCATCTGCCCGCGAATTTTCCTTTTGTCCTGCTCGAGTTGACTCTCGCCCTCACCCTTCGAGCCGATGCCTCCACCCTGCTTGCCGAGGTGGCTCCAGGCTCTGGTGAGACGTGGAAGAGAGTAGGACATGCGTGCCAGATCGACCTGAATCTTGGCCTCTCGGGTTTGGGCGCGTGTCCCGAAGATATCGAGAATAATCTCCTGGCGGTCGATAACGGTCATCCTCGCCATGGTTTCCCAGTTGCGCTGCTGCGCCGGCGTCAACTCGTTGTCAAAGATGATCACATCGCATCCCAGCTTCCTGGCGTGCTCGCAAATTTCCTCAGCCTTGCCTGATCCGAGAAAAAGACGGGCCTGCGGTTCCCTGATCTGCACCAGTTGCTTCTCCGCGATCGGGACGCCAAGCGTGCGCACAAGCTCACCCAATTCGTTCAGGAGATCCTCTGCATCCTCACGTGACTCTGCAACCGTGTGGGCGCCGATTAGAAGGGCGCGTTCGACCATCTTATCGCGGGGTTTGATTTCGAACATTGGAGAAAGACTGAAGGCTGTAGGATGAGGGCTTTTAGGCAGTTAGGTCAGTGAAGTTTGCGTAAGGATTCAATGGTCGCCCAAGATAAGCCGGTTAGCATCTTTTGATTTCAAACTCTAACTGCTACATTGGTCTTTCGCGGAAAAGTCTTGAGATAATGGTGCCAGCGTCAGTGCTTCGTCATGCTCAAGATGCTCCCTGCAGAGGGTGAAGAAGGCTTCCTTGCTCTGGACTCGTCGAACCGCGTGCAGGAACTCCCAATTGATTCCTGCCCCGATAAAGTTGGCGTATTTCTTCATCTTCTGAACTCCTTTGGCTTCCGGAACCGAAGGGTCGCAGACCGCCTCGTAGAGATCATAGATGTAGTCCAGTACTTGGCGCCCGGTTGGAAGGGAGATCGGCGTGCCTGTGAAATGCTCGCGGATCTGGGAAAAGATCCAAGGATTGCGTACCGCACCCCTCCCAATCATGAGACCGTGCGCTCCTGTATTGTTAAGGATTGTTTCAGCAACCGCCGGTGTGGAGATATTGCCATTTGCAAGGACGGGGCAGGGAAGGAATGCGACTGCTATCCCAATCAGATCGTGCCGAATTCCCCCCTGGTACATCTGGAGCACCGTGCGTCCATGGACCGTAACGAGATCGATCGCGTGCTTTGCGAAAAGAGGCAGCAACCCTTCGATCGTCCTCTCCGTCTCGAATCCAAGACGCGTCTTCACCGTGAACTTTTCCGAAATCGCTTCACGCAGGGCTCCTAGGATCCGATCGATGCGAGGCAGATCGCGCAGCAGTCCGCCTCCAGCACATTTCCGGTAGACCACTGGCGCTGGACAACCAAGATTTAGATCGATGGCGGCAACGGGATGGTTGCCCAACTCCTTCGCTGTCCGGACGAGCGATGGGATATCGTTGCCAATCATCTGTGCGATGACCGGTTGTCCTGTTGGGTTCTGCGTGATCGAGGCCAAGATCTGCTTGTCGAGGCGGGATGTGGGAGTGACTCGGAAATATTCGGTAAAATAGAGATCCGCTCCGCCGTAGCGGGTCATCAGTCTCCAGAAGGGAAGATCGGTCACATCCTGCATCGGTGCAAGAGTCAGCACAGGGCTCTTGGAGGCTAGCAGATCATCTAGGCGTGAAATCATGGTCATTGATCGAGTCGAATGTTTGCAACAATAGGCCCTCTTCACTACAATTTAACTCCAACCAACTATCTCTCCCCAAAACAGGAAAATCACAATGCCCACAGAATCCATGTGCCCCTTTTCGGGTAATACGGCCAAGCAATCCATTTCAGGAGCCTCTATGAACTCAGCGTGGTGGCCCAACCAGCTCAACCTGAAGCTCCTTAATCAAAACTCCCCGCTTTTTAATCCGATGGAGGAGGGCTTTGATTATGCCAAGGAATTCAAAAGTCTGGATCTTGGAGCTGTTAAAAAAGATCTCCATGCCCTGATGACGGATTCTCAGGAGTGGTGGCCTGCGGATTTTGGACATTACGGTCCCCTTTTCATCCGCATGGCCTGGCATAGTGCCGGCACTTACCGCACAGGTGACGGGCGTGGTGGGGGCGGGAACGGCAGCCAGCGTTTTGCTCCGCTCAACAGCTGGCCTGACAATGTGAACCTCGACAAAGCACGCCGCCTCCTCTGGCCGATCAAGCAGAAGTACGGAAAAAAAATCTCCTGGGCGGATCTCATGATTCTCACTGGGAACATCGCTCTGGAATCAATGGGCTTCAGAACATTCGGTTTTGCCGGTGGTCGCCAAGATATTTGGGAGCCGGAAGAGATCTACTGGGGAGCTGAGAAAGAGTGGCTCGCCGATGAGCGCTATAGCGGTGACCGCGAGCTTGAGAATCCTCTTGCTGCCGTCCAGATGGGGCTGATTTATGTCAACCCGGAAGGCCCTAATGGCAACCCCGACCCGATGGCTGCGGCGCGTGATATCCGGGAGACCTTCGCCCGCATGGCCATGAATGATGAGGAGACCGTTGCCCTGATTGCAGGCGGTCATACCTTCGGTAAGACCCATGGGGCCGGCCCTGCCAGTCATGTCGGACCAGCACCAGAAGCGGCGGAGGTTGAGGAGCAAGGATTTGGATGGATCAGCGATTTCCGCAGCGGCAAAGGGCCGGATGCGATCTCCAGTGGTCTGGAGGTCACTTGGACGCAGGCTCCAACGCAGTGGAGTAATTACTACTTCGAGAATCTCTTCAAGTACGACTGGGAGCTAACGAAGAGCCCCGCCGGGGCCCACCAATGGATTGCCAAAAAAGCCGAGCCATCCATCCCTGACGCCTTTGATTCGTCAAAGAAGCACCTTCCCACCATGCTTACCACCGATCTCTCGCTCCGGTTCGATCCTGCGTACGAGAAGATTTCCCGCCGATTCCTCGAGAATCCCGATCAGTTCGCCGATGCATTTGCCCGCGCTTGGTTCAAGCTCACGCACCGCGACATGGGCCCCCGTGCCCGCTATCTGGGAGCTGACGTTCCGGCCGAAGTGCTGATCTGGCAAGACCCCATCCCGGCTGTCGATCACCCGCTGATCGGGGAACCCGAGATCGATGATCTCAAGAGCCGCATCCTTGGTTCTGGGCTGAATGTTTCACAGCTCGTCACAACAGCTTGGGCTTCGGCTTCCACGTTCCGTGGAAGTGACAAGCGTGGTGGTGCCAATGGGGCACGACTACGCCTGGCGCCTCAGAAAGACTGGGCGGTTAACCAGCCAGCCGCACTGGCCAAAGTGCTCCAGTCACTGACAAAAATTCAACAGGAGTTCAACGGAGCAGGCTCGAACGGCAAAAAAGTCTCCCTGGCCGATCTCATTGTCCTCGGAGGATGTGCCGCCATCGAGGAGGCCGCGAGGAAAGCCGGACATGAGGTCAAGTTTCCCTTCACGCCTGGCCGTATGGATGCCTCCCAGGAGGAGACGGATGTGCACTCATTCGCCGTTTTGGAACCCGCAGCCGATGGCTTCCGTAACTACGTCAGGAAGGGGGCGGAGAACTTCACGGCTGATCTACTGATCGACAAAGCAAACCTGCTGACCCTTACCGCTCCTGAAATGACGGTGCTTATCGGGGGACTCCGTGCCCTAAATGGCAACTTCGATTACTCGGAGCATGGGGTGTTCACAAAACGGCCCGGAACGCTGACGAACGACTTCTTCGTCAATCTGCTGGACATGGGGATCAAGTGGACGAAGTCCGCCACCTCTCTCGGTGTGCTTGAGGGGCGCGACCGCAAGACCGGCGAACTCAAGTGGACCGGCTCCATCGCCGATCTGGTTTTCGGGTCGAATTCCCAGTTAAGGGCTCTGGCCGAAGTCTATGCCAGCTCCGATGCTAAACCTCTCTTTGTGAAGGAGTTTGTGGCTGCTTGGGACAAGGTGATGAATCTCGACCGCTTCGATCTGAAGTAATCTTCCCTTGGGCGAAGATTACTTCACGGAGAAAGAGATGCTTACTGGCTTGGCGGCGAAGTAGTTCGTCCGGCTTCTAGGTGTGGTCGGGTCGTATCCTGGTTGGCTTGCCGAGAGCACGACTTTTCCTAGTCCTGAGAGCAGGATACTGTTGGTGCCGTTGTTCGTTGCCACCCTCGCATGTCCTGAAGTTACCTTCAGGATCACGGGCAGGCGAGAGGAAGCCGCCGGGGGAGTAACGACGAAGGAACCAGAGCGGTAGCTTTTGACCGCAATAGGGGAGAATTTCTCTAGACTTTGCGTAGCCTTGGCCACCATGAGCGAATTTGTCACGGGTTCTGCCGCTGTCCAGGCTGCTCCATCGCCCGGTTGCTGAACGATGACAGAGGCTATTCCTGCATTCACGGGGGTCAGTTTGCCATCGGACGTGACCGTGAAAATCGTGGAGTCACTCGACGAGAAGATCACGGGAAGTCCCGAGTCGGCAGTCGCCTGAAGTGAAATGGAGGGACCGCCGTAGACACACTTGTTGGTGATTTTCGAGAAGCTGATCCCTTGCGGCCTGAGTAGGGAGTTGGTCGGTGATATTGCGACGAAGGCGTCGGCAATCGGAGCACCGAGGCCGCTAACCAGATCGTAGCCATCACCTGCCTGATAGCCGTTGTAACCCCATACGATGTCCCAGAGGAGTAATGCCGAGTTAGTCCCGTAAAAGTAAGGGTTTGCCGGAGCCTGTTCATTCCTGCCTAAGCTTCTCCTGCGGGCGATGAGGGCGGCTACCTGCGGCGTCGAGGCACTGGTTCCGCCCATGGTGACCCATCCGCCCTTCTTGCTTTTGGGATCCGTGATCCAAACGGAGAGGCCGGTGTAGGGGTCCCCATCGTAACTGACATCAGGAACGCACCTAAACCCCTGAGCCTGGTTGAAAATATTGGTCTGTTCCGAGGAGAGATAAGCGCGTTGATAGTCAGGCATCGCCTCGTAGGAGCTGATCCCTCCGCCACTCTTGCGCCATGCTGTTTCTGATACGACCAATTGCCTCTCCGAATCATAGATGAGAGAAGTGCCGCCAACGCTGATGACATTGCTGTGAGTCGCTGGCCACTCAACCCCCATCGAGCCGTTTCGGGTACCATTGTCCCCGGAGGCCGCCACATAGGAGACGTAGGGATTAGTAAAAATACCTGACCAATCTTGGGTGGAGTATTGGTCCTCGGGATTGGCCCAGCTCATCGAGACGACACCCGCCCCTGCCTGTCCAACATTTGTCCCCGTGGCGCACTCAAAGAGAGAATTGGAGGAGAGGCTGTAATCGTCGGGGGCAATGATCAAGGCTATCGAGGCTGCAGGCGCCATCGCGTGGGCCCATTCGACATCGAGTGTGGCCTCCGAGTACCATTGGCTAGTATCTTTGTAGGGAGTATTCGTTCCGTTCGGGGTGTAAAACTTCAATGTTGTTGAAGGCAGCATGTAGTAACTGCTGAAGTGATCGAGATCGGCCTGCAGATGGTTTGTCGAGGTAGCAAACGGAATCATGATGGCGATAGTCTGGTCGGAGCCATCACCTCCGTTGGTAATCCTGCTGTAGCCATAGGCGAAAGAGAGATCGGCGGGGGAATAGCCCGAGGCTACTTCCATGGAAAGGGCCGGAAGAGAATCCCCCGATCGAGCGCTACCGATCGTATTGGCCATCAGACCATCCCTCCATCCGTATTTCCAACGGAGCGTCGGCGTGGGGCGCAGCGGGGAATGCCGCGCTGGGACATGCTGAGCAAGGAGAGAAGAAGACCACGATCCCACCAACACGAGGATGAGAAGGATGCGCGTCATGGGTAATCGTTGTAGCACGAAGAAGATCTCTTTTACTCCTTTAACGTTGGGCTCACCGTCCCTCTTGTCAAGGGAGGGCCAAGCGCCGAGTTGGTCAAAAAGCCCCATGGCTCCATGGCTAGGCTTCTGGGAACCAAGACCCGAGTCTAGTGATGATGGCCGCCCGGGCCATGAACATGGCCATGCTCGATTTCCTCTGCGGAAGCGGCACGAACTTCGCTGATGGTGACGTCAAAGTGAAGGGTCATCCCGGCGAGTGGATGGTTACCATCCAGAGTAATCCTGTCTCCTTCGATTTTGGAAACGACGACAATCTGTTCCCCCTCCTCGTTGGAGGCCTCGAGTTGCATCCCCTCCTCGAGTTCCTCGCCACCTTCGATCTGATCTGCATTGACCACGACGATCTTTGAGGGATCAGGAAGGCCGTAACCCTCTTCGGGTGAGACGCTGATCTTGAAGGAGTCCCCTGCCTTTCTACCTTCCATGGCTTTCTCGAGACCCTTGACGATTTGCCCCTCGCCGTGGAGATAGGTCAGCGCCCCTTCCTCCCTTGAAGAGTCGATGATTTCCTTATCGTTATCAGTCAGGGTGTAGTCGAAGAGAACAACGGAGCCGGTTGTGATGGTCATGCGTATGATGGTTATAGGGTGAGTAGTAAGCGGATCGTGTGGGTCGAGGGGGACACTAGGGAGAGGTCGGTCGAAGGCCAGCCCAAAACGCTAGCTGCAGATGAGCGCCTTCAGACTTCAAAGAGAAAAAGCTCGGGGTCGAGTCGGAGCCGTGGGCCATAGATTCCTTCCGGATTGGCTCTCCCCATGGCGATCACCATCACAACGATGCTTTTTCTCCCAAGTCTAAGGATTTTTTTTACCCGGAAGGCGTCGAATCCCTCCATCGGACACGTGGCATACCCTTGGGCTGCGATAGCTAGCATGAAGTTTTGGCAGGCTAGGGCTACCGTCTTGGAAAGCACGGATTTTACTTCGGCATTAGAGAAAGGTCCCCGGGGAACCGGGCGAAAGATGCCAATGATTGAAAAAACAATTTTCTTCAGCCATCCCAGTGTATTCAGCCACCCATGAGCATACATGAGGGGGACGATCTCATTGTAGTACTTGAGGATCATGTCCGGCGCTCCACCACTCTCCTGGAGCGCTTTTAAGAGATGTGCCCGATTCCTTCGCCAAGTATCGGTTCGAGCCGTGAAAACAACCAATCCGGCAGCAGTCGCTGCCGCGCTCTGATCAAGGCAGGCGGTGACCATTGCGGACTTCTTCTCAAGACTTGATACGAGAAAGATCTCCCATGGTTGGAGATTTGAGGAATTCGGAGCAAGAAGAGCTGCCGAGAGAGCACGATCGATCACTTCGCGGGGTACCGGCTCTGGAAGATATTTTCTGACCGAGCGGCGTGATTCGACAGCGTCAAAGAAGTCCATGATTCAGGTCAGACCTTAAGATGTTTGGAGGCGCGCGGAAGAAAAAATGTTTCCGAGAATTGATCTTGGGGCAAACTTCAACCCATGCAGGTCGAACGACTCAAATACATCATCTGGGCGGCCGACACCGTTCGGGCCGTGAAGTTCTATACATCCGTCTTTGGCGGAAAGGTGATCAGGGAGAATCCTGCCGTCACCGATATTGAGGTCTGTAATGGCATCATCGGTATCCATGGAGGTGGGGAAGGGAAGAGGACCTGGACAGGCCTGAGTTTCCAAGTGGCTGATGTGATCGTCGGATCCGCAGAGATTGTAGCGGCGGGCGGCCAGTTGGCACGCGAGCCACAGCACGAAAACGGGGAACCTCCTCACTTGGCGATGTGCGTCGACACGGAGGGGAATGAGATCATGCTCTCTCGTAAGAGAAGCTAGGGATCCCTAATTCATCTCGATACGCTGGAACGATTCCGGGGAGATTTTTGTTGCTCCCGTGAAAGGAAAATCCAGATCGATGATGATACAGAAGGTCATGCAGATCACGCCAGTCAGCAGAATGGTCAGAATGGCTTGTAGCCAGAAGTTTTGGGCCTCAAAGAGATAAGAAAGACCGATGGTGGCAACGGCGCCAACCAGCAGAACCAACCATAGAATGGGGGGAAGACCGGAAGAGGAGTCATCTATGCGCGATGCCCTCAAGCTATTCATGGTCGTGAGGCACCCGATTGACGTGCGGAAGAAATCTTTTTCCTGATCGTTGCTCGGCTTGAAGCGCAGGTAGGCCTCTCCGATTTGCTGAAGTAATTGAATGGTTCGCGGGCTGGCCTCTCCCTTCTCCAAGCTCTTCCACTCATCATTCACCACGGAATCGCGATAATTGCGAAGATGTTGCTGTAGTTCCGCCTGTGCAGGTTGGGGGAACGCCTTGGTGATGAAATAGAGGTCGCGGAGATAACGCGCTTCCTGAACGACATTGGTGGATGTGGTGGAATATGCCTGCCAAGTCGCGGTAAAGACGAAGGCCAGAAAAATCCCATAGACCGTTCCCAGGGTGCTGAAAAAAGGCCCCGTGACGTCATGACTCTGCTTCAGAAAGCGTAGGGAAATCATCTTTCTGAAGAGATGGAGCCCAAGAAGTGACAGCAGCATTGGTGGAAATACACACAATGCCATCAACTCCAATGGAGAAAGATAGAAGCAGAGCGACTGCTCCAGGGAGATGGCTACGATGAGGGGAGAGTGCACAGGGGAATTGTTTGTGTGCTGCCACCAAAAGACAAGGTTCTAGAGAGAAGGATCATCGGCATCCATGGCGGCGGCGAGGGAAAGCGTACCTGGACCGGCATGAGCTTTCAGGTGGCCGATGTGATCGCCGGTGCGGCGGAGGTGGTCGCGGCGGGAGGTCAGTTGCTCAGGGAACCCCAGCCTGAGAATGGAGGGCCGCCGCATTTGGCGATGAGTACTGACACGGAAGGTAATGAGATAATGTTATCCCGCAAACGGGGATAACGAAGGCTTGGGATTTTTGCGCCGCGCGTTGTTGCTGCTCGCTCGCAGTAGTTCACTACAGCTTCGCTCTCGCGCCTACCGCGGCATCAAAACTTCCAAGCCCAGATAAATATAACTCAGGTGCTTTTTTTGGAGCGTAAGCCCCTGGTAACCACTTCACGACTGCTTAATCGGGCAATTCGGTAGCGCTCTAATGGGATTATTGGAATAAAACAAAAGCAGAACCAAACAGATGCGACAAATGAGTGACATTTGTAACAGACATCAGATTTTCCAATCAAACGAGCGCCAATGCCATTTACGGTTCGGAAGGTTTTTCCACCCTTATGATCATCAGTGGAATCTATGCATTCATCACAAAACCATTTGGAGTATGTCACTCTAATCTCTGATGCCTTTTTTAGGGCTGCAGCATCTGCTGCAAGTTTACATTGAGATTTGGAACAGAAGTAATAATCAGCCGATTCGGTAAGGCACGAACTACAAAGGAAATCTCCGCATGATTTACAAAAGCTCAATGCACTCCTCTCTGGGTGGGTACAGCATTTTTGCTTCGATAAGTTCATGGAGTGTAGCTGAAAATATTTAAGCCTTTGTGTAGAGCTCTGCGCCCTGTTCGGCGAACTCCTTCGACTTCTCCTCCATGCCCTTTTTGAGGGCTTCTTCCTCGGAGAGGTTTTGGGCAGCGGCGTATTTGCGGACGTCTTCCGAAATCTTCATGGAGCAGAAGTGAGGGCCGCACATGGAGCAGAAGTGAGCTGACTTGGCCCCTTCCTGAGGAAGGGTCTCGTCGTGGAACTCGCGCGCGGTGACGGGGTCGAGGCCAAGGTTGAACTGATCCTCCCAGCGGAACTCGAAGCGGGCCTTGGAGAGGGCGTTGTCGCGGTATTGGGCACCGGGGTGCCCCTTGGCGAGGTCGGCGGCGTGGGCGGCGATCTTGTAGGTGATGACACCATCCTTCACATCCTTCTTGTTAGGCAAGCCGAGGTGTTCCTTCGGCGTGACGTAGCAGAGCATGGCGCAGCCGTACCAGCCGATCATGGCGGCTCCGATGCCGCTGGTGATGTGGTCGTAGCCGGGGGCGATGTCGGTGGTGAGGGGGCCGAGCGTGTAGAAGGGGGCCTCGTGGCACCACTCGAGCTGCTTGGCCATGTTCTCCTCGATCATGTGCATCGGGACGTGGCCGGGACCTTCGTTCATGACCTGGACACCCTTGGCCCAGGCACGCTCGGTGAGTTCACCCTGCACCTTGAGTTCGCCGAACTGAGCCTCGTCGTTTGCATCGGCCACGGAACCCGGACGGAGGCCGTCGCCGATGGAGAAGCTGACGTCGTAGGCAGCCATGATGTCGCAGATGTCATCCCAGTGGGTGTAGAGGAAGTTCTCCTTGTGATGGGCGAGGCACCACTTCGCCATGATCGAGCCGCCGCGGCTGACGATGCCGGTCATGCGCTTGGCGGTGAGCGGGACGAAGCGAAGGAGGACTCCGGCGTGGATCGTGAAGTAATCGACGCCCTGCTCGGCCTGCTCAATCAAGGTGTCGCGGAAGATCTCCCAGGTGAGGTCCTCGGCCTTGCCGTTCACCTTCTCGAGTGCCTGGTAGATCGGCACGGTGCCAATCGGAACGGGGGAGTTGCGCAGGATCCACTCGCGGGTGGCATGGATGTTCTTGCCAGTGGAGAGGTCCATCACGGTGTCGGCGCCCCACTTGGTCGCCCAGCGCATCTTCTCGACCTCTTCCTCGATGGAGGAGGCGACGGCACTGTTGCCGATGTTGGCGTTGATCTTCACCAGGAAGTTGCGGCCGATGATCATCGGCTCGAGCTCGGGGTGGTTGATGTTCGCGGGAATGATCGCACGGCCTGCAGCGACCTCCGAGCGGACGAATTCCGCCGTGATCTGCTCGGGGATGCGCTGGGGGAAGCGGCCGAAGATAGAGGGGGTGTAGGGGCTCGCCGGACGCTGACCGGAACCTGCGTGCTGCTTGCCGAGTTCGTTGCGGATGATATCGTGGTCGAGTTCGGCGAGTTTGGTCTGCTGGGCGCGGCCCATGTTTTCGCGGATCGCAATGAACTCCATCTCCGGGGTGATGATTCCTTGGCGCGCATACCAGAGTTGCGTGATGGGATGGTCTGCGGATGCCCGGAGAGGCTTGCGCTTGTTTCCAGTAAGGCCTGGAAACTCGATCAGGCGGTTTCTCTCGGAGGTGCTGGCGTACTCGGCATGCTTGCCGGAGAGGTAGCCATTATCCATTGGCTGAACTTCACGACCTGCATAAGAGGCAACGTCGCCGCGCTTCTCGATCCAGCTCTGACGGAGTGCAGGGAGTCCCTCCGAGGAGTCACCGTCAAAGTCGGGGTCTCCCCAGGGCCCACTGCAGTCATAGACGCGGACAGGAGCATTCGGTTCCAGTTCCCCGGAAAAGTTCTTGGTCGGTGAGAGCTCGATCTCGCGCATCGGGACGCGAACTTCGGGGTGAAGGGTTCCCTCCACATAGACGCGGGTGCTGGCGGGAAGGGCGTCAGTGCTCTGGGGTTCGATTACGGATTTTGCAGAGATCATGATGATGAAGGAGGTTAAAAAGTTAGAAAGTGAAAGGTGAAAAGTTGGGAGATGAAGGCAATGAGAGGGCCACGCGTGGTAAGCACGTCGTGGCCTGAGTCTTCTCCCTGACCTGTGTCAGGTTCAAAGGGTCGTCTGGTATTTTTCCAGACCTCTCAGCCAACCGGCTCCCCCGCATGTATATTCAGAATAAACGGGATCGGTGACTGGTCAACGCCCAACGCAAAGGCATGCCCGATCATTGTTAATCAAAAGAGCGTTGCTTTGAGCCCAGTGTTACTCATTAATCTCGGACTCGGCATGAATCTCTCTTATTTCTCCGATTTCTTCACCGCTTGGAGAAGCAGTTTCAAAGATGGATTCACCACAAACCGCCTTTTTCGCGACACTGTTGCAGGAATTGTGGTGGGTGCGATCTCCCTCCCACTTTCGATGGCCTTCGCAATTTCCTCGGGAATGTCGCCACAATCCGGACTTTACACGGCCATTGTCGGGGGGCTTGTTGCAGGAATTTTTGGCGGTTCAAAGTATCAGGTTTCGGGACCTACAGCCGCTTTCATTGTCATTCTGATTCCGATCGTCAGGGAATTTGGTCCGGCAGGTTTGATGATAACAACCGCCTTTGCGGGATTTATTTTATTGATCCTTGGCCTCCTGAAGCTAGGGAAGTTGATCGATTTCATCTCTTTCCCGGTCATTGCCGGATTTACTTTCGGCATTGCGATCTCCGTGATGATTCTACAACTGCGGAGTTTCCTTGGAGTCGTCGCACCGCCGACAAATACCGTGGTCAATGAATTCACGGTCGTCTGCTCGCATCTCGATACGCTTAACCGGGCTGATCTGATCTTAGGGATGTTTACCCTTGTCGCCCTTTTTGCCTGGTCCTACTTCTTCAAGAATATCCCCGCGGCCCTTATTGTGCTCCCCTTATCGTGTGTTCTTGGAGTGTTTCTTCCGAAATTCTATCCGGGACTACACTTCGATACGATAGAGAATCATTTTTCCATCGTTGTCGACGGCAAGGTTTTCCATGGCATTCCTCCGATCCCCCCGCAGTTTGCTTTTCCTTGGAGTCTTCCCGGAGGGATGCGTCTGCTGGACTCCTTCTCGGGTGTCATGAGCCTGATCAAAGGGGCTTGCGCCATTGCCATACTTTGTGCCATCGAGACCCTTGTCACCGCAGTTTGCGGCGACAGACTTACCTCGACACGGAATAATCCGAATGGTGAGTTGATTGGTCATGGTCTGGCGAATATTGCCTCACCGTTTTTTGGGGGATTCAGCGTCTCCGGCGCGATCCCTAGGACAGCCGCGAACATTCAGGCGGGAGGAACGAGTCCCTGGGCTTCGCTGATGCATTCGGTCTTTCTTCTCGCCTCCATCCTGCTTTTTTCACGCTATCTCGGCTATCTGCCGCTTTCAGCGATGGCGGGGCTACTGATTTATGTGGCCTATTTCATGAGTGATCACCGCGGGTGCATCGATATCATCCGCACTGCCGATAGGGAGGAGTGGTTGACGCTTATCCTCTGCGCGGTCCTGACCGTCCTCTTCGACATGGTGACCGCCATTGCCGCCGGTGTCATTGTTACGTCTATCCTGTTCATGTATAGGATGTCGGCGATGTCGGCGACCAAGGAGGGTGTCGAAGAGCCGCTCAAAGATCAGGAGGCTGAGAAAGAGGCTCCTCCGGTGGCAGTTCCACCTGGCATTCTCTACTTCAAGGTGGAAGGAGCTCTCTTTTTCGGATCGGCAAACCGGTTGACGTCTGAGATCAAAGCTAAGGAGGGTGCGAAGTTCGCCGTGATTGATCTATCCGATGTGCCGCTTGTTGATTCCACCGGAATCTCCCAACTCGTAATGACCGTGAAGCAACTGCTCTCCGGAGGACTGGTGGTCTCCCTGACTGGACTTCAACCGATTCCCAGATCGGCTCTTCGGGCTGCGAATTTAGGAGTGGAGTATCCTGAAGTCCGAATTTTCAGAACGAATGCGGAGGCCTTCCGGATCCTCCTTACTCCGGTCAGCAAGATTCTTCCGATCGGTCACATCTGAGTGCGCGAATCCGAGCTAAAACCTTTCTGAAGGAACACAGAACACCATGCACGCCTTGAAGGGACATCTGCACCACCATTTATTAAATTTGACCGAGAGGCGTCATGTGATCGGCGGACTGATTCTGCTCGTGCTCCTGTATTTCGGTCCCTATCTGCCAACGTGGTTGGCGCTGACCCTTTTTCTCTGCGTCACCTGCATGGCGATGACAACCCACTCGGACAGCCTGAAGGTTGTCTTGGTGGCCTTGGTGAGTTTCCTTGGTTCAATCGTTTTTCTTTGGCTGAAAGGATGGAAATCCTTCTCGGGAGAACTGCTAAAGCCGCAACAGGCAACCGAGGAGGCCATGGTGTTGATGATGCTGGCCACTCTGATTTTCGGCACCTTGTCGTGGATCAAGAGGCTGCTGAACTCGCGGGATGCGAAATTGGATAAGATTCTTGAAGCTTGTAATTTGTACGTCTGGATCGGGGGAACCTTTGCATTCATCTACACCGTCGTGGAAAGGATCAATACCCAAGCGTTTCGACACGTGCAGATCACGTCCGCAGGATCGTCACCACGAACCGTTGTTGAGTGGAGAAGCGATGTGCAGCAGATGCTCTATTACAGTTTCGAGACCCAGACCACTCTGGGATTCGGTGACATGGTCCCTGTGACGCACATTGCCCGAGTCCTGACCATTACCCAGGCGGTCATAGGGCAGTTTTACGTCGCCGTGATCATGGGTTATGTTCTCAGCCTCTGGATTCATAATTTTGGAGGACGTCTGAACAAAGACGGGAGGGGTTCCGAATCGAAGGAAAATAATGCCACATAGCGTTAGCTTTCTTCCGACGCCCAACAATCACTCGGCCTAACATTTAATCCGCGACTATCTTCTCAAAGCATCCTCTCCAGGAAAGATTCCCGATCAAAGAGGGCGAGGTCACCAACTTGTTCGCCAGTACCGATGAATCGCGGAGTAATCCCTGTTTCGCGTGCGATCGCAACGGCAACACCTCCCTTGCCCGAGCCATCCAGTTTAGTCAGGATCAGACCGGTGAGCGGGGTGGCGGCGTGGAATTCTTTCGCCTGAACGACAGCATTACTGCCTGTGGTGGTGTCGGCCACCAGGAAGACCTCGTGAGGTGCGGAGGAATCAATCTTGCCTAGAGAGCGCTTCACCTTGGAGAGCTCCTGCATGAGGTTCGACTTAGTATGAAGGCGGCCGGCGGTATCACAGATCAGGAAATCGGCCTTCAGGCGCTTTGCCTTGGCCAGAGCGTCATGACAGAGGGCTGCTGGATCTGCTCCGTATTCGCTGCTGACAACTTCTACGCCGAGTCTTTCGCCCCAAGTTTTCAGTTGCTCCACGGCTGCGGCGCGGAAGGTATCGGCAGCACAGAGAAGGACGCTTAGTCCCCTTGATGTCAAAAGAGCGGCTAGTTTGGCGCTGCTCGTCGTCTTGCCGGTGCCGTTCACGCCGACCATCAAGATGACGACGGGACCATCCGTACCCTGAGGCATGGGGGTTAGGTCCTGACCCTTTTCGGGAAGAAATTTTGAGGCTTCCTCGCGGGCGGCCTGAAGGACGTTCTCGGAATGGAGGGCCAATCCCTTGGAGCGGAGGGACTCCAGGATAGCGGTCGCCGTGGGGGCTCCAAGATCGGACTGCCAGAGGACGGCCTCAACCTCCTCCCAATCAACGGCCTCATGAGCGCCGGTAATGCGTCCGAGGATTCCCTTGAGCCAGCCGGCCATTAGTCCTTGGGATCCCCTTCCTCTACAGGCCTTGAAAGGGGTGTTCGCTCGGGACGTTTCAGCGTTGCCTTGATCTTGTCGAGGACACCGTTGACGAATCGGCCTGATTCCTCGGTTCCATATTTTTTGGCGATGTCGATCGCCTCATTGATCGAGACCACGGGAGGAATATCGTCGCAGAAGAGCATCTCGTGGATGGCGAGGCGAAGGATGTTACGGTCGACCGCCGAGAGACGCCCCAGTTCATAGTTTTGGGTGTGTTCACGAAGAGCCAAATCCACCTCCTCCGAATGGGCGAGAGCCCCTTTCACCAGGCCTTCGCAAAATCGTCTGGCCGACGGACTCAATCCCCGGAATGCATAGAACTCCTCAAGGTCAGCCACGAAGGCACCACCACCGAGATCGCGTTGGTAAAGAAACTGGATGGCGGCCTCCCGGCCTTCACGCCTGACTCCCATGGTTGTTAACGTTGAACGATCGTGCGCGCGGCGCGAAGGACTGCGATCGCGGCGCGTGCAGCTTCGGTACCGCGGTTCATGGTCTCTCCAAGACAGCGTTCCTTGGCCTGAACTTCGTCCGTCAGGAAAAGCACCGAGTGGATCACTGGCGTCATGGTCTCCACAGAAATCCGGCAAAGAGCATCACTCACGGAGTTCGCAATCAGGCTCGCGTGGGCGGATTCTCCCTGGAAGATGACACCCAGACAAATCACTGCGTCGGGTTTGCGTCGTTCGATCATCTGCCGTGTCAGGAACGGAATTTCAAAGGATCCCGGTGCGTGCACGATTTCTGTATGACTCTGAGGCTCTATAGCACGAATTTCCTCCAATGCCTTGGCCAGCATTGACTCGACATAATTTTCATTGTAACTACTGACCACCAGGGCAATCCGATGGGAGGCAACGGGAGCCGTGCGTGGCCGTGTTGGAAGAGGAGTGAGCATTGCGAGGTATTATGATGGGTGAAGTGGGGTGAATTATGAAGGAGGAACTGCAGGAATCCCCCAAGGCAAATCTTTGTCCCCTAAATCATATGGCCCAGCCTCTTTTTCTTGGTCGAGAGATAACGGGCATTGTGCAGGTTGGGCTCCGACCGGATGGGGACCCGCTCGATGATTTCCATGCCGTATCCTTCCAGACCAACGACTTTGCGGGGGTTGTTCGTGAGAAGCCGGATTTTAGTGACGCCTAGGTCGGCCAGGATCTGCGCCCCTGTTCCATAGTCGCGGAGATCGGGGGGGTAACCGAGGCGCTCATTGGCTTCAACCGTATCCAGTCCTTCTTCTTGGAGCTTGTAGGCATGGATCTTGGCGGGTAATCCGATGCCCCGTCCTTCCTGACGCATGTAAACAAGGACTCCGTGCCCGCTCTCCGAGATCTGCGCGAGGGCGCTGTGGAGTTGGCTTCCACAATCGCAGCGTCTTGATCCAAAAACATCTCCCGTGAGGCATTCGCTATGAACCCGAACAAGAGCCGGCTTTTTCGGGTTGATGGGGCCTTTCACCAATGCCAGGTGATGATGATTATCAATCTCGGCACGATAAAGGAACATCCTGAAGTCACCAAAATCCGTCGGCATATCAATCTCCTGCTCCAGGAGGACGAGTTTTTCGCTCTTCCGACGATGGGCGATCAGATCCTTGATCGAGCAGATCTTAAGAGCATGCTTTTTCCTGAATTTCAGAAGATCGGGTAGTCTGGCCATGGATCCATCGGCATTCAGGATCTCACAAATCACTCCCGATGGATCGAGTCCGGCAAGTTTGGCCAGATCAATCCCTGCTTCCGTGTGACCCGCTCGTTTGAGAACGCCACCCTCCGCCGCTTGCAGGGGAAAGAGATGGCCAGGCTGATGCAGATCGCTTGGGTCCGCCTTCGGGTTGGCCAACACCTTGATGGTTGCGGCGCGATCGCGGGCACTAATGCCGGTTGTGATGCCGTGGGAGGCATCCACGGAGACGGTGAAATCCGTGGCATGGAGCTCACGATTGTGGGCCACCATGCGCTGGAGTCCGAGATGAGCAGCCCGCTCTTTCGTGATTGGGACGCAGATCAAGCCACGACCGTGGGTGGCCATGAAATTAACAGCCTGAGGAGTCACTTTGGAGGCGGCCATCACAAGGTCCCCTTCGTTTTCGCGATCCTCGTCATCGGTCACGATCACCATCCGCCCCTTCCTGATCTCATCAATGACCTCGGGAATCGTATCGAACTGAGGGGCCTTGGATCGTCCGTTTACAGAGGCCTCTCTGGTGCTTTTCTTCGGCTTGGAGGCAAGTTTTTTCATGCCGCTGCAGGTGCTTGGGTTGTTGAGATGGATTTTTTTGTGGTCCGAGGGCTGACGGTGCGACTGGCTATCCACCCTCCTCCGATGACCTGATCCCCGTCATAGAAAACAGCTGCCTGGCCCGGGGTGACGGCACGCAATTCCTCCAACGGACGTACGACGGCAGTATCATTCTCACCCGCCGTCACTTCGGCGAGATCGCCCGTGTGACCGTGACGCACTTTTACCAGGATCCTGCGGGGAGTGTTGGGAGCATCTCCGTGCCAGTTGGTGCGGTTGACGGTGAACTCTTCGCAGAACAGATCCTCCTCGCCACCCAGAATCACCCGACCGCTGTCCGCATCAATATCAATGACGTAGCGGGGAGCGCCACCTCCTCCTGGAAGTCCTTTGCGCTGTCCGATCGTGAAGAGTTCGATGCCATCGTGCGGTCCAAGATGGTTGCCCTGGAGGTCATAAAAACCTCCCGGCTGGAAAGTCTCGCCTCGGTCCTGGAAGCGATCCTTTAGGAAGGCCTTGTAATCCTTGCCTGGTACAAAGCAGATCTCCTGACTGTCTTCCTTGTCCGCCACCTTGAGGCCTAGGTTGCGGGCGATGCCACGGATCTCCTCCTTGGTCAAGCATCCTAGGGGAAAGAGTGCGCGGGAAAGTTGTTCCCTGCGCAGACTGAAGAGGAAGTAAGATTGATCCTTCTTGGGGTCGAGACCCTTCCGTAGGATTGGCTTTCCTCCCTCTTTGTCCGTGGAATGCTGGACTGAGGCGTAGTGACCGGTCGCTATAAAGGCTGCACCTAGTGCGGTGGCCTTGTCCCAGAGATTGCCGAATTTCAGCTTCTCATTGCACATGACGCAGGGATTTGGAGTGCGTCCCGCACGATATTCATCGGCAAAATAATCGATAACAAGTCGCTCAAAGGGAACGGCCTCATCGATCACATAGTGGGGAATCCCCAGCGTGTTGGCGACATTCCTAGCATCAGCGATTGCCTGAGGACCGCAGCATTTGTCCTCGGCTCTCGTCATGCAGTCCTGCGGCCAGAGTTTCATGGTGACCCCAATGACTTCCCAGCCCTGCTCCTTAAGAAGCCAAGCAGCGACACTGGAGTCCACACCTCCACTCATGCCGACTACAACACGTCGGGATTCAGTTGTTTGTGCAGGATTGTTCATAAAGGGATTAGCGTCCGCTTGGAGATGAAAGAAACTATCTCGTCTCCCAAGGGGCGTCAACGAAGGTGGAAGATGATTCCTTGATGGAACAATTCTTCCAAAACAAAAAAAGGCCCCGGAGGAAACTCCGGGGCCTTCTGTGAATGTTTTTTTATTCTAGACTTAGAAAGCGAAACGAAGACCGGCACGTGTCAGGGTCTCGTTGAGACCGTTGTTACCATAGATGTAACGGGAATCAGCGAAGATACCGATAGTGCGGTTAAAGCGGTAATCAAGACCAACGCCGACGTTTCCGTCGCCCTGGGCTCTGCTACCACCCCAAGTTGCGCCACCGCCAACGAGGGCGTAGGGAGCGAGGTGGAGGCTCTCGAAGGGCAGACGACCGATGAGGTCAGCCTGAGTGCTGTTGTAGACATTACCGTTGCCGTTAAGGCTGGTAAGGGTGTCGTCAACGCTGATGCCGAAATACTTCGAGAAGAAGTAGCTGACACCAAGACCGCCGCCGAAACCGGTGACGGAAGAGCTCTTGCCGCCCTTGACGTTGTAGTTACCAGCTGCGCCGGCTGCAAAAGCATCGATATCAAACTCACCAGCACGGAAGAGATCCTGCTGAGGAGCGACAACGACCTTCTTGGAAGAGACTGCTTCGCCGGCGAACGAGGTCGCTGCGGTTGCAATCACAACTGCGAGGAGTGTGAGGGTTTTATTCATAGTTTATTGTTTTGTGGTTTGAACTAACACATTTGTAAGTAAAAGAGAGATCAAATCCTGTCAACACATATACATCAATATTGAAGGGATGGTCGCTTCGCTGACTCCGTGCTTATTCTCGTGCGTGCGCGAGATTACACCTTGAAGGAAATCGGTGAGGTGTTAAGCTTCGCCCCCATTGCCAGTATAGCTCAGCGGTAGAGTAGGGGACTCATAAGCCCTTGGTCGCAGGTTCGAATCCTGCTACTGGCACATTAGATCACCCAACGTATCCTCCAATCTGAATCTCTACTCCTATGGCAACTACCAAGGCACCAGCAAAAAAAACCTCCTCTGCAATCAAGCGCGCCCGTCAAGGTGAGTTGCGTCATGCGCGCAACACCAGCGTGATCAGCCGTCTCAAGACCACGGAGAAAAAATTCCGCGCGGCCCTCGAGGTCGGAGTCGATGAGGCTAAGGTCATTTACAAGAGCCTCACTTCGGCGCTCGACAAGGCTGCCAAGCAGGGAGTGATTCATAAGAACGCCGCTGCCAGGAAGAAAAGCCGTCTGAATACCCGTCTAGCCGGAGGCGCTCAGGCCGCAGTGGTCGCGAAGCCCAAGAAGACCGCGGTGAAAAAGGTTGTGGCCAAGGCCAAAGCCAAGCTCAAGCCACGCAAGAAATAGTCTTTCCTAAATCTAAAAAAAGCCTCTCTGCTTCGGTGGAGGGGCTTTTTTTATGCCAGGAAGATCCCGTGCAGGGGGACATGTTGATCGGCGAGTCACAACCAACAGCGTGATGACTTAGCGTGACCTGACGAATGCCGAGAGTTCCTCGGTCGTCTGATATGCTAGGAAGGGAGTCATGAAGTAGACTCCGGGAAAGTGATCAAGCACCGAGCGTGTTACTTCCTTGGCAATCTCGACCCCCTCTTTCCTTCCCTCAGGCCCTTCCAGTCCCTCCATCCTTCGCATCACACGCTCCGGAATCAGGATGCCGGGAACCTCGTTATGCAGGAATTTGGCCTGACGTCCGTTGAGCAGGGGCCAGACGCCGACGAAAACGGGCACCCCGAAATGGGCGGTACGCCGGGCGGTTTCCTCGACAAGGGAGGTCTCGAAAACCGGCTGGGTCATCACGTAAGTGGCCCCTGCCCTGATCTTACGCTCAAGGCGTTGGACCTGAGTGTCGAGATTCTTTGCGTTGGGATTGAAGGTGCATCCTGCAACGAGGCCGGGCTTTGCCTGAAGATCGGTGCCCGCCTGTGTATATCCCTGGTTCAGTCTACTGATAATCTCAAGCAGACCGACGGAGTTTACGTCATAAACTGAGGTGGCCTCCGGGTGATCCCCCCCTTTCGCGGGGTCTCCTGTCAGTGCCAGCACATGACGCATCCCCATGGCGGCCATGCCAAGGAGTTCGCTTTGCAGGCCGATCACATTGCTGTCCCGGCAACTCAGGTGGAGCAGGGGGGTGATCCCACGCTGCTTGAGCATCGAGGCCACCGCGAAGTTGCTCACTCTGAGGATGGCCAGAGAGTTGTCAGCAAGCGTGATCGCGTCACTGCCGGCCTTGGCGAGGGCCTCGGCCGCTGCAAAAAATCTTTCCAAGGGAAGTGTTTTGGGTGGATCCAACTCCGTGACGATCACCGTTTTCCCTGCGGCAATAAGGTCCAGAATACTTGTTTCCTGGAGGAGCGGAGCAACCGACTCCTCGTTGAGGGAGACCGTGCCATGGGACTTGCCGGCAACTGGGCTCAGCCCGGTCAAAGCCGATGCGAGCGCCGCGATATGACGGGGAGAGGTCCCGCAGCATCCGCCGATAAGAGTGGCTCCGGCCTCAGCCATCCGTCGTCCCAAGTCGGCAAAATATTCGGGCGAGGTCCCGTAGGAAATCCGTCCCTCCTGATATGAGGGGCGACCGGCATTCGGGAAGACGGCCAGGGGGCGCGTCGGGGCGATCTTTTCGACAAGCCGGAGCATCGCCTGCGGGCCATTTACGCAGTTGAGGCCAACAAGATCGGCCCCCTGCTCCTCGAGAGACTCAAGGAGATCTCCAATCCAGGCGCCGCCGGGGAGGCGTCCGCTTTCCGGAGACGCAATGAGGGTGACCACGGGTCTGTCCCCAAACTCCCTGCCCAATGATTTGGCAATACTTAGCGCGAGCGTGAGTTCTTCTGGATCTTGAAAGGTCTCCAGCAGGATCAGATCACTTCCGCCAAGGAGCAATGCGGCGATCTGCTCGCGGAAAAGATCCTCCCACCGGAGTCCCCTTCCCGCCGCCTCGTTCCCCCGTAATCCGATGGGGCCGACGCTTCCGGCAACCCAAGCCCTTGCTCCGGAATCATCCACGGCCTTCCTTGCGAGTGCCGCCGCCTCGCGGTTGATTTCGGTGACGCGGGATTCGTGTCCAAAGGGGGCGAGTTTCAGCGAGTTGGCCCCGAAAGAATTCGTCGTGATGATCCGGGCGCCGGCATCCAGGTATTCGCGGTGGATTTCAGAGATCAACTCCGGTCGGGAGAGGCAGAGTTCCTCAAAGCAACTTCCCGCCGGGATGCCCCGTTCGGCAAGGAGCGTTCCCATGGCTCCATCACCGCAAAGGATGCTCTCCTTAAGGGAATCGAGCAGGCTACCCGTGGCAGTCATCGGATCGAGGGTGTCTTAATTCCTTCGTGAACGTTTCGCCACAAGATTCACGCTGATCACGAACATCAGCGCGGCAAAGAGCGCCGTCACGCCAAGGGCGGTCAGGTATCCGGCGTTCCAAGCACAGGAGTTCCCTCCGGCGAATGCTTCGCGAATCGCCGTCACTCCGTAGCTAACGGGATTCAAGGCGCCCACCCAGTAGAGCCAGCCTGTTCCGGCAGGCATGGGGAAGAGGGCCCCCGACATCATCCAGAGTGGCATCAGGAAAATATTCATGATTGCATGGAATCCTTGCGTCGAATCCATGGGCCACGCCACAAGGAAACCAAGTCCTGTCATGGCAAAACCGACAAAAATAAGGGCCGGGAGAAGGAGTGCGGCCTGATGCCATCCGATCGGCAATCCGGCCAGAGGTGCCAGGACGCAAAAGATACCTGCTTGGAGGACGGCGAGCGTGGTTCCACCGAGGAACTTGCCGAGAGGGATGGCTGCCGGAGAGAGGGGCGCCACCAAGGCACCTTGGAGGAATCCCTCCCGTCTGTCTTCGATGACGGAGATCGTCGAGAAGATGGCCGTGAAGAGCATGATCAGGACTAGTGTGCCGGGAAAGAAATAGGCCAGGTAACTTCCTGCATCGACGGCAGCTCCGGGGTTTCGGAACGAGGGACCGAATCCTGATCCCACGAGCAACCAAAATACAAGTGGTGTGGCCAGCGCCCCGATGATGCGGTTGCGTTGACGCAGGAAGCGGATAACGTCGCGCCACCAGAAGGCGATGGCGGGAGTCCAAAGAAGTCGGGTCGTTTTCATGAAGAGGATGCGTTGGGACTCAGTGCTTCTTTTTCTTGACGGTCGGAGTCGCGTCGGGCTCCAGATCCTGATTGGCAAAGAGGCGTCCGGTTCGTGCGATGAAGACATCCTCAAGGGTTGGACGCGCGATACGCAGTGAGGAGATCTCGCCGGGGAATTCTCCGGCCAGCCGGGCGGCAAACGCATAAGCTTCGGCGTGTTCGATCCGGACCTCTCCCTCCACCACCGTCGCCGGGATGCCTGTCTTTGCCGTGATGGCTTGGGCCAGCAGATCCGCACCGATCCCCTTGCAGGACCCGAGGCTGATCACGTCACCCCCGATGGCCGAAGTCAGTTCGTCGGGCGTGCCTAGGGCAACAAGCTTTCCGGTGCTCACGATGCCGACGCGGTCGGCTCGGGATGCCTCTTCCATCAGGTGCGTGGTGCAGAGGGCGGTCACACCGTGTTGATTGCGCAGATTTTCCAGAGCGGCCCAGAGATCAAGGCGGGCTCCGGGATCGAGTCCGGTGGAAGGTTCATCCAGGAGAAGAACCTCCGGGCGGATGAGAAGGCACTTGGCAATCTCGGCACGCCGTTGAAGTCCTCCCGACAGTGTCTCGACAAGATCATTCAGGCGATCGGCCAGATTGAGGGCCTTGGTTGCCTCGATGATTCGGTTCTCCAACTCCGACCCTTTCAGTCCGTAAAGGGCTCCTCCGCAGCGCAGGTTTTCCAGAATGGTCAGCTTGCCGTCCAGGCTGGGGGATTGAAAGACCACGCCGAGTCTGGCACGAACCTCCGCTGCATCGGTCACGGTATCGTGACCGGCGACTTCCGCGGATCCGGTATCCGGAAGGGAGAGTGTCGCAAGAATACGAAATAGGGTGCTTTTTCCCCCACCATTGGGACCTAGTAGGCAGAAGAGTTCTCCCCGTTGCACCTCCAGCGAGATTCCGTCCAGCGCACGGCGGTCGCCAAAGGACTTCACCAGATCGCGGGCAATGATGGCATGTGATGAACTAAGGTCGCTCATGAGATTCAAAGATTCGTCGTCCGTAGTGATGATAGCAAGGATTAGGGATGATCGGAGCTTATTTCAGAACTTCTCTGGAAGTTGGAGTTCTGCGATCGCTGCCATGACGCGGTCGGAAAGGTACTGGTAGAGGGCGCGTTCATCTCCCCTATGGGGATCCGGATCCAGATCCGCATCGGTGAAGCGAAGCGGTTTGCCTACAACCACGGTGATGGGGGTCAGAGATATCTTGTCCGAACCTTTTGGGAATGCTTCGTAGGAGCCAAAAATACGGACCGGTTGCACTGGGGCTCGTGTCTTGGCAATGACAAGACCGATGCCCGCTTTTCCCGGCTGCAAGCTGCCGTCGACGGAGCGGGTTCCCTCCGGGAAGAGAACGACGCCGTTTCCCGACTTCACGGTACGAATCACGGATTTGAGCGCAGACATGTCATTTCCGTCGCGATCGACAAGAATGACATTGATTTGTGGCAGGAGTTTTCCGAGCAGTGGGATCTGCAGGAGCGTCTTACGGGCAAGATAATAGACGCCTCTGCGTGAACAGATGCCGACCAGCGGGGGATCGAAGTAACTCTGGTGATTGGAGGCAAGTATCAGCGGGCCCTCTTCGAGCATCCGCTCGGGATGGATAACCTTGAAGCTAAAGAAAAAGCGCGCGACGATTTTCGAGAGCGTGTACCAGAAGTAATAGGTGAAGCTCATGGAACTCATGGATTTAAGGGTTCAATGTTCCCAAGGCGGGCGATAACGGCGTCGACCACCTGCTCAAGGCTCAGGTGGGTCGTGTCGATCACAATGCTTCCCTCCGGGATGACAAGGGGTGCCGTGACTCGCGTGGAATCAAGACGATCTCTCTCCGCGATGGGATCCTCATCCCCCTGCCGTGCACGGCGCCGCGCGCGTTCCTCCGGAGAGGCGTCGAGATAGAACTTCCACGGTGTGGCTGGAAAAACAACGGAACCGATGTCACGCCCCTCCATCACGAGGTCACGCTCCTCCGCGAGTGCGTGCAGTCGGGAGTTCACGAAATCTCTCATGCAGGGAAAAGTGGCGATCTGAGAAACTTTTGCCGCGACTTCGGGGTCCGAGAGATGAGGGGTTGCATCCTTGCCGTCAAGAAGCAGGGAGATGGTATTTTCCTTATCCTCAACGGTGAGTGGGCTCTCCGTCACCCAGTCATTCAGCTTCTCGTCCGGTATTCCTTCGACCACAGTGCCCCAGGCGAGCGCCCGGTAGAAATGTCCCGAGCTGACAAATAAGAACCCGACAGCTGAAGCGACGCTCCTGGCGACAGTACTCTTTCCCGATGCTGCCGGGCCGTCGATGGCAATCACGCGTCCTGCCATGGTGACAGTCAGTGGGAGATTACCGAGTCAAGCGTGGCCCCGAAGGTAGGATAGGAGGTCGCCACGCACTCAACTCCCTCAATCACGGTTTTACCCTCCGCGAAGAGTCCGGCGATCGCGAAGGCCATCGCGATGCGGTGATCATGGAAGCACTCCAGATGCGCTCCGTGCAGGGGGTGCCCTCCCTCGATCACCATGCCGTCCTCCATCTCGGTGACATTCGCCCCCATGGCGCGCAGATTGCCTGCCACGGCTGCGATGCGATCAGTCTCCTTGACCCTTAGTTCCTTAGCATCGCGGATGATGGTCGTTCCATGTGCAAGGGCACCGGCTACTGCCAGGATGGGAAGTTCATCGATTACGTTCGGAATCTCGGCTCCCTCGATCACGGTGCCGTGGAGTTGGCTGCCGACCACTCGGATCGTGCCGAGGGGTTCCGCTGCTTTCGGATCTGCGGGATGGGCCGTGATGTTGGCTCCCATGCGCTGAAGAACGGAGATAATGCCAGTTCGCGTGGGGTTGAGTCCCACTCCAGGCATCGTGACATCCGATCCCTGCTTCGCGGATGCCGCCACCAGCCAAAAGGCCGCGCTCGAGATGTCTCCCGGGACGGCGAAATCGCGGGCCTTGAGTTTCTGAGGACCTTTCAGGGCGATGCGGCGACGTCCCTGAGAGTCCCCCTCCCCGAGTTCAAGTTGCACTCCGAACTCCTGAAGCATCCGCTCGGTGTGATCGCGGCAGACCGCCGGTTCGATCACGCTCGTCTCTCCCTCTGCGTAGAGTCCGGCAAGCAGGATGGCGCTCTTTACTTGGGCGCTTGCGACCGGCATTTCGTAGCAAAGGGGTGAGAGTTTTCCTCCCTCGACCACCAGGGGCGGTTTTCCGTCGCCTCCCTCGGAGGTAAAGCAAGCTCCCATCTCGGTCAGTGGCTTGATAACGCGTCCCATCGGACGCTTGGAAAGGGAGGCATCCCCGATCATTCTGGCGCGGATCGGTTGGGAGGCGAGGATTCCCGAGAGCAGGCGCATCGTGGTGCCGGAGTTCCCGCAGTCGACATCCCCGACAGGTTGCGAGAGCTGCCCACTGGTTCCCTCCACGACGAAGGCGCCGGTGCCGGTGCGCTCAATCCGGGCTCCAAGGCTACGCATCGCGCTGATCGTCGAGAGACAATCTTCGGCTTCAAGGAATCCGGTGATCGTACTGCATCCCTGCGCGAGCGAGGCGAACATGGCGCTGCGGTGCGACATGCTCTTGTCGCCCGGAATCAGAATCTCGGCCCGGATCGGGCCGCAGGAGTGAACGGAAAAGGTTTTCATGAGATTTCGTCCTGTGCGGGTAAGGGAAGGGAGTCCCGATACTCTTTTGCCCGGGTCAAAAAATCGAGAAGCGAGTCGGACTGTTCCTGTTCCAGGCTCTCGGCAATTGAATCAAGGAACCCCGACATTTCGCGGAGTGCCGAGGCTGTCTCCCGCCTATTCTCCATAAGGATACCTGACCAGAGCTTGGGACTGCTCGATGCAACGCGTGTGGCACCGCGGAAACTCCCGCCGGCAAGCTTCAGCGAATCCTCCGGCAGGCTCTGTTTTGCAAGGTTGACCAAGGCAAAGGCCAACGCGTGAGGAAGGTGGCTCATGCGGGCCACGAGCCGGTCATGCTCTTCGGGTGTCATGGTCGTAATGAGGGAGCCCAGCGAGGTCCAGAATGCCCCGACCACTTGCAGGGCGACGTGATCCGTGGAGGGGAGTGGAGTTAGGATGCAGGGAGCCTCGTTGAAAAGATCGGCTCTAGCCGCCGCCAAGCCGGAACGTTCACTCCCGGCCATGGGATGGCCTCCGATAAATCTTCCGCCGAAGAGAGGAGCCAGTTTTTTAGTGACGCACAGTTTGACGCTGCCCGCATCGGTCACGATGGCTTCTGACGAGAGTTTTCCAGCCAGTGAAGCGGCGAGCTCCTCCATGCAACCAACCGGCGTGCAGAGAATGACAAGACCCGCCCCCTGGGCAGCGATCACGGGATCCGTCGAGACGGAGTCGGCCAGTCCGCGCGATAGGACTTCCCTCAAGCGCTCGTTACTTCGCCCCCAGACCGAAATTTTTACATCGGGGCATCGGCTCCTGAGAGCCATGGCCAACGAGGCACCAATCAGGCCCGGTCCGAAGATTGCAACATGCCTGACGGCTGGATGACCATCGGTAGCCGGGTAAGAGCTCAAAACAAGCCGTTCAGGGGACCAGAAAGATCTTTCCGGAGTAGGGATCCTTGACCTCGGAACCGGGGGGGAACCCACGCACATCGACGTAACCTGCCGTGGGGGAGTGGGGACTTGTCACGAAGCCCGGCTTGCCCGGAACAGGAGTTCCGTAGGGAAGATCCCTGGGCGGGGCTACGGGGACCGGCGTCGGCGTTGGGAAGGGATTGGCCGGACTGACGGCCGTCGTGTTGGTGACGGCATTCGTGTCAGCTGGGATGAGATTGCCATTTGTGTCGATCAGCAGAGCGTTCGTGCCATTGGTGCTCAAAGCACTATTAGTCGTGAACTGAGAGTCATTGGTCGGGGCGCCGACCATCGGGTAGTTTCTCTTTTTGGGAGCTGTCTCGGTGTCGGCACAACCGACCACCAGTAGAAGAGTCAGGAGCAATGGAAAACCGTGGAGTTGTTTCATCATTTTGAAGTCATTAGGAGATTGCTGATTTACTCCGATACATCAATGTTTTTCAGTCCTGATTTCAATTTTTGCAAGTTATCCGGCCCGTGACAAGAATGCCTTCAATGCGAATTTCTGTTGCCAAAACATGAAACCCCCCTCATAGGTTAATCCGAAGTTCGATGATAGCGATTCAGGCAATGCAGGTTCCCCGCAGGTCGGGAGGGCTGCTCCAAGTCCACTCAGGTGAGTGGCTGGTGCATTCCAAGAAGCAGCCGTCAGCGTAACAGGAACCAACAAACACAAAGCAGTATGAAGTTATATATCGGGAATCTTCCCTTCTCAGCAACAGACGCCGACCTCCGCGAGGTTTTCGGCGCACACGGCACTGTCACGGACGCTATCGTCATGATGGACCGCACAACCGGCCGCTCACGCGGATTCGGATTCATCACCATGAGCACCGACGACGAAGGCCGCGCGGCGATCACGGCTCTCAGCGGCGCCGACATGGGCGGCCGTAATCTCACAGTCAACGAAGCCCGTCCGATGGAGGATCGTCCTCGCGGTGGTGGCGGCGGCGGTGGTGGATATGGTGGTGGTGGCGGTGGTGGCGGCTATCGTGGTGGTGGCGGCGGAGGCGGCGGCTATCGTGGTGGTGGTGGCGGAGGCGGCGGCTACCGTGGTGGTGGCGGCGGCGAACGTGGCGGATACCGCGGTGGCGACGACCGTGGCGGCCGTCAGGACTACCGCTAATTTTCCCAGTCTCCAGCAGACTCTTTTTAAGGAACGGCCCGGAGTATTCCGGGCCGTTTTTCTTTTAAAGACGAAAGTTTGGGAATGTTAGCAGAGCCTCTGAGCGAAAAGAGTGAGATTGTCTTTCTAGCAACCGATTGTAGCAGCTTGCAAAATTCCGGCGGCCTTGTGGATGGTTTCCTCCCATTCCTTTTCCGGATTTGAGTCCGCAGTGATGCCGGCACCGACATGGAACTCGGCCCGGCCATTCCGGATAATCACGGTTCGGATGGCGATGTTGAACTGGCTCTCCCCGTTATAGCCGAAATATCCGATTGCCCCTGTGAAGAGTCCGCGCGGCACCGGTTCCAGCTCCCGGATGATCTCCAAGGCCCGCTTTTTCGGAGCACCTGAGATCGATCCTCCTGGAAAACAGGCTGCCAAGGCGCCGATATGGGAGGCCTCTTGCCTAAGTGTTCCCTCCACGGTGGAGACAAGGTGGAAGACCTGCGCGTAGCGCTCAAGCTCCAAGAGACTCGGGGTTTTCACGCTTCCGAATTCGCAGACGCTTCCGAGATCATTCCGCTCCAGATCTGTGATCATGATCAGCTCCGCGATCTCTTTCGGGGAGGAGCTCAGTTCACTGGCCTCCCGCTCATCCTCGGTGGTGGCCTGACGACGGGGACGTGTTCCCTTGATTGGACGCGTCGAGATCTGCCTGCCGCTCATTTTGAGGAAACACTCCGGTGAGCTGGAGAGGATCGTTTCATCTCCAAGTCGTAGATAGGCAGAGTGCGGCGCAGGGGAAGATTCTCTGAGTGCTAGATAGAGTGGCCAAGGGTCACCGGCGAACTCTGCCGAGAAACGATGTGCCAGGCAGACCTGGTAGATGTCCCCGGCCGCTATGTACTCTTGAGCCCTGCGAACCATTTGTTGGTACTCCTCCGGCTTTATCTCGGGGTGGAAATCAACCGACTGCTTCGGCGAACGAGCGGGCTGGGCCTCCAAAGTCTTTGCTTGCTGCAACGGGATGTGAGGTTGAGTCCACTCCTCCCCGTCATGAATCAGCAAAGAGTCATAAAAGGCAAAGCGAAAGGATCCATCAAAGCGGAAGGAACCGATCGCGGCTCCCTTGGCGAGATCTTCGGAGCCTAATCCTACAGACCGTTCCCTGAGGGCGTCTTCCAGTAGTTGTAGGTCGGAGAGCTCTCCCTCTAGGATCATGACAGGATCGGATGCTAGGATGGAGAGTCCCCTCCGTCCTTCGATGGATGTGTCCAGCCATGCAAATCCGTTGCGTTGGCAGAGGCCTGCAGCCACTTCCGAGGGAGGGGGCTCCTTGGAAAATCTGCCGACAATGGAACTGGGTTCTGAATTCATGAAAATCGAGTGCTGTCGGGCACCGCTTGCCATCACCGCCCATTTTTGTTTCCTTGGCAAGGGTCTGGTCTATGAAAACCAAGCCGCTTCGCCCTACTAAACCATGAAATTCCGATTCCTTTCCTGCTTTCCGATCGTTTTTTTCGGACTCTTTCTCCACGTGACTCACGCCGAAGGCCAGTCTACATCAGATGCAGTCACACCAATGGCCCCCGATGCAGTATCCAATGCTGTCGGTACGAGTGCCCCTTTGCAGATTCAGGATAGTAGCGTTCCTGGGGCCACGCCGGCCTCATCACTTTTTGCTCCCGAGGGGCTGGGAAGCGCGACGCCTGACCAAGCCTCCTCCAATACTCCCGTGACAGATCTGGCAGCGACGAATGCCGCCACCAATGTGCCCATTGGACCGAATGTGCCTGCACCAAACGATCCCTCGGCTCCCGCGCCTGATTCCGGAATGGGATCCCCCGGGCAGAATCCTCCCCCAAGCGACCCTAACTCCCTCATCCCTCCACCGATGGAGCCCGAGCAGCCGTCACCGGTCAACTCTGCTGGCAACGAGGAGAGGCAGCGCCAGGAGCAGAAAGCTCGCTACTACACCGTGAAAGTCAAAGCGGACAAGGATGAGGAAGTGGCCTCTCTGCTAGAGAAGAGCGAGAAGGCCAAGACCGACGAGGGGAAGCGTCAGGCACTACGTCGCTACTACGATCTCCTGGCCAAGCGGATGAAGAAAATCGACTCTTCTCTCTCCAATTGGATCGATACGATGCACTCTGCCTACCTGCGTCGTCTGGAGCAGGTGCGGGTCGAGCCGACGATCCCGGCCCTTCTGCCGCCTGATGCTTCGCTCACCGCTTCCCCAAGCCCATCTCCTTCCGCCTCACCGCCTCACCGCAAGAAGAAGGTCTCGGCTGAGGAGAACTAGCCCAGACGGAGCACTAGAAACGCTAGGTTCTTATTCTTATTCACGAAAGAAGTATTCCTATCGTGTCCGGGAACTTCTTTTCCCTGATCGGGGCATTCCTCGAGTGGGTCATTGTTCCGCTTCTAGGTATTTGCCTGCTGAACTGCCTCTTCAACATGAGGCTGCTCATGAGAGTCAGGCCACCGACTTCCACTCCCGGTGATAGAGCGCGGTTGAATCTCTCGGTGCTCGTTCCAGCTAGAAACGAAGAGCGACGGATTAGGCAGTGCCTTGCCTCCCTGATTGCTCAGGAGCCTGCGGCGAGCGAGATTATCCTGCTAAATGACAGATCGACGGACGGGACTGCGCGTATTGCAAGGGAGCTTGGCTTCTGCGAGGAACCGGGTAGTCGCCTGAGATTGATTCAGGGACAGGAGCTGCCTGAGGGTTGGGTCGGCAAGAACTGGGCATGCCATCAGCTTGGACAGGCGGCGAATCCGGAAAGCAGTCACCTGCTTTTCACCGATGCCGACACCATTCACGGCGATGGATGCTTGCAGGGAGCACTGGATCACTCTCACGCAACGCGAGCCGACTTGCTCTCCATCTGGCCCGATCAGATCACCGGAACATGGTCCGAGAAGCTTGTGATTCCGCTTGGCTACTTGCTCTTCATGGCTTTCCAGCCCTTCCCTTTGCTCTCGCTGTTGCAGTCACGACCGGAGCGTGCCGCGAGGTGGGGTTTCTCGCGCTCCCGATTAGCCTCTATGGGTGCCGCCAACGGCCAGTTCCTGCTCTTCCGGAGCGCAGCCTACCATACCCTCGGGGGACATGAGGCGCTCAAGGATCATCTTGTCGAGGACATCGCATTCGGTCGACGCGTCGCCTCGCGGACTGGCGAAGGGATGCGCCTCATCAATGCAGATGGGATAGGGATCCTGAAGTGCAGGATGTATTCGGGATTTGAGGAGCTTTGGGAAGGGTTTTCCAAAAATCTTCGGCCCGTCTTCGAGGAATCAACCATGGGATTTCTCTTCTTTGGTTTCATGGTCAGCTCGCTCTTTCTGCTCCCCTTTCTGGCGCTGGTATTGGCACTGCCTCTGTCCGTGGGCTATGGCCATGAGTTGGTCTTAGTCTCCCTTAAGGGTGTCATGCTGATCATCGCGATGCGACTCCTGCTGACACTCCGCTTCCGTACGTCGTGGTTGGGATTTGCGGCGCATCCGTTTGCCATGGTGCTGGCCCTCCTGATAGCGATGAACAGTTGGCGCCTCTGCAGGATAAAAGGAGTGCGATGGAAGGGACGCGTCTACACCGGAACCACCCGAAGCTCGCTGGACTAGGCGAGGGCACGTCATTTCAGGAATCCCTCACTTGGAATTGTCAGTCGTTCCCTCATGATCCATCATCCAATCACCATCCCAAAACCATCATGCCCGTCCTAACACTCCGACCCGCTGACAAATGCCGTTACGATGAAATCTCACTAGGAGAAGTGATGCTCCGATTATGCCCGGGCGAGGGGAGGATCAAGACCACCCGTAGCTTCCGTGCATGGGAGGGTGGCGGTGAGTACAACGTGGCCCGCGGGCTTCGCCGTTGTTTCGGTCTGCAAACGGGCGTTCTGAGTGCGTTTGCCGACAATGATGCTGGGAGGCTTGTCGAGGATCTCATCCTGCAGGGTGGCGTCGATGCCTCGATGTTGAAGTGGGTTCCGTACGACGGGATCGGACGTTCGGTTCGGAATGGATTGAACTTCACGGAACGAGGCTTCGGGGTGCGTGGTGCGGTGGGCATCTCAGACCGTGGCAATACAGCCGCCTCGCAGATCAAGCGCGGTGACTTCGACTGGGATCATATTTTTGGCACACTCGGCGCCCGGTGGTTTCATACCGGTGGCATCTTTGCGGCCCTCAGCGAGAGTACTGCCGATGTCGTGATCGAGGCCACTGAGGCTGCCCACCGGCATGGTGTCATCGTCTCGTATGACCTGAACTATCGACCCTCCCTCTGGAAGGGGATCGGTGGGATGGAGAAGGCCAGGGAGGTTAACCGGCACATCGCCCGGAACGTGGATGTGATGATCGGCAACGAGGAGGACTTCACCGCCTGCCTAGGACTGGAGGTCAAAGGCACGGATCATAATCTCACCAACCTTGAACTCGACAGCTTCAAGGCGATGATAGAGGAGGCCGTGAAGGCCTATCCCAACTTCAAGGTGGTCGCGACCACGATGCGCGGCGTCAAGAGCGCCACGATCAACGACTGGGGTGCAATCTGCTGGGCGGGCGGCAAGTTTTACGAATCAACCCACTATCCCGAACTTGAGATCATGGATCGCGTGGGCGGTGGTGACAGCTTTGCCTCGGGGTTGATCTATGGATTCCTTACCAGTGGAGATCCGCAGGATGCCGTGAATCTGGGTGCCGCCCACGGGGCGCTGGCAATGACCACGCCGGGCGATACCTCGATGGCCTCGCTTGCCGAAGTGAAGAAGTTGGCGACCGGTGGCGGAGCCCGCGTCGACCGGTAAACCATAGCGTTAAAAAATCATGAACCCCGCGCTGGAAAGGGCGCGGAATTTACCCTTTCATGATAGCATTATGGCAACGCTTAATTCCAATTATCTCAAACTCAAGGCCGGCTATCTTTTCCCCGAGATCGCCCGGCGGGTGAAGGCCTTCACCGAAGCAAATCCCGAAGCATCCGCCCGGATGATCCGCTGCGGTATTGGTGATGTGACGGAACCCCTTCCCCTTGCGGTGCGGGAGGCGATGCATGCCGCCATCGATGAGATGGGAACGCGCGAGGGATTCCACGGTTACGGTCCGGAGCAGGGATACGAGTTCCTCCGTTCCGCAATTGCCACGAATGACTATCGCAATCGAGATCTCGATGTTGCCGATGACGAGATCTTCGTTTCGGATGGTTCAAAGTGCGATGGCGGCGCAGTCCTCGACATCCTGGGTGATGACAACAGGATCGCCGTCATGGATCCGGTCTACCCAGTCTATGTCGACACGAATGTCATGGCCGGTCATACGGGTGATGCCTATGACGACGGCTCCTACGACGGGATTCTCTACCTTGAGTGCAATGCGGGGAACGGCTTCGTGCCTGCCATCCCGGAGGAAAAAGCGGACATTGTCTATCTCTGCTTCCCCAACAACCCCACCGGTGCGGTGGCTAGCAGGGAACAACTCGAGGCCTGGGTTGCTTATGCCCGGAAGCACGGATCCATCCTCCTCTATGATGTCGCCTACGAGGCCTACATCAGCGATCCCTCGGTGCCCCGGTCGATCTATGAAATTCCTGGAGCCCGTGAGTGCGCGATTGAGTTCCGCAGCTTCTCCAAGAACGGTGGCTTCACCGGAACACGCTGTGCCTTCACGGTGGTTCCCAAGACCGTCACCGCCCTCTCCGCCGCCGGAGAGCGTCGACCGGTTCATCCTCTCTGGCACCGGCGTTTCACGACCAAGTTTAATGGGGTGAGCTATGTCACCCAGCGGGGTGCTGCGGCCCTTTACAGTGATCAGGGCAAAGCTGAAGTCGCTTCACTGGTCGAGCACTACATGGGCAATGCCAAGATTCTCCGCGAGGCAGCGGCCTCCTGCGGGCTGAAGATCTATGGTGGAGAGAACGCCCCCTATATCTGGGTGAAGGGGCCGGAGGGTGTGACAAGTTGGCAGATCTTTGACCGGATGTTGGATGAGGCAAACATCGTCGTCACTCCCGGCAGCGGCTTCGGTCGTGCTGGCGAGGGATACTTCCGCATCTCGGCCTTCAATAGTCGGGAGAAGGCGATCGAGGCGGCCGCCCGGATCAAGGCAATGCAGTGGTGATCAGGCGAATTTGGTGCGCCTGAAAAGGGCCATCCCAATCAGCGATAATCCCAAGGCAGCCACCCCGTAGGTGGAGGGTTCCGGCACGGCGGCCATGACGGCTGTGATTTGGGAGTTGTAATAGCCCAAATTGACCATGTAAGAGGCTCCGCTCTGATCATTCGCTTCATTG
>Ga0209188_1000030_pt1 | contig 159358 bp, 240 predicted proteins | sample C_130625_EF_Meta_FD_187307 | JGI IMG/M metagenome (GOLD analysis project Ga0209188, IMG submission 187307) | Freshwater microbial communities from Lake Croche, Canada to study carbon cycling - C_130625_EF_MetaG (SPAdes) (version 2) | ecosystem: Environmental > Aquatic > Freshwater > Lake... | reverse complement strand
GGGACCACCGCCCTTGCCTCCACCACCAGAACCGCTACCAGAGCCACTACCAGAACCGCTACCAGAGCCACTACCAGAACCGCTACCAGAGCCACTACCAGAACCGCTACCAGAACCGCTACCAGAGCCACTACCAGAACCGCTACCAGAGCCACTATTTCCCCCTACTGACTTGAAATTATTTGTATTACCATTAAACTGTGCATTTCTAGCATTAGGATTCTGTATATTTCCATTAGTTGTTTTAGGAGTAGAAGTAAAATTAGTTCCTGATTTGGTAACCTCAAAATTAGTGATTTTACCATTTTGGTCTACTGAAGTAACTCTTATCTGACCATTAAATCCTCCATTATCATCATAAACATTAAACGTATCTCCAACCTTATATCCACTACCACCATCTGTAAGAGTAAAAGATTCTTTAGTTATTCCATAAACAGTAGGAGGAGTAACGCTGGGAGTGGGGGTGGGAGTAGGTGTTGGCATAGCCGTTGTTCTGGGATAGCCATTTGGCGAACACAAATCTCCAGCAACTACATGGTAATGCTGTACATATACTTCTTGATTAGTGCTTAAATCTGTTAGTACAAGTTTAACTATTGTATCAGAAGAATTATCTATATTGTATGCTGTTCTGATTCTAACATAAGTATTTATGTCTAAACTATTAGATTGTGGCTTAATCTGGAATTGTCTTGGATTAATAGAAACGATACTTCTTTTGGGCAAAACAGAGATATCATTAATATCTATTTGATAAGATTTGGCTCTGCTCACTGGAATATTGGGAAAAGTGAGAGTAAATCCTTTATATGCGATAGCTGGATCTATAGTTTTCTTTAGCATGTATATTCTTTTTTCCTTATTATTCTAGATCCAGCCTAGATTTATATGCTACTTGGTGGTGTTTCCGATGGTGTGGGTGTTGGTGTTAGAGTCGGAGTTAACGTGGGCGTTTCAGACAGTGTTGGTGTTGGCGTTAGCGTAGGAGTTTCAGATAGGGTTGGTGTTAGTGTTAGCGTGGGCGTAGGAGTTAATGTAGAGGTTGTTGTTGGCGTGGGTGTAGAAGTAGGTGTTTCCGTAATAGTTGGAGTTGTTGTTCTTGTAAGGGTGGGTGTATTTGTAAGAGTTGGTGTTGGTGTAGGGGTTGCTGTGGATGTAGATGTAATGGTTGGTGTAACACTAATTGTTGGTGTTATTGTTTTTGTTGGAGTTCTAGTCTGAGTCATTGTTGGAGTTTGACTAGGAACCCTATAGGCTGCAACCGTACTAAAATCAGGAATACCACTGGTACCACATAAATTACCACACTTAATATGTCCTCTTTCCCTATAAACTGCAGAAGGAGGAAGAGTAAATTTAGTTCTACTATTAGCTTCAAAAATAGATAGCTCTATAATGCTTCTAGAAGAATTGTCTAAATTAAAATTGCTATAAATTTTAGCTACTGTATAGACAGAAACTCCATGCTGATACTCGTCCATAGGCTTGATATAATAATAATCTGGATAAAACCATATTACTCCAGAAGGTATACTATCTATTTGGTTAAAATATACAAGATAGTCCTGATTGGGTTTAAGGGTTTTAATTCCTGTAAAGGATATAATCACCCCGCTTTGACAAGCTACGCCCGAAGAAAAATTAAAGTTAGCTGTCATAATTTAGTCCTATGAGCAATTGGAACAACAAATAGCTACAATGTTTTCTGCTAATATAACACCATTTTTAAGAACACCAAATTTAATTAGGGCATTATTTTGTATGGTAGTCACTCCAATATTCAAAGAGACCTCTCTTCTAGAAGAAGTGGTTGGGGATAAATTGCCTGCTGTACTGCTAATATAGGTTGTGGTATTTGCAACAACATCAACTACATAATAAGTATAAGCATTACCAACTAATAGATTATCAACTGTAACAGTAACAGTATCTCCATTACAACAGAATCCAGCAACATCAGAAAATCTTATGACCGGAACAAACTTTAGCAGATCATTACCTGGAGACGTATCATCAATAGGTATTGATAAAAAACGAATAATTTTTCCATCTGTTCTTTTGCTATACATGATTCCTGTATTAGCATTAATAACTAATTCTCCAACGCCAACTTGAGTGTCAAGTGGGGCATTTGTGGTAGAAATATCTCTTGTTAAAAAATAGCTCATTTTAATATGTCCTTATACTCTTCTAGTGGGTGTCGGGGTTGGAGTTGTGGTAGGTGTTGGAGTCATTGTTACAGGGGTAGCTGTCATAGTTGGTGTGGGCGTTGGACTTGTACTAGGGCTATTATCGGAGGATAAGCCCCTAAATACTATTACTCCACCATCAATATCAAAATTCCTAAGACTAACCTTACCTGTAATATCTAAACCAGACGGACTGAGATCAAAGGTGTTGGAGCCTACAGCTACTCTGAAGCGATTATTTGTTATGCTCAGCATATCTACTAAACTTCCCGAATTATCAACAGAGACAACAAATTCTCCAGAAGTTGATCCTGCTATAGGATTCAAAATTTTAGATCTTAATTGAACATAATTAACTTGCTGAGATACAGAATTCTTACCGCTAAAATTAATAGAAGCTGCTATTGTTCCTGTTGCTGGAACCGTGCTGGGCTTATGGTACAGAGTGAGGTTTGCTGGGTGGCACTGATTTCTATTCTCTAATCTGATACCTTCTATGCAACTATTATTAACAATATGTAGAGCTGTTAAAGGTCTGGCATTGGGAGGCATATTTATACCCAATTTACCATCATAACCAAAATAAAGATTTTTATCACCACTACCCTTAACTATAAAATCAGACTGATAGTTTTTGTTATTCAATACTATATTGCCACTAGTTGATAATGGAATTATAGTATTAGCTTGATTTATACCACTACCACCATATAGAAGATTATTATCTACATAATAAACTGGGAGTCCATCAAAAGATCCAGAAGAATTAAACTGTAAAGAATAAGGGGATCCCCCAGGCAATCCTGAGCCTGCAATAGCCTGTAGATATGTTTGGGGCAAATTAACTTCTTGTTGAAGTGTGGGGACTTCGCTAACTATTTGTTCTGATAATTCTACCCAATCAAATCCACCAGACACTAATCTGCAATTGATTTTATTGGAATCTAATTCTAGCCAAATGCTATTATTTTTCTTAATGTAAGCCTTGTGAGAAGAATTGGTGTGTAAAAGTTTAAATTCTAGAAGAAGATTAACATTGTCTGAAGAATCAATTAGATCTATGGTAATATCTTGATTATTGTTATTTAACAGATATATGGATTGAACATTGTCTACTGTAAAGTTTTCATTCTTAATAAGAACATTTTGAAAACCAGTATTAAAATTAAATTCATTAGCTAGTACATATAGTTTAGAGCTAACAACGCCATCAAAAGAAACTGATTCATTATTGTTAGATGATGATAGTACTTTCACTCTGCTAACAGAAAATACATTATCTACATACTCTAATTGACCAAGCCCTATCTCCCAAACTCCATTTGATTTTTCAGTATCTTTTGCTAGGTATGGAATAATTTTATTACTATCTTTAGGGCTTAGTTCTTTTAATCCTCCATAAGACTGCAATAGAACCATCTTGTTTTCGCTATTAATTGAAAACGAATAACATACTCCGTCTAAAATACTAATTGGATAGTTTAACATAATTATTCTCTATGATTAAGGTTTATTAAGCGGTTTGTCTTCCTATTGCTCCTTCAGTGCTTTTCATCAAATTTTTGTTCACGCCAGCTATTGAGTTGTTTATATTATCATTGCTAATAGCTACCGACGTATCAATACTTCTTTTTACAATATCATTAACTCGTTCTGGTAGCATATCTGTGATAATATGACCGCTATGTGTTAGTACGATCTCGTCTGGGAACTTGGTCTCGGATATTGCCTTAGAAGTATTGGCTAGTTTTTGTGCGCTTTCTGTCATGGTGGATCCTACACTATTTAGCTTTGATGTTACGTCCGTTAATGCGTTGCCTATGGCTTTTGAAATCTCCTGTGCCTGACCAATAAACTCATCAACCCAAGCTGGTTTAGCCATAACCATATTTTGGCCAACACTATTATTTAATACACCGCTACTGTTAGATATCTGGCTCATAGCCCCAATAGGATTCTCATTACCGCGAGACAGGTAGTGAGGCTGCACAAAGCCACCATTAGCCAAGTAATTAACAATCCCACCCGCAGAATATGCTCCTCCATTAATAGCATTCAGAACTGGCATGAACTTCTGAGCAGAGTTGCGATTGACCACAAATTCTCCGGGTGTTAACATGGCCGGAACAGTATCAGTACCAGAAGCTTGGGCATCAATTAATGCTCCATTATTAGCATATACTATACCTCCAGAAGCATAGTGATTACTGCTATTTTGCAGAGCCTGATTATTGCTGTAAACTAATCCTCCTGTAGCAAGATTTTTTGGTTCTCTCCAACTACTACCATCTACACCGATATTACTACCATTATTAGCCGCTACATCATATTCTCTTTCTAAGCTATCTAAAAATGTGCGTGATTCGCCATAGTCACTTGAGGAGTATTTGCTTTGATTTGCTCTAAAGGAATTCTTAAATTCTTGAAATTGCCCACTGACATTTTGATAGGTGTCATAATCTACATCTTCGCCACCCCCACTATTTACCATATCTTCAAAAGCTTTTTGTATAGCGCTTCTGTTTCGAGCATATTCAGAATCTGTTAGAGCCATTGTCCATTGGATCTCTCCGGTCCCTGGGTTGAGCACAGTGTCGTTGGTCCTTGGTGACTGTCCCATCTCTGAGACTCTATCATTTTTCTCTTTCTTTTCTCTTCTTGCTTTTTGTTCTTGTGTTTCTCCTGCTGGGGGTTTATCTGGTGTTGTTTTTGATCTTCTCCAATCTGGTTTTTTATCACCTCCAACATTTCCTCCATTCTTAGCTGCTATAATAAATTCTTGTTCTAGGCTATCTAAGAAAGATCTAGATTCTCCATAATTAGAACTATCAACAACATGAACATTCTCTTTCAATAAATCTTTTAAATCTTTGAATTCGGATAATCCTGTTTGATAAATACTATGATCGACAACTGGTCTATCTCCGGTATCTTCTGCATCCTTTCTAATTTTTACCATTTTCTTAAATAGATCTTGGATATTTCCTGTGTGCTGACTATATTTTTGTCTTCCTAGCTCCAATGGCCACCTGATACTTCCTGTGTCAGTATCTATTGAGACAGGCATATTTGTATCTGTGGTGATTCTTGGAAGAGCAAACGTTTGGGCCATTCTGTTATTTTTTTCTACTCTCTGTGCATTTGCTTGCTCTCTACGATTAAAAGGATTTGCTAGTGGAGCATTAGGATCTGGTACCTGAGCAGGATCTGGGGCGGCCTGTGCGGGATCTGCTGGTTTTTCTTTTGGTTTTCTCCAATCTGGTTTCTTTTTTCCTCCTAGATCCCAAGTGCCACTCTTTATCATCATGTCATATTCTCTTTGCAAACTATCTAAGAACGTTCTAGATCTACCATAATCTCCAGCGTCATATTCTCCTACTCTGGATTTTAATCTGCTCTTAAATTCATTAAAGGCTTGAATAGAATCATCATACCCAACATGGCGAGTCATTGCTTTTTCTATAGCAGTTCTATCGCTGGAGAAGACACCGTCCCTAAGAACTACAGGCCAATTAATTTTAGCTGTTCGCTCGAACTGTTTGGAACCATCCTTCTTTTCTGTCCAATCTAGTTTAATGTCTTTTTCATCTAGTCTGGGAGCCATTCCAGATGCTGCTATTCTATTATTTTTTTCTGCTAGTTCTTGTGCTGCTTTTTCTCTGGGATCTTGAGAGAGTGGTGCTGGAGCGCCAGCTGGAGCACCGGCTGGAGCGCCAGCTGGAGCACCGGCCGGAGCACCAGCGACTGGTATCGGGTTTTTCTTTTTTCTCCAGTCTCTTTGATCTCCTGTTGGTCCATCGCCTGCAGCTATTCTGTATTCTCTTTCTAGGCTTTGTAAGTAAGATACAGACTTTCCATAATTCCCTGCATCTTTCCCTCGATATTTATCAACATTTTCTTTTAACTGATATCGTAATTCTTTAAAGTCAGTTAGGGTATTATTATAGTCTTCATAAGAGTCTGTTGTTCCACTCTCTGCTAGTCTCTTAAATGATTTTTGTAGACTATCTCTAAGGATAGTATAAGGACGATCTCTGAGGACCACAGGCCATCTAATCTCTCCAGTGTCTGGATCAAGATTTGCACTATTGATACGAGATGGTGTTCCTATGTCGTTAACTCTATTGACTCTTTGTTGTCTTGTTAATGGTACAGGTATTGCTTGTTTGCCAGCTGGGGTTGCTCCTGAAGGGGCTCTTCCTCCTCCAACCAAATATACCACACCTCCTTTATTCATAGTATCGGGTGAAGAAACATCAGCTCCACTATTAATAGCTTTCAATAGTGGTAGGTGTTGAGCAGTCGATCTGGCATTAATTACAAATTCACCAGGGGTAAGCATGGCTGGTACAGTATCTGTTCCCTTGGGTTGGAAATTAATATACTTTCCAGTAGAAGCATAGATTAATCCTCCGTTATAGTGACCAGCGGCTTTATGTTCGTCACCATGAGTATCTCCATGTTCGGCACCATGTCCACCACCATGTTCGGCACCATGTCCACCACCATGTTCGGCACCATGTGCCTCACCATGTTCATCACCATGATCATGGTCATGCTTGTGTGGCACAAGATAGTGGTGCATCTGTTTTTCCATAAAACTTATTAAGCCTTCTTCTTTCCACTTTTCTCCTATTGTGTGAATAGCTCTTGCCAGGGTCATACGAAGACTACCTAATTCAGACGTTTTTTTAACTACAGCATCCTTCAGATACTCTTGTCTTACTAATCCTAAAGTCTGACCGGGTAAGTTGGGTAATTCAAAATTACTAACAGAAGCGCCAGCAGATCGAGGAGAACTGATTCCTGCCTGAGTAAGTATTTCTTGAAAACTAGTTTCTGCAGATCTGGCCGCTTCTTCCGGCGGTAATATTCCTTTTAGTTTAATTTTTTCCTCTAGAGCCTCTCTTATCTTCGTCAAAGCTTCTGACCATTGAGTATTAGGTTTATTAGATAATGCATTATCTAATTGAGAAGAGAATCCACTTATTGGGCTATTATTTATTGCTTCTTTTAAGCTAGCATAAAGCTCGGGCTTGGATGTCAATGCTTCTTGTAAAAACTTTGCACTATTATCGTCGAATACCGATAAAGGAGCCTTAGAAAAGACCATACCAAAATCATCTAACATTTTTTGAGCTGTTACGGATTGAAAAGTTTGCTGTCCATTTTCAAATATCTCCACTTTTCCTCTATTATCAACATACTTTTTAATTGCGGTTTTTAGATTCTCTTTAAAAAGGGCAAGTTGCTCTGGTATGCTGCTTCCCCCCGAAGTAACTGGGCGATATCTTGTTGTTCCCTTGGCTCCCGGCACCAGAGGACTTTCCAAAGCCAAAGATCCATTTGTCGTTGGTGGTGCTATCTTTTCAGAACGAACAACAGCTGCATAAGGTCCTTCTTTGGTAGATGCTTCATAGGCTTTTTTCCCTAATTGTTTTGTCATATTTTCTTGTACAGCGTGCATATCTACACTATGCGTCAAGTGATGCTCTGCGCCAGCCATACCTCTTTTGGCCATAAATTGACCAACACCTCTATGTACCAATCTTTCTATAGGTTCCGCATATAATGTTCCACCAAGCAATTCACCACCAAAACCGACCCATCTTCCAGCTTCATAGTTTTCTGGATGTTTCTTTATTTTTTCTTTTATAGACTCCATCATATCTTCGGGCAATATCGCAGATATTCCTTGTGCAATGGCCCAATTAAGTCCTTCTCCTGCCAATGTTCCACCCAATCCACCAACAGCAGCAGTACCAAAACCTATAGGGGTGGGGCCGCCTCCTAAAACAAAGCCTAGTCCAGCCCCAGCTACTCCTAAAACTCCAGGTAAAATTTTAGTCATCAATCCAATAGCGCCAACTAGAGCTTCATCTCTATTCTCTGGAATACCTAAATAGTCTACCCACTTTCTGCCTTCAGTGTAAGTCCAGTCTCTTGACTGTTGTGGTAAAATTCTAGCAGTATACCAATCATCAATATCTGCTTCTGTAGAAGCTGCTTCTTTATAAATATTAGAATATGTGGGCGCGGTTGATTGGAGAGCATCAGCCCTATATTTAAAGAATGACTCAGCATCATTTCTTTCAGCTTTACCCCTAGTATTAAAGTCTATTGGATTAATATCAGATAATAATAAGGTTTTTATTTCAGTATCTAGATGTTCTATCTGTTTTTCGCTATTTTTAGAACCTATTCCAAGCATGTTATAGTGTAGATCCATCCCCCTAACATTTCCTGCCTCATAATTTCTTAGTTTTCCAGTATTGGCTTCTTCTACAACCCTAACATAATCTTCGTGTTTTTTCTTTTCTGCTTTTTTCTGTTTAACCATCGATAATTGTTTAGCTGCTGCTATAACATAATCCAAAAATTCTGTATAAGTACCACTCTCTCTGCTAAAATACGAGCTAGCCACATAATTAAGATCTGAATCAACAAGTGTTGATAATTTTTCTGTAATATTTGTTCCTGGTGCATTATTTAAAATATCTTCCCACTTTTTGTGCCTTGGATATCCAAGCTCTCTAACATACTGCCCAGCATTAGGGTATTTCTTTCTTTCACTAAGACTAAAAACAAAGCTGTTGGAGCCCTGGGGATTAAAAAGAGAAGTGCTTCCAACTTCTCTAGCCTCTTTTTGTGTTCGTCTATATTCTCGATTTTTGAGGACACCACTATAGTCTACTATTTTAGATTTGGGTGCCTCACCACCTCCAAAATACTTTGAAATATTATTCAATGTAGCTTCTTCTAAATGTCCGGACTGTTCTAATTCATCAATAGCTTGAAGGATTGGCTTATTAGGACCAAATTTTATACCACCTTCGGGATTTTTTGATCCTGTGGATCTATAAATAGTACTATTCCCACTATTCATTGCCTGTAGTAATGGTAAATTATTTTGTGTTGCTTGGCTATTTACTACAAATTCTCCGGGACTTAGCATAGCAGGAATAGTGTCTGTACCCTTGGGAGAAAATAATGCTCCCATACTAGCATAAACAACTCCACCAATAGCTTTGTGTTTCGCAGCAATAAGACTCGTTTGTGGCTCAACCTCTAGAGGAGGTAATGATTCTGGTTTAATATTATCAGATAAACTAGATCCTAGTTCTTCTATGGCTCTGCCCACCAAAGACTGATATTTATCTAATTTCTCTTTGACAATTGGACTATCTGGTCCAAGTCTAAAAAAGGTTGTATTTTCATCATTAGTTTTTTGTGTTGCAAGCTCCTTTAATCCAGATCTTTGAGCATATAGTGTTTGTTCTTTTTCTGCAATAGCATCGCGTATTGGTTTTTCTTCAACCTGCATTTGTCCTTTCTCTTCTAGCTGTCTAAGAGAAGAAATTTGAGCAGTGAGGGTGGCTATGGATCTGACCAGACTTGATTCTTGAGCATCTAAACCAAAATTAAAGCTGTCTGGATTTTTTGATTGTTTTGTGACAGTACCGTCTGATCCAGTCACATACTCTTGTGTTTTGCTGGACTTAACCATCTGGTCAGTTCTAACTTGTAGCTGTTGGGCTTGTGCAGATTCTCTGGCGTATGCGGAACCAGATTTGTATAGCTCTGCTCCTGCGCCCACAACTGCCCCACCAGCTCCACCAATAGCTGTTCCGGGACCCGGCGCAACAAAAGTACCCAAAGTTGCTCCGATACCCGCTAAGCGTAGCGATGATTCTCCTGCCGCTAATTGAGTATCTACCATACCTCCCTGCTGAATATTTGCCCCAAAAGCATTAGCAGCACCAGCTAAACTAGAACCTCCTGTTGTAGCATCTCCTGTTGCTGCTCCTATAATAATGTTTTCTACTGCTGTTCTTAATTTTGCTTCGTTACTAGTATCATAAGCACCAGCAACAGCGCCTCTGCCAAGTTCTGCCACGCCTCCTACGGCTCCTAGAGGGGCTGCTATTTGACTAGCCAAGCTTCCTGCTGGAGCCATAAGAGAGGTTGTTTGAGCAGCTCTTAGAGTTAATGAAGTTGCATCGTTAGCAATACCTAAACCGCTTTGTAAACGAGTCTCAGGATTATTATAGAAATCTAAACTATTACGAGTTAAACCAGCAGCGTCACCAGCAGCAGCTAATGGGGGAGCAGAAGCGCCTGCTAAGTCTCCTATTCCATCGACTACACTTAATCCACCCCTAAAAGCATCATAGGAAGTTCCTGCTTCTTTAATTTCTTGAGCACCTTTAATTGCAGTAATAGCTCCATTAGCTCGACTAATACCAGAAGATAGAACATTTCCTGCGCGGGCAGATTGAGCTGTTTGTGTTTCTCTATTATAAGCCCTGCGAGCTTCTGATTCTTTAATAATGTCTTCTGATTTTGAAGTATCGAGATCTGTTTTTTCTCTGCCTGTGATCGCTTCTTGGCGAGTAATATCTGCTTCTTTCGCAACTTTGCTGATAGTGAGGGGTTTTTTTCTATCGGGTAAAGAATTTGGATCAAAAAATGGACTATCGATTCCTGTTGGTCCGTTCTCATAGGTTGGGGCTGTTGGGTTTTTGGGAAAACCTGGAAGTAAACTAGGTGAAAAATTCTCAACAGGAAATGGTTCTGTGTAAGCTGGTTTCTTTGGTAATACAACCTCTGGCTGAGGCATAACTGGCATTTGTGGCATAGTTTTTGGTCGTATGTCTTCCGGAGTTGAGATTGGTTCTCTAACATCAGGAAGAGGCATTTCCGGCATTGTGGGCATTTCTGGCACAATAGGCTCAACTTCTGGAAACGGAATTGGCTCAAAATCTGGCTTATTTGGTATTGGAAGATCCGGGAGTGGAATAGGAGGTATTGGTGGAGAGAATCCTTCAGTAATGCCCTCCTCAGCTGTAACAGGCGGTTTTATATCTAAAGGAGCAACTGGCCTTACCTGTGATGGTAAAGTTGTGGCTATATCAAGAGGCTTGCCAATATCTTTGCCTGTGCAACAAGTTAGTGTAGAGTCTTTAATATCTTCTAGAGTTTTTAATATGCTTTGTAATATGCCAATAGAGATAATTTCATTATCATTAGATATTCTGAGTAATGGAGATGCTAAGTCTGATGAACTACTATCAGAAATACTTTTTTGAGAAGAAGATAGTTTTTCAGTAATTTTCATTTGTGTCATTAATAGTGACAATGATTCATTATCTACAACACCCCCATCTTTATAGTATCCTATTTTTCCTCCCTTGTTTTTATTAATAGAATTTAGCAGGGGAAGGTTTCGTGCTGTTGCTCCGCTATTAACAACAAATTCTCCAGGACTTAACATTGCAGGAATCGTATCAGTGCCCTTTGGTTCAAAATTAATAAGCTGACCTTGGCTAGCGTATATTAATCCTCCTTGATTTTTATATTCTACTTTTCTTTTTTCATAGTTGCTTAAATCTGGTAGTTCTCCGAACATGCCTGTGCCACCAACAAAATCAAACGCATACTTGTTTGCATCATAAAAATTAGGAGCTAAAGAATTATCGAGACTTGTTAGTCTGTCGCCAAAAGAAACTGTTTTGTTGGCTGTTTGATCATACAGATAGTCTATTCCTTCCCAGTCTTTATTGGCTTTTACTGGTATCATAGCATCATCATTACCCTTACCTCCGAACCAAGACTTTAGAGATTTAAGAGCACCACCATATCTGGCACCTTCAGTTACACTAAATAATGGGGCCCCGTTACTTCTTGTTGCTGTTGGAATCCTGGTAATAAATTCATCAAAAAACTTAGCTCGAATATCTCTATTTGTATATTGATTATACGGATTTAAAGCATATGTAAATATATTTCTATATGATGCATTATCTAGATCGAGAGGATTGAATTCTTGTAGATCAATTGTGTCCTTATTATTGCTACTCTTATCTATTTTAGATCCTTTTAGGTCCTCAGATACTCTGTTTCTTTTATCTGGAGTTAAAGCTGCTTTATCCATGGCGGCAAAATATGGATTACTCCCAGCACTCTTATCATTAATACTAAAAGATGATGACTTATTATTAGTTTCTAATGATTGAAACATGTCTATGGCTTGTTTAATAGCTGCCGGATTTCCATTTGGTGTTGGAGGTCCTTTAAATAGGTCCGGATCAAAAAATCTTTTGACCTCACCCGTAGCTTCTTTCTCAAAACTTGAAAAAGCAGACAGAGCGCCTCTCATGTATGTTTGTGCTCTTATTATCTTATCGTACTGTCGTGGGTCTCTTTGGGCCATTTCTGGAGTTATATATTTTTCTACTCTACCAGAAGCATCACTTAACCAAGAACCTAATCTGCCCATACCCTCTCTAATTAAACCTTGTGGCATATCATATATGCTGTTAAATTGAGTTGGTAGCATTGGCTTAAACCAATTTTGTGGTAATATTCCTGGAAGCTCAAACTCACCACCTGAACCGAATAGTTCTTCTGCTCCCAGAACTAATGCTAGTGAAGCACCAGCGAACTCTTGGCCTTCATCAAATCCTACTAATTTACTAGTATCTCTACTATTACCAAATTTTTTCTTGCTATCTGTTAATTGTGTTGCTTTTTTATCAGAACTAAGTTTTTTAGCAGTTTCTACGATATAGTCTCTTAAGAAAAATTGAATATCTCCACTAAAAATATCCCCAGTTTCTTTAAATTGATCTCCAAATCCTCCTGGGGCATCTGCTTTTGTTAATAATCCTAATAGGTTTTTATTTAATTTTAGTTTGAATAGACCATCTAAATTAGATCTCTCTAATGTTTGTGTTTCTTTACTATCATATCCATTAGCCATAGCAGATTTTAAATATGCTAGTAACTTGGGATCATTATTTATCTGTTCAGATAGCTGATCTGGGATATATTTTTCTAATCCATTTGATGTAGCAAATAGTCTTTTGTCTCCAGTATTTAATAATTGTAATATATTATCTGTTGACCCCTTAGCGCCTGCTGTTTCTCCTCCTGCATTCAATAGATATAAGGAATCAAATCCGTCTACAATAGGTTTGCCAGATTTGCTATTTGTTTTGGTATCCCACCATGTTGGTTTATTATTCTGAGAATAATTTAATCTATAAGGTAATTCTAATTGGGGATCATTAAGTTTTATCTTGCCAGTAATACTATTCTCTATAATATCTGGGTTAGCTTGTTTAGCTCTATCTTCTACCTTTCTTGTTACTTGGGCAGCGGTTGCTTTGTCAAATTCCAGTCCACTGTCCATCCATCCAAACTGTTGGAGTTTGGTAAAATCTCCTTCTGGCCATACATCGAATGGTAGTTTAGTTGGATCTTTACCATAATAAGATAGTTTTTCTAAAGTTTCTTTATTTTTGGAATTATTTATTGATTGTTGTAGCATTTTAACATATGGAGGCCATTCTCCAGTAGATATGCTAAAAACATTAACACTATCACTATCAGAACCAAGTTTTTTCAAATCAAAATAATCATTATTTATATCTACAGAACTTTCTGTCTTATCTGATATTCTCTTGAGTTTTTTTGCAATGACTGCTTCGTATTCTGCCTCCTTGGCTGTTAGTTTTTTATTTTTAAGATCATTTATGTATTTTTCTCCTGTAATTTTTTGTCTTAGAGATACTAAGCTAGACATATCAGATCCTGGTAACTTTATGGTTTGGGGCTTTTTACCTAAACCACTAATCCATCCATCCATGAAACTTTTTGAAAGTCCATAATCTACTATTTTGGGTGGAGTTACAGAATAATCATATTCAGACTTTTTCCCTGCTCCAGTAAATCCATTCGTATTTGAAGTTCCTCGGGTCTGTGGTGAAATACCCATAATATCTTTACCGAGTCTTTGCAATACTATATCAGGAAGATTTTCTTCACTGTGTCCAGCGCCTAAATTCCCCAAAAGACCATCTACGGTTGGTAGACCAGAAGAGCGATCTGAATATAGTCCAACATATCCGCTGACTGGTTTAGACATACCTTTTATTGAAAATTCGCCAGGTTTTCCTGTTGTACTCACTGAAGGAAATTCTTTTATTGCATTATTAATACTATCTGGAGATGGAATATTAAAATTAGCAGCACCTACAGAAATATCATATGCATCATTTTTTTGTTCAATCTTTGTTGGCAATAATCTATTAACTTCTGTCAATTTTTCAATATATTGTTCAAATTTCTTTTTTGCTTCTAATTCTGGACCATCAAATATCAAAGGTTTTTCATCTAGTATGCTTTTAGTAGTAGTTCCTGGCGATAAAAATACACCAAGAGGAACAATAGAAGGGGTCCCTGCTCCTGCTGGTTCTGTATATTTATATGCTCCTCTATTCTTCTCTTCTTTCTGGCTAAAAAACCATGCTAGATATGTAGCACTAGGTGGAACTCCATATCCTAAGTTGGGCTGATCAGAATAACCAATTGTATGGGTTTCATTTTTTTTGCCTGAACTATCTATCTGTCCTGAAGCTGTACCAGCTCCAAAACTAGGTAATATTTGTAAATTTTTAAAGGTATTCAAGCTGCCTGTTGTAAACTCTTCAGATAAGTTGGGATAATTTTGAGTTCCATTATCAATACTAAATGTTCCTGTTTTTCTTATTAGAGGCTCCCCGGTTGATCTGTCCACATATTTATTTTGTAATAGCGAACTAACATATCCACCATCAGCATAGTATGATACTTGTCCTCCATTACTATATCCTTTATTCATTCTGCTTAAAGTTCCAGAACCAATCCTATCCACAGCAGGTTTGCTCATAACAAACTCGCCAGGAGTTAGCATCGCTGGTACAGTATCAGTGCCCTGTGGCTGAAAATCCACATAAGAACCAGCAGCAGAATATATAATACCGCCAGAGGCTCTAGCAACAGGGGCTCCAGGAGCCACAACCGTTGTTGCACTTCTGATCCCAGCTACTATATCTTTAATTTGTCCTTCATCAAACTTAACTCTAGTATTTGTTATAGAGTCTTTGAGAGCCTTGGACATATCTTCTACTAATTTAGTTGAAATATTTGTATTAAGTTCTGCTATTGCTCTATTGGCTTCTGATTGAACCTGTACAGCATTCTTATACTCTTCTGTGGCTTGCTTAACCGCTGGATCTGCTTCTGGATTTCTGATAGAGTTAATAATAGATTGAAATTGTGGATTTAAACCTATTCCACTAGTTTGAAGTAAATTCTCTAAGGTATTAGCTTTAAAATTATGTGCTTCTTGGTTACTTCCCATCAAAGGAGTAATATCATTCAATACAGATAATATTTCTTTTCTCTGATCTGCTGTTTGATAAAGTCTTTCTCCTCCTGCTGTTCTTTGTAACCTAACAAGTGCTCTATTAAAAGTATCCAATTCATCAGGAGCACTACCAACTAATTTTTCAATTAATGAAACTTTGCCTGCCTGTTTTTGTTGAGCAGCTTGAATAGCGCTAAGAGCATTAGATGCTGCATCGCCACTATCTGCCAAGTTCTTTAGTGCTGTATATGTTTGATTTAATTGATAGTTTGTTCTAGATAGTGCTTTTTCATTATCTATAATCGCATTAATGGCTCCTGGCTGCCCGATTGATCTGTTTTTAAGTTCATTAAGATTATCTCTTTGATTAGTAGAACGAGATTGAAGTTGATTAATTTGAACTAAAAGATCATTAGGATCCGTAACTCCTCCGGTCATGCGAGATGTTCTTTGGTTTCTTAGAACATTGCCAAGAGCTGGATTTATATCAGAGCCAAAAGTTTTTGCTAATTGTATAGAGCTATCAATAACAATATCGTCTGCCTTAAATCTTCTCTCAGCAGCTTCTCTTAATTTTTCACTACTCATTTCTAATTTTTGGGTGAATTTATCTAATACTGTCTGATAATTTTCTAGAGAAGCTATAACACTATTATTTGTTGTTTTTAAAGCATCTACTGTGTCTTTTAATCCAGGAATAGCTCTAAGTAGTTCTGCAAAATCAATTTTCCTATCTTTGGTCCCTTCTCCTTCTTTGCGTCTTATTTCTGTGATCCCGATACCAATGCTCTTAGATAATTGAGCTGTTAAATCAGGAGGCAGATTAGATTTACCTAATAAATTATTAATGCTATTTTCTATGTCTGAAGAAATTTTGGTATCTGAAGCTCTGGGATTAGTCTGTATTGTCTTATTAATTGTGCTCATTAATGAAGATTCTAAATCTCTACCAAGAACCAGTATGGATTCAACCAGCTTATTCTCTGTTCCAAATAAAGAAGAACCAGTTGATGCAGCAGAAGCAAAACTGGCTGATGATGAGATATTTGGGGTTTTTAGGGTATTAATAGTATCTAGGTTGGTTTTACCTATGGAGGCTTGACCACCGAAAGCATTAATAGAAGAGTCTAGTCTATCACTAAAAATATCTAAAGAATTATTTGTTGACATGATAGATTGGTTCATATTAGCAAACATTCTATCAAAACTCATAGAAAACTGTCTACCAGCTCTTTCTGAGAGTTCCATTGCTCTCTCTTGCTGTGCTTGTCTGGTGATTTTTATAAGTTGCTCTTCTGCATATTGTCTAATAATGGAAGTTTTAGCGGCTTCTTTATTTACAAGATTGGACCTCTCTATTGCCAATATTTGTTCTTGTACTGCATTATTAGCTAAAGCAATATTTCTTGCCAATACTTCATAATCTGGCTCCTTAGAAATTTCTGTAGCAGTCTTGCCAGACTTGGCTTTGTTAAGAATGAATGCTTGAGAAGATTCAGAGAGTGCTGAAGATCTCTTTGCTCTTTCTTGGGCTTCTTCTGGAGCCATCATTTCTAAATACATTTTACGATTTTTATCCGCTCTAGCATCTGCCCCAATAGCATTAAGTCCAAAATTTGCCTGACCAAAACCGGTAGATCGGTAATAGGCAGCTGTTCCGAATTTCTCTAGGATTTTAGATCTGTCCGAAGAGGCCTGAGTTCCATTAGCGGTACCTTTATCTCTTGAGTCCCTACTGGCGAATAGAGCATCCAAGCCATTAGCGAAAAAAGCTTTAGGGAAACTTGAATCTATCTGTTCTAATCTGCTGACATTACCTGCTCCTTTTTGTATTTCTGAAGAAATTTGATTTTGAATCCTTATATCTTTCGTATCTTTAGCTAGCTCTGCAAATAATTGTTGTAAATTACTTAATGATACTTCTAGTTGTCTATTTGCTAAATTCTTTTCAAATTCGATAAACGCATTTCTTGCTTTTATGGCAGCACTAGCAAGTGTAGCAATAGCTGTAGCAGCGAGGATGGGGCCAGCGGCTCCTGGTAACTGTCCAGCTAATGTTAGTCCTGCAGAGGCTGTCTCTCCAGCACCTCTTAATCCTCCCATAAAAGAAGCACTACTAGAAGTTTTTGCTGATGGTCCAAAGGCTTCGATTAACCCAGGCGCTGTTGCCAAAAGTCCTAATCCTGCAAGTCCTGCTTTACTAGAAAAAATGCCTGATAGTGATTGAGGTATACTTCCTTCTTTAAGTCCTGGCAGTCCTTTTTCTTTAGCAATTGGATCAAGGACCTCTCTTCTTTGTGAGGTTTCTTGTTTTGCTTGTGCTCTGATCTGATCAAGCATTTTCTTTTGTTCTTCAAAGCTTGCTTGCTTAAATGCTTTTGTTCTTTGTAATTCGTCCATTTTGTCCGCTAGTACTTGACGATCCATTTGTGTCAAAGTTTTACGATCAAGCATTGATTGAGCAATATATTGCTGTATGTCCGAAGCTTCCAGATGTTGTTTAGTAAATTCTTTACGATCAACTCCTGTTACCTCTTCTGTAGCAGCAATTATGGATTTAGATTTAATTTTTTCTCTTGATTCTGGAGTATCGGTCATAGACTTGGCTGTTGCTGCTATCTGCTGTGAACTTAAACCCGAACCCATAAGACTTAATCTATTAGAGTACTCTGTATTTTCTCTAATTTTTGGTTCTAGTTCTGATGCCTTGGTCAAAATGGCCTGTTGAGCTGCTCCTGATCCTAGCTTTTTCCCCGTATCAGAATTGCTAAAAGATTTTTCTAAAAATTGTTTATTTGCAACAGCCTGAGTTGATTTTTCTCTAGTTAATTTGATAACGTCTTCCAGAGCTATGATTTGCTTAGAAGATAATCCCGCAATTTTCGCTCTTTCAAGATCTGCTTCCATAGCATCTATGGTTGCTTTGTAACTAATATCTCCACCACGCTTAACTAGGGCCGCAGTTTCTGATGTTTTTACTCCCACATTCTCAAGTGCTTTACCTAATAAGCTTAAAGCATCTATAGTACTACTATCGTTTATTTTCGTAGTTGAGCTATCAATAGTATTCGGTCTGATACTCATAGCTCTAGTTGGAATACTATTCAGCATCGAAGATACAACAGATAAAAACTTACCAAGATCCTGAATTGCTCCACCATCAGCATAACCTACTCGTAAACCAACAGCTCCACCACTTGCAAATTTACCTACCTTATTCATTGAGTGTAATTTAGGATATCCTATTTTTTGAGCAGCAGTCTTGGAGAAGACAAATTCTCCGGGAGTCAAGAGGGCTGGTACCTTGTCGGATACCGAGCCTCCGGCAGCATATCCCGCCATAGATGCTAGTTTATCTGGACCAATAGAGTTTACGCTACTCTTTCTTATAACGAAATCTCCAACATTAAGCATAGCTGGTACAGTATCACCATTTCCAACACCAGGAACCATTCCTCCAGCAGCAAATTTGGGTAGCGTATCCATAAAATCTGGTTTTAATCCAGCATTTTCAAAAACTTTTGATAAAATTTCAGCAGCCTGTTTATTTCCTTCTGATGCTGCACCTAATAAAACCGGAACAGTTTCATTTGCTCCTAATTGTTTTTGATTGTCTATTAATAAAGAAAGGAGATGATCGCTCGATATCGTCTTATCTCCTTTGAACCTTTTTGCTTTAGTTACAGCTGATCTGGCTGAGTCTCCCAGATCCGTACCATAAGGACTATTACTAGACGAGTCTGGAAATAGTTGCTTAAACTGATAATTCCCTTTTTCTGTGAATTTTTTATTTGTTGGATCTTTATACCATCTCTCAATATTATCCTTTTCAGAGCCTACTGATGATATTAGTTTATCCATAATTTTTGGATGATTGTCATATAAAAATCCTTGAATATCATGGAATGTTTCGTGAGCTAGTACTCCTTTGTGCTTGGCTCCTCTTAAAGATATCTCGTCTTCATTGCCTATAAATGCAAGATTTTGGGAAATGAATTTATCTAAACCTTCTGCCTCTATTGGGGGAAGCTCTGATCTTCTTTTGTTTAATAAATGTCTTAATGATTTATAGTCTAATCCACCAGAGTAATAAGCCTTACCCGAGTCATAAGATGCCAAACCCAATTTTTGAAAAAGAGTTTTCTGGACAGGGGGTGTGATATGGATACTTTTTCCTTCTCCCGACGGCATTTTCAACATACCATCTTCGGTAAGCATCTCGGGAGGTAGTATGCTACTCAAAACTTGTCTGTATTGTTCGAGGTGCTTGTTTACTTTTCCTCCGGTAGCCATAGTGATACTAATTTTACCGTATTCTTTTTCTTTTTGGGGAGTTTCAGCAAGTCCACCATCAGCAAATGCTTGAGCAAGAATACCTTTATTTCCATTCTCTTTATAGTATCTTGTAAATTCTTTTTTAGCATCAGAAATGGCATTAGAGTCTAGTGTTCTCTTAACTTCTGTTGGCCAATCAGAACCTATTCCAGGAAAATATTGAGCAGCAGGGCCTAGGCCGTTCTCGTAATCTACTGCTCCATTCTGGATCAATCCTCCAGTAGCTCCCATCACAGTCATAACAGATTGTGTGATTGCCCCTTCTATATTGGGAAATCCACTAGCGGATTTTTCTTCTTGGGTCAAATCCTTTAGTTCTGTATAGTGAAATGCTTTTTTCCCAGCTTTTCTGGTTTCGGTAACATTTTGTAAATTATCGTCAATTAGGGCTTCTAGTTGTTTAACGTCTTGAGCTTTAGCTTTTGCTATAGTAGTATTATTAATACGTTTAGTTGTTTCATCAGCTATATCTAATTTGCTTTCTCCTATTGGCTTGGATACTCCAGTAATATCAGATACTTGGAATGGTAGTTCCAGTCTTTGTAAAGTTTCAGCTAGTATTCCAGCTGTTTCTTGTGGTCTTGCAGTTAAAATTCTAGATTTTTTAAGGAAAGAAGGATCTTGAGCTATTAATTTTTTGAGTTTTTTGCCTAATTGAGTTAGTTCTGCATTTTTCATAGATTCTCTAACGGCTTCAAAATCACTATATTTTGGAATGTCTGGATTGCCATTAGCATCTACAATATCAGCGCCAGTAACTAAAGTTTCATCAAAATCAAAAGCATATTTTTCACTAGAGCCGAAAATTTTTGTGTCTTGAATATCAGAACCAAATTGATTAACTACTCCCTCAACTCCACGTCTCATATTCTTTACTGCTGTATCATATTCAGAAGATAATCCAGCAATAAACAATGTAACATTTTTATCGCCAAGTTTCATCGGTCCCTGGATTTCTTTTTTATCTGTTGGCTGTAATCCTACTATTCCTAATTTAGTAGACTTATTAACATCTCTAATTGTTAATTTTGTTTGTTCTGTAGTATCATCTTTTAGCTCTTGAGCTAAGTAATTTTTAGCTGCGGTATAGTTTGCTGTTTTTTCTGGAGTCATTGATGAGGCAAACGATTTTCTCCATACGGCATTAACATTATCTATGCTAATGGGTTTGCCAGCAAACATACCCAAAGATGGATCTGTAGGAAAATTTTTTCCAGAATATAATTGGGCTATGGTTTTTGCAGGGACATCGGTTGTTACACTATCTGGGAGTCCAAACTCTTTTAGCCATTCTGGCTTATCTTTCATAGAATCATATATTGACTGAAGTAATGGACTCAGTGTTCTTCCTCCCTCAGAAAATCTTTGAGCTTTACCTCCTAATGAGAGCATTTGGGCCTGAATATTTATTCTGCTTTTTTCATTTAAAATTTCAGATATTCCAGCTTCAAAGTCTGGTTCATAAACTGTAAATTCTTCTCCGGTATCTGATTTAGCAGCGAAGGACTTTTGCTCTTTCTTCTTTTTAATTCCTGATAATTTTTCTTTAAGATCTTCTGATATATTCCCACTAGCTTTTAAGATTTTAAATTGACTATTGGGTTGTAATACAAATTCTTTTTCTTGGTCATAACCAGCAATTTTATGCTGTTTGATTTTATCTAATCCTGGTAATCTACGAGATGTTGGAGATGCATCTGTAGGAGATGTTCCTTTGGCTTTCAATATATCTATTCCCAAAGACTTAGACTTACTAGAATCTATAGAAAATAATGATCCGGGATCTCCAACGAATCCTTCTGCCATGTTTGGGTTTACAGAAGCAGATAAGAAAGTTGGAAAGTCAACTGTTTTGCCAATCATACTCTCAATAGATTTGGAGGTTTGACCAATTAAATCGTCTGGAGAAATATTTGTATCTTTTAGTATTTCATTAAATTGACCTCTTCCCAAACCACTATATAGTTTTTTGGGCAATTTATATTGGCTAGCTGCGCTTAGTCTTCCTACTAAATCTTCAGTATCGTAAGCTTCATTTCTGTCTGTGAAAATAAAGTCATTATTAACCATAGCTCTTGTGAGTGGTCCAGAACCAGCCTGATAATAGGTAACAGCATCTAATAATTCTTGAGAATTATATCCTCCTGTTGGTTTTAGAGCAGATTTAGCCGAACGGGGGCCTGTGATAAACTGAGACATCGCATTATATCGTTCCAACATTTCTTTAGCATCAACAACTTCTTTTTCATTTTCTTTAGCATAAGTTGGGACATACGAGCCTGTTTCGTCAGAAAATACCATCGCAGACTGTAAAAATTTAAGATCTTCTTTGAGGGTGGATTTCTTTTGAGACTGCATTCGTTGTACCCAACCACCATCCAAAAATCTTTGAACTGCACCGAAAGACATCGTACGCATAGGAGCGGAAACATCATCCAATGTTGTGCTCAAATCCAAACCATATTTTTCTGGTTGTTTGACAGCTAGTGCGGCTAATAGTTTGTGTGGTTCAAATGATGCTGATGATTTGATATTATCTCTTTTTTCTCTTAACTCCTTGAGGGCCTCAACTTTTGCAGCATATTCTGGATCGGTTTCTGCTTTTTTATTATCTATTCTGGAAATACCTACAGTTTTAATTTGTTGTTCTATATCAGCTAATTTAACGCCTTGTGTTTGTTTGACTTCTTCTATGATTGAAGGAAGTATTTTACTTCTGTTCTGAATTCTCCCTATATTTCTCGAAATTAGATCATAAACTCCAGGACTCAATACCTTTTGTAATTCTCCAAGATTGCCTTCTTTTATAAGGTCACGAACCATCGTTCCACTAATACCACCAGTTCTCTCTATATTCTTAACTTTATATCCAGCTGTTTTATATTTTTCTGTTTCTTTTGGATCTTTATCAGCCACAAATGTTGTGCTACCTTTAGCTGGTACTAATACTTTGCGGCGTTCTCCTGGTTCAGAGAGGTCGAAAGCTTGAGGAACTTCAAAGTCTCTTGGTTTTGGAAGCACAGTGGCTCCACGAGCACCAGCACCAGCTTTTGCCAATAAAACTCTAGTATCTTGATCAAATATTGCTGTTCTATAGGATTGCTCTTTTCCAGGGACTATTCCTTCGTTGGATCCAACCATATAAATGAAATCTTCTGGGGGTATGCCCATTGCGGCTGCCGCATCCAGAATACTTTCATGACCAGCGGTCATTGGAGAATAACCTCCCCATGTAAATCCTATTTTCTTTTTAACCACATCAACCAGTTCATCTCCCTGTTTTCTGCGTAATCTGCCACTCTCAGAGCGACCTAAAACAGTAGATCTATTACCAAGTCTGTCTGATAATAAAGCTTCACTGACAGCGGTATCTGTTGCAACATTGGTTGTGGATCCAGGTTTACGATTTTCTAAACCTATACCACTAATGTCTCTTCCAACTCTACGAGATCTAACTCCTTCTCTTTCCTCTTTAGTAGTAGAGCTTAAAGTATATGTTCTGTCTGTCTCTCCAAAAACGTTATCTAATTTATCTTTTGAAACACTACTACTTAAAACTAAAACCTCAGTAGCTCTTTGAATATCTTCTGGAGATAATATTGGGAATCTTTCAGTTTGTCTTAAAGTTCCACTATCTGTTCCTTGGCCTCTTGCTAGTGTTGTTTTACCACTACCAGCAACACCATATATTGCTCTTAATTTATCTAGACTACTTTCTTTTCTTGCTTGTATTGCTAGCTGTGTTAAATGATCAGTATACAGTCTAGGACCGGTCATTCCGGTGGCTTCCATACCCTTCTTGACAACGGCTTCATTATCAGGATTAGCAATAACGTCATAATCAATATATCCAACTTTTCGTTGAGCTACTCCACCGTCTGCAAATTTTTGTGCTTTCCCTCCACGGCTTAACATTTTTACAGCCCAATCCATATTGAGCGATTCAAGAAGATTTCCACCTTCTGTACTATTATCGTTAGCCTCTATATTTTTTACTTTAAATTGAGAATTTCTTGGTAGAATATATTCTGATTCAATATCATAATCGTCAGCATAATTTTCATCGGCTTTGCCCTTACCGTAAGAATCAGAGATAAGTCTCTGGTCTATTTTTCTTGTTTTTGATTTGTCTCTGTTAATTGTTTCTGTCTTAGCTCTTTCTGGACTTAATCCTTTGCTTTTTTTGTTTGTTTCTATTGTCATCATGCCTGTTCTTGCAAAGCTTTCTGCTGTGGCTGGCACTTCTGAAGTAGATAAGAAAGAAGGTATACTGACAGTTTTTCCAACTAGTTTTTTGGTATCTTCTAGTTTATTAATTTTTACGCCAGCTGATTCTATAAATAGTTTTTGCTTACTAGCTCCTATACCACTATATAATTTTTCTGGTAATGAAAATTGCATAGCAGCATCTAATGATCCAGCAAAATAAGACAATGGCTGATCTACTGCTGGTCCAAGTTTTTTTCTTTTTGTCTTATTCAAACCTGCTACATCAGCTAATGACTGACTTAAATCTTCTTTTCTACCCAAAGCGGGATTAAGAGCTCCGTCTAAGCCTATTGCCTGATATGCTCTAATAGTATCTAGCATATCACTAACGCTATAGCCTTTATTAGCAGTTAGATTTTCAACATCTCTACCTTCTAAACTTTTAACTTTATCAATATATTTGACATCATTTTCTAACACGCTCAAAGGAACATCAACGTATTCTCTGTCTGGATTGTATCTAACTATACTTTTTGGTCCAACCTTATCTATATTTTCTTGTTTATTACCAGGACCCAAATTTCCCCTATATGCTTCATTTAATGCTTGTTTAACAACACCCCCATAAACTCCTCTTGTTATTTCATATGTTTTATTTTCTGCAATTAACGATTTAAGATGATCTGAAATGTTAGATGGAGCTTTTGGTAAAGTTATTTCTTTCTCAACTTCTTTTCCCTTTTGTGGTTCTTTAGCAGCTAGGAACTTTTGGATCGCGTCTATTCTTTCTTTAACTTCTTTTTTCCCAGCATCTTCCATGAAAGGGGCCGATTTACTGAATGTGCTAATTGGAACCTTTCTTTGAAAACCAAATAACTCCAATGTAGAATCAAGTAATCCTAGTTCGTCTTTAAGTTTATTAATGGGTTGCTGCTGCATTCTTTTAACCCAGCCACCATCTGCAAATTTCTGATAAGCATCAGGATGATCAAATAAATACTCATAAAATTTATGTTTAGATTCTGCTGCACGATAATAATCAATATTTCCTACTTGAATATCATCTATTTTATCTTTTCTTGCTTCTGTAAATTGAGATAGTAATTTTTGTTCTGATGATTTGATCTTATATCTAAATAATTTACTAATTAAAGTCTCTGGTTCTTCTTCAACAGATCTAAATTTAACTTCTGCGGGGGCTTTGCCTCTTTTTCTTCTAACATCAATAGGGAAATTGCCTCCTGCAACAGATTCTAACTGATCGTCTGAATGAGCTACAATATAGTCTTCAAAAGCTGATCCCCACCTCTTTTCTGCGCTTTTCCATAGGCTTGCTTGTGGATTCCATTTTCTTTTATTAGAACCCTTACCAAAATAAACATCTAGATAATTTTGTTTATTTTCTTGGGTTAGTTCTAAATCTCTATATGAGCTTTTTCCTCCAGCAGACTCATTAGCAATAGCTTCAGATCTACTAATAATTTCTTTAAAATCTTTTGGCCCAAGATTTGGTTCTATTTTATTAATTTTACCAGTAACTTTATCATCTAGTTCTATGTCTTTTTTCTTTTTAGCAAATTCAAAAATAGTCTCGGGACCACCTGCTTTTGCCAACTGCTCCACTGTAAAGGTTTCTATTTTCCCACCACTACCATATTTATTCATGCTATGTAATTTATTAACGCCCATAGCTTTTACGGCTGCTTTACGAACAACAAACTCTCCGGGAGTAAGCATTGCCGGAACACTATCACTATCTCCTACTCCAGGAACCAAACCTCCGGTAGCAAATCCTTTCTTTGAAGAATCTTTACCTCCACCAGATAGTCCTTCATATAATCCTCCGGCAAATCGGGATATTGCTTTGGCTCCTTGTACAGCAGCAATGGCAGTAAACATTGGTAGCAAGCCTTTAGCAGCCCCGACAACCTTGATTAAGGCGCTTGTTAGCTGCAAAGCTCCAGTAACCATTGTTTGAAAAGTATTAGACGATCCTATATCTCTGAATAGTGCTAAAAATTCTTCTCTTGTTTTGGCAATTTGATTAGCTAATGATAGTTGTGCTTTGGCAGCATCTGTGGCTAGCGAGCCTTGTCCCTGTTGAGCAACCGACAATGCTTGTTGTGCAGTAGAGAATTCTTGGATCAAAGGGATAACTTTGCCAATCTGTCGGAAACCACCAAGTTCTTCAATGATTTTGGAAAATTTAACATCTCTAGGGTCTAATCTTGATAGTCCTTGAGAAAGTAATTCTACCGATTTATAAGCTCCAACAAATTTACCGTCAAGATTTTGTAGATTAACTCCATATTCCTTAAGAGCATCAATAGTACTTTCTCTTTGAATTCTAGTAAATATTGTTCTTAAACCTGTTGCAATAGTTTCTGCGCTTTCACGAGTTGTGGCTCGTACGCTAGTAAATACTGCAATAAATTCATTTAGAGCGTCTGTTCCTTCACTAACTCCTTTGCTTGCTGTAGCAAACACACCACCGGTTCTTTGAATGGCAGTAATAATGTCGCTGGCTTCTACAGCAAACTTAGCAGCTACTGAGTTGACCGCGCCGAGTGCTTTTTCCAGGTCGCTAGCACTAATATCAAACTGTCTCATCAAAGCAATAGATCCTTCGACCGTTTCATTCATGCTATCAAAAGATGGAGCTAGCGAACTTAATGCTAATGCTTTAAGGGCTTTTTCTGTATCTCTAGCACTCAAGCCTGCCTGTGCTAATGTAGAAGCAATATCCACCAACTCTGCTGATGATGTTCCAAGACCAGCAGATAAACTAGTAATTACTCTGCCCAAAGATTTTAATCCTTCAGCACTTTCTCCAGTAACTTGCTGTAGTTTAACAAACTCTTTATCAAAAGAGATAAATTCTGATGTTCCTTTACCAACAGCACTAACTAGTCCATAAATAACACTTGTAACACTGCTAAATGCAGCAAATCTTCTTACCGCCAAACCAGCTTGCTTGCCGAACTCTTGCATACTAGAAGAAGATTCTTGTATTGCTTGAGATGTCGCTGCTTGAGTACTAGATAGATTTTTAGCAGCTTGGTTGGCTTGGTTTAATTGATTACTATATTGACTAACAGAATTACCCTGGCTCATGGCTGAAGTAAATTTGGATACGGCCGTTGCTGCCGCTGTTGCTGATACTTGGGTGTCTTTAAATGTTTGATTAAGAGATTTTAAAGAGGCATCCAACTGTGATACATTCTTGGCCGCATTAGGATCAAGAGTAAACTTAACTGTAGTATTGATATTCCCAAGTTGATTTTTAATACTGGATACTATTGATCCAATATTAGATGGTCCCTTGAGATTTAGTTGTGCTGTTAAATTAAATGCTGCCATTTATTTTGTCCCTATAGAAAGCAAAATCCCCAAACAGTTGCCTGAGAGGGGATAATGCCAGAGAAGATAATTAACCAAAAACTATTACGCTGCGGGTGGTGTGACACTATCTGTTGTTGTAGGTGGAGCATCGCTGGACACAACAGTGTCAGGCTTAACATCCTCGTCAAGAACGATGGGGTTCCCACTATCATCCAGGAATGGTTTCGCTTCAACAACATAGTCTCCTTGTGCGTCTACTTTATTGCCAAACTTGTCAACAAAACTACCCTGATCATCAATATATCGTCCAGTCTCATCGATTAGTCTTCCTTCACTATCGATTAGTCGTCCTTTCTTATCCACCAATCTTAGTTTGTCGTCAACAAACCTGTACTTTTTCAAAAACTTATTTTCTGGCAATGTTGACTCATAATCATTATCAAGACCATATAACATATTAGCCAAATTTTGAGCAGCTAATACTGAAATTGATTCTCCTGCACGATTAAGGTAGTCTTCCATGTTCGAAAAATATGTTTGCTTAGTATCATTATACACCAAACATGCTGATACAAGATAGTTAAACCTAGCATTATCTGCTTGACCTTCAGCACTATGATTATCCAGAGAAGTTCTAACACTAATAAGATCTCGAATCTCTTCTCGTGTTCGGCGCATCTTAACTGCTAGGTCTTTAGCCTCATTTAAACTGAAGCCACCCTTTGCTAGTTTCTTTTCTCCGTCTAGGAGTTCTCTTTGAAGTGCCGTGAACTTGGCCTGTTTCTCGTCATTCCATAGTCCTTGGTCCTGTAGCAGATCGTCTAGCTTCGCCCTAACCACACTCTTCGACTTTACAGCATCGGTAAAGGCTTGATTATATACCTTTTGTCCTTCTCTCTGGTCTGTTAGGGAGGGGCTACGAACTAAAAATTCCTTCTCAACACCATCTACGGTCGCAGTAAAAGTTTTTGTCTTCATTGATCTTCTCCGTTTTTAAAATAAAACTTATATCGATATTTCTGTTTAAAAGCACTAGTCTTAGGTCCTGGTTTTGAGTTCCTATCCAAAAAATCTTCTAGCTCATCTAGAGCTAGTCGAATCTGATTATTGCCATTATTTAATATAGAAGTACGAGTCTGTTCCCACAAGTTCTCATATTCTAATCTATTTTTATTATCTTCTTCCCATAAATGACCAAAATATTCTTCAAATTTAGCTAAAGATCCTATCATAGTAGTCTTTAGTCTGGTCTCTATGTTCTTAAAGATTTCTTGTTCTTCGTTGTGCATATTATGATTTCCTTTGTTTTAGCATAGAATTCAGTTGATTTACAGCTTCTCTTTTAACATCTGGCAAATCTAAATCGTCTACTTCCTTAGCTTCTCGAATCATGGCAAATTTTTCTTTCATTCTATGCATACCTTCTCCACTATTCAAGCCAAACACATTTTCAGCATCTTCTTCATTATTTGATAGTACAAATACTTCTTGAGCATTTCTTAATCTTGGATTAGCCATGTCAATAGACTGTTCGGTTTTTTGTTTTTCTATTTTTCGCTTTTGATGAATCATCCAACCATCTAAGAAATCGTCATCATTAATCACGGTCTGATCAGGACATTCTGGGTGAGCATATACGCTATCATACATTTTACTAATATTGACTAAACTTTTTTGTTCATCAGTCCAGTCAGCCACCTGAGAGCTAAAAACATTATCCTTATTAGCGTTCCAGTAAGATCTCCAAGCATTACTTCGGGCTATGTTTCTAAAATCTGCCATACTAATGGTATGTTCATTAATAGCATGAATTAAATTATTAAAATACTGATAAGATTTAGAGTTATTATTGGCTGTATCTTTAAAAACAAGTTTATTATTTTTGTACAACGTATTACAGATAAGGAATTCATTTTTGATTGATGATGCGTAACCTTCCAAAGTATTAGAATGGAAATCATTCTTGGTCTTTAAAACTCTACCCAGCTGACCTTCCATAGATCTTATTTTGGGTCTTATATTATTAACCATATCTTTATTCATGTAGTTTTTAAATATATCCACTTTCAAATTATCTATTGTTTTTTCCAGTTGAGAGATTACTTTTTCCGTATTTTTTTCCCATAATCCTAAATTAATCATAATCCTAATTAAATATTCTTCTCTGATCCATTCATTATATTTTTCATCGTTCAGTATATTATCATACAATATGGACGCTTCGTATTTTAGAACATTAGAAGCATATCTGAGTTCGTATCTTTCGTTATCATAAGAAAAGATAAGATAGCCACAAAGGATTCTATAAAGATAGAGTTCAATGTCAGCATCATTCATCTGATTCCTTGGGCTGTTTGAGTTCCCTTATTTCTTGATCCTTGGATTTTAGTTGCTGTTGTAGAATGTCTATAACTTTGTGAGAATTATAAACATCCACATACAGCCGTCCTACCATATTAAAAAGTTCGTCATTATTATCCATTTTAGTCCTCGAACCATATCCCTATAATTATAATTGTCTATCAGACAGAGGCAAAACTACCAGCAACAGTAACAGTAAGGGAGTTAAATGTCTGGTAGCTATATGTTACCTGAGCATTTCCGCCACCAGTATCTCCACCAGTATAGTTAACGCTTGTTAGCTTGTTCTTGGGTCCAAGATTAATGCTCATGGTATCTCCAGTACCACTACCACAAACAGCAATAGTAATCTGACGGTCTGTTAGATTCTTGAAAGCTGAACAAGCACCGTAACTGATCATGTCGTCAGCTGTTACTTTATCTCCGTCTGTTGCTGTGATAACAAACTCTGATGTGATCTCTAGTGGAAACTTGACATAACGGCAGTATGGAGCCATCTTGCCAAGTTCATTGATGGCTTCTCTTCCAAGATTAGCTTTTACATTGATACTCTGAAAGTGAGGGCTTCCACCACCGGCTGGATTTGGAATATCTCCTGGAATTGTTGAACCAGCAATATTGACATTCAATCTGCGAATAGCAGTCTTGGCAGTTTGTGGAGTACTTTCATTGAATCCACCCGTCATACTAGCAGTCCATTTCTTGCTGTTGCCAACAAGGGTGACGTCTTCTGTGGAAAAACCATCTAATGGGAATGTATAGCCAATACTGGACAAATACATGCCTGTGCATTCAACGGCAGTGCTTGTGGCACCTTCGGCGGCAGTTTTGGTATCGTCAAAAATACCTAATTTAAAGTTAACACGATTATTGGCTAGTGAACCAATACTTCCGCCAGAGCCACCACCGTTTGTTCCACCCATGCATAGCAGATAAAGAGGCATAGTTCCATCAAGAGTTTTTTGTAGTGTAACTTCTACTTCAGGAACGCCCTCAACGTTATCATAAAGGTCTTGCTGACCAAGCTCGAATAGCTGGGTTAGATTAAAGTTTGTGGTCATTCCAACACTTTGGAGACCCTTGGGAGAAACGTAAGTACCTAGAGTAAAAGTGCCACCTGTTTCAGCCTTAACCGGCTGTAGTTGAACTGATTGTGTTGCGTAATAAATTCTTTTATTTGCCATTTTAGAATCTCCGATATCGTGTTGGTTGAAAAGGACTCTTTTAATTCTTTAGTCTGGTGACGACGCTAATTGACTATTCTGTTTTACACCAAAAAAAAGGAATCAAGGAAAAATTTTTAAGTTCCAACGAACAATTCCATTGTACAATGATGACGTAAAATTGTTGAGTTCTGCCAAGTCAGCCGATTTAATATATGACGTTTGGTGCTGATAATCAGGGTTTGTTACTAGTTGAGAATAAGTAAGACCATTAATATTCTTTTCTCCCCTATAATTTAAGGGATAAACTGCATTTTTGACCACTTTATTAACATCATATAAAATTAAAGATTTGTCTTTTTGTGATAATAAAATGTCAGTTATGATGGATCTTTGAGTGGTGTTTTCTGTAAAAACATGTAATAAAATATCTTGAGATATCATATTTTTAGCATTCCCAAGCTCATAAGCTTCTTGGTTAATTCTAGCGACAGGTTCTATAATTAAAAATGGAAGTTGAACTTTATGACCAGATAATAGAGTACTATACGAATTATTATCTTTAGTCGTATAAATAATATCAGATAATTCTTTCCACCACATTGCCTCATTAGATTTATATACTTGGATATATCTATATGCATAATCAAGTTTAATATTACTATTAGAGTTAATGGCATTATTAAAAACTATTCTTCCCAAAGGATAATCAATATAATATCCATAATTACCACTACCTGTTGGCGCTGGCAAAAAGGTATTATTTAAAGATACTCCAGAAATATGATTAATATTTTTAGCAGGATCGAGGATTGATGTATCTTCGTAAATCCAATCTTTTACAGGGCCTTCCCAAGTTTTTGCCTGAGATCCAACAGAGGTTCCTGTTACTTGGGGTTGTGGTCTGAGAGTATATAAACCAGACTGTGAAGCTGATGATTGATTAACATTAACATAACCATCTATCTGTAAAAAAGACCAATCTAAAAAATGCTTTAGATTATCTTCTACTTGAGAGATAGAATTTTTATTACGAATACTAGTGATATAATTAAATTTTGTATAATCTTCAGTCATATTAAATGTTCTTTTCAATACTGGTTTGCATGATTTTTAAAATATCTTTTTCCATATTCTCTATGGCTCTTGTTGTCCAGTTGTTTGTTATCGAACCGGCAAACTGAGGAGGAACTCTCCAGTTTTTATTAGAATCAACCATAATAGCCATTCCTGTACGCGAATTATTATTAGGTCCCAATCTAACCTCAAAGTCTTTAACTATGGGCTTATTGGATTGAAACAATAACCAATCTAACCAAGGTAAAACATATCCCCTAGCATCATCCTGTACCGTAGCTGCTTCATCCTTAATAATTCCATTAATGTCATCTGATTTAATCATGGTCATTTTATATCCACCAGTAAGACCAAAATTAGAAGCAGTAATTGGAACTTTATTTATTTCTAGTGTATCTGCCATAAGAACGATAACTCTGTCTATAGCAGTAGAGTCTGGGATGCCAAACTCAAACTTTAGTGAACCGGACATTAAGGACTCATATTCTGGTTCTTTTTTAAGTCCTTCTATAAATATTTTCTTGATTTCTTCTCTAATCTCTGAAATAGACTTATTAAAAGCAATATCTAAATGACTTCTCATCGCTTCTAAAATGAGCGATCTAATTTCACTATCAGATTCCATGATGATAATATCAAAGTTCATTTGCTGGTCCACATTGTTATGCAATAGTTTGTATTACCGAAACCACAAAGGTTGGGGTCTCCTGCTCTGTCGTATGACTTGCTTCCTACTCCGTGAGATTCTACTATCTCTAAATATTTTGCATTTCTTAATTTGTTGAGATAGGAGCTTGAACATATTGTTTGTATAGATCCATTAGCTATTTCTATTCCATTTTGAGGTATATTTAACCAGTACTTGCTATCAAAAATAACTCCCAAATGTAAAATTTCACTAACATCTCCACTATTATTATATCCATCGCCCATACATACTGGACATGTTTGGCCATCAGAGAAAGGTAGTGGTCCAGATCCGTTGTATATGTTTGCTGAAAGATGAGAGATAGGATCAAATTGACAATTGTTGCACATAACAGGACTATTCATTTTGTCAAAAATCAACCTACAAGGAACAGACAAAGATCCCTCTGCTAAAATAGTATTAATAGCATCATCAAATATTTGTTTAAATTGTGGGGTAATTAGATTATCAAACATATTTAGTACTTAATAGATATAGTCTGGTTCGTGGCGTTTAAAGATACTACTTCTTTTTGAAATAATACTGAAGGTTGCTGAAAAGGAATTCTTTGTATGGTAACGAATTGTTCTAGAAGAGATATGCCTTGAGCAGATGAGGATGATATATTTTGAAAATCATTAGGAATATCCACCTGAGTTCGATTACTTTTTATATTGTAGTTAGTTTGAACAAAAATCATATAAAGCTCACTCTTGATAAGTAATAATTAATTTCCAATTATCTATCAGACCTGATACAGAAGCATCATTGTCACAGACGTGCAAAGACCATATTCCAGAGGATGGGACATAACCTTTGAGGTGGCCAAAAGAACTTAATAGATTTTCATTATTAAGAGCCCCCAATGTTATGGAGCCATTTGATATGGATATTGGGATTCTTGCTTCTGAACATCCTGAATTATCGCAGATTGTCATTGGAATACTATTGTCAAATCTTGTGCTGTTTGTTTTATCTATAATCTTACACAATCCACCATTTTTTGTATTAGATACATTAGTCTGAGGTAAAGCCCTATCGGACAACATAAAACTAAAACCAGGAACATAATTAGATATTTTGTGGTGGGCAAATAGTAGTATTTTATCTCCAGAAGGAGGAGCTAGAAACATGGTTAGGTCTTGTGGAGAATTATGGTTTAATCCATTTATTCCTATTTCTACATTTTCTATTGGTCTACTATCCATAATAGTGATAGAGCTTGTGCTGGTCGCATTATCTACTATATAAATTCTAGGACCATTATATATTGACGAATCAAAAGCAGAACAATTTATTGTGCAGGCATCTAGGATTTGACCTTCTATAGGCTCTCTAATATCAAATGCTGGTATTGTGGTATTTCTTTTGACTATGGTAATGGTTCCTTGGGCTAGTCTATATCTTTTAAGTCCACTACCAGAATATTGTTCATTAGGTTCCTGTAAATCAAGATCATAGACTGCGGTCTCAAAAGAGTAATTATTTGTAATGTGAGCTGGGATATTTAAAACAATATCTCCATTACTATAAGCGATCAAAGAATAGTCTGATGTTTTAGTAATATTATCAAAAGTATATATTTGACCAGTATTACTAACAAATTTAAATAATACATACCAGTTGGTCATATTAACACTAGTGTTATTTTCATCCAGATATCTAAATGTAATCTGAAAATCAGAACCTTGCTCTAGGAGAAAATTGTGTGTTGCGGCAGGCATTGTCTATGGTTCCTTTAAGAGTAAAAATCTCGTGATCTATCAGAACTATATCGAATAGCACTTGGGTCAAATTTATTACCAACGAATGGAGAAAGAATAGACTTGATACCATTAGCATTACCAATCTCATATTGTAGTCTAAGATCTTGATACATTGCACAGGGGCCCATCTCCAATATGGTTTGATATCCTTTAAGATTTCCCCCCACACTTAAACTAGCAGGTCCTAGAGCAGCTCTGATGCCCTCTGAAGCAGCTTTGGTTCTGAAAGTACTTTGATCTAATAAGCAGGCGGCTTTTAGGGCCACAAATCCTATAAAATCTTGATCTGGGGATTCTAATTGGGTTGGGTCAGGAGTGATGGTTAACTTGACCGTATCTATCGTATAGGTATTGGAAAAATTAATCTCTCTTTTAACATACTGAGCTGCTACAGCAATTAGTTGTTCTAATCTATCATCACTATATGTTGGGGTTTCAGATAGATCGTTTATCCAAACTCTAACAATAATGGGTATTTCATTTTTCCAGCTCATTTTTTGACCCTTTTATAAGGATAGAATGTCTAGTCTTTAATACACCTTATGTTGATTGGTGTAATGTTTTAAATTAAGTGGCTAAATTGGAATAACTTATAATCCAATAGTCTCATCTAAAATATATTCCTCAGAATTGGGTGCAATAGCTAAATGTTTATTGTTCATTAAAAATTAATTCTTCTATAAGAGCCAAGGTCTGTTCCTGCTCCAAAAGAAGAGACATATGTTGTTCCAGTATTAGTTGCTAATGTGAATGTTTTATTTGCGGTTACTACTTCTGAGTATGTTGTGATCCTATAGCTATAAACTCCTGCTATATATATTCTGATGTCTATAAACGATAATGGATTATTAATAGGAAGGATTTGATTAAATCTTATCTTAGATCCAGAAGTTCCAGAAAGTGTGACTCCATTACCAGAAGAAGAATTGGTTCCGGAAGCTATTGTTAGAGTCGTATCAAATACCGATGTGGGTGTTGGGGTTGGGGTTACGGTGGGCGTAACTGTTATTGTTGGTGTTATTGTTGGTGTTATAGTTACTGTTGGAGTAGGGGATGAGACTATCCAAGTTGATAGGGCTGATCTTTTCCAAGTATTGTTGTCTGTAGCAACATAGAAATAATCGCTATCATAAGCAACGTTACCAGCAACTCCGGATGCTGTTGGTGAACTGGGAACAGTAGACCATGCAAAGCTTGCTGAAGCTCCTCCGTTGCTTGAATTAATAGTATAGGCCCCATTGACAGAACTTATAGTGATATTATTTCCGGCGGATATGCTCTTTACTGGTAAAACACCACTAATAGCACTATTAAAATCAGTAATATTTGATGAGCTTAAATTAATACTACCTAAACTAGCCCAATTTGATACTCCATCACCAATTTTAAAAATCTTATCGGTCAGATCATATCCCGGCTCACCACTAGCTAATACTGGATTGGCCAAAGTCCATGCAGCAGAAGTTCCTTTGCGTATTTGTATAAGATCATTTACGGCCATTTAATAAAGTCCTATAAGACAGGTATATTAGTTATAATACACCTATTACCTATTTAAAGAAAGTTGTCAATTTTTAAAGTTTACTGGTTTACCCAGGTGTCTTTATCAACAACAAATCCAAACATAAATAGTGTTCGTGGATTATCTCCATGACAAACATCAACACTATGATAAAGTTCTGTTACTAAATAGCACATCATATCGCCTTCATTTAAATCATAGGCTTTATCTTCAACATGAACAGTACCGCCGCTCTGTGCTTTGCTAGCAAGAATATTACATCTTAATCCAACTACTCCTTCGCCAACACTAGGATCTTTATGCTTGTAAACATCACCGTCGTTATAGGTTACACTCACAACAACTCCGTCTTTACCATGATTCTCAATAACCGGAGCTTGTGCTGTTAGCGGAATTGTTTGACGAATTCGGTCTTGCAAAGTCTTGACCAAGTCTGGGTAATCAATCTTTGGACTCATGCGATTTGTGAGTCTCAGTTTTGTTGTACTAAATTCTTTTTTATCCCAATCCCCAGTAATCCCATCAACAAACTGTCCATCAATTACAGCTTGATTAGCCCAATCTTTAAGAGCTTGAATTTCTTCTGCTGTTATAAAATTAGGAACTAACAACACCTGACCATCAAAATTATTTGCCATAGTAATTCTCCTTTAATCTTTGGTATAGTTCATTATCATTATAATACTGTTTGGTTACTAATTCAAGCTGTTCTTCAGTTAAAACTGGCTTTTTCTCATCTTTTTCTTCGTTTACTCTTGGTACTGGAGTTGGTAATCCTAGCCAATCTGCACATTCATCTATTTGTTCTGGAAATAAGAAGTATTTAATACTATCATTTATAAGTCCCATACTTTCTATGCTCCAAAAGTGAACCTCGTCTTCTAACAATCCTTCTTCCACCGTCTTATTCCTTCTTGCACAAGCACTTTTAAATCTTTCAATCGGATCTCGAACCATGCAATAAACTTCGCATTCTGGCAAACCTAATTTTAGATCATGGCCGGTAAGATTCATTATAGGGTGCCATTTTTCATTTTTAAAAGGTTCTGGTTGAGTTTTTATATGATCTTTTGGAAGCATCAAATTCATTAATGCATGACTTCCGCTTCTTGTAACAAGAGCAAGAGCCTTCCCATTGAATAAAGCACAGACACCTTTCATGATATGATTCCTACAAGTTGAAGGTCATTTAGTGCTATATTATACCAACATCCTCCTTTGTCACAATTACTAGTTCGTGAACCTCCTCCTCCTTTAACTTCTAGCTTGTAATATCTATATGACGAAGGAGAGCCTATGCTATAATTTGAATAAGCTGTATACGTCAAACTGGCATTTGTCCTTGAGTCAATAGTTGTCCATGTTGAGTTATTATTTGACCCATAGAGTGTCCAATTTTTAGGAGAACCATCTGTTTTTACACTCCAACCATCCGCAACATATCCTCCCAGCATATTATAAGATGTAATGGTTAATGCTTGACCCATATCAATAGATGCTGAAATTATAACAGCATTTGAATTGCCACTATAGTAATTTGCTCTAAATGTTCTAGTTTGACCAAGTATAGAATAATAAATATTTTCATAAGTCCAATCTCCCCTATATGCCCAAAGAGTAGATAGATATCTATAACTACTATCTGACACAGATCCTTCATTAATACCAACTTCTTTACAGGCATTTTTTAATCCAAATAGTTTGCTCATAGATCCGTTTGTTCCGGGGAGTAGAGTATCGTATCCATGCAAACTACAAGAAGACGTTGGACTTTCATATCCCAGCAACTGCAATTCTCCTATTTGCCATCCATAAAAATAAGTACAACCACTTTTATTACAATCTATGGCAAGAGCAGAATTAGACGCTCCAGTAGTAACTGATAGCTTATATGTTTTATAAGCTGATGGAGACGCTATTGAATATTCTGAATAAGGACTATTTTTACAAAGTTTACTAGTCGCATATGACAATGGAGACTGATTGGATCTTGAGTCTATCGCCGTCCAGTTAATGTAATCATTGCTTCCGTATAATACCCATGATCTTGGGGTATCTAGTCCCATATTACTACTTGTTTGTCCACTTGTTCCGTTTGCAAAACCGTTCCATATTCTGTATTTTGTCAAAGTAATGGGAAGTCCAAATGTAAAAAATATTTCATTTGCATTGGATAATCCAGGAAGATAACCAGGTATTACAGGGGGCAAACTTAATGTTTGACAATAGTAGTTTTTATCATATGGATCAGCATATGGTAGAACTCCAGTAAAAAGTCTATTGGTTACTATGGTATATTGATTACTAATATATACTCGACCGTTGGTAGAAGAAGATACAGCATTTATTCCACCACCATAGCCTACAATCTCATAAATATCATAGGTCCTAAAATTGTAGTATGGTTGATATTTGGCATCAACGTTGGTTTTGTCATACCCCGTTCCTCCTCCAATCAATATTCTTTCACTTGGCATAATTTATCCTTTATGTTATATAGCCTTTGAGTTGTATATCAGAAATTCTTACATTTCCCCAAATGCATCCATTTTTACTGCAACTTCTGGTACTGTCCTTAGCTATTAATTTGTAATATTTGTAACTAGTAGAATTATTAAAACTATAATTTGTTGATATGTCATTTGAACCAACACCAGATCTACTATCCAACAAGCTCCAAGAAGAAAAATTATTTGATCCATATAATTCCCAAGAAGAGATAGAGTATAGACCTCCGTTTTGGTTAGTTATAGATTTTATGCTATAAGAATTTATTACTACCCCATAATCAAAACCAAAATACCCTGTCTCAGTTGCTCCGATAGCTTTGTATGGGATATCCCAATAATAATCATACCAAGTTCTATTCGGCGTTCCGTGTTGATATACTGACCACTTATTTCTATTATCTCCTCCCAGACCACCAGATTGGAAAAATACTTTCTTAAATGAAGAGGTATCAAATCCTTGAGACGCATTCAAGTATTTTATTGTCGGTAAACATGAATAGTATCCGTGAATAGCACTTGTAGACGACGGACTTTCATATCCCCATAATTGTATCTCTCCTAATACCCAGTCATAAGAACATCCACTCTTATTGCAAGAGTGCGCATCTCTTCCTGTTCCAGTAACAATAAATTTATATGACTTATATGCAGTTGGTGAACCTACAGAAAATTCTGAATATGCACTGTCAGCTGTTATGCTACTAGTTGCATATGGTAATCTTGCTTGACTTGTTCTAACATCAATGTCTACCCAATTAACATCATCATTAGTTCCTTGTATTTTCCATGATTGAGGAGTTTGGTTGCCAAAATCTAAATATTTATTGTATCCATTTTGACTACTCCAAGAACCTCCTTCTCCAGGACATGGAACATTGACTTTAAATGGATTCCATAATCTATACTTTGTAAGTACTGTTGGAATCATAAAATTAAAATAATATGTTCCACCACCATTAAACAAATAACAGTTATTCCAAATATTATCATAAGGTAATCTTCCATTACTTATTGTATAGTTCCAACGATCTACTATTTGACCATAATATTGTCTATAGTCACTATTAATGAATGTTGGATTATAAGTTACTCCACCACCAACTAATGCTCTTGGAGTACTAGATACGCTAGACTGAACAATAATACCACTACTAGCTGCTACTGGACTAGCTGATGGGGTTTTCGTTACTGTTGGAGTAGGAGTAGCTGGTATGGAGCTAGAAGTAGGAGTGTTGGTTATTGTAGTTGTTGGAGTAGTAGTGGGGGTTTGTGTTAGTGTGGCTGTTGGTGTGGCTGTTGGTGTGGCTGTTGGTGTGGCTGTTGGTGTGGCTGTTGGTGTGGCTGTTGGTGTGGCTGTTGGTGTGGCTGTTGGTGTAGGTGTAGGGTCACCAATTTCTATATTAACAGCGCCCACTAGCCCAGTATTATCAGATAAAACAGGTAACACCTCAGCATGAGTAGGATCCCAATCCTCAATAGCAGCATTATTACCCTCTCCATTTTCTCCAAGATTTTGTAAATTATCAAAAATACTACCATTTTGGGTAAAGTTTTCTGTTGCAACCGATAGGAAGTTGGCTTCTTTTTCTGATAATATTAGTTCTTCTGATAAGCTTTGAACCCCAATACCTGTCTCAAAACTACTTCTATTCAGACCATAAGGAGCTAATGCTTTTCCAAAACCATCCCAGGTTGCTCCGTCTCCACCATTCCATAAAACTCCATTATTATCAGCTACTCTTTTAAGAATAGGAACTAGAGCGCCACCCAATTTAACTATATTATTAATGTTAGACCAACTCATCTCAAAAGTCAAATAAGCAGAGGCTCCTGATCCAACTTTTAGAATATTCAGAGTTACTGGACCAAGAGTTAGTCTTGTGGTAGAGTTATACGTTGTAGAGACAGTGTTGTATACCACTCTAATATTACTTATAACTTTAGCACTACCATAAGCCTTATTAGTATAATAAATTTTTATACTATCTGTTGACGTTTGTAAATCTAATAACTGCAATTCATTATTTCCTGCAGTTCCTGGTTTATTATCTCCCCACTGAGCTATAGTTTTAGTGCTGACTCTATTTTTAGAATCTGTAGAACTAGTAGTAATGTAAAGATGAGGATCACCCCAACCTCCTATTGTCATGGCTGATAAGGAGGACAGCGGAGGAGACGGGGGTTGTGGAGGATTTACTTTGGCTCTTCCATTAACTATAAATATTTTACCATTTTTCATATTATATGTATTCCAACATAAAGGATTAGATTATTAGTTGTGTAAAAAATATAAAACTTAAAAACAGTCTTAATTATGGTGTTCCACCATCTATAATAAAGTATTTCAATGTTGTTGCTGGTGTGGTATTTGATGAACCCAAAAGCTCATTGGCAGATGCATTAAATCGGAGATTATTATTGACGCTTGGTTTAAGATTACCATCTGTACCATTAACAAAAACTAAATTATTAGTATTAGAACTACTAAGATCAACTTCAATATTATTGGCATTAGTAGCTGTACCACTAAGATCACCAACAAATGACGTGCTACTAACACTACTTAGTCCTGATACAGAAGTGATGCTTCCTCCAAGACTAACTGATGTTGAACCAATAGTTACAGAGCTGTTAGCTAATTGAGAATTATCGACACCACTAGCTTTGATACTTACGACGCCAGAAGAAACACTAAAATCTCCACTATCAAAACTAGCAAGACCTTTATCCTGTGTTGAAGCGTTAAGTATATAGCTGTCAATAATTCCTGTTACTCGACCATAAGAATCTGTAGTTACACTAGAAACTACTGCTTGAGCAGAGGTCGCTCCGGCTGGGAGACTGCTAACAGCGCGAGCAAGCGTTACAGTATCAAGATCAATATTATCAGCATTAACAACTATACGACCAGCTGTACCAACAGCATCTATAGTATTTCCATTCTTTGTTAAACCAGCACCGGCGGTTATCTGACCTGCCCCGGAGAATTGAGCAAATGCTAGGCTGGTTGTGCCGAGAGTGATGGTGTCGTTTGTTGTCAATACCCACCCACTATCAGCATTAACAGTACCTTCAGACACGAAAGTAAATAGTCCAGTAGTAACTTCAGCATCAGAATCAGCGTCGGATGCTCTACTCCAAGAACCAGCAGCTACCGTATAGATACCATTTTGACTACCAGTATTCTGATTCTTTACTAATACTCTATCGCCAGCTATAACGGTAACCCCGTCAACAGTTTGGGTTCCAGATAGTGTTATATTGGCTGTTGTAGCAACTCTAACACTTGCTTTAACATCAAGACCCATTCGGGCAGCATCTACGTATGCTTTTGTGGCAGCATCTTGAGCACTAACCGGATCTGCTAAACTAGTAATCTTAACACTATTGAAGGATACGTCACTTGTAGGAACACTCATTTGATCCAAACGATTGGTTCTTACAGCAGTATTGAAGTCATTAATATTACTAGCAACTAAACCACTACCACCAACAGTAAGATTACCATTAATGGTCACTCCACTCAGTGTGGGATTATTTGCAAATACTAATGATCCTGTTCCTGTTTCATCACTAATAACTCCAGCTAGTTGTGAAGATGTTGTCGAAGCAAACTGAGCTAAGGTTCCTGCTACAGCAGCGCGACTGGTGTCTGTTGGATGAACGTGGTCAGCACGAGCTGCTGTTGTTGCAGTACCCACTGCTGCGATACTGTCCATCAACGGAGTTGAGCTACTTAGACCGGTGATACTATTAAAAGACGTACCTGTTGCTACTCCGATGTTTGGAGAAACAAGCGTGGGACTATTAGAAAATACTAAATTGCCTGATCCAGTTTCATCGCTAACAAGAGTTGAGAGATTGTTACTACTTGGTGTTAGTAAAAAGGTTCTAGCGTTAGCTGAAAGATCTGTAATCTCTGCTAGTTGAATAGTAGGATCACTTAAACTAATAACATAATTACCGCTATTATGTGTTAAAGATATACCACTACCAGCTGTTAAAGAGCTACTAATTGTAAGAGTATTAGTTCCACTACTATATACGATATCAACACCGCTACCACCAACAATACTTGCGCTAACAGCATTATCAATAAGAGCATTAACGCCACTAGCAAAGTTAGTAATTAAAGATGTTGGAATACCAGTCACACTAACAGTATGATTACCAGAAACACTAACAATACCAATTCCAGAGCCTTGAACTAGACTCTTCACGCCTAATAGTCCACTTACTGCTGTGTTAAAATCAGTAATATTAGAGCTTGTATGAGTATGTCCATTCAAACTAACTGCCGTATTACCAACAGTTAAAGTATTAAAATTACCAGTTCCACTTGGAATACTAACTGATCCTGTAAAAGCTGCTCCAGCCAATGCTGCTCTTGTTGTATCTGTTGGATGAACGTGATCTTCTCTCGAATATTTTTTGGAAGTTCCGACAGCAGCAGTTCCGTTCATTAAAGGATTGCTTGAAGAAGCTTGTCCAATAACAAATGCTGTACTAGCAATTTGTGTTGTGTTCGTATCAGCAGCAGCAGTTGGAGCTGTTGGAGTTCCAGTCAATGCTGGACTATTTAGTGGAGCATATACTCCGCTTACCAATCCACTAACACTAGTATTAAAATCTCCAATATAAGAACTAGTTAGTCCAGTAACCGAGATTGTTTCTACCTTACCAGTATTGTCGTAGCTGGCTTTAATTCCACTTACTCCAGTAATTGTAGATCCAATTAGATCTTTAACAGTATCAGAATTAACAGGCGAACTAATAACAAAACCTTTATCTCCTGTTGGAGTTATAGTAATATTATTTCCGGCAATAATGCTCTTTACTGGAAGTAGTCCGCTAACTGCGCTATTAAAATCGCTAAGATAGCTAGAACTTAATCCAGTAACTGATACTGTTATTGTTCCTGAAGTTGAAGCATAAGATACATTTATACCACTAGTTCCTACAAAATCAGCTCCGGTAATATTTGCCCAAGATAAACTTCCCCAGAGACTAGTGCCATCGCCTATCTTAAATTTTTTAATTGTTGTATCGTAGCCAAGCTCTCCTTGAGCTAGTGGGCTATTAGAAGCTGCCCATAGGCTTGATGATCCTCTTCTGAGCTGAATAGTAGTTAAAGCTGGCATTTTAATAGTCTCCGATATTTTTAAAAAAATTTTTTTATGGGGTACCGCAGTCGAAGTTGTAATGGTCTAAATAATGGTCTAGTCCACTGATCCTAGATACGTCTAAATTTCCAATAATTTTACTAAAAGGAATATCTGGTAAATCACCAACTCCAATAATAGCTGATCTACTTAGTATACTTACACCAGCAGACGAGAATCTTTCTATTTCCACTACTCCAACAGTATCTAAAAAACTAGTTTCTATAGAAATAATATTGGGTTGAGTATTTTCAACTATTACAGTAAAGTCGTTCATGTTTGACAATCCAAAAGAGTTTCATTTTCACTAAATCTATGAGTAATTTTAACTGTTCCAAATATTAGTCTGATAATCTCTTTTCCTCCTCCAACATACATATCTTGGGGACTTTCTAATTCAAGATCGTATTTTGCTTTGCTAAAAATGAATCCGTTTGTAGTATTAGCCGGAATCTGTAGCAATAATTTTCCATCAACTCCGATAATATCAAACTTATAAATACTATGGTCTGTATTTGCTGTAGAAAAAATCTGCATAGCTCCATCGTCTGTTGTCCAAACGAGTCTAGCGCACCAATTAGTGATATTAAAAGGAATATTATTAGGATCTTTGTAGATTAATGCTAGTTTAAAGGATGTTCCCTGCTCAATAGAAAAATCGTATTTACTTGCAGGCATAGTGTTGTTATCCTATTTAAAACAGATAATTAGATAGATATAGTTATAGTACACCTATAGACAAAAATCAGGGCCGGGTTTTTAGGCCCAGCCCTGACTTTTATAGCTGATTAGGTTAAGTTAACTAACTTGATTAGAGAGCACCAAGTAGAACTCTACGGTTATCTAGAACAGCAAAGCCTTGCTCGGCCCATCCATAGAAACCGGCTCTCTTCTGACGATGTAGTGTCTCGTCTTCGAAGATCTGGACTTCTTGGCGAACTGGCATGATGAAACTGTCTCTCTTGCGTAGATCAAGACCAACTACAACTTCACCCTTACCACTTGGTAGTGTGCCGCTGAGAGTATTGGTATAGAATAGTTGATATTCTTGTCCAACACCTAGTTCGTCTCTGTCGTGCAAGTTGATTCCGAAGATTCTGTTAAGAGTACCGTCGGCAGCGGTATAGATCTCACGACGAGTAATCTCGTCAACGATATCGATACCCCAGTTACGGATGTCTTCCATAGCTTCTGGAGAAACATAAAGATCAGTTAGAATACCACGGTTGGTACTAGCAGAGTTACCACCACCGTTTCTACGCATAACTGTCTTCATGAGACTGACTAGTCTCTTGGTAAACTGATTAGCATTGGCGTCACTATCGTATACTACGATGTTACGATCAACAGCAGCGGCCATTAGTGTGTGCCAGCCATCGTCGTTCATCTTCTTAACGAATGAAGCCTCTAGGACTTCCATAGCACGACCAACAACGTCCCAGCGAGCATCACGAGCATACTTCAAGAGATAGTCAATTGAAGCGCCGATGTCATAGGTTGGAACCATGACGTAATCGCTTTCAACGTGACGCTCTGGAATATATCCATGATTTGGTACAGTGTAGGCTACGAAGTCCTTTTCTGTGCCAGGAGCGATGAAGTCCAATGGAAACTCAGGAGTTGCACTCTGAGCCAATTGGATGGGTTCAAAAATATTGTCGAGGATGTTACCGCTTAACAGTCCTTGACGAAGGGGCAATTCGAGAGCTTTTGCAAACTCTCTGTTAGCTGCTAGAGCTACTTCTCGGTCTGGTGAACCAGAACGAACTAGTAGTTCAGTAACTTCTGCAGTTGGTTGGAACTTATTTGTATTAGATGCCATTTTTTTTCTCTCCTCTAAAATCAAGTAATGTTGATGTCTACTTTAACGTAACCGTCAGCGTCTTTACTACCAAGGAATGTACCTACTTTCACAGCGTTTGTGGATGAAGTACTAAGTAAGCCGTTAGCGCCTACGTAAGCACCGACACCTGCTGTTGGAGTATTTCCAGATACAACCATGTTAGTAGTGACTTGTCCCTGACGGAGAAGAGTTACCTTGCCCCCGACTTGGACTTCGTCTTTGTACCAGTTGATGTGCTGTCTGGTTAAATCAATATTTACAACGTCGTTCATAAGAACGCCAACGGGTAGAGCACCCGAGACGGCTGAGGCGTAGCCAACGACAGCATTAGCGTCGTCCATAGCTACTCCGGCACCACCAGTTACAACAGAAGCTACGCCGCCTCTTTCTGCAACTGTGTTCATGAAAAAAGAAATATCTGTGCGAGCTTCGATACGATCTGGTTTTAGAGCCATTTCAGTTTCTCCCTATTAATAGTTATTTTTTACCTAATCTGCTACTTACAAAATCGATTAATGCGGCTCTGGTGGTGTCTACCGAAGATTCGGTTTCTCCTCCAACGCCAAGATTAACTTCTTCTACTACCTCAACTGTGTCTAATACTTCTGGATCAGCAGAAGTTTCTGATGCTTTCTTCTTGTCTTTGGCTTTTTTATCATCTTCTTTATCGTCGCCCTTCTTGATCTTTTCCAACCATGGTGGCATCTTACCAGCAAACAAGCTGGTCATAGCCTCAAAAGCATCATCAGCCATAGTTTCAAATTTTTCTACAACGGTTTCTGCTGACTCAGCATCAACACCATTGTCGATTAGAGAAGCTTTTCTTTTCATCTTCTTTTCTTTCTTAGCCATTTCTACTTCTTTCATCTTATATCCAGCAATGGCTTCTAGAGCAGCATCTAGTTCAGATTTGACCTTTTTCATTTCTTCATCTTTTTTGGCCATTTCTTGTTTTGTTTTCTTGGCTGCTTCTGTTTCTTCTTCTTTATCTTCTTCTTTTTTACTTTCCTTTTTATCTTCTACTTCATTCTTTTCTTCTTCTTCCTTCATTTTCTTAGCAGCTTCAATTATCTCTAATTGGGAAGCGACTTGAGATTCAAGTTCAACTATTCTTGTTTGTAGGCTGTCTACAAAAGCCGTATCTGTTGCAACAGTTTCTGTTGTGGTGGTTGTTTCTGTAACAACGTCTGTTGTTTGTGTGCCAACATCTGGTGTTGCTACAATGGTCTGTTCTGTTGAAGCTACTGTCTCTGTCTGAGTTGAATTCATAGTCGTGTTCTCCACATTTAAGGTTGACTGATTATCAAATACACCTAGATTTGATAAATTAGCAAAAATTTCTGTTGAATTATTTAAAAAAGAATCTTTTGTAAAAATTATACTATCGGGATTTGCTGGTTTGTCAACAAAACCCTTGCCTGAAAAGGTTATGTTTCTCAATACTCTACCAATTTTATAATTATCATGTTCTCCTAATCCACCGTATGATCTAAGGTGTTTAGTTAAAAATGCTGTTTCTGCATTTCTATTTAAAACTTTAAATTCACCTGTTGATTTATTTAATAGTCCGTAATCAAATCCTTTAAAAAAGCATTCCATACTAACATATTTAGTTCCGGACTCTATTTCTGATATTAGAGTATTCGCCCTACTCATTAATTCTTCAGAAGAAAATCCTTTATAAATAACTGATCCTGTTAAAATATGAAATTTATTTGGTAGATTTTCTACTGGAGTATTTTCGTCAATTAAAACTCCATCATCAGTAATAGGCCAGTTTGATGTAATATGGCCAACTATAACATTTTCGTCATGATTAAGATTAGTGGGTTTATCCTCTGGGGTATGTTTAGCTGCCCAAACTTCATCTTTATCAAAAATATCATCGTTTTTATTCCAGCTAGAAGTTACTAAAATAGACTGGACATAATAAAGATCACTATCTTGTAGTGAAGCTAAACTCTTTATGTGCTTAACACTATGATTGGTTTTATTCGAAGGCTCAACAACGCAAGCATATGAGATAGAAGCTTGTGATTTAAGCTTTTCTTCGAGACCATCGCTAATCTCTTGTTCAAAAATATGCATTTTAAGCCTCAGTATAAGATTTTTCGATCAAAGAATTATACACCAGAGAATAAAAAGAAGACTTAAGTTGTTTAATCTCGTCAACTGTTAGATCTCTATTGATTTCTGTTTTAATGGGTTTTAGCCAATTATTATAAGCCCCAATAACCGTGGCGTGTTCTTTGGCATGAATGTTGGCTAATGCTTTGGTCATTAGGTCGGGGTCAATTGTGCAGGTTGGTGTGAGACTGAATAAGATTTTGGTTTTAACCGAATCCATTTCCTTACTCTCTGCTTTAGATAAACTCCTCAAATTTTTCTTGTTATAAAAGTCTAATAAGATTGGATTAAGCATATCATTAATTTTATCTTGTGCTTCATTAGCCCATAGCATTAGGCTAGCTCCAGTCTGGGGCGAGAACTTTTTGGTTTTTCGGGGTGCAGAATCCTTACTTAATTTAGGTCTGCCTTGTCCGGGGATACCTGGCAATGATTCTGGCGAATCATTTGCCAACTTCGTTGAAGGACCAGACTGAGGAGGGATTTTTTGTTCTAAAGCTGTTTTTTCTCCGCTTTTCTTTTTCTCTAGTTCTAGACCAACTTGGCTAGGAGTTACGGTACCTGTTTGTAAAGCAATCTTCTTGAGAGCATTTTCAACTTGAGGATCATTCCACGGTCCAGCTTTTGGAACCATTCTTTCTGAGTTTCTTTCTCTGGTTTCTCTATTGAGTCTACTCTTTTCCATGTCTGGATCTATGCCGAACTTGGTTTGTAATAGCTCATCACTAATTACATTCCTATCTGCTAGTTGAATTAATAATGCTTTCTCAGCATCTTCATTACTTAAGTCCATTCTATCAAATTCTATTTTAGCTCCATATTTAAAGCCCATAGCTTTTTGTACTAGCTCGATCTCTTTCTCCCAAAAAGAAATAAGCATATCTCTACCGTACTGAAGTCTTTGTGTGAGAGTTTTGAGGGATATAAAATTGTTGGTTGTTCCGGCTGCTCCGAATGTTCCTGTTAATGTAGGAGGAATTCCCAAACCAGCATATACGCTATTCATGTGGGGAACATATTTGCCTTCTCCTAAAAATTGATGAACACTTGTTTTAGATTCTATGAGTTCAATATCTGGTCCCCATACTAAATCCATTGTGCCTCCACCAACATTATTACCCAAAATCTGAGCTAGCTTTGCTGTGGCTGCTTTTGTAGGAGCAATCTTGTGTTCTAGACTTCCTAATTTAAAAATACGAATATTAGAGATAGCCCCGTCAAGAGCTGCCATATCTGCTAGTTTAAGTTTTTCTATAACTGTAATATCATCCATTATAGAATAGACCATAGGATATGCCCATGTTTGCCAATCGTCTTTTTTGTAGTGAAATACTAAAATCTTTTGTGGATCTAGAGGATATGGTTTTTTTGCTTTTGCTGCTTGAACTATCTGAGGAGGTAGATTATTAATGATTTCTTTTTCAGCATCGGACTGAGGAGAGTTGATCATTTTTCTCAAAATAGCAGGTAGTGTTAATTCATATCTTTTTTGAGAAACAAAAGAAGAAAGTGGACCAGCAGCAACATCTACAAATGACGGATCTATAAAAGTATACTTCCACGGAATTTCTCTTTTTTCTACTTGCACACTATCCATATCAGCTATTTGAAGATCTGGGGAGCTTACTGCTCTATATAACTTATCTGTAACTTTAAGACTAAGTTTGCCCGTTTGTCTATTTATGACAACGTTACCCGTTTTATAAAGATTGTTAAGGAATCTTTCGCTGCGTTCCTTTCCTCCTATTTTCTTAAACCACTGTCTGTAAAATCGTTCTATCCTTTTATTTTTATGACAGATATTAATCCCCTGTACAGCAAAATCTCCCATGAGATCTATAACATTTTTTACTAATCCAACCTTTTGGTAAATCTCATCAGATCTGCGCATAATATCTTTGATGCGCTTGGGTACTGCTTCGTCTGGTCTAAAGAAGTCATAGTCACTTCTTGTTAGTCCTGGCCTACCTCCTGTGCTACCATCAAGATTACTATAATCTACCCTGTAAAATCTACCAGCCTTGGATCGTTGTACCATTGTAAATTCGTCTAAAGATTCAGACGAAGTTTTTAGAGCTTCCTGTTTGCTGGCTAGGTCATCTCCCCAAGCAATATAGGCTTGATCTGGGATATGTGGTGCTGCATCTTGAATGATGGGATTTGTGGGCTGTTTATTGGCCATAATATTCCACGTTATGATTGTGATGGGATTACAATAGTATTATAAGAGATCATACACTATTGTCTATAAATTCCAGTATATATATCTTCATTTACTGCTGAAGTAAACCATTCTGGTCCTCTATATAATTGACCCTTATTTTCTGCAACATCTTTTAAATTACCACCAATAATATCATACTGAACTGGGGGAAGGGCTCTTTGTTGTTGTCTGGCCGCCATATTTGCCATTACTAAAGAACTATATCTATCTTTACGTAATCGTCCTTTTTTACCATTAGGAAGTTTAACTTCTGGAGTATCCCATCGATCTCTAGCATTAGGTCCGTTGCTAGTTTGACTCATAACTATAGTGGTTAATTCATTTTTTAATTCTTCTATTTCCAGAATACATTCGCTAAGACTATCATAAATTGGGTTAAGCTCAGTATTGATAATATCTTTACCTTCAGCGTCTAGGGCTAAGCCCAATGTTAAATTATCAAATGCTGGGAATAACAATACTTTATCTTCAAGATCTTTTCTTAATCCGTGATTAGCTTGAGCTGTCCAGTCTGCTCTGGCAAACTGTATCAATTCTATTAAGTGTAAACCGGCTTGATCGTCTGTGTCTTTGTTTTTTTCTGGATTAATAACTGGCCAAATCAAATGCTCTCCTTCTTCTAGCTTTGAAGGATCATGCAAAGCCTCTTCAATAGAAACGCCACCACCTTGAGCATCAAGAACTATTCGTTCGCAAGGAAAGATTTTCATAAGATTGCGTATCTTTCTGCAACAAAATCCATAAAAATCATGTTCTGTTACTAGTCCTGTTTTTTGTCTATCTTTAAAGTTGCTTCTATTTGTTGTCCAACAATATACAATACGAGAATGGTCTGGATGAATTTCTAGTATAATGATACTAAAATTGTCTTGTTCACTAGCTGGGTCGATACCATATACATAACGTAAATTAGGATTGCCTTTTATTGTTGCTTCAAATAAAATGTGTTTATTATTTACTATGATTTGTTTGGAGCTAGATGTGACGCATCCTTCTATTAAGCTTCTTTTAAAGAAACCTTCACTATCATTAACAAAGCAAGCGGCATATTCCATATTGTAAATACCGGTATGGATAGTTGCTTTGGCTCGTGATACCTGTTTGTCATCCATGAATCCTTTGGGAATCAATTCATAAGGAATACGAATGATACTGTAATCTTTCCAATTAAAATTACTAGGAATTTCCCCATTAAATAGTTCTTCTAGTTTGCGTTTATCTCCACCGCTTTCTATAATTCCCTTATATCGTCTCCAGTAAGAAGCAAAATGCTTAAAACCATAATCTGCTGTTCCGGATACGATTGCTTGATTACCCATTTTTGTATTAAGAGTTTCTAATTCTTCATTCCATAGGCCAGCTTCTGTCATGGCTGCTCTTTTGGCTTGTTCTTTAACGTTTTGAATCGGAGTAGCTGAAACTGCTGCGAAGCCTGAAACCACCGTCTCGTAAATATCTGGAGATATAGAAGCAAATTCGTCAGCAATAATAATGTGGGCTCTTAAACCTCTAATCTTACTACCATCACCCATGGGGATAGCTATTGTCCAACTATCTCCTAATCTTAAAGTACATCGATCAACGTCTCTTCTTGGTCCATCATCATTTCCCGTAAAGATACTGCGTAATATTGCGCTATTCCTCCAGATAGTTTCCATGTATTCGAAAATAATCTTACTCTGTCGAAAAGCAGCACCAACTACTACTATCTTGGTGCCAGGGAAAAAAGCACATCGTAAAATACAGTATAAAGCCAATAAGAATGACTTACCCCAACCACGACTAGCTATATACATAGGAAAAGAGCGTATCCAAAATTCTTGCAAAATAGCAACTTGAATAGGATGTAACTCTATATCAAAGAGTAATTTGCATGTTGATCCTAGATAATGAGGATTGCGTAATATTCTCATAAGATGCAAATCAGGATTTTCTATATCTTCTTTGACCCTATTTATCATGGGGTTAGAAGGAACTATAATCTCAGAAAGATCTCCAAGCCCTAACCATGCATCTTCAAATATCTTTTTGCTGTTTGACTTTTTCAATATAGTGAACTTTCTTAAGAATATATTCTGCCATTTGTTCTGCATCAGACGATGAACCACAGAATAATACTTTAATATTATGATTTAGTTGTAGTTCTAAAATGTGTTTGACTATAAATGCTGGAGATATTTTTATTTTATCCCAAAGTCTACGAGGAAGATTAGATCCTATTGGATAACTTAAAACTTGTGCAAGATCGAACTCAAGAAGCAAGAAAGCGTACTTGAACTTGCTCATTCGATCTACAACATCAATAAATCTAGACTCTGTGAGATTGTTGGCAACTTCACTGACGCTTTTTTTACGCTCTATACATACAACGTCTTCTAGTCCTTCAATACTATAATCTCCAGTGTCTAGTTTTCTACTAGCTGTAGTATAGTGCTCAAAAGCCCAGGGTTGCTGTTCTCTGGTATCTATAATTATAGTAAAATCATCATGCTTGCTCATTACTTTGCTCTTTGGCCATTAGTCGTCGAGACTTATTAATAGCTCTTTGTACCATAGCTTTGGCTACCATCTCGATAAACGGAAGATTGCGTTTGGAACTCTCTTCCTTGAGCCAACTTAAAATGGTGGGCATGTTTTGATCGCACCAGTCTGGTCCCTTTTCATTCATTTCTAGGGCGTGGCGGCGACAAGAACAGTTGGATGTGCTTTTAATTCCGAGTGAGCTAATCATACCTGTTAGAATTGATCCTGGACCATTAGGATTTTGTTCTAATGTTTTTGGAAATAAGCTTTGTAAGGTTTCTTTTATTTCTTCTGCTGTATTTCCAAGCTGTGATCTAAGGGCTCGGTCTGCTTGTTCTTGAGTCCAGTTTCCAATAATGTCATACTGTTGACCTGAGAATAATGTGAAAGATCCTGGTAATCCGTTAATGTAAGCGACCAAATTTTTACTAGATGGAGTATCTACATAAGAAACATTTAAAACATCAAAAGTCATAGACCCTGGACTAACTACTTGATTATTTTCGTTAGTGAAAGGAGGAGGGGTTATTGTTATTTGAGACTCTAATTTGATCATGGTTCTTTCCTTTGGTTTTTAGCTAGAATTATTTTTAAAAAACTGAGACTATAATCTTCTTCCATACCTTTAATAAGGTCATGATGATATTTGCACAATGTTATTCCATTATTAACCTCAAATCGTAAGCCAGGAAAACCAGCCCACGTTTTAATATGATGAGCATTTATTCTTTTCTTCATGGTACAATTTGGCCATTGGCACTTATAGTTATCCCTTTTATAAACAGCTTTACGCCATTTCTTATATTGAGGATCTCCAAAATTTCTAAACATGGACTATTCCTGGGGGTGGACCACAAGTAGCATTATTATTTCTGGCTATTTGATTGGCCAATTCAAAATCTGAATACACCATATCGGCCACTAATTCTTGAAAAGATATTTCTGGCTTCCAGTCCAGTGACCTTTGGGCTTTAGAAGAATCCCCCTTTAGATATTCTACTTCTGATGGTCTGTATAAAGAAGGGTCTATTTCGAGATGTTCTTCATAATTTAAGTTGAATAATTTAAAGCTATGATATAGAAAGTCTTTTACGCTATTGGTTTGTCCTGTGGCTATAACATAGTCCTGTGGTTTGTCTTGTTGTAGCATAAGATGCATAGCTCGTACAAAATCTTTGGCATGACCCCAATCTCGATAAGCATTAATATTTCCTAATTTTAAAGAAACATATTTATCTCCACTTAAAAAACCATTAGTTAATTCCCCCAGATATTTGGTAATTTTGCGAGTGACAAAATTCTCACCCCTTCGTGGGCTTTCATGATTAAATAAGATGCCACAACAAGCAAATAGTCCATAGGATTCTCTATAAATATGAACCATCCTGTGACTAGCCAATTTGGCTACTGCATAAGGACTTTGAGGAGCAAAAGGAGTCTCTTCATTCTGATACTGCTCCATTCTGTTATATGCCTCCGACCATTGCTGTGTTGAATTCGCCCCAAACATTTCGCTAGTACTAGCCTGATAAAATTTGGAGTGTGGAGATATTATTCTTAAGGCTTCTAGTAGATTAACTACTCCTATAGTATTAATCTCTAAGGTTGTCGAAGGTTGTTTGAAGCTGGTCCCAACGTGACTCTGAGCAGCTAAGTTATAGAATTCTTCTGGGTGGTATTTTTCGCACACCCTAACACATCCACTAGGATCTGTAATATCAAACTCTTCCAAAGAAAAATTTGAATTATCAAGCAAGTGTTTTATTCTTTCAAAATTATTTACGCTACTTCTGCGATGTAGTCCAACTACTTTATAGTCTTTATCTAGAAGATAGTCTGCTAAATAGCTTCCGTCCTGTCCGGTAATTCCTGTGATCAAAGCTGTTTTATTCATCGTTTTTCTCTATAGTGTCTGCTGTTAGAAAGGGTTTATCCAAAACTTTATCCTCATAGGCATGATATTGACTAAGCATGGTCTTGTACTTTTCAGTTGCCATACTAAGAATTTCCATTTCACGACCTTCTTTTTCTCTTACGTCTTCGTCTTCTAACATTCGGATAAGACCTACCCAAGAGCTTTTTCCGTCTTCTATTCTTTTGATTCTTTGTTCTCTGGTAGCCTTGAGATCCTTGCTGATCTTTTGTTGCTCGTTTAAGAGCTTGGTATATTCATTAGTATAATTCGCAATACTATTGCGAGCAAAGCTCAGTTGTGTTTCTAGGTTGGCCAGTTTTGGAATGTCTCTGTCTGTCTCGGATTTTTCATATTCTTTATCTACTTGTTTTTGTAGTTTCTCTGTTTCTGATATGTGTCTTTTTCTTTCTTTCATGCTTCGATTAATAAGAATGTCAATAGTAATAAATTGTTTAATCTGTAGTTCTTCTGCTGCTAAAACATCTTCTCTAAACTGTTTAATTAATCCTATCCATGTATCTTCAAAATATTTTAGTTCACCAGTATCTTCGTCAAACTGTCTGAGTATCTCTGACCAAAACGTTTTGGCGTGCAGTTTTTGTCTTAGGATTTCTTGTTCATTTCTATCTTCTGACGAAACGACTAATTTATTCTCTGACACATACCTTTGTATGGGTGGAAGATTTCTGTTCAGAGCTTCGGCTATATCCTCTAAAGACAAAGAACCAAAGTTGTCTGTTATGAACTTTTCCTCTTCGAGACTTAATTGTCCTCGTTTTCTTGGAGATTTTCTGGTGTCCACTTGTTGTTCCTGAGTATTTCGTTAATGTGACTTTTTAGTTTATCAAGTTGCTGTCTGGGAATTTTAAGTCCATGTTTAAGCTTTAAATAAGTTTCTCTATATTCTGATTGAACATGTTGATCCAAAAATTTAATAATCTCATTGTTTTGTATGTTATTGAAAAGCTCATCTTTAGCTAGGGTATTATGTAAATTTTCATGATCACTAATATAAGATGGCTGCATAATGTTCTTTTTAGAGTCATTTCGACTTGCCCATGCTGAATATAATTCGCACTCTGTTTTGTCGGTATACTTGGAACATTGATTTGTTGAACATTGATATGCTTTGTCAAAAAGAGGACAAGTTAAACATGGCTTGTCGGGTCTCTGGTAATTATTCCTTTTATAATTGAATAGACGATTACGAACATGGGTCCATAAGAAATTTTCTAATGGGCGTGAGTGATCGTACTTTTCTAATCCTTCAAGAGCAAAAATAGCCGCTTGTTGTTTCATATCATCAAAGTCATGATATCCAAATTTGAATTTATTAGCTAGTCTTCTACTTATGTTATCTAAAACTATTAAAAATTCCTCTTCTGACACACCATATAAATTAGCGCTATTAATTTTTTTCTTTTTGCTTTTTAGTGTTATTTTCTTCTTCTTGTTGTTCGGCATCTAGTAGTTCTGCTATAGTTTTGGTTTGTACACAATCAAAATCTGCTGACACGTCCATAATGCTGCCAACGGCTTTAACGTCCAAAACGGAGTCTGTTATCTTAATTTTGGGATTATTCATCTTTTCTCCTTGCATCAAACTTGTCAATCTATAATATAATAGAGTATTCTAGTCTGTAGTCAATATTACACCAAAAGGAACATTTTTTATGGCTAATTACAAGAAGTGGACAGAAGCCGAATTGAAGTTTATTAATGAGAATCAGAAGTTGTTGAGTGATGATGAGTTAGCCGCTAAGCTTAGCCAAATGACCACACAAAACATTACAACCAGCATGATTCGTAGGCAGCGAAGAAAGCTAGGAATTAAAAAAGCTAAGGGTCGAAGGCCAAAGATTAGGATTGTGGAAAGTCCTGAGGAAAATAGTACTCAGAGCGTTTGACTTACTAATAATAGTAAATAAATAATAAAATGGGGATAGTCGTAATTGGCTGTCCCTTTTTTATTCAACGTTCTTTAAACCTCGTGTAAAAACCAATCTACGACTAGAACTAGAAGAAGACGCAGAAGAGAATCCGAGTCTTTCTTGTTTGGTGTGTTTGGTTGATGGAATATCTATTGCGATTTTATTTGGATTGTGAATATTTGGCCTAGATTTATTAATAAGATCTATTAAAGAAATATCTTCTCTAGATGGATATATAGGATCAATATGTTCTATATGTTGTTTAGGAGCATAGGTTATTGTGTCTAATATTTGTATCTCTAAGTGAAGATAATCAATAACTGGAATTTGATATAGTCCATTATTAAACTGGTAAAAAATACGATGGCCATAGTTGTAATAAGCTGAGTTGTTCATAAATATTCCTATTTAAATTAAAATGGGTAGTTTACTTGACCTGGAATAAATTTACCATCGTCTATAATGATTATATCTCTTGGTGTAGGTGGTTCTTTAGCTACTTTAAGAACTGGAAAGTTTTGTATCGGCATACCATAGTTTGAATTTAGTGTTAAATTATTTCTAAGATCAGTAGGAGCATTAATATTGGATATGGCTCTCATATTAACGTTAGTTGTAGTATTGCCTCTTAAAAAGTTGGATCGTGATGGATTATTAGAGTCTGGTTTAGGAACAGGTGAGCTAATAGAACCATTATGGTTCTGAAATGAACCGTCTGGCAAAAACACCCCATCTGTATAATTTAATTGTCCATCATTATTAGATGCTTTCTTTGGACCTCTACCAGAATTTCCTTCAGAAGAACCACCTCCTCCTTCTGGATCACAAGTCCAAATTATATCTGAATCTGCTAATCCGCTAGAGCCAAAAGAAGGCTCGCTTAAAGCTGTAATAGCCGCTTCTGCTTCACTTGCAGCTAAAACCCCCAAAAAAGCAATCAAGGGTTTAAGTCTTGATAAACATGGCCCTAATCTTGCTAATGTTTGTGCGCTAATTTTCCCTCCGGCTTTTAAAAGCTCCAAAAATTTTTGTCCAACAACGCTGTTACTAGAAACTGTCTTTCCACTATTTATCAGTGTCTGTGTTTCTTTACATATTTTTTCGATAGTTCCAGTCAATATTCTTTCTGCTGTATCTTTTATCTTTTTTGGATCTTTATATATTACTTCGATCACTGTTTTTCCGTTTACTGTTGTTATCTTATATTCTTTGACAAGACTTTTAGCTCTCTCGAAAGTCTGGATATCTCTTAATAATGGATTATTATTTTTTTGAGTTTCCAAACCAGCTTCAATAAACTTTTTGAGTTCATCTGAAGAAAGGGTTCTGAGGTCTATCTGGGTAGGTGGAGGTGGTGTTGATCCAAAAAGACCGCCAAAAAGACCAGCTAAAACGCCAGCCTTAAGTGTTGGACTAGCATCTACATAGTTGGTGTCTGTAATAGTTGTACAATCTTCTGTTACTACATCTACGCATTTCCAAGATATCTTGTAGTCAGAATACGCTGTTTTAGCATTATTGCAATCGTTTTCGTCTCTGCCACTAACGTCTTCAATAGGTCCTTGTGTTCCGCAAGGATTCATAACAGAAGAACTAATAGGATGACTACCTCCTGGATTACTTGTTGGATGTCCGTTAATGGTGGTCCAACTATCTAGAACATGAGAGCTTCCATCGGAACAATTTAGTATCAATCTCATATATCCAGTATATCCATATGGATAAGGAGGATTCCAAGAAGAGGGAGCGCCATCTAAAGTAACGGTCTGGGTAGTTGGATCATATGATGTGGTTGTGGAACTCCTCCATCCTCCTATATAGTCATATCCTCCATATCCGGAATCTCCTACTTCTGTAACTCTCCAAGAAGAAGGGGTTACTGGATTTTTAGGACCGTCGTTAACACAACTACAGCTTTGCACCGTTTTGGGTTCACATACTGTTCTATTGGTAACTATTGGGCATTGAGGAGGGGTAAAACCCCCACCACCACTACTGCTACAAGAGCCACTACCGCCGCCTGGTTTTGGGGACGGAACCAGAGGATCATCAAACATTATTGGCATAATTGTCTCCTAATTATTGAAAATCTCCAAGAGAAAAATTTTTAATTAACATATAGTGGGTTTTATATTCATTATTTGCAGAAGAGACATTAAACTTATTTGGTACTGATGGTCTTTTTCTAGGATCAACAATTTGATTATCTATAACAAAAGGATCCATAGATATTGCTAATTGTAAACCACTAGGAATTGGATTAGAGATTCCTTGATTAGAAATTATAGGTGTGCGATTGATGCTATTTCCTGTTATTCTATTAAAGGTTTGATATCCAAGACCAAAGCCTGTCATGTCTATCTCAAAAATGCCAAATTTATCATTTGCTATAATAGTTGCGGAATTATTGTTTGATAAATCAATATTTGGCAATGGTGAGCTAGGACCTAAATCAAGCGGTTTGGAAAAAATCTCATAATCAGAAATTGAGCCTAAATTTCCTGTTGCTATGACTCTCATAAAACCAACAGCTTCTCCTTGCTGAAGAATTGAAAATGCGTCGTTTATGCTGTATGCTGTACCAGGATTTGTTATTGTAAAAGTTGTTTTAATTGGAGAAAAGAAAGGTTTGGCGGTAGCAACTATACCATCTGGATGTTCTGGTTGTGGAAAACTAATGGTTGTAGACTTGCTATAGTTATAACCATTACTTGTAACTTTAGTTTGCAATATAGATACAAACTGTGGTGGAATATTTAATTTTGTATACTCAAAGTATTTTGTGGTATTCTCTGGCCTATGTGCATGTAGCCCACTTAAGGTTCTATTGCGAATTAAACCACTTATTGAATATCTATTACTACTATCAGCCATTATAAACCTCCTCTACCAATTCTCGTGATTCATAACTATCTTGATCTAGTTTAAGAGTATAAACTAGTTCATTATTTAGTAAAGAACATTTATAAATTGATTTATTATTATTGTTTTTGAGCTCTTTAATGATATTGAATGAACTATCAACTAATAAGGAAAGGTATGACTTCTCAGTTGTTTGTCCTGTTACTATAAATTTGTCTTCATTAAAAACTTTATTTAATTTGTAGATATAAACTAATCCCAAGTCAAACTCCTGGGGATTTGTGATTCCTTTTAATACTTTTCCGTTCTTGTTAGGATTGGCGTAGATTGGAATATCATCAACGACTGTTCCTGTGAAAGTTTGCTGGATAACTGTAAAATTAGAAGTTTGAGAAGGATCTAGAGGCGAAATGTCCAAAGAACATAAATAATAAACTATGGGAGTATTTGGCCCCTTATTAAATCCTGCTGTATAATATAGTTTATTGGAATATAGATGAGGATTACATTCTAGAATTACCTCTCCGTAATTCTCAACGTTTGTTGGGGTAGTAATACTAACTTCTTCATTTGTAACATAATTTTTGTGGTAGATTTTCCATGGACGAATAGAATATTCTTTTCCAAAAACTAGTGTTCTTAATGAATCAGCATAACAATAAAGAAGGCATTTTTGGCCGCTATTGTTTGTATATAAGAATGGTTGACTACTATTGATCATAGACTCTCCTTATGAGAAGTTGTATCTTATTAAGATATACCCCAAAACTATTAAGACGATAATGGAATTTCAGCAATTAGGGTATTTGATGAAGTTCCGTCGCTGTTATATAGTATTATTCCATAACTTGCAACTTGTCCTCCTCCAACAGGATCTGGTCTTACTAAAATTGGTCCAAATATTACTCCTGTTGCTGCTCCTAATATTGCTTTTAAAGCTTTCAGAGCCCCGATTGCTGCTGAGGGTACTGGTCCAATAGGATTGAATGTTGGTGGAGGTCCTGGGGGAGGAACTCCAGGAGTAGTAAAATATCTATATACTGCCGTAGCTACTCCTCCTGAAATAACAGTTAATGGAATACCATAAGTCCACGGAGACGATGTATCTGTTGTTGTGGGAAAGGTCTCATTAATATTGGTATTTTCTACGGTTATTGGAGCATATTGATGTACTCTATTTAAACAAAGAGTTAGTTCGGGATGAAGAGCAGAAAAAGCTGTACATGAGTCTTGTAAATCTTTCATAGAGTCATAGTGTACTGGAATAGCCCCAGGAGGATCAGAGTCACTAATATTACAAGCATTTACTCTTACCGTTCCTCCTCCTGCTCCAATTAGAGTTATCATGGGTTTTATAACTCTTATAGGAATTCCTGCAAATGACCTATTTGCAAAATAAGAATTACAGTTTGGCGCATTTAAAACTTGTCCACAAGGTCCAACAGTAGATTCTGGAGCGCCCTCTCCAACAGATGAGGTTCCTCCTGTACTATCACATTGTTGTTTAGTCACCCAATTAACAGTATTCCAACCGCCAACTATACCATTACAGCTTATGCATTGCATTGGACTAAAAATAACACCAGGAGGTAATGGTTCTCTCATAATTATGGTTTCTCCTACTTATGGTAAATAATAGCTAATAAAATATACACTATATCATAAGATAAAAACATGTGTTCTTAAAAAGAAGATTTGACTATTGAGGCCTGACGCGTTAGAATAAAAGTGTCTTATGTCCCGAACCTGGAGAAAATTATGAAAACTCTACTATGCTCTTTAACGTTGTTGCTTATGCTGGGAAACTTAGCCTCTGCTCAATATCCGGTAGTTACTCAAGCATGGGTTCCTATGGTGGTTAATACAACCCAATATGTTCCTTACAATTATGCTGTAACTAATTACTATACTACTATGGTTCCGGTAAATGTTCCAAATGTTCAGTATTATCAAGCTCCGTTATATCGACCAATATCTGAGGTGACCCCGTATGCTCAAACCTACTTTCCGTCATGTTACTGGAATAGGCCGGTTTATTATAACTATCGACAGTATCCTTATCGGTACTAAAAAACTATGTGTGGTATAGTAGCTTACAAAGGCAAGCAGAAATGCTTGTCTTTTTTGCTTGATGGACTTCAATCTCTGGAATATAGGGGTTATGATAGTGCTGGCATCTGCTATTTGGTCAACCAGACTTTAATAAATGTCAAACAGACTGGTAGCGTGGAAGATTTAAAAAAGGTTGTTAAAAACCCCCATATCGAAGCCTACAGCGGCATTGGCCACACCCGATGGGCCACCCACGGAAAGCCCTGTAAAAGGAATTCTCATCCTCATCTGACCAGCGACAATAAATTGGCCATAATCCACAATGGTATAATTGAGAATTACCAAGAATTAAAGGATAGTCTGGAGAAAAAGTATAAGTTCAAAAGCGACACTGATTCTGAAGTCCTTTTGTATCAAATATATGAATTTGTGCAGGAAGGAGAGGATATTTTAACGAGCGTCAAGTGCGCTCTTAGGAAAATTGTCGGGGCCTTTGCTATGGTGGTGTTGGGGGATAACGGTCAAATGATAGTGGCTCGAAAAGGAAGTCCTTTGGTAATAGGATTGGGGGTAAATGAGATAATGGTGGGGAGTGATAGTGGGGCTTTTGGTGATAGGGTAAGTTTGGGGCTGGTTTATTTAAAAGATAATAGTGTGGGGGAAATTACGGACAAATTGGCCGTATATGATCTTCATAACGATATAGAAATTGATTATGAGATTGAGCAGGTATATAATCATAATTTGAGGGTGGAAAAGGGAAGTTATGATAGTTTCATGCTTAAGGAGATTTTTGAGCAACCAAGGGTGATTGATGATTGCTTGAAGGGGCGACTTGATGGATACCGGATTAAATTGGGGGGATTGATTGGATATGAGAATTTATTTAAAAAGGTAAAGCATATAACCATAGTGAGTTGTGGGTCAAGTTGGCATTCGTCTTTGATTGCAAAATATTATATTGAGGAATTTTGTAAAATTAAGGTGAGTGTGGAATATGCTAGTGAGTTCCGATATCGAAAGCCATGTATTGAGCAGGGGGATATTGTTGTTGGAGTTAGTCAAAGTGGGGAAACTGCAGATACTATTAGTGCTTTAGAAATAGCAAAGATATATGGGGCGATTATTGTGGGGATTTGTAATGTTCCTAATTCTACCATATCAAGAATGACTGATTGTGGAATTTATTTGCGGGCTGGTGTGGAAGTGGGAGTTGCTAGTACTAAAGCTTTTACTAATCAGGTGGTTGTTTTATTGATGTTAAGTCTGTGGATTGAGCAGAACTTGGGGCTTATGGGTTTGGATCATAGAAAAACAATAATAGATGATTTGAGAGATTTGCCAGATTTGACTGAAAGATGTTTGAAGTGTTATGAGAATGTGGAATTTTTAGCAGAGACGATGGTTGGAATGACTAATTGCTTGTTTTTGGGGCGCGGATATAATTTTCCAATAGCTCTTGAGGGGGCTCTTAAGTTAAAAGAGATAAGTTATGTTCATGCTGAAGGATATCCGGCGGCGGAAATGAAACATGGACCTATTGCTTTGATAGATAAAAATATGCCAGTGATCGTTTTAGCTAATAATGTGGGGCAGTATGGGAAGATGGTAAATAATGTTAGTGAGATAATGGCACGAGACGGTAAGGTGATAAGCATATTTTCTGAGAATGCTGGATTGGGGGATTATAAGATAAGGGTGCCAATGGTGACTGATGCTTTGAGTCCACTGATGGGAATAGTTCCTTTGCAGCTATTTTCTTACTACTCGGCAGTTTTGAGGGGCAAAAACGTTGATAAGCCACGGAATTTAGCCAAAAGCGTGACTGTAGAATAATATAAAGTGGCTATTAAACCGGCCAATTATTATATGGGGGTCCTTATTGTTTATGTACCACCCCCGGATTGTCTCGCAATTTTCTGGGGTCCTTAATAAAACAGAAAAACCCCCCAAGTATATGGCAGATAAGGACTTATGTCTCATTTTGCGGGCCGCGTTTGATGTAAGTCTTTTGGTCCCAAGGGTTTAGAACGAAAACCGCGAACCTTACGGAAATGTAAGGAAACTTTCCACTTGCAAACTACAGAATACTCTGTATAATGTCGATATAAGAACAAGAGGACAAGAAAATGATCACCATCAACAATCGCGACGAACTGAACAACCTCCTCTATGGTGCTGATTCGACCAGCCCCGAAACCTTGGTTGGAATTGCTCGTATTGGCGGTGAGTTGCTCATCGAGGCTTTCCACTACTACGAACTGAGCGACGGGACCGCTTCCATCGGAGATTTCTTTCCCTGCGGCGATGAGGGCGAGGGAATTAATGTTGATCGTGACGGAAACATTCTTAGCGATTTTCTTTACTACTAAGGTATTGACAGCCGTCTAGCCGATAAGCTATAATAGAGACACAAGAGAACGATAGGATAAAGGAAAAGAAAATGACTTATTTCATTCAGGTTTTCGACGCTTGGGATTGTGAAATCGACTTCATCGGCCCGTTCAATACTGAAAACGAAGCGTATGAAGCCGGTTGGAGCAAATGGGAGGGCGATGAAACTGCCTATGGTAGCCGAATCATCAAAAGGCTTCCGGCTTCCTCTCACTAAAAAATATTTTCTAAGGTATTGACAACCACCTAGTCTATACTGTATAATAGAAAAACAAGAAAGAAAAGGAAAAACATGTTTGCAACAGCCTATAAGCCGGTAACGAATAACCTTGACAAGATTTTCTCTGCTATGCGAGCTGGCAAGTATCACTGCGTGCTCGACCCCAAGGGTAACGCTCATGTGGGCCTTATCAACGGTATCATGCGTGAGGATGGTAGCGGAAAAAACTGGATCGTAACTATCAATAGCAGACTGAGAAGTGAACAAGTGTTCATTCACGCCTCTTGACGCAAAGCCTTGCCCTATAAGGACTTAGGGCGAGCGTGGCGGGCCGAACTCTATGTAAGTGCTTATTCCATATAGACTTAGAGAAAGCTTACGGTATTGTAAGGAAGTTTTTCTTGCTGCTAGGGGTTGACATTGGTCGATAATAGATGTAGAATAACAACACAAGAAAGAGAGATCCTAATGCTGACGATTATCGACTATGTTCAACTGTTTGCCTTGATTGCTGGTTGTGCTTTCATTACCTATACCGTGCATGAGGTGGGTAATGCTATCCATTCCATGCTCCACGACTACGACGACTACAACTATTGAAAGGTTCTCGCATGACACACAGTGAAGCAGTGAAGATGGTTCGTGGTAAGACTAATAAGGATACTCGCAAGGTTGGCAACAATACCTATGCGGAAATTCTTCCTGATGGTAGCGTAGGGATCATGCTGCATAGTACCTATGTGGTAAAGATTCATCCCGACAATAGTGCTACCCTCAATAGTGGGGGTTGGCATACGAGTACCACTAAGGATAGAATCAATCAGTATTCGCCCGTGCGTGTGTATCAACGCAAGGGACAATGGTATCTGGAATGTGGCCTAGAGTATGAAGATGGTATGGTTGTGGCCGATATGAACCTTATTTACTAAGAAAGAAAAAAATGAACGTTTTTACCTTTACGATGTTGTGGAGCGTTTCGATTTGTTTGCTTGTTGTCGTAATGCAGGCTATCGGCTTGGGACATCCTAACTGTGAGCCTACTACTGTAGGATATGCTGAATTCTATGCTACACTGTTCGGATGTTCAGTACTCAGCTGTACACTAGGCATTGGTTGCTTGGCATTGCTGGTTTTTGCGAATCGCAGGATAAATAAGCAACACTGAACGTAAGTCCTTGTCCCTAAACGACTTAGGGCAAGGCGGGCGGGCCGGGCGCGACGTAAGTGCTTACCCAGTAAGACTTTACGACGACTTAGCAAATGGTATGCCAATGAGAAAGAAAATGACGAAAAGTTTTGTCAAATTCTCTTGACATAAAAATATCCGGATTTCTCTTGAACCTTTTCCTATTCATAGCGTATAATAGATAGAGAAGAAAGAAAAAGAAAGAGGAAAGAAAATGAGTTATTCTGACACACGGTATGATTATGATGATTTCGATGATGTTCGTAAGAATTCTGATGATGGATATGATGCGTTAAAGGATAATTGGGAAGTTGGTGATGAACCTATGAATAGTAGGCAACGTCGTGAAAACGAATCATTGAACGAAACCTATCGTCAAAATGGATGGTGAGCCTTACGACATTGTAAGGTTGACAACATAAAATCATTTTGGTATAATGAACACACAAGAAAGAGAGAAAAGAATGTACGAAATTGGTGATAGTGTGATGCTCAAGGGATTCGAGAAACAGATTGTTGGAAAGATTGTTTCCTACTACTATGATGAGGGCAATGTGTGGGTAGTGCGTACAGAAGGTGGAAATCTCCATGACTGTGCAGACCATGAGCTTTCGCCCGCAGTGGATGCCTACGGACACCCCTGGACTTATCGACCCACCCATAGTGGGGGTTGATAGGCAAAAGAATTGTTGATAGAATCCACACACAAGAGAACGATAGACCCTAAGAGAGAAAAGACAATGAAAACCAAGTTCCCCATCATCGAAAATGCCAAGCGTCAAGCCCGTGCGATCTTCAAGGGTATCGCGATTCCCGTTCGCCACGAAGTAGCCGATGAGCAGTTTATCATCGACGTTGACTACGTTCACGGTGTGACTGACCACAAGCGTTACGTTGTGACCGAAAAGGTTCTCAAGTTCAATCGTACTGCCTTGAAGAATATCGGCAAGACTCGCAAGGAAAAGGCCGACCCCCGCTATGTGGGGGGACAGGATACCATGATCGTTCCGGTTGGCAAGCCGGGTTCGCGTGAGCGTATCGAGGAACTAACCAAGCAGTATGGGGCGGTTGCTCATCTGGAAATCAGCCCGTTCAGCTTCAAGGGGGAAGAATGAACGACTGTACACTAGTATACGACGTTACACTAGAGGCTGAGCGTTATGTAAAGAGTAAGTATGTACAGCTGTACCCTAAGCTCTACCTCCCCGTTTGGGTGGGTACTGAACGGATATACAGGAAAAGAAAAACTTGACGTAAAGCCTTGCTGCTAAAGGACTTAGGGCAAGGCGGGCCGGCCCCGCTTGACGTAAGTGCTTATTCCACAACGACTTACGACACCATAGCAAATGCTGTACCAAATCATGTTAGAAATACCTTACAGCATTGCAAGGAAACTTTTTCTGGTCTACCCTATTGACAAATGACGATAATAGATGTATAATGGTAAGACAAGAAAGAGAGAAAATGAAAATGAGAAAGCCTCCGAAAGTTTCGACCGTCAAGGGTAAGATCAATGGGTATGCCTACAAGTGTGGGTTTACGTTTCATCCGAAAGAGGATGGAACGTTTGCTCTGTTCGACATTCACATGGGATACTACGTTTGTCGTGGTACTCATGATCGTGTTGTCCAGTTCGTGATGAATGAACTGTGGGCGAAGTATTATCGGTCGCAACCTACCCCCGCATAAGAGGGGTTGACGACGGCAGAAAAGTTCGATAGAATACTCAAAAGAGGAAAAAGATGCAAAAGATTATGGTTGGCGATGTGGTTCAGGTGGTTGACGGGTATGGTATTGTCCAGCAAATTATCGGAAAGAATCTGAAGATTCGGCTTTCTGGCCGATACGGTGATGGTGAATGGTATACGCTTGATCAGATAGTGTGCCATGCTGCTCTGAGCAGAAATAAAGGAAATTGAGAGTCTCAGCTAACCCTACGGGTTTGGGTGGTTTGGATATAGTCAGCATAGTCAGCGGAACCTGTGGGTCTTGTAAGGTTGACAACTAAAGTTTTGCAGTGTAGAATGTCGATAATAGGTATAGAGAAGATGACCAGTAACCAAGAGGAATGTATGATGGACTATATTAAGCGGTATGATTGGGTCGAGTTTGATTATAAGGGTGAGAATTACCGTGGTGAAGTTCGTAGGGTTCTTGACAAGCCCAAGGGTAAGATGATGATTGTGAAAATTGGTCTGACCGAATATCGTTCGTGCTATCTTGACCAGTGTGAGAATATGACCCATGTTGCCAACACTGTGGAGGCTTGACTATGAGAATGATTGAATATCCTTTTGTGTGGGTTATGGGGGCTTTCCTTAAAGTTATGGAAACTTTCTGTGAAGTCTGGCAGAGAATCAACGAGTATGAGAATATGAAGTCTAGGGGTTATACTCTTATGAAGAATGATGAGGGTGATGATTTCTGGGTAGGATACGGGGATTGACCACTTAAACCAAAATGGAGATACAGGGATGTATCAATTTGATTTTATTAGTGTGGCTTTTGGGTATATTGTTGGTATTATTCTGTATGCTAGTATGTCAAATATCATGTATATGGAGGAAAATGATGAAAATCAGTGATTATATTCTATTTGGGTTGTGTTTCATTCTAGGATGTGGCTTGACGTATCTCCTTCATCTGTAAGGACTTACGTCGAGCGCGGCCCGCCCCGCGAAGCGTAAGTGCTTATGCTGCAACACTTTACAACAACCTTACGAGATTGCAAGGAAAAACTTTTACGCTAGGGCTTGCAATGGGTCGATAATAAGTGTAGAATACCAGCATCACGAACGGAAACCACAGGAACCAGAATCATGCTGAACTTCGACGAGATCAACGATATTCTGAACGATATGGCCGAAGCGGGTATTGTCGAGCCGATGGTCGAGCCAATTGACGATCCCAGTGTGGAAGTCAACTTTTGGGATTGGGCCGACGTTGTGGGTGCTGTTGACGAATTTGTTCCCGAGGAGTATACTAATGCTTAGTGCAATTGCTTTTGTTGTGGGTTATATCGGTTTGTTTTACATTACTACCATCGTGAGGGACTGATCATGAGCTACGAATACGACGATTTCGAGGAAGATGATACCGTTGGAGAATTTGAGAATGATTCGTTTGATGATAGTATGGATGGTGATGCTGAGTCTGCGTTGGCTTCCGCTGGATGGGGAACCGATGAGGATTACGGTTGCTATGGGGAAGATTTAGACTATCAGGAAGATTTCCATGCCGATGAGGCTGTGGGATTTGTGGATTACAATGAAGATGGGCCATATAACGACTAATTGAAAGGAAATGTATAATGCAGTATCGAAAGATTGCGACGGGTATTATCGAGGCCACATACGAAAATTATGTACAGTGGCGGGAAGATGGTGTGCTGGATGAAGAACTGAATAAGCATAATCAAGAAATTCCCGTGTGGGATGAAATGAATGAGAGTACCAAGTGTTCTGCAATAGAGTATGTTTATCTTAATAGAGATACTATTGAGTTACATTCTGGGCTTGTAGAATCATGGGTACAAGCTACGGCCTACTTTATGATCTATGATTTTGCTGCTATTCTCGCATATGACGGAAAACCAGAAATCGAAGTGTTCTTTGATGACATGGATTTTATGATCGACCAAGATATTCTGGACGACGAGGATGTTCAGCAGCAACTTGGAATTAGTCCAGATTTTGGAGGAAAATTCTAAGCACTACCCCTAAACCCTTTGTGCATAAGCACTTAGGGCTGGCGGGGCGGGCCGCATTTGTCATAAGTCTTTATGTTGCAATGCTTTACGATAACCTTACAGTATTGCAAGGAAACTACCCGCTTGACACCTAAAGTTTCTATGCTATACTTGTCGATAATAGAGTAGAGAAAGAGAGAGCGAAGAATGAAAAGTGAAGAAGAAAAGCGTCTTGAAGAATACAACCGATTCATGGATGAATGGGAAAAGCGTCCTAAGAATCGCGATTTGTATGGCAATAACTGCTATCGTCCCGATGAGGTAGCATTGACCGATGAAGAGTATGAGATGTTTGGCTAGGAGTATCAAAAATGAAAACCAAAAAGAAGGTATTGACAGCACACGAAAAAGCTGTTATACTCATGAATCGTGAGACGAATCGTGCAGTAAGTCGTGTGAAGATGTTGGAACAGTTGTATCTTGAAACCATGAAAGCAAAGGAACTTGTTAAATGAAGTGCGTTGTTACCCATACGGATACTTTTGGTGGTGAAGCTAACTATGGTTGGGTGAATCGTTATGAGTTCATCCCTAAGAAGAATGCTAGCCAGCGTAGCGTTGTTCGTAAAGCTAAGGCTCTGGCCGGTATGACAGCGGTCAAGGCCGAGACCTATGACTATGGCGACGGCTATACAGTTAAGCCTCGCGGTTATGCTCAAATCATCTTTGTTGATTTTGAGTAAAAAATAATGTCTCGTCGTAAACCCTTTGTGTTCAAGCACTTAGGGCCGACGGGGCGGGCCGCGTTCGACGTAAGTCCTTACTCTGCAACACTTTACGAGAATCCTTACAATTCCGTAAGATTCAAGTTTGCCCCTTGATTTTGCCGATAATATATGGTAGAATGACGTATACGAGAAAGAGAGAGTGAAACATGAGTCCCGATGGAAGTTACAACGGCTATCAAAACTACCAGACATGGAATGTTTGTCTGTGGATCAGTAATGATGAAAATATGTATAGTCTGGCAAAGCAGTGTACCTCTTACGATCATTTCAAGATTTTGATTCGTGAGATTTTTACCAAAGACCCTATTCGATTCGAAACACCCGATTGTGTGGCTTGGAATGATAGTGGTATCAATATGGCAGAAATGGAAGAATACTGGGCAGAAAGTTTTTCTAAAGTTTGTGCTTGACAAACGACGATAATTAGTGTAGACTTGTGGCATGGATGTTGTGATCGGTTTTCAATTTGAAAGGGTTTCTATGAGTGATGTGATTCTGTTTGGTTCGATTCTTGCGGCTGTTGCCGCTGCTGTTGTGGGTTTCGTCTTCTATTCGGTCTATGGTGGATCGAAGGCTAGCTTGGCGAATGCTCAAGAGGGTCAGGTTTTCAACTTTGTTTACGAGCAGCCTTTGCATGGAACGCATGAGCGTTTTCTGGCTAAGGTGATCGGCAAGCAGACGCTGACTGCTGACCAGATTAAGAGACTGAATCGAAAGAGTCGATATCGTATCAATGATCCTGAGTTTGTGCGTACTACCAATCTGGTAACGTGTCGAACTGCGGATGGTAAGGTGCGTAATTTCTACGCAGAGCGAGTGACGAAGTGCCGAAAGCCTCTTCTGGCTGGTGCTTTGTTCAAGAGCGGGTTTGCTAACCTGTTCTAAAAACTAGCAGTCTCTGCCTACTAACTGACCAACCCCTAACCCTTTGACACCAAAGGACTTAGGGCGAGGTCGGCCCGCCCGGCGCGTCGTAAGTCTTTATGCCACAATACTTTACGACAATCTTTTATTGCTCAAGTTTTTCCTCTTGACAGGCCGATAATAGTAGTGTAGAATATGGGGAATCAAAAGGAGAAAAAGATGTTTATAGATAAGCCGTATGCTCTGAGAGATGTCGTGACTCGCACTGTGGAAGGTGATATTGTTAGGTTCAGCGGCTACAGTGTTGGTGGTCGTCCGTTCTGTATCTCAACCAAACTCAGTGATGCCAATGAGTGGCTGAATGGTGGTTTGATTCAGAATTGCTTCCCGTATCTTGGTGCTGATGATCGTGAGATTCTGAAAACAGGGCTTGATGCTCAAGATTGGGAAGAAATGTTTGCTGGCTCAGAGGAGGAAGAAGTATGATTACCGATACATACATGGTCATGAAGGGTACTAAGATTGTAGGCTATGTTCATGCGTACAGTTCTTATCATGCGTTGTCTATGGCTGAAAAGCTATACGGGAAGAATTTGATGCTTGAAAGAATCTCTCGTGTTTGTCCCTCCTAACCCTACGGGGTTGGGCTGGGTGGGCATAGTCAGCACATAGTCAGGGGTTGACAAAGAGTCTTTAATAGAGTATACTTGGAGTAAGGAGAAAATTATGCTGACAAGTGAAGAAAAAGGTTTGATTGCTGGTCGTGTGGCTAGTTTTGCTATGAAGATGATTATACAGGCTATTGATTATAATCCTGAGCTTATGACCGCAGAACTGGATAAGTTTCAGGCTTTTATCTGTGGTGCTCTTGAGATTGCCAAGAGGGATGGGGTGGTTAGGGTTCGTGAGTCTATTGGGGCTAGTAACAACTAATCGTAAGTCCTTATCCTTAAACAACTTAGGGATAGGGCGGGCGGCCCTGCTTGACATAAGTACTTATGGTCTATAGAGTTACGTCAATCTAAAAATTTTTCAGAATTTCTGTAGAGAGGGCTTGACAATTGACGATAATAGATGTAGAATACGAGAGTTCGAGCCGATCATTGACAATACGACGCGGGTTGCAAGGTTGCAATGAGCAACTCCCCAATAGCTACCATGGGAGCTGGGAAGTTAAATAGGTGGTCAAGTTCATGGTTTATTCCAAAAGACGAAACCACCCACCCGCACAATACAAGCAGATGAGGGCCGCTGGCAGAATGATATCAAAGAAGCCACGGTTAAATGCAAGGCCGAGTATGGCATAACCCAATCTGATTGTGAACACCCTCGCAGCGACGGTTAGTCGTTGTGCATAACCTAATGAAGAGGGGACGCGGGATAATAAAGATGTGACTCCCGCACAACACAAGCGAACTGAAAGAACTCGCCAAGAGACCCAACGGTCACACTTGGGAGAGAATGAGAGAAAGGAGCTTCAGTTCCAAAGCCCGTGGGTCCATGCCTTGGACTAGGTTGGGTAACTCATTACGATAAGCACCGCATGTCGCGGCAGCGATGGTGCTGACAGTGTTGGTTACGCACTGGATAGTAATGCCAATCTATGGGGGATCGCGTCCCCACCACGTTATAATACAATCCGGTATTATCCTTCATCGGGTAATGGAGTGAATTAACACCACGGCGCTAAAACCGTGTCTTATCTTTCATCGGGTAAGATCGCTGAACTAACAGCCGGATACCGAACAACCAGTAACCGTCGCCTCTGAGCCTCTGTGTATGTTGGAGTCATGACCCAAAGGAAGCAGCGTGGACGGTTTCCACTAAGTAATTGCCTATTCGGGGCATTTAAATACCGAGTCTTAGGTGGATTATAGAACCGGATCGTAAATGGTTCGCTGGTTATAAACAGGGGTCGGATAGATACCACAGGGTAACTTGTGGTTGGTAATGTGCGTGATACCGGACACTTATTGTAAAACTATCGTAGTGATAAAAACAAGCACGTCCTAGCGGCGTATGGGGTGCGATTCCCATATCATTGCAAGTCGATCCATTTACAACCGGTATACAATACTCTCCGTGAGACGTAAGTTCCAGTGAACAAAGGACTTGCGTCAAAACCGGCCCGCCGAATTTGTTCTAACTCATTATACCACAAAACTTTACGTCAAAAAGAATCTTCTAAAGAAAACTCCATTGACAGGTCGATAATAGTAGTGTAGAATGGCTTGACACAAGAGGAGAATGTCATGTTGAATGTCACACCAGAACTGATTGCTGAAGCAAAAGAACTTGCTAATGATAACTATGAGAGTTGGGGTCAGTATATCGTAGAATGCTATGAGGATAGTGAGTTGGCCGAAAGCCTTGAAGATTTTGACAGCCTAGACGAATGGGTTGAAGTTAGAATCTCGATAGCAAATATATACGAGGAAAGAGAAGCTTTTTATAGGTATGAATAAAAACGAGGCGATCATTAAGATTTTGAGGGTTTTAAGGAGCCAATCGGCTGCTGTAAATAAACCCAATCGGGAAGAGGCATTGACTTTAGCAGATGAGCATGGTATAACTGCTAAGGAATTGATTGACACATGGGTAGAAATTTGTCGAAATATATAATGAACTGGAATTATAATAATCCTGTTATAAATGGATTCTATATCTGTTGTGTTAAAGATTACTCTTTTCCTTTTACTCTGTCCTGGAATAAAGAGCTTGGTGGTTGGGGTGAGTGGTGGCACGGTGAGTATGATGATGGGCCAGCAGAATGGAAACAATTTGACAATTCATTAGTGGTGTGTTATACTAGCTTTCAAGGAATTCCTATGCCAGAGGGTTGGAAATGATCTATCTAAATATTAACGAGATTGAGCGGTTGGCCGAAATTGTGGCCGAACTGGTTAAACTGAACATGTGTGTGGTTGCTGAGTTGAAGGGAACTAAGTGGAGTATTGAGGTGACTAAATGAATGAATCACAAATATTTATTGGTGATATTGATGAATATTACTGTGACGCTGTAGATGGAAATAAGAGATGGGCAGTATGGAATAGTAATGGACTTCTTGGTAGGTTTTATACAGAGGAAGCGGCAGAGAATTTTGCTAAAGAGGTGCAAAATGGAATGGATTAGTTTCTTTGGGCCTCGCCGCCCTATTAATGGACAAAAGATCATCTATTATGGTGAGCCTATTGGTGTGTGGCGTGGAAAGTATAGGATAAACTATAATGATCCTTTTTGTATTCATAATATTGATTGTGGTGAAGCTCCCGGCAATGTTGATTATTTTGACGTTCCTTGGTGGATGCCAGATGAGGGGCAACCAAAACCACCGCCACCAGAACAACCTTACCCACCAGATTATCCAAGTCCTTGCTGCTAAAAGACTTAGCTCAAGGGCGGGCGGCCGAATCTGTCGTAAGTCCTTACCTCTAAAGGATTTGCGTCTAGAAATAATTTTTCAAGATTCTCCCTTGACGATGCCGATAATAGATGGTAGACTAAAGGCTCACAAGAGGAGGTTGATTATGTATCTGGTGTTGATGGTTCAGCATGACCGAGTGGTTCATGTGAAGGCATTTCGCAGCTTTGATCTGGCCACGTTCCATGCAGACGCACTGGTGATGGATCAGATCGGGGTCGGCAACGATATGCCCGATTGGGAAGATAGCGATTACCGTAATGTGTTTACCGCACCAAACGGTATTTCGATTATGATCGAACCGTGCGATGAGCCGGAAAAGATGGATGAGAGGTTTCAGTGTCACAAGTACGGAGTAAATCTGCAATGAGCAATATTTCAGTTGGTGATCGTATTCGTTGGAAGCCGCGTGGAGAGAAGCAGGGATTGGTCGGACACGAAGGAACCGTGATTCAGCTTGACTCTGCTATAAACAATGTCTGGTGCTGGGTCTTGTACGACGACGGAACCGAGAAGGATGCCTACCTTAGCGAACTGGAGAAAATCGAGTCATGAGAATCATTTCGACAGATGCGACAGCGGAACAGATGAAGCAGGATCGCAGGGCTGTTCTGGCTGCTCACAAGCGGGCCTTGAAAGAGGAGTTGACCTGGGACGTGTTTGGTGGTACAATTAGCGTTAACGGGCGTTTCTATCAAGTTGTAGAGGAAAAGCGAAAATGACTGGACAGTGGACACGAAGCGACTTTGAAGACGAGGGTGAACTTCTGTACTTCTTCAAGGGAAAGAACGGCAGAGAGGCCTATCTGGTGATGCACTCTAACGGTACGGTAGAGTTCAAGGGAACCAAAGAGATCGTGATCAAAAATGTCGGGTCTGTCAAAGAAAAGGCCGTTGTGAAGAACGCGGCCGATCTGTGGATTTGACGCAAGCCCTTGCCTCTAAAGAACTTAGAGCAAGGCAGCGGGGCCGGGTTTGACGTAAGTCCTTATCTCTAAAGACTTTATGATTAGCAATATTTTTTCAAGATTCGCTCTTGACTTGTCGATAATAGTAGTGTAAGATAGTGGTAACACGAAAGGGAATATGATGACTGTTGCTGAACTGATCGAACAACTGAAGATGGTACCGCAGGATAGCATGGTGGTGATTCCGGGCTATGAGGGTGGTTACGATAATCCCGATGTTTCTACTGGCACACTTGTTGAAAACGACAACTGGGATGGACAAGAGAAGTTCTATTGGTATAATGGGCGACACGCAGCGTACTACGTTGATATGGTTGGAGATCAGCCGGTCAACTGTGTTGTTATCGGGAGAGGCAAATGAAAACTGTCGAAAAACATGCCGAAGTACGATTTCATCTGCTTAATGGCAAGAATTATCGGAAGTGGCAAGTAAACATTATGCAGGGTAAGAAAAGGGTTGACCAATTTTATGTAGACCCTACAGAATACCAGTTGGAGATGCGTGGTTGCAAGCTGGTCAATAAGGTAGCTAGGGCAAAATGGGTCAATAAGAAACAAAAAAAGAATGTGAGTGGATGGGTACAGTGTGAGGAGGTTATGCTTCGCAAGGATTTTTATCCCTCTTTGCCTATTGACAATCTTGAGAAGTTGTATTATAATCCCATTCGTGATGTTCATTGGCGTAGGGAGAGTGATGGTGGTGAGTTTGTATGGGATAACAGTGAGTATGATACCTTAGTTACCGATGGGCGACAGGTTCATATTCTGGAAGAACGTAACGGAAATTTTGACGGCATTTACGAAATAGACCCTAAGTATACAGAAAGTTTTGGAATTTATGATCAAAATCGAACTGAGCGTGCGTGAGTCGTTGAACATGATTGCAAATGGTTGCAGTCTGGATATGTTCGACAAGATTGTGTGTGCATTGGAAGTGGCACTGGGTGTGAACCAGCGTCGTGTGGTGACTATCACTGGTGGCATGAATACGGACAACCGTATCCCGTGCATCAAGGCTATCCGACTGCACTCCGGATGGGGTCTCAAAGAGTCCAAAGATTGGACTGACTATCTGGTTGGTGGCTGGAAGTACGATACATGGCATCCTGCCCCAGCTAACACCAAGCAGAGTATGACTCTGAAAACGCCCGAAGCGGCAGAGGCACTGCTGCGTGATCTGGTGGGTTTGGGTTGCGAGGGTTTTCTCTCTTGACCTAAAGCCTTGTCCCTGAAGAACTTAGGGCGAGGCGGGGCGGCCGAATTTGACGTAAGTCCTTGCTGCCAAACAACTTAGGACAAAAATCAAAAATCTTTCAACGACGCTCAAGTTCGCCCTTGACAATGACGATACTATACTGTAGAATGAGAGTATCACAAGTCAAGACCCCACGACGATGCACAACATAAGAAACCATCACGACGGACTTGACAAGTGGGTAACAGTAGCGTATACTGATACTAGAACGATTTGGTAACTATAACAATTTTGGAGAAGATAAGATGAAAAAGTTTAGTTTTGCTGTTGATATTGTTGGCGACGAGATTGATTCGGCCGATGTGGTGTCTACCCTTACTAAGGCTCTTAATGATGAGCTTCCTGGTGATGTTCATGCTAATGTCAAGGCTGCTGGAATCAAGGCTTTTAGCGAGCAGGGCTATAAGGTGTGGCGTGCTAGGGTGACTGGTGTGACTGCCGAGGCTGCGGGTGATGCCCATGACGGCAAGGTAGAGAAGGAGACGGAAACGGAAACGGTTGCGTGATCGACTCTATGGAGTTATAATGACTGCGAGCCTCCACGGGACGCCGTGGGGGCTTGCGGTATTGACGGCCCCATAGTTAAATGGATATAATAAGTGACTTCTAATCTCTAGTTGCAGGTTCGATTCCTGCTGGGGCTATTGTTGGGGGTGTAGATCAATTGGTTAGATCGCTAGCTTGTCACGCTAGAGGTTGCGGGTTCGAGTCCCGTCACTCTCGTTTGTTGTAAACCCTTGCTGCTAAAGCACTTAGAGCAAGTTCGGCGGGCCGGCCGCGTCGTAAGTCCTTATCTACCAACGACTTGCGTCAATAATAATTTCTTCAAGTTTTCTGCTTGACGTTGCCGATACTATAGTGTAGAATCGGTAGACACAGGAGAAGAACATGAAAACAGCAGACGGTAATGATAAGTTGGGTAAGGGTTGCATTGTGGTTTCGCGTCCAGTGGGCGATACTTGCCCACCCGATTGCGACTATCTCGGTAATGGATGTTATGCCGAAGCTACTGAAAACCAGTATAAAAATGCTCGCACTGCCGGATTTGCTAATGTCATAACGGAAAAGAATAAAATCCGTGCTATGATTCTGGAAGCAAAACGTCGTGAGAAGTCTATTCGCTGGCATGAACGTGGCGACTGGTTTCTCAATGGAGAACTTGACCTAGACTATGTTGCTAATGTAACGTGGGCTTGTGAGAGTATTCTGGCCGATGGTGATAGTCTGCCCGATATGTGGTTCTATACTCATATCTACGATGCTAGGCTTGTGAGTCTGGAAAAGTATATGAATGTGTACGCTAGTGTGCATGATGATAATGATATGGGCGAAGCACTGGCACAGGGTTTCAAGCTGTTCGCATGGTGTGACAGCGACATGAAGATTGCTCCGAAGCGTCCTAAAAGCAAAGCAAAAGCCGAAGCATGGCGACAAGCACTGCCAAAGCTGGTGGTTCTCAATGCCACAAAGTTTGTGGTATGTCCCGAAATCCGTCGCGGTCGTTCGGAAATCACTTGCACTGGCACTAAAGATAGTATATCATGTGACTTGTGTGTTCGTGGTTTGGCTAATGTCTTGTTTCCAGCCCATTGAAAGGAATAAAAATGAGCTACGTTGGATTGTATGATGATGAGGGAAGTAAGAATGCTTTCTATATTATCAAAGACAAAAAGATTAACCGTAAGCGGGTGGGCTTCAAAGAGTTTGAGAATGAGCAAGAGGCAGAGTTTGCCCATCGGGTTCAAAAGCATCTGGCTCAGTTTGATTTGGCCCCTATGGTATATGGGGATGTTGGTATGATTCGTAGGTATGATGGCGAGTTGACTGCTTATGGTTATTTGACCGAAGTTGCTCGACCTATGCCAGAGTGCCATGACGAAGATTGTGATGGTGAATGTTTTCAGAGTGAATGTAAGAATGGGGTTGCTATTGATGAAGTAGTTTATGATTTGAGAGAAGAATATGGGTTAGACTATAATGATGCCCATAAAGGTAATTTTGGTTATATCCGACGTAAGGGGAAATGGGTTGCGGTTGCTATCGACCTTGGGGTTGAGAGCTTTACTGATTGGGATGAAGATATTTATGGAAAGTTTGATTATGATGATGTTGATAGTTACGGAGCTTGTGGCTGTACCGAATGTGAACTGTTCAGGAGGGGCTACTAATGAGCAAATACTATATCAAATGTGGAACACTAGAACTAATTTATTCCTGCAACAAATGTCCACGGGATGCTGCGATGGATGCTATATGGGAAACAAATGAAAATGATACACTAGATGAGCACATCTATCTTGATGAACGTGGATATAAAGACTATACAAATGCTGATGGATTAACTTGTGTGTTACATACTACCCATATTCTAAAAGATGCCGGATGGACTTTAGAGTAAGACTAGCCGCAAACCCTTACTGCATAAGCACTTAGGGCGAGCGGGGCCGGGCGGCTTTGACGTAAGTCCTTAGCCCACAACACTTTATAGCAAATCCAAAAATCTCCTAAAGTTTCTACTCTGGATTGGTCGATAATAGATATATGAGAACGAGACGACTATCAACGAGGGGTGAGAGAATGATCCAGTGGGTTGGGATTCTGATTGCTGTTTTGGGATTAGCCTATAATGGTGTAAAAGATTATCAGAAAGGTGATATAAAATTCCCTCCCATGCCTCAGAAACCGGCCTTGACAAAAGTAGTTTATCCGGTACAATACTGTCTGATGGCTTACGACCCTAATGTTGACAAAGTTTTTTACCTACACGAAAATGGACAATGGCATGATTACGCTCCACAACAACGACGATATGAGGCCACGACGCAATCATATCAAGATCAAGGTACGACCGCAGTGGCAAGTTCCTACGGGACACAAGGAACACCGTCACACCGTTATGGACAATCGCCCCAAGCGAACACGAACCCGATCCGCTGAAAACCGCAGGGCTTGCGAGAATGGGGACTATTGACTATAATAGTAGGATTGCCGATGTAACTCAGTTGGTAGAGTAGCAGTTTTGTAAACTGCCTGTCGTCAGTTCGATTCTGACCATCGGCTCTCCGGGATAGTGTAACGGTAGCACCAGAGATTTTGGTTCTCTTTGTCTGGGTTCGAATCCTAGTCCCGGAATTATGTTCGTTTTTTAGAGAAACATGACAATGAAATACATCAAAGCTTCATTTTATACGATCATTATAATAACTTTAATTATTCAACAAATTCAAATATATTTCTTGATGGACAGAATGCAATATTGCCCTATGTGGACTAGGAGTCTTAGTGAACAACTGGATCGTGAAGTTGATCGATGTAATGACAGAAGTAAAGTAATATGGAGCACAATAAGCGACATTGACCACAGACTGTGGGGCATTATCAATGCAAATAAATTGATTGAAAAAGAAGAAGAGATTAAAGGTTCGTTAGGTGAACCCATTGAATGAAGAAGTTGGAAATTGATGTCCGATAGCTCAACGGTAGAGTAGGCGGCTGTTAACCGCTTGGTTCTAGGTTCGAATCCTAGTCGGACAGCTTAAGGAAGAATGGCAGAGTGGTCTAATGCACCGGTTTACTAAACCGGAGACCCTTAATTGGGTCCGTGGGTTCGAATCCTACTTCTTCCGTTCGGAGGCTGATGTTGAGTTGCGAGGATGGCCCCATTGTATAACGGCTAGTACGCCACCCTTTCACGGTGGAGATCGGAGTTCGATTCTCCGTGGGGTCATTGGAAATTTTAAAGTTAGATCGCTTGACAGGACGATAAGAGTATGGTAGACTATTGGAACAAGAAAGGAAAACGATGATGAAGAACCTTCGCATCTATGATATTTTGACTGAGGATGGTAAGACTTTGGCCGATATTCAACTATCCGTGCAAGAGGATTTTGATTGGGCCGATGTTTTCGACAAACTGTATGATTTTACAACCGAAAATGTCCAAAGTTATTCCTACGAGGAAATTACCGTAACCGAATAATAAGGCGGGCCTTTAGCTCAATTGGCAGAGCAAGGAGCTTTTAACTCTTAGGTTCGGGGTTCGAGTCCCCGAGGGCCCACTTGACAATGACGATTGTTGGTGTAGAATAAGGGTAAGAAAGGGAGTAAAATATGAGATATGAAGATTATGATGGTTATGATTATGACTATGATGAATTGGTAGAAAATGCCGAGGATCTTGGTCTGGATGAAGAACCTTGGATGCAAGATGCAGAAGAGGATGATGAGGTTCCGTCTTATGGTAAGAATTATTATTCCAGTATTGAAGAAGACGAAAACGAATAATCTTTGTGTGTGCTTCTAGGTGGGACTAGACCCTATTCTTATTCCTTTCTTATAACGGGCTGTTGGTTCAAATCCAACCACACACTTTATGAGCGCTTTCCAGCAAGAACTAGATGATTTTCGTCGCACACCAGATGGTAAAATCATTCAAGGAGCGGCTCATACTAGCCGAGTATTAAATCATAAATATCGGAATGGTGTGATTATAAAAGCCGTTTGTTCTCTGCGTAAGATTGAGAACGATTTTGACAGTATTGCTTGTTGTGGCGTAAGTGGTTTGATGGTAGTGCCACAGATTGCGGAGATTCTCAATAAGAATATTATCGTTGTTCGTAAGGATGAAAAGCGATATAGCGAATTTTTCCTTGAAGGCGTTTCTCCATCACGATATGTTATTGTGGATGATTTGATTTGTTCTGGAGATACTCTTAAACATATTATTGGTAGTATTTCTGATGATACTCCAAGAGCAAAGTGTATCGGAGCATACTTCTATCTTGGTGAAGAATGTTCTTTCAATGCTTCTACAGATTCTAAACTTTTTGAGAAGCATTTTGGCACGATAATCCTAAACCCTTACCAGCCAAAGACTTAGGGCAAGCTGGGGCGGCCCCGGTCGCCGTAAGTCCTTATCTACCAACCACTTGCGACCTGCGGAATTTTTCCAAAGTTTTCGCTTGACACTGCCGATAATATAGTGTAGAATCAGTGGACAAGAACGATTGAACAGCAACACGAAAGGGATGATTATGGCTCATGCAGTTGAACAGATGATGTTTGTTGGTGCGACCCCGTGGCACGGCCTTGGGAACCAGCTTGACGAAGCCCCTACGGTTTCGGAAGCTATGACCGCTGCCGGTCTGGATTGGGAAGTCGGTCTGAAGGATTTGTTCACGGTGGACGGCGAACCCGTTCCGGCCCGTGCGACCTATCGCAAGACAGACTCCAGTATTCTGGGCGTTGTCGGCCCGCGATACACCCCGCTGCAAAACAGCGAGGCGTTCGATTGGTTCCAGCCGTTTCTGGATGCTGGCGAGTGTGCGTTGCATACTGCCGGTTCGCTCCACAGCGGTCAGAAGGTTTGGGTTCTGGCCCAACTGAACCGCGACAATAGCGAGATCGTGAAGGGTGACGAGGTTGGGAAGTTCATTCTTCTCAGTAACTCGCACGATGGCACGACCGCTATCCGGGTTGGCTATACGCCGATCCGTGTTGTGTGTGCTAACACTATGGCAATGGCCCATAGCAAGAGCAGTGGTTCCAAGTTGATCCGTATTCGTCACACACGTTCCAGCAAGACCAATCTGGAAAACGTGCGAGACATTATGGACAACATCAACATGGAGTTTGAGGCGACTGCGGAGCAGTTCAAGTTCCTCGCGTCGAAGAACTTCAATCAGGCCGACGTTCGTCGCTATGTCAAGGTGATGCTCGACATCGACGGTACGCCGGATGATCAGATCAAGACTCGTACCAGAAATATCATGGACGAGATTCTGAATCTGGTCGAAGGCCCGAAGCAGAGTGCGACGGGGGTTCGCGGAACGTGGTGGGCCGCTTATAACGGCTTCAACGAGTATCTGAATTACAATAAGGGTCGCACCGAAGACAATCGGCTCGACAGCCTGTGGTTCGGAACGAATGCGAACGACAACACCAAGGCTCTGGAAAAAGCCATGCAGTTCGCTCAGGCACTTTAATACCTCGTAGTGGGGGTAATGTGGGAGCCGCCACTCAGCAATGGGTGGCGGTTCTTTTTTACCCCTAGACCACTTGACGTAAACCCTTATTCCCAAAGGACTTACGACGCGGCGGGCCGGCCGCAATTTCTCTAAGTTATTTGATACCAACGACTTACGTCAATTTAGTAAAAGAATCTCGTAAGCTCAGTGTTGCCAAAGGGTTGCGATGTCGATATACTGTATATGGACGTAAGTGGTTACTGGGCAAAGGGTTAGGTTAAAATAATAATGAATAATGTAAAGATAGGATTATATTCATTTGTCTCGCCTAATCCAGCGGATTTGCTGCCGTTGCTGTTAGTCAGCGAGAATAGTGACTATAGTAACATGGTTCACTGCTTCTAAGTTCTTATGTTTCAACCACTTGCAACCGATGCTGCGATATGGTATACTAAACAGTGTAACAACGATAGTAACAAAGAAGCTGATTTTTGAGACTAATTCTCAATAGATAAAGATGGTTAGATTAGTAGTCTGATAGTGTAGTCAGGCTAAATCACAGACCCCTTGAGAATGATGCAGGAAAGAAATGAAAATTGTACTAGAAATAAATAGCTCTGAGGATTTTGACTACGAGTATTTTATTGACTGGCTCAATGACCAGTTGGTTGATAGTTCTATGTGTGGAACTGATGTTGATGCTGGTATTATTAGTGTGAATGGGGAGAATAAATACTAATGAAAGTTACTGATGAAAATAGACAAGAGATTATGAGTACCTATTGTAGCCGTCTCTTGGACGATATGGACTTTAATACTCTGTACAATTTTGCTTATGATATGTTGAGAGATAATAAAGAGGGATTGACCAATAAAATGTTGGAAGATCAAATTAAAGACTACTACCCTGACCTTCTGGAGAACTAATGTTACTAATAGTTATAGTGGTTGTTATGCTAATCCTTTTAGATACTAAGCAGTAATTCTGGAGAATTTATGGAAATTGATATTAATAAACAAGAAGCTTGGAAACTGTTGGATGCTCTTGATGCTTATAAGAAAGACTATACTCTAACTGGACCAGTTAATAAGATTTTTGACAACATTACTAAAAAGCTTAAAATGGTCTTAAAGGATTAGTGGTGTAATAGTTAATAGGCTGGGCCACTTTCTTGTGGGGGCTTTATGTTGGTATTGTGGAGAATATTTCGAGCAATTTTTTGCGGATGTTTATTCGCATGGATCGGAGTCTCTATGATGGAGACGGAACTGGAAATTCTTACTAATAGTTCTTTTAAAGAGTATATGGCTCATGATATTTTTTATGGATACTTGAGTGTGCGCAAGTTTTATGAGAATATTGTTTATGTTGCAGGAATAAACTTTATTCTAGGATTGTTAATAGGACTAATCTGGAAACCTGGAAGTATTAAAATCTAACAAGAGCGGTGAGATGTTCTTGTAAGTTGTTTACCATCAAGGCTTTGCGTCAACAGAGCCGATATGGTATACTAAGGTGGTGGTGGCTGTGGTCAACTTTTCTTTAACCTCAGGAATTATAATGCTAGGCCTCTTCTTTGGAGTTGGTATTGTTTTTGGTCTATATGAGGGATTCAGGGGTAACTAAAAATCATGGATAATAATCAGACTATTCGGGTCGTTACCATACAAATGGATTTGGCCATACCAAATGATGATTGTGAATGTATTAGTAAAACAGACATCACAGATTATCTAAATAAAAAACTGTATGAGGACCCTGAATTTTTTGGTGAGTTTGGAACTGAGAATATTGTTAGTGTGAGCTACCTAGAATAGTAGATACTACTCTCTTGTAGTATACCCTTCTATAACTTCTTAACCCTTATTTATCATACGCACCTGCATAATACATATCATTTTTCCAGGACTCTGTCAAGGCTAAAAACTTTTTATTGCCAATCTTTAGTATAAACCGGTAGCTGCTCTGTCTTTATAGTGTATTCTATATAGAGCATTTAAAACAATGTTTTATGGAGAAGCACATGAAAAGTAGCTTGCACACTTTGGCTTGGGATAATGTGAATTTAGCAGTGGTAGAGTCTCATAAGAATGTAACGAAACATTTTAATTTAGATGTAAACTATTACCATCAGAATACTCCTCACGGATTATGGATACATCAAGTTTTACACAAATCAACAGAAGACGTTGTTGGTTTTTTAGATATAGACTGTGTGCCAGTAAATAATAATATCATAAAACAAGTTCAAGAGTATGTCTATGATAATCAAACATTCATGGGAACGGCCCAAATTTCAGGCCACCAAGATTTTGTAAATAGATGTCATGTATTTGCTGCTCCTTGTTTTTTCTTTATCTATAGAGAAAAATGGTTTGAACTTGGATGTCCTGCTTTTGGAGAAGCTAATAACTGCGATGTTGCACAATTTGTTTCTAAAAAAGCAGAAAGTGTAGGTTTTTCTTATCGCTGTTTATATCCAACACACTATGATAAAAAAGCAACAGAGCCAACATGGAAGCTAAATAATTATGGTAACTATGGAATAGGAACACATTATAGAGGAGGAGTATATCATCTATACGAAAGTAGAAATAATACTAATATCGATTTGTTCGTTAAGAGATGTAACGAAATTATTAACGGCTCATTCTCTACTCAAGATATGTACCCAACATTCGATGATAATATCTAGATTGTATCTCCTAATCTTTCAGATTTGCGTTGGTGGCGATAGTCAGCGAGTTAGTGGGGTCAGTTAAAAAAGAGATTGTCAGTGGGCCTTGCCTGTTAGTTCATCGATCCTATTATAGGTCAAATGACAGTCGCAGGGACGCGACATTACTTCAACAGGAGAAAGTTTATGATTAAGTTTGTTCTTGTGTTTGCTCTAATGGTACTTGGTTCGTCAACTTATGCTGGCGAGTGTGTTAATGGACATTGTACTCTACGCAGTCGCGTTGTCAATGTTACCCAAGAAATTGTTGCTGTTCCAGTAGCAGTTACCCGTCGAACAGTTGAGGCTACCCGTAATGTTGGTCGAAGAACTGTGGCCCGTGTTCGTAGTGTGGTTCGTTAATATAACTGATTGATAATCAAAAGGATCAAAGGACAGATTTGTTTGATTATAGATCAAAGAAAAGATAAATCCCCCGATGCCTCTTAGCAATGCACACTTTCGGGGGTCTTTTCTTAAATACGTTTTATTTTACTCACGGAGGAACTTATGAAAAATTTTATGATTGCAATTGCTCTAGTTTTTGTCACTACTTTTACCGTAGAGGCGGCTCGACCAAGATACTATAGTCAGCCAACTACTAAGGTAGAAAGTTATACTAAGAATTATATTGGTGGAAACAATGATCAAGAGCGTTGTCAAGCAGAAGCAGATCATATGGCAGCTAATAACATCACTGGTCATGTATGGGGTGTTATTGGTAGTTTTGAAGGAGTTGGTTATGGTTCTAGTCCTAATTGTAACACTTGTACTCCAAGCAACAATATGACTCTAACAGGAGATGCGTCAGCACAAGGTAATAATGGTAAATGGTATAGAGTAAGATCGTGGAGGTAATATCTTCAGGCAAGAGTAGCTCAATGGTAGAGCGTTAGGTTTCCAACCTGAATGTTGAGAGTTCGAGTCTCTTCTCTTGCTTTTAATAAATCTATTATGATTGTCCTAGCTAATAATATCGGGTCGGTTTTTATGGTAACAGTCAGCGAGATTTAGTATGATAACAACTATAAAAATTCAACCCCAGATGGACTGTAATTATATTTGTCAAAAGATTCATGGTGCTATCCTAAAATATCAACAAGACAATCCTGACCTATCAGATTCTATTGTTGTGATAGATATTAAGAAACCTTATGACGATAGTAATCTTATTCCCAAATTAGAATTTAAGAGTGAAGGAATCTTGATAGAGTAGTCTGGGTCTTTTATAATACCATTGAGATAAAGTTGTTTTGTCTCACCTAAAATTCCGGGTTTGGAATTTATGGAGATAGTCAGCGAGCTTATACTATGGCAAAAAAGAAACCGGCCCCCAAAAAGAAATCTTGTACTAAAAAAAGTTGTGGCAAGTGTCCTGACAAGAATTGTACAGAAGATAAGGAGCCACTTCCTGAGTTTAAGGTTGAGCCTCTAACAAAGACTGATTATTTTTTCGGAATGATTAAACGGGCATTTGGTTATGAATGAATTATTTCGCACCTTAACCTTTTTTATGATAAGCTTGATTCTAGTAGAAGCAGCAGTATACTATGGAAGCTTAAGATTCATAGCTTATTTATCTAGGAAAGATGACGATGATAGTTCAAATAATTTCCATAGTTAGAAAACCTATCTGTCCTACTTTCATTCATGATGATCAAACCAGAATAATAGTATTACTAGTAGCACTACCCATCCTCATAGGCATACACTGGGGCATCTTGAGGTATTTTAATGTTAAGTAATGATCCCCTTATTTTATATGGCCCACATATCATTCTTTCCTGCATCATAGTTCGATCACTGTTGATCTGGCATTTAGAGCATTTTTTATATGAGGACAATAATTATGAAGAAATCAAAATTTGAAGAATTTCACGTTCCTTTCATCAAGAATCTGGTTTTTGTGGCCCTAGTTACTGTGGTTTCTATGATTTCTGTACGATATTATCTTACAAATTCATTATCAGCATCCCAACAATCATCAGTTTATACCCATGATCAATCCCAGATATCGCCCAAGTAGGGGTATTCTTAGCTTATACCACCTGTTTAACGGCTAAAAGAATTAATATTCACTTATTATCTTACGCCGTGGTGAAAAATGGGTAATCTCACAGTATGGATTTTACCATAACTGGCTAAAGTTGTCAAGCCCGATATGCCGATACTTGACAGAGAGGATGCCTTGATGTATACTGATGCTACTGGTATGGGTAAAAGTAATAAAAAGTAGGGAAAAATGTATAAAAACGTATTATTGACCGATAAAGAAATTGCTCTCCTAAAGAGGGTTGTTGGCGATTATCTTCATGAGAAAATTGTTCCAGAAGCTACTAATTTGACCATTATTCTCAATCGTCTACGGGAGATCAAACCCACAAAAAAGTACAATCAGAGTATCAATTAGGGACTCTAACCCACAAATCAAATTGGAATCAAAAACAAATGAAAATTAACGAGTATATGTCGTCTGTTGCTGACTATATTGAGAATGAATATGGGCCAGATGAGGACTGGAAGGAATTAACTATGGATGAAAAATATGCCATCAAGATGATGCTGACATTTCATTACCAAGAAAATAATAGCGTCAATAATGCAGCTAGTGATGTTATTAGTTACATTCGTGATAATAGGAAATGGATGAGGGAGAACATTAAATGACTAATATTGATTTGGATGATTATGTGTCTTTGACTTTTGAGTTTAAAAATGATAGTATGAAATTCTATATTGCAAATGATGATAGTGGTCTAAAGTGGTGGCCTACCAAAAAGACCGTTAATAAACTTATCAAAGTTTTGCAAGATATTGAATCTCAAATGACCGACATTACCAATAAAGAAGATGAGGACGAAGAATGAGCATTGTAACTAAGGACTCTTATAAGGCTGATGTTTTCAATTTTGATATTGAGCAAAATGGGAGTTTGTCAACTTTAACTATTAACAATGTTATTTCTTGGCAATGGATACAGATGAAATTGACCAAGGATGAAATTAGGGGATTAGCCAATTTTCTTAACCAATTTGTAGAGGATAATCCATGAACGATAAACTACAAAGTAATATCAGGAACTTTATTGTAGATTATGATAATACTGTGAGTGATTTTAATATGGCTGATTATGATTTGTGGCTTGAGACTGCCATTAATCTTTTGAAAGAAGTTTTGGATAATAAATAATGACTAAACCGCTTAATGTTGGAAAAGTATTGGTAGAAAGACTAAAAAGATTTACTGAAAATATGGAGACTAAACTAATGACTAGATTAAATTTGGATTTGACAACTAAACAGATCAATCTTCTATTTATGGCTTTGGAAAATCTTGAGAAAAGTGATAGGATGGGCGATCCTGAACGTGCAGATATTATGAAGTTGACAAGATATTTGGATAGTGTAGTATTTGTTGAGAAATGGTATGTGGAGAATAAATAATCAAAATAATTCCCCTACAAGACTGTAAAGACAGACATCTCTACAGAATAAATTCTAGAAATTTCAATCTTGGTGTTTTTGATGCTGAGAACAGAGATTTTATTGGAATAAGAACAAAAACTGGAGATACATTTTTAGATAGGGAAAATTATAGTCTTGGTTGTGTGAAAGTGTTACAGGAAATAGAAAAAATACCAGACAATATTGTACTAACAATAGGACACAGGTCTGAAACCGAACTTAATATTTGGGGAGATCGTTCATGGGTGGAAAATAAAGATCTTTTTAACTATCTGGAGAATAAATAATGACTGAAAATCCGCTACAACTAGCAACTAAAACTTGGATAGAAGCAGTCCAGAAATATTATGAGAATGAACCAGACCGTAATGAACTTACTCAAATTTTCATGAGAGGTCATTTTGCGGGCTGGAGCGAAAGACAGGTGGCCCAGTTGGCCGATCAACTAGCTAAAAACGAAACCGATTATCCTTTGTATAGAGAAAAGGAGAAGAAATAATGGCTGGACTGGTATTATTTGGTATACTAGGATATATGGCTTGTGTACGAATTTATGATTGGTGGAATGGATATGGGGAGTTATTTTAATGACTAATGAAGATAAAGAAGACTGTTTAACTATTCTCAAAGATATCAAAGATATGTGTATCAAATGTGATTATCACGACGCTAAAACAGCAGAATTGATACATGACATAGATATGTCGGTTCGTGCGGTTATTGAGATTATCGAAAACAAACCAATTCAAATTGAAAGAATGTTCTAATGATAGTTCATATTAAAGAAGAATTATCTAAGCTAGATCGTAATGATTTTATGGCCGTTAATGATCTGGTTGATAAGATAGTTTTTGATCTTAGTGATCTTCTAATTGATGTGGGCGATGAAATTATGCTGGCTGCTGCAAAAGACTATATGATTGATCTTATTAATCCTGACCTATTGGATTTTGATAATGACTAAAGCTGAATACAAAAAGTATCATTGTAAGGTAGTAGAATATATTTATGCAGAATATAGAGATTTTCATTTTCATAGGATGAAGAATGGATCGTTACTTATTCAACTAAGTCCAATAGATAAACATCTATTTCATTTACTGATCAAAACCTTATCTGATTATCCTAATCCAAAAAATAGTATCAATAATGTTGCTGGCGATGTAATGGAACAAATGTGGCAATGTTTGTGGGGGAAATCTAAAGTAAGGTCTTGACAACACCCGATACCTATGGTATGCTCACGTTGCGTTGCAAACGATAACATATTATCACTTGATACCATAAAACACACACAAAGGCTCATATATTATGACTAAACAAGAACCAGTAGCTTGGGCAGTAATAGACTCCAAGGGAAATGTTGTTGAACTTGCAAAAAATAGATTAGCTCTTGAGCATGATCATATTAGACAAGATGACCAAATAAAGAAACTATACTTGTCTGAACCAACAACTTTGACTAAAGAAGAAATTGAGGCAATCCATGATCTACTTGGTGATGTTTCTGATATAACCGGCCCAGCAGAAGATACCCTTCGTAATCTACTACAAAGAATAAAAGATAATAATGAACAATCACAGCAAATGGAAATTGCTAGAGAGATTATGAAACAAGACAGTGAGTGTCTTAGGAATTTAAGTAAAAATAATGATGACCCTATTAAGAACTTTGATTCTTGAATATGATCTTGTCGAGATTCATTATAATGAACTTTTGAAGAATAAGCCTTACTTGGTCAGGGTTTTCTCATATAATAATACTGATCCTAGCGAACTGCGGCTTGATGAAGAACAGGTAAAAAATTTGTATCAAACTCTTAAAGAACACTACCTATTATGATTAATCAAGAAGTTTTAAACAAAATGAGAGAACAATATGATAAAGCTAAAGCTCTAGCTAAAGAAGTTTGGGATGATGGAGATCATGAAGGAAATACTAATGATCAATATTATTTTGAGACTGGATTTATTGCTGGGCTATCTTGTGGATTGAAACAACATGATTAATCTCTTAAGTTCGTTCAATATTATTCTAGCATTAATTAGTGCTATACCATGTCTTATGGCTGGAGCTATGAGTATGGATAGTCCCCAAGCACAAAATAGTGTCCTTGCTCATGCTGTTGCTTATCTTATTCTAAGTTTTCCACTAGTTAGTTTAGTTTGTGGGATTCTTCCATTCCTTTTTACCACCAAATGGGCAACTGCAATAGCAGTTTTTCCGATTATAGAAGTTTCTTTATTCTTTTTAGTTCTTTATACTCTTGCTTATTTACAATCATGAAATCTATTGAAGTTGGATTTGATGGAAGCTTTAATATAACTTCTGGTGGAGTTGGGCCACTAAAGATAAGACTAACTAGAAGTGGTTCAAATCCCAAAGATTGGACGAATCCACCTATTGACAACACATTCATCTGGTTGTATACTGATAAGGACAACCCAGAGTTGTTATACAAGAATAAAGACGGCAAACTTTACGTTGTGAATTTTGAGCCTTTTGGGGAATAATTCGTGATCGGTTTAAATATTCAAGCCCCTTGGTCTACCCTTTTAATTAATGGTCAGAAAAGTGTCGAAACCCGCTCCTATCGACTTCCCACAAGATTAGAAGAAGTTGAGTTGGCACTAATTGAAACACCGGGGAAATCGGCTAAGTTTAAGAGTAGAATTATTGGAACGATTACTTTTAGCTCTTGTGTTCAATACCTCTCTAAAGAACAGTGGGAATCTGATAATGGTAGACATAAGGTGGATATTAATGGTGGGTTGTATAGCTGGAAAGATAAGCCTAAGTTTGGATGGATTGTAAAATCCGTTAAAAGGTTTGAAAATCCAGTTGATCCTCCAACCAAACGTGGTATAATTTATGCAAAGGACTGCCTTATGGAGACAAACAAATGAGATGGGTTTTTATTGTGGCTAGAGGATCAACCATCGAAAAGATTAAAGTTTTTGATGACTATTTTGTGGGGGAAGTTTACACTAATGAGTATCTCAGGATCGGATTTGGAGTAAACGAAGTAGATTTTCCAGAATATCGCAAGGGTGAATATTATGAAGGTGGAATAAGTGTTGGTCTTTACAAAGACAATGGGTGATTTTGTAAAGTGTCTGTTGACAAACGCCGATAACACAGTATACTTGGGTATCCTTTGGAGAAAGTTTATGAGTCCAACAGTTCAACAAAAAGTTCAAGATTTGATTGATAAGTATTTCATTGGTCAGAACAATCATGAACTATCTATCAAACAAGACAACCTAAACAAATTCTTGTCGGAATACAACAAGATTATTATTACTCGTACCGTGGAAATTTGTGGCATACATTAATGGGAGAAAAATATGACAATTCAACAGCTTCGTAATAGTGGATATAAGGTTAGGGTTCTTCACAATCGTCTTTACAATGGCTATTATAAGTGGCAAGTGGGCAGCAAGCCTAGTGGTGAACAGGGTTATGGGCCTATTGATCCAGATACTAAAGGTGGGTCAACCCAAATTATAATTGATGGCCCATCTGGCGATCATTATGATGGGCTCGCTATTTGCAGCAAGAAAGAAAACTACAATAAGAAACTGGGCGTTAGAATTGCTCTTGGACGATGCAATATTGACCAAACCTTTTATGTTAGAGCAGAGGCAACAAATGACTAAAGAAGAAAAGATGGAAGAGATTAGGAGACTATGCTTGGGTATTATGCAAGTTTGGAGCCAAAAATCTAGTTATAATGATCCTTATGAGGATGGACGAATTGTGGGCCGCTCAACACTAGCAGAAACTATTCTGGAGATTATTAATCATGGCTAAGAGTTTTGAAGATTTACTGAAGAAAACTTGTTCTAAAGACGTTATTATTGATGGATACAAGAAAACTATGGGCTATTTTGCAGAATATATTGGAATGTCTACAAAACAAGCAAACGTATTGCCAGATGGTTGGTCTATGACTAAAATTAAAAATAAGAAACCCAAAAGGCGTGATCCGTCACGAAGATGGTAATGAGAACATTTAAAGAAGAAATAAGAAAAGTTCTTGATGACGTTTCATGTGATGTTTGTGGGAAAAGTACCACTAACTATCCAGATGTGGGGCCAGATTATGCCACTCTTGAATCTTGTTGGGGATATGGCTCACAGAATGATGGATCAAGATTTGAGGTTGATCTGTGCGAGATGTGTTTTAATGATGTAATTAATTTACTGAAAGAAAAAAGAAAAAGTGTTTTGGGGCCGTTTAGTTATCCTTATGAAAACGATCCTTTAAATGGATATGAATAATTCAATTACTCTTATTGGCGACGTTCATGGTAAGTATAAACGCTATCATGAAATTATCAGAGAACAAGATCGTTATCCGTATACTATTCAATTAGGAGATTTTGGTTTTGATTATGGTACAGTATTTAATGTGGACGATGAAAAGCACAAGATCATAGGAGGAAATCATGATCATTATGATAGGATTATTCATATTCCTCATTACCTTGGGAATTTTGGTTACTCATGCCTAAATGGGGTAAATTTTTTCTATTATAGAGGGGCTTATAGTATTGATCGTCAAGATCGAACTATTGGAATAAATTGGTGGGAACAAGAACAGGTTACTATAGACCAGTTTATGAAAGCTAGAGAGCTTTATAGAGAGATTAAACCCGACATTGTTTTAACTCATGATTGTCCAGATGAGGTTAGTCTAAAAATATTGGATCGTAACCAAAGAAAATATGAGAACCTAACAGGATGGGCTTTGCAAGAACTATTTAATATTCATCAACCTAAGAAGTGGCGATTTGGTCATTATCATAAGAGTTGGAATATGAATATAAGTGGCACAGACTTTAGATGTTTAAATGAATTGGAAACGGAACTATTGACAGTTTAGTATCAGAAGATATAATAAAAATGTTGATGCCGAAAGGTTTGGGATCGCGGGTATTCCCTACAATCAACTTCCGTAGACTCTTGGCGACATTCTGTGTAAATGACTGAGAAATGCCGCTTTAATATAAAGGATTAAATCATGTGGAACCATAGAATAATTAGGCATATCGAACCAAGAACTCATATGGATGATAGTATTTATTATGCTATTCATGAAGTTTATTATGATGAGAATGGAAAAGTACAAGGCTGGACAGAAGAGCCTATTAGAATCTTGGCAGAAAGTTTGGAAGATCTAAAAGTTACCGTAGAAAGACTAGTGGAATGTTTTGATAATCCAGTTCTTGATGAGGAAACCAAAGAGGCTATCCTGTGACAGAAATAGAAAAAGCTAATATCCTTGAGATTATCAAATTGTGTAATCGTAAAATCAAAGATCAAAAGGATCATGAGTCTAATATTGGATATGGAGAAGACTATAATGATGGTAGGATTGTAGGCGGTGCTGCATTAGCACGAAAAATACTAAATATACTAAAATACATCGAACTATAAAGGCTGGTATTAATATGTGGTTCAGACCAAGGACAAGAGTAAATTACTGGAGTTGTTCTAAGTTTGCGGATTTTATTCGTGGAGAGAAAAAACCATATGCTTTAGAGTGGGGTAAGTGGGACGAATGGAATAAAGAACAAAGAAAGAAAAGACCAATTAGATATTGGTTGGCAGAGGATGGACTATCTAAACTACAAGGATTGGTCATGTTTCCTGCTGATGTTTACGGGGAGATAAGGTACTACGTTAACAATCGTTGGATAACTAAAACACATTATCTAAAAACTGGACTAAAGCCGGGACATTACTATGAGCTTGATTACAGAATTCTTCATGGATTATTTAATGAGCTTGTGGATTTTGTAGAGATTGAATATGCTCATCTGGCAAAATGGTCTCTTAAAAAAGGTACTAAAAACTACAAGTTCAAACGTGGTCGATCAATTGAAGCAGGATTAGCTTATCTAAAATGGGCTTGTGGTCTAAAGTATAACAAAGATTGGGGAATAAATAAAAAAGATCCTAAATATGGGAAACCAACCCATCAAAGTATTAAGGCACAAAAGATCAAAGAGCTTTATCTCTGGTGGAAAGATCGCCCAAATAGACCAGAACCTATGGACGTTGCCAAATTATCTTGGAATCAAGATAAAGAAGATAACTTGATGGACGGTAAAATAACAAGAAAAGAATTGTCTCAATTCAAAAAACTTGAAAAGATTGAAGCAGACTACGAGAAAGAAGATACAAAAATGCTTATTGAACTAATTAAAATACGCAAGGAGTTATGGTCATGAGAAAAGTTAATCTAGAACATGATCTTATCAAGTCGGATTATATCACAAATAAATGTGCAAATAGTGAATCTTACAGCCAAAATCTTTATGCCGCTATGTGTAACAATTTATTCTATAAGGATGATGAGGAATGGAGTTGCTCTTGGAGATATGCTGGGGGTGTTTTAGCAGACATACGAGATGTGGGCGAGAGTTACATTGATTGGTATTGTTCTGGAATAGGTAGTAGCCATGATGGATATGTTGGTGAAAGTTTTGTTACTGACGAAATACGATCAGACTTACTAGACTTAGGATGGACTATCAAAGAATATCCTCAGAGTGAACAGGTTGATGCTCTCTAGGCTAGTTGTTTAAAAAGGACTGGCACTGTCCTCTGATTGTATTAACTGTCCTTATAACGAGCTTCCAGAGGGCTTGACAAAGCACCCAGAGCGTGTTAAACTAGAGTCGAACACCGAATCTTCCACTAAAAAGGAAAAGCAATGAAAGAGTCAGTAAATCAAGCTATTTGCGATTTCTATAATAGCGTTTGGAATTACATGAAAGATGAATATAAACCAAAATGGGCCAGACTTTATAATGCTCAAGGTTCTTTGGACGAAATGATTCAACTTACTGGACAGTATTATCTTGGTGGAAATAATGTTGCGGATACTGCTGGAGATATTGTTAGACTTCTCAAGAAAAAACACCAATGAATTATTCTGAATTTAGGAATAAAGTTGATCATGATCTTAAAAAATATGGCTTAAGGTATGGTCAGACAGTTATGAATTCCCTATCAGAAGTTTGGCCGGAAAAAAGCAGACAGTTAGCATCAACAGATTGGGACTGTTTTTACAATGACAATAAAACAGACACTCTACTAAATTACTTAGAAAAAATATGGAATCATGAAACAGCTTGAGAAAAAAGATCCTCTGTTTGATGTAGATAATTACATTAATAGCTTGGAAAAAACCATAGAACAACAGAAATATATGATAGAATCTCTTAAAAATGAGATTAGAACTCAAAGAAAAGAAATAGGTTCTTTGCGAGAAGAACGCAGACTACTATTAGATCAAGACAAGCCGCCGATGTTCGATCATAACCTATGGATAGAAAACGGAGAAAATAATGAAAGATAAGATAGAGGTTTTTACTATTGGTGCTGACGTTAAACTTGCTGAAGATGTTTTTGGCAAAGTTACTGGAGTCAATATTAGAGGAAATAATTCAATTACCTACGAGGTTGGTTGGTGGAATGGTCGAAGTTATGATTGTCGATCTTTTGCCGATTATGAACTTGAAAGCACTCTCTCTACAACAAAACAGAAAATAGGTTTTGCTTGATGAGTTGGGATTATACTTGGTTAATCGAATTGCTTTTAGTAATAGTTGTTTTTTTTATTTTCGGGTATTTTTTAGGAATTAATTATTAGATGAATAGTAGAGACGAGATCAAAATAGCACTACAAACAATAGGAATAGAAAAAGCCCTACAGTGCTTGATTGAAAGTATTGATGAAAATACTGATTGGAGTAATGCTCCAGTTTGGAAATTTAAGCTTATTGAAAATTTAGAGGATGCTTATAATTCATATATGGATCATTTTAGCAAGGAGATAACCAATGCGTCTTGATTTGGCTATGGGATTAAAAGTTGGAGACAAGATTGTTAATGTGTTTATGGACGAGCTTGTTATATCAAACATAGACCATAGTTATGATCCAAAACCACCAGTATTTATTGCAGTAGACACTATGCTACAAAAACACTATCTTTGGTTTGATGATATTTATTATCCAGACTTATCTGATATTTGTGATGAAGAAAAGAGTTTTGTTTTGTGGGCTAAAGACAATAAGCAATTTATTGGAGAAAATTCTCGCCTATTCAAGACTGTTTATATGCAGGGATTCTCTATGGGCTTTGATCATAAAAGAAAGCTATCCCATGAAGAGGCTATGCAAAAATGATGATCTCTGAAATTAAAAAGTGGGCCAAAACCCAAGGTTATGAAGTAATTAAAGACAAGGAAGATGGTCTTTATTATTGGGCTAAGTTAGATGCTGGGCCAGATGCTAGTGGAGTAGCAAAAAGCGTTAGTAAAGTAGCTACTGCTATTTTTAATCATATGACAGATGATAAGTGGGTTGAACATCAAACTAAGTTTAAAGAAACAAAAGATGACGTTAAATTTACTGTGAGCGACTATGGCTCTTAAAAATCTATATATCGACAGAGAATGGGAAACTAAATGTATAGATAAAATCTGTGAAGAGATTCGTAATAATAGTCTTATTAATCTAGCTAGTAAAACAGCAATATTACAGTTAAGCTATGAGTATTCTGGATTAATGGCTCAACTAATAGCTCATAAATTATCTGATAAGGATGAACCACTAGACATAGAACCAGTCAATATTCCATACAAAGATGAATTTGAAGCAGTTATTCATCCAGATCAATTAGACCCATACTCCTCATTAATTGTTGTAGATAGTGGATGTTTGAGTGGAAATAACTTTAGAAAAATAGAGAAAAAGCTTTTAGATTATGGTTATCCAAGATCGCAGTTATTTTTTACTTGCATAGCTTGTGATCTGAATAGTATTTTTCATCCAGATTTTTGTCCAATATATTTTGATGGCAATAATCATATCTGTCACTTCTGGTGGGAAACAAGAACAGACAAGTTTAAAAGATGAAATACGTTAAATTTATATCTAAATCAAATGAATGGTTTGATAATGGCACAGAAGTTTTTGATGCCACAATATGTGATTGGGGTAGGATTCTAAAAAGAATGTCTATAGAGGATTATAAAAACATATGGATTAAAGCTGGTCATATACTTGGCAGAGGAATAAAAAATGGTTTTTGGGATGAAGAACTTTGTCCATTAGAAGAATTTGAAATATCATATACAGAGGATCAAATATGAATGTAAAACTAATTAGCGTCACTCCTGACGCAGAAAAACTAATGGCATATTGTGCCAGAGTAAGTAATCCAAGTAATCAAGATAACGACAATTATGCAAAGCTGTTAGCATATTGTATTAAGCATCAGCACTGGAGTATATTTGAACAAGCTTTTTTCACTGTTGAGATAAACACCACTAGAGGATTAGCTGCTCAAATTCTTAGACACAGATCGTTTACTTTTCAAGAGTTCTCGCAGAGATATGCTGATGCTACATTACTAGCTGAAGATATTCCAATATTTGAATTACGAAGACAAGATAATAAAAATAGACAAAATAGTATTGACGACATATCAGATGAGACTAAAGTAAAATGGAATGTAAAAATTCGTGAACATTTTGCAAAAGCTAAGTCTATCTATGATGGTATGATAGCAGATGGTATTGCTAAAGAATGTGCTAGATTTGTATTACCCTTAGCAACTCCTACCAGACTTTATATGAGCGGTTCTGTTCGCAGTTGGATTCACTATATAGAATTACGATCTTCTAATGGTACTCAAAAAGAACACAGGCTTATTGCAGAAGAAATCAAAGAAATTTTTTCACAACAATTTCCCACAGTATCAGAAGCACTAGGATGGAAGAATGAAAATGTATAACATAACAGCACAAGTTTATGACTTACATGATCATTCTAAACAGCATCTTTTAATTAATCAAGTTATGGATGCAGCATCAGAAGAGGATGCTATTTTTCAATTTAAAGATCAGCATCGTATTAAGTTTCAGGTAGTTAAAATACACTCTGTAGAGCAATTTGAATATGGAAACCAAATCTAATCTTACAATCAAGATAGTTAGAGAATTACTAGATTATGAATTCTCTGTGCTGTTATATGATAAAGAACAATTGCCAGATGCTTGTGGGGGATGGTGTTCTATTGATGAAGATGGTAAAGAATTTGCTATTGCCATGAAACACCACATGAGTTTTGAGATTATTCTTCATGAATATTGTCATTTCTTACAATGGAGAGATGATCGTAAACTATGGAATAGAAGTATGTTAACATATGATATTCTTTTTGATTGGATTAGTTATCCTTCATTAGTTTATAGTCCATTTCTCAAAGACTGCAAGATTACTCCAGAACAATTAGATCAAAGCTTACATGATATTTTAGAGATAGAACACGATTGCGAAAGAAGAGTTCTTAAATTAGTTAAGAATTGTCCTATTGAAGATTTTGATACAGATAAATACATTCGTGCTGCTAATGCTTATTTGTGGAGCTATCATATTAATAGAGAATTAAGAATGAGACCCAAAACCCCAATATATTCACAAGAACTATTAGAGCATATGCCTAATACCTTTAATAATGATCTGTCTTTTTATTTAGACAAGTATAATTTAACTGATCCTATTCGACAAGCATTGCTGGCTGAATACAAATAATTCTCAAGAAGCAGTTGACAACTGCCGATACTAGAGTATAATCGAATCAAAGGAGAATTTATGCGTATCGGACTGTGTTGCATTTCGCTCAAACTTAAAGAACAAGGTTTCGGTCATCAGACCATGACTTTTAAGCGTTTCAATTCTTTGCCGCGAGAAGAGGCACTAGAAATTCTTGGATCACGAATCCAAAATAATCTGATGGTGACTAACAAGACTATCCAATTTTGTGCAGAAAATAATTATGTTTATCGTGTTAGTAGCGACATTTTTCCTCTTATTACTTATGATGAGGCTAATGTGGATCTTGGGGATTTGCCTAACTATGACGAAATACAAGACGAGTTTGATAATCTTTCGGAAACTATTACCTCTACTAATGTACGGGTTTCTGCTCATCCTAGTGAATTTAATAGTTTATCAAGCCTCAGTGAAAAAGTTGTCGAAAAAACCATTACAGAACTTAACTTCTACAGCAGTTTCTTTGACAGAATTGGACTTCCAGCAGATCGTAGATCGCCAATGAATTTTCATGTTCATAATAATAATGGAACCAGAGAAGAAATTGCTCATAGATTCTACAACAACTTCAAGAAACTGGACAATAATTGTCAAGCCCGCATCACAATCGAAAACGATGACAAACTTAACTGCTGGAGTGTAAAAGAACTAGTAGATATTTTCCATCCGATAACTCGTATTCCAATATGCTTCGATTATCTGCATCATAAATGTCATCCAAATGGTCTTACAGAACGTGAAGCAATTAATATGTGTTGGGATACTTGGCAAACCACTCCATTATTTCATTATAGTGAGAGTCGCCCCGGTAATAATCCACGGGCGCATTGCGATGTTCCTACTCAACCCTTTGATACTTATGGTCTAGAATTTGATATTGATTTTGAGGTCAAAGGCAAAGACCTCGCTATTGCAGAATATAATGAAAATTTAACTACACTATCTAAATAAGGAAATAATTATGGCTCAGATTGGTGCAATTTTAATTAGTCCTAATGTTAATACTCAAGCAATCATTAACTTGCTAAAGGAAGATAAGAAGATTACTATTGGTCAGGAACAAATTGCTCCAGATGGTAGTCGCTATATTCCCATAGAAAAGAACTAAAATGTCAGCTAACCTTATTCTCATTACAGGCATAATATATCTTTATATAGCCATAGAACAAGGTTATCTACATAATAACTATGGTATGTTTATTGCGTATCTTGGTTATGCGGCAGCTAATGTTGGATTGTATATGTTAGCTTCTAAGTAGGAGACTTTTATGAAAGAACCACAAAGAATTAAACTTAGTCCAGAAACACCAACACCCAAAGAACCACCTAGATATAGACTACTACCATCAGACAAGCCCGAATGGAATATTTCTGGTCAAGATAATGATGATATGTATGTTGAATCTGATTTGGATGAGATAAATAAAACATTGGATAAAATTAATCGTGAAGATAATTCATAAAACCATCAAGAAAGCATACGAAAACTGGAATCCCAATTCCTTAGTTCGTTGCTATCATTACTGTTCAGCTTTTGATGGAACAAGAATGATTGAGTTTGCTCAGAATAATCCTATTAAGATGAGTACAAAAGCTTTCAGAATAGGCAAAAGATTTAATATTCCCAAATACTTGGAGTATCCTTATGTTCATAGTGAATCTCATCTTATTTCTAAATTACTTGATCGCTATAATTCCATTGATCCTAATTGGAGCATATGTGTCTTACGAATTAACAGACAGGGATTAATTCTTGGAAGCAAGCCTTGTGTTAATTGTTCCAAATTATTAAGTGCTGTTGGACTTAATGAAGTTTATTATAGCGACGATAATGGAAACTTTGTTTGTCCCACCAAAACCATTAAGATTGAACGCTTGACAATGCCGATAAGCATGGTATAAAAGAGAGCGTTGCCAGCCTATTCTTTGGAGACACGATGAACTGTATTTATTGCAAAAATTGCGTTGGTGTTGAGAGATACGAATTTCTTGTTGAAACAAATAGAAATATACTTTGTAAGGAATGTTCAGCAGAAAAAAAAGCTGTGGGGTTTATGGATTGGGGACATAAGACCGCACCAAGTCTGGTTATGGTTCCCAGCAATGCAAAAGAAACTATTAGGATTTTAGACAGAGCAAATAGGAGAGCTAGATGATTAGTGATTATGAAATTGAAGGTTTGCTTTTTAAACAAGTTAGTAAGCCAAAGAATCATTTGATGACAAAAGTTATTAATGTATTCCATGACTACTATCGAATTAATGTTTATACTCAAATCGAAGAAGATGGTTTGCTGAAGAGAAAAATTTCTCAAAGCTATATGACAACTTTTAGAAATGATGTTTTAACTATTATTCTAGATTCGGATAAGAAAACAGATGCTAACAGAACTAAAAAGATGTGGTGATATATGCCAATAGCAACTTTAAAATTTAAACTACCAGAAGAACAATACGAATTTGATACTGCTATCCAAGCTAGTGATGCTAAAAGAATGTTGTGGGATTTTTCTCAACAATTACGATCTTGGCAGAAATATAGCAATGATTTTACCGATGCTGGTGATGCTCTTGATAAGATTAGATCAGAATTTCACAGATTAGTTACTGAATATAATATCAACATAGACTAAGGAGATTATTATGCCACTTTTTGAAGTTAGTACAGTTTCTTTGTTTCGTCATAAGTATGTTATTGAGGCCAAAAATCTTGAACACGCTTATGATACCGTACTTATTGACCATCCAGAAGCTCTAACCCAAAAGTATCTGGACGAAAATATTATTGACGGTCGAAAGATTGGCCGCAAAGAATTTGAAAGAATTTGCAACGAGTCCATGAAAGACGGTGCAGAACTTAGCAATGCTCATCTTGGAACACGAATTATACACAAGGTAAACTACAATGAGTCCTGAACTATCCAATAAACTAATTGAACAATACTCAGAACAGTTTAAAAATCTCAAATATTTAGAGTGTGATGACGGTTGGTACGAGATTCTGTCTAGGCTTTGTTATATTGTAAATAATCGTATTGACTATAAACGAAGACTTAACGAGCCACTAGAATTCTTTTATTGGAGTCAAATTAAAGAAAAATTTGGAGGTTTAAGAGCTTACTGTTATGGTGCAGATGAGTTTATTCGCGGAGCAATAGAGATGGCTGAAAGCATGAGCTATATAACTTGTGAAGTTACCGGAGAAAAAGGAAAGGTTCGATATAAAAAACTTGATGAAAATGGGTATCCTATTCATGCGTGGGTTAGAACTCTTTGTGATAATGAAGCAACTAAACAGGGCTATGTGATATGACTTTTGATGCTATAGTTATTAGCGATATTCATTTAGGGAGTAATGTTTGTCAAGCTAAAACTTTGGCATCTTTCTTATCTAGGATTGAACTTGGAGAGACTGATACTGACACTCTAATTATTAATGGTGATTTATTTGATAGCTGGGATTTTCGTAAACTTAAAAAAGACCACTGGAAAATATTATCTCAAATCCGTAAAATCTCTGACACTATTAAAGTTATCTGGATTAGTGGCAATCATGATGGGCCTGCTGATATGGTGAGTCATTTGATTGGGGTCGATTTTATGAATGAATATAGTTTTATTAGTGGAGATGAAAAAATACTAATTTTGCATGGGGATATTTTTGACAATGTTATCTCCAGATATCCTAGACTAACTAAAGTAGCTGACTATGTTTACCGATGGCTACAGATTTATGCTGGACTATACTTCTCCAATCTTGCTAAACGTAGTAGTAAAACCTTTTTAAGATGTTCTCAAGAAGTTTGTGATAGGGCTAAATCTTATTGTCTTATTAAGAAATGCGACTCAATAATTTGTGGACATACTCATCTGGCTACTACAGATGTTTCTGGATCAACAAACTACTATAATAGCGGATGTTGGACAGATCATCCTTGTTCATATATATCAATTAAAGATGGTCACATTAAAATAAATTATGTGGATATTCTGTAGGTTTTTGAAAAAATCTCAGAACCACTAAAGAATCCCTCTTGACACTGCCGATAACTGAGTTATACTTAGGGTGTAACGTCAACAAACACAGGAGAAAAAAATGGGTAAGGGTCAAAAAACTTGTGATAAATGTGGAGCTACCACAGGCCCGCGAGCTTATATGTGTCCGAAGTGCAATGCTCCGTTCGTCTTTAAGGCAAAGAGCAAAGAAGCAAAGAACACTAAGATTATTAGAGATTTTAATTGGAAAGAATTGGTTAAGGGAGATCGTATTAGGGTTGGTGGAGGCCCATACTTTGTATCCAAAGGAGAGTTTGTCCCAATGGGTTATAGAGGACGTTTTGTTGTAGAGGGTATTGACCATGAGGGAATTAAGGCATGGGGTATCGACAAACACGCAGGATTCTGTCATATCTATATGGGGCCAGATATCCACAACAAAGAAACCAATATTTGGAAGATTAAACATAAGCTTATGAAACTCAAGCCAAGAGTGGAGGCGTAATGTCTCTTAATCAAGAACAAAAAGACCAAATCAATAATCTGCTTAATAATAGAGATAAAATAGTAGATAGTCTCTATCATATTGAGCGTATTCTGAAAACTTATTTTCCAGAAGAATTCGAAAGAGCGATCCAGTTTTATCTGCCTCAAATTACCACTGCTCTCTATGAGGATAAAAAGTGGCTAAATAGAGGCGAGTATAGTTTGCAGAACACTATTGACAATCTGTTGGAGCGGTGTAAAACTAATGATAGCGGCAAGGGTACTACAAAATATCTCTAATTGGGAACTAATAATGGAAAGCTATAGTGTTATGGATTTGGAAGGTTATGCAAAAGCCATGAGGGATGGAGCAGCATCTTCTTTTGAAGAAAATTATACAGAGAATTTGGATGAATTCATTACCATTCCCCAAGTGATCAATATGGTCAAAAAGAATAATCTTGGGCTGGATGAGGAAGGAAACTATATCATAAACGAAGATATCTTTAATGAGATATTTGAGGGAATTAGAAATCAACTTTATGAGGTTGGTCTTTCCAAGCTGGCGGCAAAAGGTTTTATAGAGTGTGCATGGGATGACGAATCTAATGAAATGGTATTCTGGTTGGCTAATAAAGATAAGACAGAAATTTCTGCCAAACCCTCAAAGGACAATGATGAGTAATTATATCAAGATTAAGAATCTAAAACTTTTTACTAAAAGCATTAGAAAAAACGTGGTGTGGGTTTTTCCTAGAGAATACTATTATCAAATAGATAATTTGATTTCTTTGTCTCAAACAGAAAATTTGGTTAGAGAATATATTGAGCCAGGATATAATGACGAATTTATTATTAGTGATGAGAACTATAATCTTCTTTGTGATGCAATCAAAAAATGGATTTATAACTCAAGCTTGAGCCTAGTAGCATCCTCTGGAAAGATAGAATGTGCTTGGGACGATGAATCTAACGAGATGTTTTTTTGGCATCCAGAATCAAATGAAATCTTTAATATTGCAAAGTAATTATGTCAAAATCAGAAATATCAGAACTAAAAGATCAAATAAGTGATTTGAAAGAATATTTATATTCTGATTTGTGTAAAGCTTGTGGGGACGCAGCACTAGCTCTAGATAAAATTAATGAAAGACTAATTCAACTAGAATCACAACAAAATTCCTAAAAGTCTTGACAGTAGTTGGTCGATAGGATACAATAACTCAACACGGGGCGTAAGGTAAGCCGGTTGCATCCGACACTCTTATAAGGTGTTCATAGGTCTGTTCGACTCAGACACGCCCTACTTTAAACAGGAAGGATTCTGATGAAACTTCAACCACTGACGGCAATTTTTGCAGGATTATTTCTAACATCCTTGGGATTTAATTTCCTCCTTTATTCAGATATTCAAAGACTCAAGAGGCTGGACAACAAGCCAGCCAGGATTATTATAGAAAGACAACCAGAAATTATTATCAAACCAAAAGTTTGGGGGTATACTAAATAGGGCTAGTAAAGGTATCGACAGGTAAAATAGGTATAGATTGCATCGACTGGTTAATCGACCGGCCAGTTTAAAAGTCGATTAAAATTGTTAATTGGCGAAGTTTCAACTCTCGCTCTCGCTGCCTAATTAATTAGGTAATGGGTGGGGCGGCATGAGCCTTATTACCAAATCATGCTGACTCCGATATTCGGATATGGTAGTCCTACCAGACATAAATAGGAATGATGATTGTACTCAATCTGACGCAGATAACTCTGATAGCTTTGTTGGTAGTGTGATAACAATCAACTAACGATGTAGAAGTTTATATTGATGTTTATTCTGGACAGGGGTTCGACTCCCCTCTAGTCCACTGACTTTAAAAGGATAGATTATGAATCGTCGCCATTTTATCAATCATTGTGCTGCCGCATCATCAATAGCAGCATCTTCGTCTTTTTTTACACAGTCTATTTTAGCTAATGCTAATGACTTAAAGAAAAGAAATAAGAGTGCTATTCTTTTATGGATGAGTGGAGGCCCAAGCACTATTGATTTGTGGGATTTAAAGCCGGGTGCTGCTACTGGTGGAATTTTTAAGCCAATATCTACTAGTGCTGATGGAATTCAAATATGTGAACATCTGCCGTTAATGGCACAACAAATGCACCACATGAATATTGTTCGCTCAATGAGTACAAGAGAAGCAGATCATACTAGGGGTCGCTACTATATGCACACAGGATATGTTCCCAATCCTAATATTGAACATCCTAGTTATGGTTCAGTAATCTCTCATGAATTAATGTCTAGCATACCACAGATTGATATTCCTCCGTTTGTTAGTATTGGAGGAGCCAGTATTGGTGCTGGATTTTTAGGAACATCTTATTCTCCATTTGTAGTTAATTCTAATGGAACTGTTCGTGATCTTACTATGGATATAGATCAATCTAGATTAGATCAAAGACTTCGTATGCTTAAAACTATTGAAGATAAATTTGTCAATGAAAAACGCGGAGACTATGCTTCTGACCACTCTAAACTTTTGACTAAAACAGTTAAACTAATGACCAGTTCTCAGATGGATGTATTCAAAGTATCTAAAGAACCAAAAGAAGTTCAAGAAAGATATGGCAATACTGGATTTGGTCGTGGTTGTTTGATGGCACGAAGATTAGTAGAGAAGGGTATTCCATTTATTGAAGTTGATCTTGGTGGCTGGGATAATCATACTGATATTTTTAAGACTCTACAAGATCAGAAACTACCAGAATTGGATAAAGCTATGAGTGCCTTAATAAGTGACCTAAATGATAGAGGTCTACTACAAGACACTGCTATTATTTGTATGGGAGAATTTGGAAGAACCCCAAATATCAATGCTAATGGAGGTCGAGATCATTGGGCTAAAAGTTGGAGTGTCGTTGTTGGTGGAGCAGGATTTACCAGTGGCACAATTGTTGGAGAAACTAATAGCGATGGCAAGGAAGTAATTACTGAACCATATACGTCACAGGATTTGATGGCAAGTGTTCTTAAATCACTAGGAATATCTCTAGAAACAAATTTTACTGCTAAAAATGGCAGGCCAATGAAAATCGCTAATAGTGGCAAACTCATTAAAGAACTTTTATAATGACTATGAGAAAATTCAACAAAATATTCCAGATAGGATTTAATAAGTGTGGTACAAATTCTATCAATATAATGTTTCAGGATTATTCGGTTCCAAGAATCAAATGCTGCCATTGGGATAGTGGATTTTTGGGATATTCTATGGCTATGAACGAGAGAGAGTCAAAACCTCTTTTATCTGGCAAATACGAACACTTTGGTTTTTACTCTGATATGGAATGTCAGTTTGTAGAAGATGATGGTTCTACTAATTGGATATTTATGTATGACAAAAACCACATTCCAATTTTAGACGAACAATACCCTAACAGTAAATTTATTCTAAATGTTAGAGACGTAGACGGTTGGATTAATAGTAGAATGTCCCACTTAATGGGATTGGAATCTGTTAAAAAAAATAAAGATAAACTAGACAGATTACATCCCAGAGTTCCATACAAAGAATTACACAAAGAGTTTTTTGGATGTTCTAATGATGAACAAATAGAATATCATTGGAGAGAAAGCTGGAATGATCACATAGATTTTGTCCAGACTTACTTTAAAGACAGACCAAAAGATCTGCTGGTATTTGATATAGAGAAAGACACTATCGAAAAATTTAAAAGTTTTTTTGCTGAGTGCGGCATTGAGTTTAATACTAACGAGATACCCCATGCAAATAAGACTAAATATGCGTAAAGTTTGTTCATACTGTAAAAAGCGTAAAAACTTAGCCAGTTTTCCCAAACATAGTATGTATAAAGATAATCTAGATAGTAGATGCAGAAAATGTGTCAAAAAACATTCTAAGATCAGAGTTAAATTACACAAAAAAGCCCCACCAAAACCAGAAGTTTGTGAGTGCTGTAAAAAAGTTCCTTATAAGTGGGCTTTAGATCACGATCATGATGATAATAGCTTTAGGGGCTGGCTCTGTGAGCCTTGCAATACTGGTATAGGTAAACTTGGGGATGATTTTCAGAGTATTGTGAACGCTATGAATTATTTTCTTTCAAGGCCAAATCGCAAATAACCGATACTTGACAAGAGGACTACCCTATGGTAGAATTTGGAAAACACAGGAGAAATTAGAAATGTCGTTTGAGCATCTTAATGGTTTTGTTCGTGATCTGAAAGCAACTAGTAGCACTCTTGATAAGGTTGGAATTATTGAAGATTATACTTCATCCAATGATGATGGAGCTAAGTTTATCAAAAAGATTTTGCTATATACCTATCACCCTCTTTGGCAGTACAATGTTACCAGTGATAATCTCAAGAAGAAGAATCATTTGAAAGCAAAAAATTGTTACAAAAACTTTTTTGATCTTTTGGATGATCTTAAAGGTCGTGCTATTACTGGACATGATGCTATTGCTGCCGTAAACACATTTATTGATAATCATTCAGAGTATGAGGAACTCATTCACTGTGTCATTGATAAAGATTTGAAAACTCGTGCTGGAGATAAACTTATCAATAAGGCTATTCCAGATCATATCCCAACATTTAGTGTTGCTCTAGCAGATAAGTATGTTCCTAAGATTGTAGACTGGAAGGATGGTTGGTATGTTAGCAGAAAGATCGACGGTGCTAGATGTATTGGTATTGTTGATACTAATGGCAATACTACCTTCTATTCCCGCACGGGAAAAATCTTTGATACTCTTGGTGTTGTTGGCGACGGCATTAAAGCTCTGGGACTTACTAATGTAGTTCTTGATGGTGAGCTTTGTCTGGTTGATGAAGATGGTAACGAGGATTTCCAAGGAGTAATGAAGGAACTTCGTAAGAAAGACCATACTATTCCTAATCCTTCTTACAAGATTTTTGATATGATTACTCATGATGAGTTTTATAGTCAGAAGGGAGAATATAATAGACCTTTTGGTATTAGACTGAAGAATCTTACAGAAGTTATGAAAAAGAATGAATGTCCATGCTTGACATTGTTGGAGCAATCTCTAATTAAGAATGAAAGTCATTTCCAAGAGTTTGTTGAACAATCTACTCAGAATGGCTGGGAGGGGCTTATGCTTCGATCTGACGCTCCATATAAAGGCAAGCGATCCAAAGACCTATTGAAATATAAATCGTTCTTTGATGACGAATACGAAGTTTTGGATACAGAAATGGGGCCATTCCGTTATGTTAAGGATGGTGCAGAGTGTGAGGAGACTATGTTGAGTTGTGTTATGATTCAACATAAGGGTCATACTGTAAGAGTAGGGTCTGGTTTTAGTATCGAACAAAGACAGGAGTTTTATAAGAATCCTAAGAAAATTCTTGGAAAACAAATAACTGTACAATATTTCGAGGAGACAGAGAACGAGAAAGGTGGCATTAGTCTGCGATTTCCAACCTTCAAGATTCTTCATGGAGAAGAAAGGGACATTTAATGAAATATCAACCAAATAAATATAGTAAAAGCGCTGATTTTAAAATAAGTCGAAGAATGATCCAAGAATATGGTTTTGAAGAGTCCCGTCGCATAGGAGCATTAGATAACCTAGCACAACAAAAAAACAAAGAACTTGAGACTAAGACAAAGCTCAAGAATCAAGTAAAACGCAAAAAAAGAACATGAAAAAAACTATAGAATGAAAACCATTTGTGTTTTATCTTACGAAAGAACTGGTAGTACATGGTTATGCACAGCATTAAATACCCACCAAACTTGGTGTGTTTTTGAAATTTTTTCTAGAAATCCAGCATTATATTATTGGAATATGTTGGCTCTTTTAAAAATCAAAGATAACATTCCACTATCTGCAATAGAAACCTTTAAAAAGATATACTATCCAAAAAATTTATTCACCGATGCCAAATCTTTTGCCAAAATTAAACAAAATATGTTGGCTAAAGAGCCATTTAGTATAGACTTACTAAAAGACTTTCAATCAGAGGCTTATGATCAGGATAGAAATTTTTGTTTTAAAGTTTTTCCTGAGCATCTAAATAATCATATAAAAATACAGGACATAATAGAAATATCAGACCATATCATTGTCAACTATAGATCTAATGTCCTAGAAACTTTTTTAAGCTGGAAAATAGCAATCAAAACAGGGGCTTGGTCAAGCAGAGACATAGTAGACCCATCTATTCAAGACTTACGCATCATTTGGAATAAAGAAGAATACGACGTTTTTTATAGAAGAATTGTTGAGAATATTAATTTATGGCTAAAAGTTAGCTCAAATAAAAACAGAACTATTCTCAGATATGAAGATATTCATTCTCATCAAAACCATGAAGACAAAATAGAATTCTTACAAAAAAAATTCAGAGAAACGAATCTCAATGATCTGGAATTGAATTATAGTAACGATTTTAAAAAACAGATTGATTATTCTTCGTTTGATAATCTTATTGAGAATTACTCAAATTTTCAGAATGACCTAAATCCTGATCTTAATATTTATTATTTACACAATGGCATATAACTCACTTATTGTTTTGGGTTTACCAAAATCTGGAACCACATATTTATCTAAATTTTTTTTAAAGCAATCCGCTTACAGTGTCATAAGAGACACTTCTGATGAATTTCATCATAATATAGTAGACATACAAAAATTTGATTATTCTTTTGGTAAAAATCCCGATATGTTATTTTCGTATCACAAAGACGATATTTTTGAGAAATGGATTCAGCATATAGATCAAATATCTACAAAAACATTATTTTTATTATTGTATAGACCATTTAATGATGTTTTTTATAGTCTATATAAACACAGAATTAAATATAAGGCAATAGAATCACAAATGGAATACAAAGATTTTCTAAAACTAGAAAAAAATAGCTTTCTAGAAATAGAGAATAATTGCTTAAAAGCCATAGATGTCATAAAAAATAATAAGTTTATGATCTTATCTCAAGAAACTTTGCAAATACAAAATACTGTACAATTATTGAGTAAAATTGGTTTAGAAAATATCATAGAAAATTTATTTCCATATGATGACCATAATGAGTTTGTTTATCATCCTTATTGGGTTCCTTATGTTCGGTCAAGACCAAAAGAACAGGACTATATTTTTGATAGGGAAATAGAGGATGCTTATGTCAAGTTTCAAAATAATAAAATCTTACAGTCAATAACCTACAAAACGGACTAAAGACTGACTACTTGACAAGACGATACGCTTAGTGTAGAATGGCAGCATACACTTTGGAACCAACTTTTGAGGATAACATGACAGAGATTGTTGTTGAGAAAAAACCGGTCGTGATGAGTACGAGCAAGGCTGATGAGTTTTTTAAGAATTTTCCCAAGGACAAGGTAGTTGCTTATAGGGACTATTGGGAAACTGTTCGCCCCAAGACTGATGAAGATATTTTTCGTCGCTATCTCTTTGCATATTGCAGTGTCCACACAACTTGGCAGGGAAATGTCAAGGGATATAATGCTATCAAAAATTTTAGTGAATGGGTGGACAGTAAGGAAGTTCTTTTGGAAAAACTACACAAGAGCGGTGTTGGTCTACATAATAATCGCACTACTTATATCTGGGATTTTAGCACCAAGTTTTGGGCTAATCCTAAAGATTTTTATCTTACAACCAAGAAGTATCACGTTAAGAAACGCGACAGTATCCTAAATAAGATTAGCGGAATTGGTCTGGCTAAGATTAGCTTTGCTCTGGAGATGATTCATCCTAATGAGGCAAGAGTATTGTGTGGGGACATTCATCAGCTTCGGCTTTACGATGTTGAGGCTCTTAAATATAATAAGAGCAAGGTCGGGTCACAGATTTATAAGAAGATGGAGCGTCATTGGATGGTTAACTGCGGTAAGTTGAAAGTCCCATCTTATGTAGCAAGGTCGATCTATTGGGATAATCTTCAAAAGAAAGAAGATTCTAGATACTGGTCTTATGTTCTTGAAGATTCTTTTTCTAAAAGTGCGTCTTAATAAAATACCAAAAGCAAAAAGGGGTAATTATGAATTCTTTCAACGTGGTTTTGACTACAACAGGAAGATCAACTTTAAATAGAATGTTAGATAGCATAACCCCACAACTTAATAAAGAAGACTATTTAACGATCATATTTGATACGAGACCAGCAGAATTGAATCTGAAGACAAACGCTACTACGATTATTATCGAAAACAGTGAAACTTTAGGTAGTTGGGGGCATGGCTCCAGAACAAAATGGCAGAGTCATCTACCTGGAGATTTTATGATGAACGCTGACGACGATGATATTTATGTTTTTGATGCCATGAAAACAGTTAGAGATCATTGCATTGAGGACAAACTGTATGTCTTTCAGATGCTTATGCCGGGGGCGGGAGAATTGCCAAGAAATAATACCTTGGCTTTAGGCAACATAGGAACTCCTTGTGGAGTTTATAAGAACAGGGATCTGCCCGAATGGCCCCCTATTCATGGTGGCGACTTTTTTTTCTATGAAGCTCTTTCCAAGAATAGGCCGGTTGAATTTGTCAACAAGGTTATATATAAAGTTAGGGATGCTTGAGAAATTATTTCAATTTATAAGGCTCTCAAATTAATAACATATTATGAATCAAAATGGCAAAGGCTCTAGGTCTAGACCAAAAAGTATAGATCAAAAAACTTGGGGAAAAAATTACGAAAGAATTTTTAGAAAGGGAAAAAATGGGAAGCGTAACAAATCTAAAAGAAAATAAAACACTGTTCATTCCGTGTTCCTGTAAGAGTGAGATTTTAGTTATCGAATATGATCATGAGTGGAATATTGCTGATTTGGCTATATTTGAGAATTATACAAACTACAGTAATAAGATGTCATTATGGCAGAGACTACGATACTGTTTTCAAGTTTTAGTATACAAAAAACCTTATGCTGATCAGATGGTGCTAGACAAAAAACAACTCAAAGATTTACAAGAATTCTTAAATGAACTTAGCTTATAGGGTGTATAATATAGGGTTGTCAAGCTCTTATATTAAGGAGGCTAATCATGGTTGTCAGAACAGCAGCAGAATATATGAACGATCAATTAGCAAACAGAGTTAAATCTCTTCAGAAAGCTTTAAATCAAGCTGAAAGAATAATGAACACGCTTGAATCAGAAAATCAAAGACTAAAAGACGCTCTTGCTAACCTAGCGTCAGAAAATAATCAAGGTTATATTCTCGACAGTGAGGCTTTTAATGAGCCAGTGCTTACGATCTAAAGACAAAAATAAAAGAATAATAACACAAGTTGGCGAATACGAATATTTAATTGAGGGAGAAAGCGATTGGGCTAGATTTGGTTGTCAATCAGACATATCAGTAATAACTTCTGCTAATCTAGATGGTGGGCCATTCTTATTAGTTGGCGACTCTTTCTTGGGTAAGGGAAGAATATCCTCAATACAAAATATTGACAGTGAGCAGGACGGGTATATAATAATTAAGGTTACTCTATACTCACCAAAGGAAAAATCATGATACACGAACTAATTCCAATTATCGGCTACCACCAAGCAATGTTAATGTCTGGATATTCAGACTATCAGATTCAACAAATAACTAAGGGGTCTACTTATGAGCCAACTTCACAAGAGTAATAAGAACAGAGTTTTCTTGGGTGTTTGTGGGGGAATATCGGAGAGCATAGGAGTAGATGTTTCTGTAATAAGACTAGGATTTGTTGCTGGTGCAATTTTCACTGGCAGTATTCTTTTCTGGGTATATTTAATAATGGCACTGGTTCTTCCAACAGAGGATTAATACAATGGATAAGATAGTCGGTCAGAAAGTATTTTTTACTGCTGATCTTCATCTTGGACATCGGAATATCATAGGATATTGTAATCGTCCATTCTCTGATGGTGGAGAAATGGATGCTAAAATTATTTCTTCTATAAACGAAACTGTTGGACAAAACGATATTCTTTATATTATAGGAGATTTCTGCCATAAGGGTGGAACTGCTCTATCTTATAGAGAAAGAATAGTTTGTGAGAATGTTCATATTATTCTTGGTAATCATGATGAACCAACTAGATTCACTAGTGGATTCTCTAGTGTTTCTGACCAAAAAATGATTCTGTATATTAATCAAAAAATATTCATGTGTCATTATCCTATGAGAAGTTGGTCTGGTAGCTATAGGAAAAGCTGGATGCTTTATGGTCATGTTCATGGCAGACTGCATCGTGAGGACGTTGCTTCTGGAAGCCTCACGCTTGATGTAGGCGTGGATAATAAAAGAGATGGGGTACAGTTTGGTACTCCTTGGAGTTTTAAAGACGTTCAACAACAATTTCTGGCGAGAACGAAAAAAATTTCAAGGTCGCCCATTGACATTGACGATACAATGCTGTATAATCGAAGGAACAACGCGAGGTAAGATCAGTCATGCGACTGAGCCTTGCTTGTAAGATTGGTTAATAATTTGGAGGATTTTATTATGGCTGAAGTTACTACTACAGAGAAGCAGAGTCGTATTCGTTGCAGTGATGACCAGTTCCTTGAGGCAGTTTTTTCCAGCAAGACTTATGCTGAAATTGCGTCAAAGACGGGTCAGAAGATTGCTAGTACGATGGCTCGTTATGCCCGTACCAAGGCATCTCTGGCTAAGAAGGGTGAGGAACTGCCCGCGATGGAGCGAGCAAAGCCCACAAAGACCGTGGATAATGTCGAGGCTATGGCTGAGACAGTTCGCCGTCTAAAGGCTGCTCACTCTAACGGTTGAGTTTAGTGTAAACCAAATGCTTCCAACTACATCCCTCATAAACATTATTAGAGACAATATAGACAAACATCTAACTAATTGTTATGATATGTAGCTTGGAAGTATATGGGAGTGTAGTCCAACGGCAGAGACAATGGACTTAAAATCCATCCAGTGTGAGTTCGATTCTCACCACTCCTACTTCATCTTTTTAAAATGAGTTTACTCTTATGACATTCGACCACTGGATAAATGAAGTTGAAGGATATAGCCTTAGACATGAAAGAGCTATAAGCGATATAAGAAATTGTGTTGCAAAAGGTAAAACTGACGATATAATCAAATGGATGATGGCGGCGTATGCTATGGGCCACGAACAAGGTTATGATATTGGATATTATGACGCTAATGAAGAGTGTAAAGAAAAGTTTGATGAATATCGAATGGGGGATGACTTTTAATTATGAAAATTCACGATAGAAAACATATTACTTTAACTCCTGACGATATTAGAGAAGCTATTGAGAGATATCTTACAGAAGTTGGTGTTGAAGCTCCAGACTGTGATATTAAATTTATCGTTGAAGAAACTTATCAGAAAGATAGTATGACTGGTTATTATAAGCCTGAATTCAAGGGAGCAGAAATTACTGTATTAAAATGAATGGATCTTTTAGTCTGCCGAAAGCCAAGAAGGATTGTGATCTTATTCCCAAGCTTGGTGAGTTATTTTTATACGAGTATGATTGTGTTGCTAAATTATGGGATACCAGAATTGGAGACGGCAAAACTCCAGCAAAAGATTTGCCACGATTAGCTAACTATGATATATACGAAAGAGTAGCTAAGTTGGAAAGAGAAATAGAACAACTTAAAAATCGTAGGATATAAATATGAATAAAAATTCTGATCCTCTTGAAGCTATTATTGATTTTGCATGGAGTGCTGGTGCTGATCTTTTCTTTGTTCAAAATGCCAAAGACGAACTTAAAAAACTAAGAGATAAGAATAAAGAATGGGCAGCAGAAGTTTATAGAGCTAATGAATTTGCTGTTCAGCAAACTAATGAGTATCTAAAAATATCTCAACAGATGCAAGCTTTAAAAAATTCCCTTGAGTCTTAATAGGAAAAATCATGAGCAATAGTTTGTGTAATGGTAGGGTTAAGAATAATAATCCTAAATCACCCATAGAATATTTCTTATTGGTTACTGTGCGAGAGTTCAGCGACTATGAGGGTGGGTCTTATATAGATGAGATTAGGAGTGCTGAACACTTTCTAGATTCAGAAGAAGAAGGTCTTGATGAGCCTTATTATCAAATCTATGGAGAAAGATACTCCCACGATGCTGAATACAAGTCTATTTTTCTTGGTGAATTTTATACTCTAGACAAGGCCAAAGAATTTCTCTACAATCTTACTGGCGAAATTCCAGACATTATCTCTTATTGATATGGTAAATTCTAAATATAAGATTGATCTATCAGACTACTATCATGAAGATGGTGGTTATTGTACTCTATACAAAATATCTAACCAACCGTTTTTAGGCTTTAAAGAATTTATCTCCAAGTCTAGGGCAGAATATGCCAGAAAAATTCAGATTAAGTTAAGCAAGCATGATCTTGCTCCCAAAGTATGTTCTGAATTATGCAAGATGGGTTACGAGCCACTTTTTACTAATCAAATAAGTGGGTGGGGATATATTACTGAATTGGCTAAATCCACTAATGTAAATATACAATCATGGAAAATACAAAGGCTGGTCGATGCTATTTACGATAAAACAAAGTTAAAATTTTGGGACTGCCATTCGTTAAATATTGGCTATATTATAAGAGAAGGAAAAAAGAAATTGGTTTGTATTGATACGGGCAAGGAGACTTGGGATGGTTATGCTAATTATTTTGGGAACTCTGATCCTGGCCCAAAGTGTTCATATTGTTTAAGATATAAATGTAAGTGTGAAGGAATTTAAAATGCCATATATTAAAGAAGATCATAGAAAAGGTTTGGATGATTGTATAGATGTTATGGTAAATTGTCTGAAAAACAATGTTCCAAATGACAATATTAAAAATCCTTGGTCTAATCCTCAGAATAGAGGAATATCGAATCAAGAATTACTTGATATTTGTGGAGACATTAATTATGCTTTTAGTCGTATTTTAGGGGGTGTTATGGGGGATGTTTCATACCCTAAGATTGCTGTGATTACTGGTGTATTAGAAAATATCAAGCAAGAATATTATCGTCGAGTGGCAGAAGGTTATGAAGATAAGAAGATGCTTGAGAATGGTGATATTAAAGAATACAAACGCCTAAAATAAAGAGGCCAAAATGTCTAAAAATATTGATGATGTAATCAGAGAGGTAATGAAAAGCAATAAGGAAATTCATAATATGGATACCCATTTAACTAAAGATATTCTTGAAGTAAAAAAGGGTATTAAAAATATCGAAAATAAGATGAAGGTCTTAGAAAATAAAATCGAACAAGCTATAGATCTTTTAAATACATTCACTATTCTAATTTCTGATATGGATGATATGGATGACTCAGATATTGACGACGAAGAAGAGAATGAAGATTGGACTCCTTATGACCAAAAGGAAGATTATGAGCCAGAAGATAATGAAGAAGATCAATACTAATGGCTAGTTTAGCTCTACTAGTAACAATTATTTTTTTATCTGTGCTAATTATCGGGCCATTAAGTTACCTCTTATCATTATTCTCTTGGATGCCAAAGCTTGTTGTCTGGATTATGGGACTTCTCTGCATATTTGTTGGAGGAATGACATTCACGTTGCCTGTGGTCTTTTTAAAAGTTTTGGGTCTGATAGACATAGCTATAGGCTTTAAAATAATAGCCGACAGACAAGAAAAGAAAACTGGAGCTTGACAAGACGGTTTGCCGATGATATACTTGGGCCATCACAGGAACGATAACACTTTTGGAGAAATAAGATGAAGTTGGCAGATAGGACGATTGAGACGCATAGTGTTGGTGTTACAAGCAGGAATCAGTTTAACATTGCTCAGACGAGCAAAATGTTTAAAATCCTTTCAGACTCTCTTTACTCTGATAAGGTTATGGCTGCGATTCGTGAGCTTTCTACTAATGCTTATGATAGTCATATCTCTGCCGGGAATAAGAACCCCTTTAAGGTGACTTTGCCCACTGCTGCTAATCCCACTTTTGTGGTGAGAGATTATGGTACTGGTCTTAGTCAGGCCGATATGGAGGACTTGTATACAACTTATGGTGCATCTAACAAGAACGATAGTAATGATTTTGTTGGTTGTCTTGGTCTAGGGTCTAAGAGTCCATTTGCCTATACAAAGAGTTTTACTACTGCATCATACTATAATGGTAAGAAGTATACCTATATTGCTGCGATTGATGAGAGTGGTGTTCCTACTCTGAATCTTTTCAATACTTCAGATACGTCTGAGCCTAATGGTCTTGAGATTAGTTTCGCTGTTAAGCAGCATGACTTTCAAGAGTTTACCGACAAGGCTAAGAGAATCTTCCACTATTTTCGCATGAAACCCATTATTGAAGGTGGTATCGGAAATAATCTTCAAGATCATAAGTATAGCAACACCAATATCATCATTAGTGGTGAAGGTTGGAGGGTTTGCAGGCTCAATAATGATAATAGTTATTTCCCTAATGGTTATCATCGAATTGATAGTGGTATCGTAGCTATCATGGGTAATATTGCGTACCCTGTTCAGACCGCACAGATTGTTGGGCAAGAGAAGGATGAGATGCCCGATCATATTCAGAAGTGGAATAGGGCTTTTCAGAAAGCAGATATTGATTCTTGGAAGAGCTTTGTGGGAGAGATTCTTAACTCCGGTCTGTATCTTGAGCTTGATTTTGGTATCGGACAATTGGAAATGGACGTTTCCCGTGAAGGTTTGCAGTATACCAAGGATGTTATCAAGACTCTGCGTAAAAAGACTCAAGAAATCTATATGGAGATGAAGGAAGAATTCTCCAAGAAAATTAAGTCTGCCCAGAATAAGGTAGAGGCAATTACTTCATACTATACTATGAATGAATTGGCTGGCGGCTGGGGTGTTGGTGCTACTTGGACTGATCCCAAGGGTAAAGATCATCCCATCAACTCTGGCAACGATCTGGAATATAAAATTCCGGCTGGCAAGAGTCTGTACGTTTTTAATTATAAGACTGCTGGCTATCGTTCTCGCCGCCAAGTTGCTCTGACAGACAGAATCCATCATGAAACTCTTACTGGTAAGGGTTCCTATTATTGGAATAACCAGAAGAAGAAGGGTAAGATGAGTTTCTTTGTGTGTGATGTTAAGGGTGAAGAAACTGCCAAGAAGATTCTTACAAGGTTTTGTAATGCGAACGATTGCTTTGCTTATCTGATGATCGACACTAAGGATCATACAAAAAGCAATGAGGGTTTTGATCAACTGATCGAAGATGTAGGGGCTGAAAATCTGCTCAAGGTTTCAGACTATAAGCATCTGACACAAAGTTCTGGCCCAAGAAAGTCTTATAATAGAAATTCTAATGGTAGTGTTAGTGACCAAGATGTATTCTTTATTCACGGTTATGACAAGGACAGTAAGCAGATTACAAATCCTTACAATGATGCTACGCATCTGAGAATTCTTTCAGAAGAACAGCTAGAGAATTTTCTGGAACAAGATGAGATTGTTTATGTTCCCATGCTGAGATATGGAACTGAGTCTGAGTCTGGTTGTCCAGAGATCGGTAGCATTACTAAAACTCTCCAAGAAGATACTTTGAAGAGCATAGTCAAGGACTTGGTTGGTAATAGTAAGATTTATGCTATCAAAACAGCTTTCATTAAAAAGCTTGAGAAGGATGGCTATAATCTTGTTAGCTTCAATGATTTTTTGAAGCGTCAACTCAAAATTGTAACACAAAAGCACTTTAAGAATCTTGGCTCTATCAACAAGCTTGTTGAATATTGCAAGAAGGATTATGCAACAGAAGAGAAGAGTGGTGGTGGATACAGATATTATCAGCACGGAACAACAGATAAGCAGTTTATGTTTCATATTCTGAATATTTTTGGTCTAGATTATGACAAGTTTATTAATAACAAGACTCTTGTAGATTGCTTGAATAAAACTATCCTCACAGAGTTCTTTGCTAATACTGTTCATCTTAGTCCTTTTAATATTGCTCGGTTCAGTCAAACAGAATATCTTTCCCATATCTCTAAACTTATGAAAGAGGCTGGGATCGAAGATGTTGACGGTAAAGAGATTCGTAATGCTAACTTGGCTTATAATACCTTGACAAGAATGATTTCTGGCTACTTGTATAGTGGTCAAGAAGATGAGGTAGAGAGCTATCTCAAAATTATTCGTGGAACTTCTACTCAAGATATTAAAACATGGAAAATCTCTGAGATTAGAGAAAAGATTAAGACTGAGGTAGACAAGAATCCTATGCTCAAGGTCATTATGGGAAATCATCAAGTAACAGGCAATCTGGTAGATCTTAAGTCTAATCAGAATCCTATCATTGAAGATCGCTCATACTATGGAAAGCAGAGTAGGGATTGGGTCGAGCAGATGAGCCAGGAAAATATTGACCTATTTAAGATTCAGTTGAGTAGTTTGATCAAGTAGTCAGAAATTTCTCAAGACCCCTTGACAAGCTTGCCGATTAGTGTAAAATGACAGTATCACAGGTATCGTAACTAAAAACTAGGAGTTTGGATTATGGCTGTTCCGTTTATGTTTGTTGATGGTAATTTGACGCTGGTTCTTAATAATCAGAGTTATCAGGTGTTGCCAGATCATATCAACTATAAGTTGATTCTGGAAAGACTTCCTTCTGCTACGGCAGAGGAACTGTTGGAAGTTGTTGATGTTCAAAAGGCTGTTGCTGCTTTTAGCGATGGTCTTGTGGAGATCAAGAATGGACAGGTTCTTTATGAGGGTGAAGAAGTTCATGGTAGTATCAGTAAGCGTATTCTGGAGTTTATGAGCAAGGGATTGCCGTTCCAGCCCCTTGTTAATTTTCTGAATAATCTCATGGAAAATCCAAGTATGCAGAGTCAGAAGGAACTGTATGATTTCTTGGAGCATGAGCATCTGCCTATCACTGAGGATGGTTTCTTCCTCGCTTATAAGGCTGTTCGTTCAGACTTTAAGGATAAGTACAGAGGAGTTTTCGACAATAGGGTTGGTCAGGTCTGCCAAATGCAAAGAGCAAAGGTAGATGATGATCGTGGTCGTGGTTGTTCTAATGGACTTCATGCTGGAGCATTGAATTATGTTGCTGGTTATGGTAGTCTTGAGGCTGGCGACCGCATCGTGATTGTCAAGATTAATCCCAAGGATGTTGTGAGTGTTCCTAGTGATTGCAACTATGAAAAGCTCCGCACTTGCCGCTACGAAGTAGTTGGTGAGTATGAGGGCGAATTGCTCAAGCCTCTTTATAAGGCTGATTTTAGTCAGGACGATTACGAGGATGATGAGGACGATTATCTAAATGATTATGATGAAAGCTATTGGGATCAGTTTGATAACGAAGATGAAGATGATGACGAGGATGAGGATGAAGATTATGACGATGAGGATGATCAGTATTGATTCTTGATAGTCAAGGTGGTGTTTGGAACTTGTAAGATAGTACCTATATAGTTTTTACTATCATACAATAACGGTTCGATTCCGTTACCATCTTTTAAGATATTGCTTTTGATGGTAGTGTTTACTGTCCCAATATCAAAAATGTAGGTAGGAAGTTGGAAAAAGGAATAACAAATGTTTAGCGATACTTTGGCTTTTAATCCGTTCGATAAGACTCATAGTGCCATTGGAACAAAAGATCAGATTGTTTTGCGAAATAAGTTCTTTGATTCTTTTGGTGGTCAGCAGATTTTCTGTTACAACGGAGATCCTCGTAAGAAGATCAGTAGTATGAATCATACAGATCATCTTACTACCGTTGCTATTGCAAATGATAGTCAAGGTGCTGATGCTTACTTCTATGTTAATGGTGGACGTAAACAGTATGCCATTAGCAGGGTTCGTGCTTGTTTCGTTGATATGGATGCTGGACGAGATGATAACGGTAGTTATTTTAAGCCTAGTATTGTGATGCAGAAGAAGCGGGAGTTCCTCAAGAAGATTAATAGCTTTCCTGTAAAGCCAAGCTGGGTTGTCGATACTCGTAATGGCTATCAGTGTTACTGGATTTTGGATCATAATGCCAATAGTCCTCATAAGACTTATTGGAATGGAATTCAAAAGAAATTGGTAAACTATTTTGAGGGTGATGCCCGAGCTATCAAGATTAATCAGATTTATCGTATCCCGTATACTTGGTGGAGAAAAGGTTGGGAGGGTAAGCAGTCTTACTTTACCAGTATTCTGTCAGGATCAACGGGTAATCCAGTAAATATTGAACATCTTAAACAAGCTCTTGATGGTGTTTCTGCTGTTGTTAATATTGTTGCTAATAAAACCAGTGACGAGTGGTTTAAAGAATATGCTAAGGCTTATAAGAGGTCTGACGTTACGGGAGTTCCGGTATCAGTTAATGTTGCTGCAACCATTGCCAGCCAGATGAACTCTTTAAACCTTAACACCTATACCAATAGCACAGACGATATCAAGAAGTATAACAATTCTAAGTATGTTTATACTAGTAGCGGCGCTCTGTTCAATAAGGCTTATGGTGATCCTACTCCAGTATTGCCCGTGACTGAGGATGACACAGACGCTCTTGAGCCGCTTCCTGTTGACGCTGGTGGCGAGGATTTAGATCTTGACGGTTCCCAGACCAAGCTTTTAAAGACGGTCGTGGAGTTCCTTAATCAAGTCTCAACACCGCTTTACTTTAGCAACAACAGGTTTCTATCCAATGCCGCCAAAGAACTAGCGTCTAAGATCAGTGACAAATTTTGTATCGGGTGAAATATGCACGAAGATTATGAAGATGACAACTATGATGACAATGACGATAGTCAGGACACTCCAGAGAGTCATTATAAAAAATACTTCAAGTTTGATCCCGATGCTTGGGACGCTTGGGGGAAAATGCTATATGATACTCTGAATGAAATAGTTGAATATCCTTCAAATGTATGGTATATTGGACCAAGCTTTCCTAAGGGTTCGTTACCTGTGAATGATTACTTCTCCAAGTCAGGGAACTTCAAAAACTCCCTGTACTTGGGGAACAATCATTACAAAGAACCAATATATAAAACTCAATACTTTGTTCATGATAAACTTCATAGCGAATATAAAAACCATTTAAGATCACACGCCGTTCACTTCCTTCAACAACCAAATTACTATAAAGGGATGTTCGATATCTTAAACTAAGGAGCAAGGATGTTACCAGCAACACTTTTGTATTTAGCTATGGCTCTTGGTTCGTTAACAGAAACCCCTTTTGTAGCTTATGATTTAGCGATTCATATGAGTAAAGCACAAAGAGTAGAATGGACAAAAATGACTGACGATAATGGAAACGTAAGATTTACTATTACATTTCATAAGATGCCAATTTTAGATGAACTAGGTTTTGAAAGAACTTTTGTAGATAAACATAATAACTGTCAGTCAGAATTAAAGAAATAAATATGAATACTTATTTTGAGGTAATTTTTAATAGAAGTCAATATAACAATAGATTTCACACAATGTCAGAGACTAATATTGCTATAGCCAAAGTTCTTAATGAGGACAGAGCCATAGCTGAAAGAGTAGTAGAAAAAGATAGCAAAACACACAGAACCATAACCATTTACAAGCCCAACTTCTCTGTTAAACTGGAATGGACTGAGATACCAAAATACGAGGACGGCATCACATTAATATCATGAACAACGATCAATGGTTTTTTATTAACGATTTTGATGATTTTGTTGAGCATTCTAGATCTTTGGTATTTAAGTTTTTTGGAGAAGCAAATAAGATAGCAGACGATGCGATGACAGCATCTCTTTATGAGATGAGCAAAAAAGAAACAGAAGAGATGAATGAGACACTAACTCATGATGAATCTGCTATTATCATCAAAAATCACGCAAGAAAACAAGTCAATAAGAAAACAAAAGAAATCAGATATTGTCTAACAGATAAACTTCTTCAATCCATCATAGAAGATCTGAACAATAGAATGATTAGCAATATATTGAACTCTTTGGTTAACAAGGGAGTTCTTGATAGTGCCTATGATAGTGATCAAAATGACTTTATCTTTTGGGTGAAAGAAGAGGATGATACAAAATCAAATCAAAAACCTGAAGCCAACTGACTATGATATTACTTTTAGGTATGTTTGTCCTAATTGTTTTAATGATCATTGGGTAAGACTAAAGCAAGTTCAATATGAGAAGTTTGTTATTGTTTGTGATTGTGATACTATCCTAAAAATCAAACCAATCGAATTAATAAAACTAAAATTCAAAAGAAAACCCAAGAAACAAATAGATAACAAAGAAGAGATACAGCCAGACCTATTAAATAGGTGTTGTATTTCTTTGAGTGCCTATGGATTTTCTAGAAAAGAATCAGAATCTTTGGTAAGAGAATGTTACTCTGAGAGTAAAAGTAAAGATTGTATAAATTTGGTTAAGCTTTCTTTGTCTAAATTTGGAGAAAAAAATGGCAAATGTGATTCGTCCGTCGAAGTTCAGTGATATTATTGGTCAGCAGGATGTTCTAACAAGACTGCAAATTATGGTGGCTGGGTGCAAAGACTCTCAGGGAGTTATGCCTCATGTTTTAATAGACGGCCCGCCGGGACTTGGTAAGACCACCATAGCAAGTGCCATAGCAAATGAGATGGATGTTAATATGTATACCGTCAATGGCGCTGGTATTCGTAGCATTAAAAATATTCTACCATATATCATGGGCATTGCTCCTAGATCAGTTCTATTTATTGATGAAATTCATAGGTTGCCCAAAATTGTAGAAGAATTTCTTTATCCCGTTATGGAAGATTTTGTTCTAAGCATTACCGTTAAGGATGAAGAAGATAAAGATAAGCCAGAAAATATTGAACTTCCAATGTTTACTATTGTTGGAGCTACAACTAGTGGTGGTAGTCTTAGTCAGCCATTTTATGATAGATTTCAAATTAAGGAACATTTGTGCTTTTACAATGAATTTGAGTTAGCTAAACTAGCAGAGTCAAACGCACAAAAGCTTGGACTAATGATTCAACCTTCTGAACTAATTGAGATAGCTAGAAGAAGCAAGGGAACTCCTCGTATTTTGAATGGTAGGCTACAGTGGTATAAAAACTGCGTGGCATTCTATAAGGATAAGAATATGACTATTGATGAGATTTTTGAAGGTCAGGGCATTGATAAAAATGGGTTGGATGTGTATGATAGATTGTATTTGGATGTGCTATTAAAGTCAAAGGGTGCTGCTCTTGGACTTAAAAGTATCTCATCTATGACAGGAATCGCTATAGACACAATCGAAAACAGCATAGAGCCTTTTCTAGTACGGAAAGGGTTTGTTGTACGAACCCAAAAGGGAAGAGTAATAGGCTCATATAAGAAAAATGAATGACATATCTTTAACATTTAATATACCAACAGTTATTTTCTTCTTAATCACACTCCTAGCAATAGGGGTGTGTTTTTTTTTAATAGGCTATTTTGTGGGCAAACGGTCTGGTAACGGTGTATATAATAATACCATAAATAGACCAAATAGCTTTTTTGACAATCCAAAAGAAGAGAAAAAGACCAAAGTAGTAATAAATGATACTAAATTTGTTACTGAAATTAAGACGGACGGTATGGAAAAGAAATATGAAAATTTGGGTGAAATCAAACAGTCTACTGAAAACATAACGGACTCCATTAACAAGCTTAAGAATTTAAAGAGGTAACATATGAGTTGTGGTCTTGATGTTGGTACAAGTTATATTGTTTTATCCAAAGATTCTAATGATGGTGTTGTCTACAAAGATTTTAGAGATGCGTTTTATGTGATAAAACCAACAACTCCCGTTGCTACTAAAATGATAGAAAAGGGTCTCGCTGGTAAGGTTTTTATTAAAGATCATGATGGATCATTCATTCTCTTAGGTAAAGACGCTATTGAAAAAGCTATTGAAAGAAATGATACAGCAAAACGCCCCATGTACAAAGGCGTGGTCTCAGCTAAAGAAAAGGATGCCAAGCGGGTGCTGGCCTTTATTTTAAAAGAGGTCGTGGGACAAGCCTCAGAGCCTAATGAGAAGCTAGTGTTCTGCGTTCCTGCTCAACCGGTAGATCAAGAAGATGAGGACTTTGATGTTGGCTATCATGAAGATGTAGTCAAGACTATTTTGAGTGAATGTGGATATGCTGCCAGATCAATTAATGAAGCTGAAGCTTTATGCTATGCTGAATTAGAAAATAATGATTATACTGGAATTGCTGTTAGTTGTGGTGCTGGAATGACTAATGTTTGCGTTATGCTTAATGGTGAACCAACAGTAGTTTTTAGTACAACCAAGAGCGGAGACTGGGTTGATAGAATGAGTGCAGTAGCTACGGGGGAGCCAGACAGCGTTGTTCAGGCAGAAAAAGAAGGTGGTGGATTTGTTGTTGGTCAACCTAATGATAGTCAAATACTAGGAGCCGTATCCGCTTATTATGAGAGATTAATAGATTATACAACCAAACAGCTGAGCGCAGCTTTAACTGATCATAAATTATTGCCAAAATTCAAAGACCCATTAAGTATTGTTGTTGCTGGAGGAACATCACAGGCCAAAGGCTATGTAGAGTTGTTTTCTTCTAAACTTCAAGAAAATAATTTTCCACTAAAAATCAAAGAGGTCAGACATGCCGTGGACCCCTTACATGCAGTAGCTAAAGGATGCTTAATTGCAGCTAAGGTGTTATGATGTTTGATTTTCTGAAGAAACTCAGATATGCAATAAGGTCGCCAAAATGGAGTAATGTAAGAAAAGAACACTTAAAAAATCATGGAACTTGCGCTGCTTGTGGACGAGACAAAAAACTTGAAGTTCATCATGTAAAACCGGTTCATTTGTTTCCAGAATTAGAATTGGACCCATCAAATTTGGTTACTCTTTGTGCTGATCCTTGTCATATAGTATTTGGTCATTTAATGAATTTTAAAAGTTGGAATATTGATGTTTTAATAGACTCTAATTCATACTTAAATAAAGTTAACAATAAACCAAAATTAAGAGGATAATATGTCAACTTTCCCATTTGCTCCAATAAAAAAGGGTAATTTTTGCAGAAAATGCTGTGGTATAGAAAATGTAGAATTAACATATAGCGCTGGACCATCAACAGGGCACTGTTGTCATGCTGCTGTTTTTATCGCTTATGTTTATATAGATCCATCTAAAAAATCTGTATTGGGAACAGTAGATCTAAATAATGATGATGATTGTCAAGAAAGATATGTTAAACTCAAAATTACTGCAAAACAAATTGAAGAAATGACAAAAGATCTTGATGATGATAATTGTTGTAGAGTTTATGCTAAACTAGAATGCGGAGCTGCTCCAGATGAAGATAATGGTTTTGGTCCTGGTCAATGCCATACTGGGATAGCAAACTTGGTAGCAATAAAAAAAGATGATGAAGGTCGAATAGCTTATCTTGTATCTAGGACTGTTGGTGAATCTCCAATTCTTATTGATGCTTGTTCTTTTGCCTAATATGGAAAAAAAATAAAATGTCAAATTTTCCATTCGCTCCAGAAAAAATAGGAAATTTTTGCTTAAAATGCTGCCCAGACCCGATTAATACGAGCGTTGATTCTCGCGGAGGGTGGCAATCAACAGGATGGATAGTGGAACCAAATCAAAAACTTAAAATTACTGCTAGTGGAACTGTCTATTGGATGGGGTCATCTTATACTAGTGGCCCAGATGGTATCTATCATCCTTATTGTTCTGATCTAAATTTCTTGCATGAAGCCATACTGGGAAGGGTTGGAGATAATGGAACAGTATTTTTAGTGGGATCTTCATATTTGGGAATTCCAGGAGAGGTCGGTGAGCTTTCTATGTTTACTAATGACTATTGCAAGGGGGATAATGGTGGATCTTTTCAAGTAAGAATAGAATGTGATTAATGGTGTATTAATAATATAGCCAAAAGGAGATTTTTATGGCTAGAAAAAGACTTAAAAAAGATTGTGGCCTATTCCCATATATTAAAGAAGAAGTATATGGAAGTTTTGAGTCAGGTCAGAGCATACCTTGGTCTTTGTCTAAGTTTAAAGTAGACGAAACATGGGAAGTTTCTGATGGTGCTGGTGTTACTGTTGCAGTAATAGACAGCGGATGTGATCTTGATCATGAAGATCTTAAATCTAATTTTGTTCAAGGAAAGAACTTTGTTGAGTCAGGAAAAGACCCATATGATGACAATAGTCATGGCACTCATGTGGCCGGAACAATATGCGCTAAAAATAATAGTATGGGTGTTGTGGGAGTAGCTCCAAATACCAAAATCATGCCCGTTAAAGTTTTTGGTGCCGATGGTCGTGGGAATAATAATACTGTCTCACAGGCTATCGTGTGGGCCGCAGATCATGGTGCTGACCTTATATGCATGTCTCTAGGATCCCCATACAAATCCGAAGATTTAGAAAGAGCAATAGACTATGCTTTATCTAAAGGAACCGTATCTTTTTGTGCTGCTGGTAATGGAGGAGAACAGTCAGACATATATTATCCTGCAAAATACGAACAAACAGTTAGTACTGGAGCAGTCGATGAGCGTCTAATGAGAGCTTATTTTACTTGTAAAGGAATAGAGTTAGATTTTTTAGCTCCCGGACAAAATATTTTAAGTACAGTTCCTCATAATAGATATGCTTTAATGAGTGGTACTAGTATGGCTAATCCATTTATGGTTGGCTGCGCATCTCTTCTTCTATCCTATAAGAAAAAGAATAATTTAAATTTAACTCTTAAAACAGCAGATGACTACATTAATGTAATGAAAAAATACACAATTAATTTACTCAATCCTAATCATATTGATAAAACATATAGTGGTAATGGACTGATAGATCCAACTAAGTTCAACGGATGGAGGAATTTATGATTAAAAATTTAGTATCTGTGCTGATGCTATTATTAGTTTTATCTAGTAATGCGATCTCTGGAACTATTGACCCGAATACTAGTGATACAAAATATGTTGAATATGGTAAAAAATTCCATAGTGTTGTAAAGTTGTGTTGCTTTGACGGCAAGGGTATGTCCTGTGGATCTGCTGTTGTAATAGCTCCAGATTGGATAATCACTGCTGCTCATGTTGTTGAAAATTGTCATAGTTGGACAGTGAGTGTTGGCGAAGAGAAATATAACATAGATAAAATGATCCCTCATTCAGAATACAAAACTGAAATATTTGGCCACAACGACATTGCTCTGGGTCATTTAGAAAAACCAATCAATCTTGATTTTTATCCCCCAATATATGAAAAGAACGACGAGATAGGGAGGATTTGTTCAATAGCTGGCTGGGGATTTACTGGAACATTTAATACTGGAACAAAATTTAACGATGGTCAGAGAAGAGGAGGGTCTAATTTTGTGGACAAGATAGAAAGAAAAGTTTTAATATGCTCACCTTCAAGAAAACATGAGAAGATAACTGAGCTAGAATATATAATATGTAGTGGAGATAGTGGTGGAGGACTTTTTATTGATGGAAAATTAGCTGGTATTAATTCTTCGGTGATTGGTTATGATGGAAAGTCTGACTCTACTTATGGTGACGAGAGTTGTCACACTAGAGTTAGTCTATATACAAAATGGATTCAAAAAAGCATCAAGGACTATAAAGATAGCGAATAGCTTCTCTGTCGTAGGCCCCATATCTTTTAAGTTTAGCCTTTTCTGATTTTCTCCATTCTTCCATATCTCTATTATATCCGTTCATTCTGCGAGTATCGAAGAAATTAGCTGTAGGATTATTTCTTGGAGGAGCATTTTCAGAACCGGATGGCGAATAACTATTGTATAGTCTTGATCTTGCTTCTGCGTCAATTTGATAGTATTCAGGAGGCAAAGCTCTATTTGGGTCGCCATAGGTTTGAGCTACTCTATCAAAAGCAAAAAATGCACCATCAGACACAACTCTTGACCATTCGCCAGGAGGCGAAGAATTAGCTAAAGCTGAAGTTGTTGTAATGGCATGAAGATTGTATGCTATCGGTGATTGAGCATAAACATCTATTGAGCATAAGACTACTAATATTACCAATAGTTTTTTCATTGTATTTTCTTTCTACAGGCCCAAGCGACTTTCAGAAAGTCCTCAGACATATACGGTTCCAAGCTATTTGAAGCACAACATTCCATTATATCACTGTCCTGGATTTCTAGCCAGTTCCAAATCTTACCTTGCATAGTATTGTCAAAATACTCTTGATTAGGAGCATAGTCATGAGCCATTATTACATCTCCTGTCTTTAAATATTTAGCAAATATGTTGAATTCGCACTTCTTGCATCCTCCATCACAGAGTAATAGTGTTGTTCCTGGGCTTTTAATAAGACTAACTATTTGAGATTTCTCTGATTCTCCACCAAAGTCTTGATAGTCAGATGAAAATAGGTTTTTTGTAAAAGAAACAACATTAGGAGTATTCTCTATTAATGGTAATAAATATGTTGGAGTATGAACATCGTACGTTGTAATAATAGAGTTTTCCAGGCCATTGTTGTCTAAAATGGTTCTTAAAATAAGAGTTAGCCCTCCAGCGAAAGTTCCTATTTCTACTATTCTGGATGGTCTAGTTTCTGCAATTAGTTTATCAAACGGATAGATTATGTTGGGGTTTTGTTCTGTTCCAAGTCCTTTATAAGACAAATGAGCTATATGTTCTGCAGACAAGCTGTTTGCAAAAAAATCATTATCAAAACAATTATTGGATGAGCATGATAGTTCTTCTCTTAAATTTACTTTAGTCATTGTGTAGGCTTTCTAAGTTTAGGTTGGTGAGAACATATTGTACGTTGGAATCTGCCGAGCAATTTTTAACAAACCAGTTTCTGGCATTATCTGATACAAAATTCAGATATTCTGTGTTATTTTTAATTTTATCCCAAACATACAACAGATTATCTTGAAAATCATTTGTTGAAATATATTTAGGATATCCAGAATCAGAATAATCACAAGAATGATAACAGTTAATATAATGATAATTGGAGATAAGAGGATCTTGATAATGAACTTGTAGGAAGGGTCTTACTACAGGAACACCAACACCAAAACATTCAATATCTCTATTGCAAACCTCTGTTCCTCCCGGAAGACTTAAACAAGCTGCGTAGTCTGACATTTCAAGAAGATAGTCTGAATAATCTAGATTTTGCCCGTCTTGATTTTTATCTACAATTAGGATATCATCATGATCGTATAATTTGCTAGTCATGGCTTGTCTAAAATCCCACATATATCCTCTAAAAAACAATTTTGGTATTAGTTCTTTATTTTTTCTAGACTGATAAAAATTTTCCATTTGGTCATAACAGCAGTCGTAGTATGGGGAATAGAACAATGGACGATATACATTTCTGATATCTTGTGGAAAAGCTAAGTCTAAATTATAAGAAGCTGTGGTTTTATAGGAAAAATAATCCCAATAATCAAATCCTCCAGCATAAAAGAAGGCTTTCATTTTTTCGGGTTTCCACCCTATATGCTGCATAAAATGGTATTTCCAATTATCAAAAAACGATAATACAATATAGTTATCATTTTCTGGATTTACTATTGAAAAATTCATGCAGCTATAGATACTTCCATAACCATTATTTTCATATGATTGATCGTTTTTTATTTCAAATTCATGTTGTGGATAATACTCTATTAGGTTATCGTATAGTTTTTGGAAAAAATTAGTAACATAATATTTGTAGCCAAAAGCGCTAATGTCTCTAAATTGATGCCTGATGATATACTTCATTATATTGCCGTAATACTGGGAGTGGTGACACAATATGATAGAATCGGAAACAACCGAGGCAACAAAGACGAGTATTGGTGTAACATATATTAAGAAACCCTGTTTAATTAAACCTATTAATGGCTACAATTTATGGTTTTTACTATAGTAACTGTTTGTGTAAATTACGTGGATTTTCTAGCTTCAGCCTATAAAGAAAATATAGAAGCTTTATCTGGTCATGATTATTGGGTAATTACAGATAGTAAAGATATTAAAACCCAAGAATTTTGTGTTGCTAATAATATTAATTGTCATGTAACTGATTCTTTTTATAAAGGAGGAAGTACTTTTAATAAAGGAGCAGCTATAAATAGTCTTTTTTTAAGTGGTAAATTAGACACGAATAGTGTTGAGTGGGTATTGATGTTAGATGCTGATGTTGTAGTTAAAAATCTTATTCATATAGCTTGGCATTTTGATAAAGATAAGGATTGCTTATATGGTTGTGGGAGGAAAATTTATAATACCAGAGATGACTATGCCAATAAAAACTTTGTTCAGGGGATGTGTCACTTTCTGGGATACTTTCAGTTGTTCCACAAAGATAAAATACTTAAATATTTAAATGATAATCAGGGTTTTTTGTATGAGTTTAAAAACGGATCGTATTATGATTGTGAATTTGCTAAAAGGTTTGAGTGTCAAAAGTGCTTACCAGAAGACGTTGATCATTTGGGTCCAATATATTTAAACTGGGATGGAAGAATATCACCTAGCTGGGATTAAAAACATGAATCATTTTTTTAGCGACCCTAAATTTGGAGAAGACTGGTTTACATTCCAAGGCACATATACTAATTTTGTGAATCAAATACCGAACAATGGAACAATAGTAGAAGTTGGATCTTGGAAAGGTAAAAGTGCTGCATTTTTAGCAGTAGAGATTGTGAACAGTAATAAAAATCTTAAATTATTCTGTGTTGATACTTGGCTTGGTTCTCCCGAACATAGAGATACTCGATCAAGATTTTATGATCCAAACATAGATAAACTTTATGAATCGTTTCTAAGTAATACTGAGCCGGTCAAATCTATTATTTCACCAATACGAAAAAACTCAATTGAAGCATCAAAAGATTTTCAGGATAATTCTTTAGATATTGTGTTTTTAGATGCTTGTCATGAATATGAGTGCGTAAAAAAAGACATAGAGTGTTGGCTACCCAAAGTTAAAGTTGGGGGAATTTTATCTGGGCACGATTATAACAACAACTGGCCGGGAGTGAATCTTGCTGTACATGAAGCTTTCGGCTCAGATGTGCAGATAGTTAATCACGAATTTTGTTGGATACATATAAAAAAATCATAAATCCCCGGTCATTCTTTCGCACCACCCCTTAGAGAAACTGTGGGGCCAGACAACCCAATACTTTGGTTTAACATCTGTAGAGAATTCTCTCCACACCTTACAATAACCATCTGGATCATTTTTCATCATATTAATTTCATTAACATCTGCATCTTTTCTGTAAATGGTATTATCGTTTTCGTCATGGAAAGCAACAACCCAAAAATCATAATCATTCTCAGGAACCGCATCATATCCTACATCAATACAATGCTTAAAAATCTTAAGAAGAGCATTATCAAATTCTTCATCTGATGCAAACTGCAGAGGTTCTGGTGGTGCTTTATGATCAATTACATTTTTTTGTATTGCTCTTTTTCCAAAACTCATACCTGCATATTTTTCATAATCTCTTAGTGTCCTTTCTGTTCCAAATCCATAAGGACCAAAATCTATATCTCTTTTTTCTCCGTCCATTTCAAATAGTTTGCGATTACGAAGATGGCACTCATTGTTGCGATTGCCCCATACAGGATCATCGTCCCATTGTTTTGATCGGCCTTTTCTGGTATATTCATGCCAGCACACTACCTTATGCGGGTGATAAATATCATAACCGTGAGTATAAGCTCTAGCCGCTATGCTAATTTCTTCACCGTGGAAATAGTAGTTGGGATCATGTGTAACTTCTTTACAGAATTGCCCAACGGTAAAAGCAAAATGAGCACTATAAAAACGTCCTAATAAAGGCTTGTCTTTATCATCCCATTCGTCGAAAGATGCAGGCAGGAAGAATACAGCTCCTTCCGGAATAAATCTATCAAAATTCATTTTCCAAGGTTCTTGAACTCTGGCTGCCGGATCGTTGTCAGGGTCAAAACTTGGGATATAAGCAGTAAGTAGTGGTTTGGGACTACCATTTTTTTGTAAGTCTTTTAACATATTAATCAACGTATCATCCCAGTCTTGAGCAAATCTATGATGACTATCTAATTGGAGTGTATATTTTTCTCCTTGATATAGTTTTTGAACAGCATTTCTTGCCCAACATACTCCTTGAGATTCTTTATAATGAATATCTAATATTCTGAATCTTGAGTCGTTTTTAAATTCTTCTAGTTTATCCCAGTCATCGTCTGGCTTGTGTTGCCAAGCTATTCCTATTCTGAGATTTTCTGGAAATTTAGCCTTATCCAACATATCTTTTAATGTTGGAAGCAACTGAGGATCGCGGTAAGCCGCAATCTGTATGAAAATAGTATTAGGACTAGGATTATTAGTTTTCTTTTCTTTCGCCGTCTTCATAGAAATGTACTCTGTTATGGGTTATGGGACTAGCTAATAGTATTGCTGCGTTAATTTGGTTTTCTACAGTAAGATTATAAATATGACTCATCCATGTTTGTTCATAGGGATGAGCCCACTTGGTATCAAGGAATAATTTTTTACTACCTTCCTGATCTATAATATGAGGCCAGTTAGAATAGTAAATCTCCCCCTCTGCATAAGCAACACAATTCATGGTTTTTATATTTTTGAATTTCGTCAATGGTCGCTTATTAATATTTCCGAAGTATTTGATTTTATTCTCTAATGGAACATTATGCCAAGCCCATTGCTCTCCATTATGGCCATAAAATTCACTAAAACTAAATTTAAGAAAATCATATTCTTCTAAATCCATAATTCTTAATAAGCTATCAAATAAATCATTAACATACTTAGAAAAACCAAATGAACATCTTTTCTCTTTATCTAGATCTATTAACATGTCGTCTTCAAAAAACATCATGTATTTAGCACCGAGGTCAGCGAAATGTTCTGCTGCTAGTTGTCGTCCTCCGCATATTCCTATATTCCCTTTTCTTATTTCTTTAAATCCATACTTATTAGATAGTATATCATATTTGGGGAATAACTCTTCTTTATTCGTATTGTTAATCAGGTACTTATCCGTCTTGTTCAGAAAGCCCGTATCGTACTTTTCAAAAGAGTCCATCACCATCTGTAGTTGTTCTGGTGAATTAAATGCATTGATATACAAAACAGTATTGTTATTTTTAGATTGAATTCTAGTTTGGGTTTTTATTGATAGTTTTGTTGTGTTGTTTTTGACATTCTCAAAAAATTTATTAATAAGACCATTATCTTCTATATCTTCATATTGATATGTTTCTGGATCTAAATATGTCATAAGAGTAAAAATACTCTCCTCAGTACCCATATATCCAGAATCTAATGTGTCTTTTAGTAAGGAATAGTAGAGATCGTTTGCTTTAGATATGGTATCTTTATGTCCTCCAAAAAAACCTCCCCTAGCTACTCTATTAACCGTAGAAGAATTAGCAAATTGTTTCATTGCGTCTAATTTAAATCCATGTATCTCTGTGTCTGTTTCATAAGGAAAGCAAACAAACAGGAATTTTTTTACAATTTGTTCTATTTTTTCTATGACTTTATCATGAGTTAAATATCCTGGATGAACAGTGTTTGTTATTCCTCCATCTATCCAGAATAAATAGTCCGTGTTAAAAAAGTTGAATATTTTAGCGTTGTGCAGCAAGAACATTTTACTCATAACCATAGGATTATAATAGTCCATAGTTGCTTGAGTACTATCCCTTAGCCATCCAACCTGACTTAGCCATTCTTCGCTAGTCCTTATAGACTGAACTTTATCAAAAAAAGGAAAGAAAGACCCTCCAAACTGGTCTTTTGTATGGTATACTATGCTAGTATTATCTCTGCTTCTTATACTCCATACAATATCTTCTATTGATGGATCTATAAAAATACACATGGGTATTTCTGTTGCAGCTAGAAGGTGCTTAAAATTTGAGATATAGTGGTCAAATTTCCTGCTCCATCCAACCCTAGCATCACCTCTACCGAGATCCCAAATGCCAGTTACTAGGGTAGTGTTATTCATTAGAGTTGTATATAAGATATTATCTGTCGGACCTGCATAATATTAGTCTTGACCTGGATTCTGTCAATGCATGGAAATTTTTGAAATCAACGTCTTGACTTTTTTTGGCAAAGTGTGTATAAGATATATAGGTTTCAGGTCAATTTCAAATAAATTGAGGCTAATGACAGTGCGATGAATACAAACCAACCCAAGGAAGACGATTGGGATAAGAAGGATCTAAGAAGGAAGAAAATTCAAGAAAAAAACAATTTTAAGGAAGATAAGAACGAACCCAGTGTATCTCATTCTCTAAAAAAAGAGTTTAAGAAGAAAAAGCAAGAAACGGAAGAGGAAGAGTGGGAAGAGTGGGATAGGTTTTATAATAGGTAATTATGCTAAAATTTATTGAGGAATTGGAATCTGGAGATGCCCTTGAGCTTGAGGGTAGATCTTTTATTATAACGTCTGATTTCAAGAAAAACGGAGATAGGCTTTGTATAGATATAGCTACAGGAAATAGCAGATGGATAAAATCTGATTATCCTGTTAATACTATCAATCTATATACTGTGGATAGTAATAGTAATTTTATGCCAATAAAGGAAATTAAATCAGATGTATCTCCTCAGATTAAAAACATTCCTTAAATCTTTACTATTTCATGTACAAGCAGGGCTACCCAAATCGTCTAAAACCCAAATACAAGAAAGATATTCTATCTGCATTGCCTGTGAAAAATATAATAAAGAACGATCAGAATGTATGGTTTGTGGATGCGCTATTAACAACAAAAAAATATTCTTAAATAAACTAGCTTGGGCTGATCAGGAATGTCCGATAGGAAAATGGAAAAAATTAATTTAATCGCTCAAACTTAATTAGGATTTTAAAATGCAAACCAAAACACAAAATCAAAAAAAATACAGATTAGTTTACAACGAAAATATCTTTGATATTGCTAAAAGCAGAGCCACAGCAGAAAGTACTGGCTCAACAGTATTTGTTCCTCATGTTTGCAATAATATAGATCTATTTGACGCAGGATTCGCCGCACAAATAGCAGAGAAATATCCCGAAGTCAAAGCTAATTACCATATGTTAGGCAAAACCTTTTTACGAAATAATTTAGGACATTCACAAATAATTAAAGTTTATGAACAACCTAAATATAAACATGGATTGTACTTTGTCAATATGATATCTCAGAACGGAGTTAAAAACTTCAACAACCCTAGACCACTAAATTATGCAGCATTAGTAAGAAGCATGATTCAACTCTCTCAGCACATACATTCTCACACGGGCTTTCTAAAGAACAACGAGAATATCGAAATTCATGCTCCAAAATTTGGCAGTGGATTAGCTGGAGGAAATTGGAATTTCATTAGCGATCTAATAGAAGACATTTGGGGCAAATATAATGTATTTATTTACAACTACTAATTGGAAAAGTTAGATGGCTTTCAATGTTTTAGTTCTGGGTGGGACTCAAATGCTGGGAAGAGATTTTGTAGAAGTCCTACTTAATCTATCCGAATATAAGACCACACTAGCTAATAGGGGACTAACCAATCCGCCTTTATTTCCTAACGTAAGTCGGTTGAATGTAGACAGAAACGACCCTGACAAATGCGAGTCTTTACTGGGTCAAAGATACGACTATGTGATAGACTTTTCTTGTTACAATATTAATCAATTCAATAATACTTTCTCTTATTTACAATACAGTAGATATATTCTAATTTCTACACAGAGTGTGCTTGATACTGAAGTATTAGAAAACGGGGATACATCAGACCCCTATTATCATTATTGTGTGCAAAAAAAGAGATTAGAAGACTACATCATAAATAATGAAGATATAAAAAACATAACAATAGTGAGACCATGCGCTGTTTATGGTGATCATGACTATACGAACAGATTTGAAAGAAGAGGAGATGATTTTTTTTGGAAGCATACCAATAACGTAAAAGCATCCAAAGAAACAGGCTGCGTTTTTGTTGCGGACGTAACCAAATCCTTGGTGGATCTTTTGGCTGATGAGACCAATCAAGAGCAAAGAATTCACATCTATAATATAGGATAATATGTACATCTTAAATACAGATCCACTGTTTTTAGACCAACTTAAAACACATCCATATATAAATGACAATATTCAAATAGAGTATTGTCCAGAGCCGTTTCATCACATCAGACTGTCGAATGTATTTAAACAGAATATTTACGATAGACTATGTGATAATTTCATGTCATATATAGGTAGGACAAAACCATATAAAGATCAGCCAGGAGCAGTACATAATTATGCTGGTTACATATACGGTATGAATCAATCAGACTGTGTCAATGGTTATGATTTTTTTATTGATTCTATTTGGCAAGAATTCATGGCTAATGTTTTCAATATTGAATTCAATAATCACACTGCTCTTAGTGCGCATTGGCATAAAGCCCCGGCAGAAGCAGGTTTTGTACACAGAGACTTAAATATAGTCTGCAATGTTCGCTCTGATGAAAGAATAAAACTAACTGGAGAATGCTACTATTCTGATGACTCTATTGATAAACAGCCAGATTCAATAAAAATGATAAGAAGTGTTGCTTTATTGTTCTATTTAAATAATAAAGATTCTTGGCAAGAGTCAGACAAAGGAGGAACAAGCATTTATACAGGATGGAACTTTGATAGTTTTGTGAAAGAAATACCACCTCTCAATAATACCCTTTTTGCTTTTGAGGTTTGTCCAAATTCTTTCCATGGATTTTCAGGATCGTCATTTGATAGATCTTGCATGGTGCAATGGTTTCACTCAAGTCCCGCCTACTTACTCCACAGACACCTGCCTCTTGTTAAAGAGTTTCATAAGAAATACAATAATGCCTATGAAAGATGGGACCCTAAAAATAATCCGTGGCCAATAGAAAACGACCCAGAATACTCAAAATACTTTGATAAACCTTTTTATGAGACTCTTAATGAAGAATAATCATACTATGGTTAATAAAAAATGGGGTTATGAGATCTGGATAGAAAATAACGATCTCTACTGTGGTAAGCACTTGCATGTTCTACCAAACAAATACTGCTCTGTGCATTATCATAAAAATAAAAAAGAAACTTTTTACATTATTAACGGAGAATTATCTTTACAATACTCCACTAATCTGAACAAAGAAATATGGGATCTTTCACTCTCTGACGTTATTGTTCTCAAGCAGGGAGAAAGCTTTACTATAGAGCCATACGTTGCACATAGATTTACAAGTAATACTTCATATGCATGTGATTTTATAGAAATATCCACTCATCATGATGATGAAGACTCATACAGGATCATTGAAAGCATATGATATATTATGTAGACATAGATAATACTATTTGCATTACTGAAAATAGCGACTATACTAATAGCAAACCCATCTATGAAAGAATAGAAAAAGTTAACCAGCTTTTCCAACAAGGACATACTATTATTTATTGGACAGCAAGAGGAGCAAACAGTGGCATAGACTGGTATGATTTTACAAATCAACAACTAGATTCTTGGGGATGCTTGAGACAGTCTATTTTATTAGGCAAGCCCCACTACGATATTTACATAGACGATAAAAGCATAAATGATAAAGCCTTTTTTAGAGAATAGAATATGAATATAGAAACATGGCTTAAAAAACCAATATTAGACGAGATACATTTACTACAACATCGAGACTTAGCTCTAGACATAGGGGCTAATGTTGGAAGTTGGACAGAAACTTTGTCCGGTTTATTCAGAAGTGTTATAGCGGTCGAGCCTGATCCAAGAGCATATGAGAAAATTACAATATCAAATAATGTAACACTTATTACTAAAGCCGTAGCAGATAAAACTGAACAAAGAACACTTTTTTATAGGCCAGAGCCAGATCAAAATTCTTTGCTAGAGATACACCCAATAGGTAATGCAGAAACCAGAGACTTACCTCATACAGAAGTTAAGCTTGTAGATTGTATTTGCTTAGATGATATCTGTTCTTCGTCCGTAGCAGATTTTGTAAAAATAGATATCGAAGGAGGAGAAACCCTAGCTCTTCAAGGATGTAAAGATTTGAGATTGTGGAAAAATACCCTATTTTTAATAGAGTGCCACGACACATACAAGGAAGTTAAAAAAGAACTACAAAGATTAAATAAACAAATCATCAAAATTAGACATCCATTAAATGGTGCTCATCCAGGTCATTGCTGGGCAATAGGAAAATCTTAATGAGCCATCTTATTAAAATTTTATTAATTGGAGAATCCTGCATAGACGAATATGTCTATGGTCACTGTGACAGAATATGTCCAGAAGCTCCAGCAATATGTTTTAAAAGTAATGGTAAAATGCAAAGCGGTTTAGGTATGGCGGGGAATGTTATGGCAAATATCAAATCTATTAGGCCAGAATTTCATGTTGATATCATCACAAACCTAGACTCTGCTATTATCAAAAGACGGTTCATTGACAAAAGGTACAACTCTATCGTCTTTAGACAAGACATCAACGACTCCTGTAACAGAATAGATATAGACAAACACCAATACTCTAATTACGATGCTGTAATATTCTCAGACTACTGCAAAGGATTTTTACAAGAGACAGACATTTCCGGTATCCTTAAAAGAATAGAAAAACCATCGGTAAGTTTTATTGACACAAAAAAGAAAATTGGAGACTTTATTAATGGAGTTAATTTTTTAAAAATCAACAATAAAGAGTTCACTGAAAATGTAACAGACATAAATAAGATTAAAAATACTTGTCAAATTATTGTTACAAAAGGAGAGCTTGGGGCTTTGCATATAGACAAAAGCAAAGAAACCATCTATGAAACTCCCAAGATAGACGTTAGAGATGTTTGCGGGGCCGGAGATACTTTTTTAGCTGGTCTTGTTATTAAATACATTGAGACTAAAGACATATCACAAAGTATAAAATTTGCAAATGAGTGTTCTTCTAAGGTAGTATCAAAGTTCGGAGTTTCAACACCTTGAAAAATATTTGGACAAACGGATGCTATGATATATTGCATCTGGGTCATATCAGATTATTTCAATATGCTAAATCGTTAGGAAATAAACTAATAGTCGGAATAGACAGCGACAATAGAGTCAAAGAACTTAAAGGAAATAATAGGCCAATCAATAACGAACAATACCGAAAAGAAATTTTAGAATCGATCAAATATATAGATGAAGTTTACATATTCGACACTAGTGATAAACTTAAAAGCCTCATTAAAGAACACAATATTGACTCCATAGTTGTTGGAGATGACTATAAGACTAAGCTAGTAATAGGCTCCGAACTAGTAAAACAAACTATTTTTTTTACCAGAATACCCTCACTATCAACCTCTCAGATTATAAATGACACCAGCAATACAAGCACAACTAGCCATAGTTGAAAACCAACTAGATATTTCTGCAAAACCTAGAATACTATTATGTTTACCAGAAAGTGCGGGAGACATATTTTTGTCTACATCTTTGCTTCCGAGTATCAAAGAAGCATATCCAAACCATGACCTATATTATGCTTGTCATCAACAATTTTTTGATATACTAGATAATAATCCATACATTTACAAAACTATAGAATATAGCAAAATAATGATGCATCAGGTTTTAATGGAAGGAACAGGAGATTGGCCTGGATTATTTGATATTTCTATACAGATTGCAGCATCCACACAAATACACACAAATTATTTAAATAACGGAAAAACAAACATCCTATTACCTCTAAAAAGAGAGAACAATGCATCTAATTGAATCGTATGCTTTAACTTGTGGTTGCTTTATTGATCAGTGTTTTATACAAGAGAAGGCTATAGAGCTTCCAAAAAACAAATACATAACATTACACGCATATAATCCCAAAGGTACAGCTAGACAGTATCTTCACTGGAATAAGGTCGTATCAACTCTAAAAAAAGATCCACGATTTCAACATGAAATAGTACAGGTTGGTGGAGAAGATGATTTTAGGTATGATATTAATACTTCTTTTTTAGGCAAAACATCTTATAATAGTCTGGCATATTTAATCAAAAACTCAGATATGCACTTGGGGTTTGATAGCTTTCCAGTACATTTAGCTTCTCACTATAATAAAAAAATTGTAGCATTATATCCTCAATATGCTAAAAATACAGGACCATACTTTTCTAAAACAGATGATGTTTATTTATTTGAGGCTTATAGATACACAAATCAAAAACCAATATTTGAGAATAATGATCCCCATGGCATGATAAATAAGATACCACCAGAACATATAGCCGAAGCCGCTTTAACACTACTGTATCCAGAAAAAAATGTACTTGCCTAAACCAGACGGATCGAGTACTATTACTTGTATTACCTCTTACAAGGAGCAATAACATGGATTTTGGATTAGCTTTACTATTTGGAATAGGTATTATTGGTGGTATTTATTCAGCCATTAAAGAAGATAGAGATTTTCGTTTAGGCAAACGTCCCGGAGTCAAATCTTCTAAAAATCTAATTTCTTATTTATTCTGTGATCATGACTAGGAGAAAAAATTGAGCGAAACAGCAATCGCAAGATCGGTCCTATCTTCATTTTGTTCTGGTTTAGGACTGGATATTGGGTTCGGAGGTTCTGCAATAGTAGATTCTGCGATTACTTTCGATTTGCCCCAACCATATGCTTTCTATCAAGAGAAACACAAACAAATATTAAGAGGGGATTGTAGAAATCTTAGTTTTATTTGCGATAATGCTCTAGACTATATTTACAGCTCTCACGTATTAGAAGATTTTACTTATGCTGAATTAGTACCAATTTTAACAGAATGGAGAAGAATTCTAAGGTCTGGGGGCTTGCTTATTACCAACTGTCCAGACCAACAAAGATACGAATCTTTTTGTAAAAATAATTCGTCAGTGACCGCAAACGCAGCACATAAAGAACAAGATTTTTCTCTTGAGACATTTAAGCAAGTTGCTCACACTATTGGTCAGTGGGAAACAATTTTTGAACAACCTGAAGCTGGAGCATACTGCTGGTATTTGGTTCTTAAAAAGATTGGTTAATGGCATACTAATTCTTTTGTAATACTATAATTTCAATACGTCACCTAAATAAGGAATATAATCAATATGGATAATCAAGAACCTACAGAACCAAAACAACCCTCATTCTGGTGGCATCGAATTGAACTCCCTGATGGTAGCCTAACTCCTGGCAATGTTTTTCATGGTCCAGATGGAGGAGATTGGCCTACTACAAGATTTGGTATGCCAAAAGATATGTCTGGATATAGGTGCATAGACATTGGAGCATGGGATGGTTTCTTTTCTTTCGAGGCAGAAAAAAGAGGGGCTGAGTTTGTCTTAGCAACAGATCTCTTACAAGAACCAGGAGGAAATAAAAGAGAAGGACTAGGTTTTCATTATGCTAAATATAAGCTTAATTCAAAAATAAATCTAGAAGAACTAAATATAGAAAATACTAACGCTGTTCTTGAGCTAGCTAATAAGCACAATTTTAATTTTTGTATGTGTTATGGTATTCTATATCACCTTAAGTCACCGCTAAAAGCAATGGAAAACTTATTTTCTTTGATTCCTTCTGGTGGTATAATTTTAGTTGAAACAGCCATATCAGATTTCCATAAATCCGTACTAGAATATCGTCCTGGTCATGATAATGATCCAACAAACTATTTCTATCCAACCATTAGTTGGCTAGAGAGAGTAGCAATGGAATACAAAGCTGAACATTTTGAAGTTATAGAAAATGGTGGACTAAGAGCAACCGTAAAATATGTCAAATAATAATATAAACAGATTAAATAATCAAAGAGTATATCTTGCTGGAGCTATGGATAGAGTTCCAGACAGAGGAGCGACATGGAGAGATAACATAACTCCTTTTCTTGAAGAAATGGGCATAGAGGTCTTTAATCCAATTACTAAACCAACAAATATAGGATTAGAAGATCAAGATACCCATCTTATTAAAACAAAGTTGAAACAGCAGGCTAGGTATGACGAACTATCTGCCATGATGAAAACTATACGGTCTGTAGATTTACGACTTGTTGACATTAGTGATTTTATGATAGTAAATCTGGATCTTAATGTTCATCCTTGTGGTACACTAGAAGAGATTTTCTGGGCAAACAGACAGAAAAAACCTATTATAGTTCATATGGTTCAGGGTAAAATACAAACACCCGACTGGCTTTTTGGTACAATTCCTCACCAGACTATTTTTTCTACATGGGATGAGATTAGATCATATCTTATGCATATACACACCTCAGAAAACATAGATACGCATAAGAGATGGTATTTTTTCTCTGTATAGAACATGCCTAAATATTATGTTCAATCAGGACAGATCAAGTCAATACTGGATCACCCAGACCACAGATCTGCCATATTATTCATATTAGCTAAATTTTATGGAAAAGGACTGTTGACAGTAGAAAAAATATGCTTATCAGAAACAGGATGGTCTACCAATCTGGAATGTTATGACATTGATCCTTTCCTAAAAGAAATACAGAAATGAATATATTTCAAAAATATCGCAAAATAATAGTCAATGATTCAGAGATACATGGAAGAGGAGTATTTTCAACAGATCAGATTAATGAAAATGATCTTATTGAAAGATGTCCCATAATCCCACTAGATTTCCCATCAAAATACCATTGTGACCTAAAACTTTTAGATTATGTTTATGCTAAACACTGTAAACCATGTGATAACTGCAATAATCATGGACATTATCTGTATATGGTACTAGGTTATGGAATGGTATATAATCATCAAGATAACGCAAACGCTATGATTAGTTTTGATTATACTAATTTAACAGCAGATATTACAGCCATCAAAGACATAGAAGCAAATCAAGAAATATACATATCTTATGGACCAATGTATTTCTTAAACAAGAAAAAAATAGAACTATAAAATGCAAAAAATCATAAATGAGATAAAACTAGACTTTGATGATGTTCTTATTAGGCCCAAAAGATCCACGCTATCTAGCAGATCAGAAGTTTGTCTGATAAGAGATTTTCATTTCAAACACTCTCCTAGAAAATTTTCAGCTATCCCTGTTGTTGTAGCAAATATGGACACAACAGGCACTTTTGCTATGGCAAATTCAGTTTGTCATAATGATGGAATGGTAGCATTACACAAACACTACAAACCAGAAGAGTTAATAAATTATTACCAAAACAGTCAAAACGACCATAAAGAATTAACATTTTATTCTACAGGAACATCATCGTCAGATATTGAAAAACTAACTTTTGTATTTAATGCTCTCAGAGAAAAAGGGTGTGATCTCCCAAATGTTTGTGTTGATGTTGCTAATGGCTACAGTGAGAAGTTCGTTAAAACAGTAGCACACATAAGAAGGCTATACGAAGACATAGTAATAATGGCTGGAAACGTAGTAACTCCAGAAATGGTAGAAGAATTGATCTTACATGGTAAGGTTGATATAGTTAAGGTAGGAATAGGACCAGGATCTGTTTGTACAACAAGACTAAAAACAGGAGTTGGCTATGGTCAAATTTCTGCCTGTCTAGAATGCTCTGATGCTGCTCATGGTCACGGAGGTCATATTTGTGGAGATGGTGGTTGTAAACACGTTGGAGATATATGCAAAGTATTTGGTAGTAATGCTGATTTTGTAATGTGCGGTAACTTCTTCGCGGGATGTGATGAGTGCGAAGGAGACTGGGAATACGAATACCAGTCTGGATTTGGAGTAGCATTAGCAGAACCATTTTGGCAACCTTTTTATCCTGGTCATGATGGACCCAAAAGAAAAACAAAACTTAAATTCTATGGCATGAGTAGTAAAGAAGCCATGGAAAAACACAATAATGGAGTTGCAAACTATAGAACAAGCGAAGGCAGATGCGTTAGTGTCGCATACAAAGGCCCCGTTAGTGATGTTCTATTAGATATTTTTGGAGGACTAAGAAGTGCTTGCACATATATTGGAGCGTCAAGAATGAAGGACTTTGGTAAAAAGACTACATTCATAATGGTTAACAATACTCATACAAAAACATACGAAAAATGAAAAGAATTAATCTCTCTTGCCCGATCAATAATACAGGATATGGAATAGCATCTTATAATATTCTGAGAGAACTAGCAAGTCTTAACGACATATCATATTTTCCCATAGGAGAACCAACGGTAAACACACAAGAAGAATATGATGCGCTAGTGTCTATCCTAGAAAGATCTTCAAAAGTTACAGATATAGATATCTATGCTCCATATCTAAAAATATGGCACCAATTTGATTTGGGTAATCATTTCGGAAAAGGCAAATATTATGCATATCCCTTTTTTGAACTAGATACCTTAAATGATCTTGAGAAAAAACATTTAAGCATACCAGATCATCTAATGGCAACATCAAAATGGTCCAAGGACGTTTTAATAAATAATGGGATAAATTGTCCTATAGATGTTGTTCCTCTTGGTGTTGATACAAAGGTTTTTGATTATCAACTACCAAAAACGATATATGACAATAAATACGTTTTCTTGACAATAGGCAAATGGGAAGCTCGCAAGTCCCACGACCTTATTCCTGTTTTATTTAAGCAGGCATTTCCAGATGAAAAAGATGTTGAATTGTGGATACTAGCAGCAGAACATACTAATAACTATTCAAAAGAAGAAGAAATAAAAGAATGGAAAAATTTGTATAGTTTTCCTAATATGAAAGTTATCTCTGGAGTTAAGACCCATAAAGACGTAGCTCAACTCATAGCTAATAGTAATTGTGGAATATATATCTCTAGAGCAGAAGGTTGGAATTTAGAGCTTTTGGAAACAATGGCCATGAACAAACCTGCTATTGCAACAAATTATTCTAGTCATACAGAATTCTGTACTCCCCAAAATAGTATGTTGGTGGACATAGCAGCAACAGAAAAAGCTGTTGATGGCAAAGCATTTTATGGGCAGGGTAATTGGGCTAAAATTGGACCACAAGAGAAAAAAACCATAATAGAATATATGAGATATGCTTATGAGAATAGGCTCAATTCTAATGAAAATGGTTTAAAAACGGCTCAAATTTATTCTTGGAAAAACTCAGCCGATAAAATCTCTGGGTGTATAAACTAATATCTCACACAGGAGTTTTAAAATGCCGATTCCCTCACCAAAACCCAATGAAGATAAAAACGCCTTTGTTTCACGCTGTATGGGCGATGAAACGATGAAAAAAGACTATGGCGACAGCAAACAAAGAATAGCTGTTTGCTTGGGCCAAACTAAGGGAGAAGAAAACTGCTTATTGAATGAAGTTCAAAATGTAATATTGTCTAGTCAAGAATATGATGAAGAATGGGATGAGTTTGTATATAATGTTGAAGCATTTAATATTTATGATGAAGATGAAAAGTTGATAGCTGCCGAAAAAAATGGCCGTAAAGTTACGCTTAATAAACCTTTTAGAACACCTGACGGTCCTAAAAAATTTAGCGTTTATGTAAAAAATGGCAGTGGTAATGTTGTCAAAGTAAATTTTGGTGACCCAAATATGGAAATCAAAAAAGATATTCCCGCAAGAAGAAAAAGCTTTAGAGCTAGAATGAGATGTGATAGTCCTGGTCCAAAATGGAAAGCTCGATACTGGGCATGTAAGAGTTGGTAATATAAACTACAAAAAGAGTATTTCTAATTATGAATAAAACTATACAAGAACTAATCAACGAACAAAAGGGAGAGCACAAGATGGATAACAAAGCAATATCACAAGAAGTTCAAGGATACTCATCTGATGCTGTTATTGAATTAATTAAAAAATCACTCAATATCCACTGGCAACAGACCACTGTTTTAACAGCACAAGCAGAACATCTTGAAAGATGGGGATACAAGAAATTAGCAGCAATCATCAAAGAGGACGCTATCCAAGAACAAACACATGCCGCAATCAACATTAAAAGATTAGAATTTTTTGATGCTGATTACCAACCATTAGTACTAAATCCTCCCGTCTGGAAAAGACACGATATGGTTGCTATGATCAATTATAATCTTGCTTCAGTAAGAGAAGCATCAGCAGCAGAGAGAGCAACAATAGTTGCTGCTAGAGCAGTAGGAGATGAGATAACCGCCAACATGTTTATTGAGCTATTAGAAGGCAGTGAAGATGGTATTATTCTTTATGAGGGTTTTTTAAAGCTGATTGAGCAAATGGGCATAGATAATTTCTTAACACTACAAGTTTAATAGGGATATTTATAATGGATAGAATTCATAACATATTAAATGGTATACAAAAGTCCGTCTCTGCACAAAAGACATTTGACGGCAAAAAAAGAAATGATCTTAAAGATAGTGATTTTCTTTTTCCAGAAACTCGTTCTTTTCCAATAACTACTCCAGCAGACGTAAAAGATGCTATTAGTAATTATGGAAGAATGAGTGGCAAGATGAGTTATGATGCTTTTTTAAATAAATTGTATAATATGTGCAAAAGAAAAGGATCAGAATTCGTTGCTGCATTACCAGAAACAAGTAAAGAAAAATTAGATATAAAATCAAAATCTGATACTATTTTTGACGATAGACTAATATTGAATCCGGACCCACAAAATACAAATGAGGCCGATGATATTGAAGATGAATCTGACGATGATAGTATGTTGGAGCTTGATGAATATAAAACAGAGTATCTTCAAATGGTACTAGGCTCTTTAAATAAGATACTACATAATGTATCTGATATTTTAAACAATTCTGATCTGGAGCGAGTAAAAGAAAATTTGACAGAACCCTGGCTTCAGGGTATGATTGCTGTTGTTGATGACAATATGGGTACGATTCACGATTTTGTAAAGTTTTATGACTCTGAAGACGATAGTGAAGAAACAGAGGCAGCTCGCAAAGAAATAGATCGTCATCGCAAACATCATCATAAAGAGAAACCAGCTGTCAATCTTTTATATAGAGGATTACCTACTATCATAACTCATGTTAATATGCCTCATAATGAACAGAACGAGCATGAATCTCATGAAGAGCCAAACGAAAATAATGAACTAACAACCGAGACTAATGAAACTCCTAGCGAAAGTCCATCAATATCCACACCAGCAGCACCAGCTGCAGACAGACCAGGATTATGGGAAAACATAAGAAGAAAAAAAGAAAGAGAAGGTAAAAACTATAAACCAGCAAAGACAGGAGACAAGGACAGACCGGATACAAAGACATGGAAAAAGTTAACAAAAGAAAACAAACAAAAGTAAAAGTTTGTAAAAAGAAAACAACTAGGACAAACAGGACAAACAGGACAAAAATGACAACCAAGACCAAGGAAACTATGTTACAAAATAAAAACTTTGAGCCTCTATCTTTCTATATTAATTTGGCTAAAAAAACCATATCCAAGTTTGCCCCTAAATTCTACAACGGTTTATCTGTAGAAATGCTCAAAAGCGAAGAAGCCATATCTGATATAGCAACAGCGTTAATGTATGCTGATTGGAGATATGATGAAAACAGAAAAGGAAAAACAGGTTTGCAGAAAACCTTATATTCCTACAGAAATCAGTGCGCTATTTGGGCTATCAAGACTTATGTTACAAACAAGTATAGGCAACATAAAGTATCTAGTTTAGATTTTGAATTAGAAGACGATACGTTTCTAGACTCTACTATTAAAGATAATAAAGCTCGATCTCCTCTTGATATAGTAATTGATAGTGAATATACTGATAATCTTAGTAAATGTATTACTAATTTATTAGACAATAATCTATTAAGCGATAAGCAGAAGAAACAGATTCAGATGTATTACTTTGAAGATAAGACACTTTCTGAAATAGGCAAAGAGTTTGGAGTATCTAGAGAGGCGGTTAGACAAAATATTAAACGAGGACTAGAAACAATCAAGAGTTATGATACCATAAACACATGATAAAACAAATCGTCTCATATCTGGTTTCTTTGTTAAACACCAAACCAAACATCACGCCCTCTTCAAAAAAAGAGATAGATGACGATGAATCTATAGGTGCCGTAACATTCAAACTAAATAAAGACAAAACAATAGATATATCCTGTTATACTCCAGAGATTTCTTCTTTGTCTGTTGGAAGCATGACAAAACTATCAGAAGATTATGCTGAATTATTATCACTAATTAATGATGGAATATTAGCTCCTAAAATAGTCAAGTTTATTAATGGAATAATAGATAAAGCTGAAGACGAAAGAGAAAAACTTTTTTTAGAGAACATATTAGTATTCTGGGGTTTGTCTCATGTGGAGAACTTAAAGACAAAAAGGTCAAAATCTAATCATCCGCTAGTAAGACCATCAGCCGTATTCCGTTCGTGATTGCCTAAAAGCAAGCTCATCTTATAATAGTTTTAGGCTCTGTCCTCTAACAATATAACAAAATGCAAAATCTAATAATATGGCAAAAATGGATGGACCCTTTTGGTTCAGATGACGAGGAGATTCTAGATCAATTAGAACCAGAATTTTATGATGAAGAGAATAATGCTATTAAAGCAGAAGGGGGAATAGACGAAGATGAAGACAAAAACAGTAAAAAAGCATCTTCAATCAGAGTAATGGCAACCCCCATGGGAATCATACCCATAACAGAAAATACTTCTAGCAGTAAAATCTTTAACTTTTGGATGGGACACACAAACTTTTCTATTACCCATAGAGTAGCAGAAATTATTGAGGAAACAGAAGGAGTAGAAACATTAGATGTTTTTACTAGATATCGATTTAGAATTGCTATAGGCAAAGCCTTTACAGATTCTAGTGTAATGAAAAATATAAACGATAGCGTATATGAACACTTAGGATGATTATGGTTAATCCAAATAAAGAAAATGATATCTCTTATCTTCATGACCATAATATAGATATATTAAACAGAGAAATATATTTACATTCCTATATGGCAGATGGAGAAGAAGAAGGAGGTATAGATTACAGGAGTTCTGTTAAGTTTGAAAAAAATCTACGATACTTAAATCTATTGTCTTTAGAACCAATCTTAGTTCATATGCATTTGCCCGGAGGACACTGGCAAGACTGTTTGGGTATGTATGATGCGATTAAAGCATCTAAAGCAGATGTTATAATATTAGCTTATGCCAAAGCAGAATCTTCTAGTAGTGTTTTATTGCAGGCTGCTGATTTGAGAATATTAATGCCAAACACAAATGTGTTGATTCATTATGGCTCATTTAGTATGGATGCAGAACATAGTAAAGCGGCGGCTGCGGGTGTTGAATGGAACGAAAGAGAGTGTGATAAGATGGTGGATGTATTTACTGATCGGTGTATGAATAGTAGCATATATAAAGAAAAAAATTGGAAAAGAATGATGGCCAAAAAGCATATCATTTCTCAATTGGCTAGCAAATGCGATTGGATATTAACCGCACAACAAGCTGTTGACTATGGTTTTGCTGATGGTATTTTGGGTACCAAAAAATTTCCTAATATAGACTATTTAAAAACATACGCAAAGAGATGAATATGCAACTAGAATATGCTTGCTACGACATAGGAATAAACGAAGATGAAGTAAAAAAAAATATTCAAAATGCAGTACAATATAATCCTTATTCTATTTCTATTCATCCATATTCATTATCTTCAATAAAAGCATTAGTTCCGGATTCTATAAAAGTTTCATGTTCTATTGATTACCCCATGGGATTAACAGATACAGCAACAAGAAATCAAATCGTTCAACAAGTAGCTAAAAATAATCAAGTCAATATTATTGACCTAAATATTCCATCCAAACTAATCGTAAATCGAAAATACGACAAATTTAGAGAAGATATCAAACTTAATTCTGAGACATGCAAACAACACAATGTCGAATTAAGGTATGTTTTAGAATATAGGGTATTTAGTCATGAAATACTGGCCAAACTTTGCCAGATTCTAAAAACTTTTGATATTGGTCATGTTTTCCCAGCTTCTGGATTTCTTTTGGACGATATTAACGATAATATTATTGCGGCCAAATATTTAATGGCCAAATCTGATATCAAAGTTATCTGCAACGGCAACGTATGGACTAAGCAGCAAATGGAGAATGTTCGCAAGTCTGGAGTGAGCGGTCTCAGGGTATCAAATATACCATCTTTAGAATTAGCTACTAAAAATAATGCTTTTTGATTTTTTGGGGTATAAATAGTATGACTAGTCATCACTTTTTATCCTAGGAGATTGAAATGGCAACAAAACAAGTTAATGGTTCAGCCGTAACTGGTAACTATCGTTTTGGCGGTTCCACCAAAAACAACAATGGTGTTGCTGTCAATGCTGGTAGTCCAACAGGCAGAGTATCTAAGGTAGGTCTTGGTAGAAGTACTGTAACAACTGGTTCAGTAGTAGTAGACAGAGAAACAACAGATAAAGCTGTTACTGCTGGTGTTTTTGCTTATAGTACACAAAAACCAATTTCAGCTAGATTATCAGTAGTAGTCGGAGCTTCTTCAAGCAATGTTCTTCTTGGACTTGCTAATGTTCCAAGTCAGATCCAAAGTATCCATAAAATTGAGTCTCGCAGAGTTGTTCGCAAGGCAACAGCCATGAGAGCTGGTAACTTTAATCTTATCACAGGCAAGTTTACAGTTAACCCAACTTCTGCAACAGATAGTTTCGGTTCTGACGTTGCAGCAAGTCCAACCAGAGCTGTTCCTGGCAAATTAGTCTATGGTCTCGGCCAAGGCGTTGTTAGGGCCAACTATAAGGCCAAAACTGGCGGTTGATTTATATTAGATTTTAAAATTTTCATTAAGGTCACTGATACAGTGTATAATACATAAGTATCAGTGGCCTTTCTGATTTTATGGAGTATTATTATGAGCGATTCTAATCTAGCACATATTTGGCAGATTATTGCAACTACGAGTATAGGAATTATAGTTACGCTCATTACATTTTGGGCAGCACTAGTAAGACATGTTGTGACCAAATCTGAAATTGAAAATCTAATACAAACACACTCTCCATACCTACAAGATCGTCAATTTATTATGGAAAGATTAGCAAGCAACAAAGAAAGTCAAAATGCATTTTCAATGGCATTACAAAGAAACACAGAAGTAATGAATGAACTAAAAGTGCAAATTGCCATGTTAGCCAAAACTCTTGAAGCAATTGAATATAGAATAGAAAAAACTTAATTAAGGAATTTTTATAATGAGCACACCAGATATAACAAAGGCCATCTCTGCTAATGATATTAAAAATGGAGCATCATTACTATTAGTCAATAAAACTGGCACAGAAGTACTCTTTGATAGCAGTAGAGATACTGAACAAGGATTAGAAGTACTAGCTCCTGAAACAAATAATAGATTTGATGATAGAATGTATTATGCTCCACAGTGCTCTTCTGGAGTATCTGGTAATACAAATATAGTAAATATTTCAGAAAGTAACTTTAAGGCTTTAACTAGTAGAGATTCTAATACTTTATATGTAATTTCTCCTGAGTTAGAGAATTTCAATACGTCTAAAATGTTTTTAGGAAACACTTTATTATTTAGAAATCCAGAAACTTGTCCAAGCGGACAAACATTAGAACCAACTACTGGAGACTGTTACTATAATGCTTCAGTAGTTACTTCGACAGGAACAAATGTAACATTAAATCCATTCTCTCAACAACAGACAGGAATATCTCTTGGTCTTTCTGTTTCTTTTCAAGAAGTTACAGCTCAAGGAACTACTACATTTCGTGAGTTTCCTTCAGCAAATAACCCAACATCCTCTTTTAGAGGAATAGAAATTGACACAACGGCCTCTTTTATTGGAGATATAAACTTAACGTTCTTATTACCAAACGATATTTCTTTGACAGACTTTAATAATCTTTCTGTGTTTAGTCTTATAGATAGCACTGACTTGACACTGTCAAGAGACTATACTTCTAAAACAATACAAGCAAAAATTTCTTATACCCAAAATCAAGGATTGGGTATTATGAGTGGTGGTACAACTAACAATAAAGTTATTCTTAGTCAAAAAGATTGTGATAATGCAGACTCAGGTTACTCTGCAGATCGCCAGTATTTACGAAAAAATAAGTTTCACACTTATTGGAGACCTTACTCTTATGGTGGAGGTATTTTTGGAACATGGGAAACCTGTTGTCGTGTTAATGCGTGTACAGGAGACGGTAATGAATTTCTAGATAGTACTGTATTTACTTCAGCAAATGAATGTGAATGCAAATGTCCAATGGATCAAAATGTTCTTTATGATTTTAGTACATCTCCACACACCTGGACTTGCGTTGATTGTGGTCCAGGAAAAGTATGGGGAGGAAATAAGGATAAATGCAGATGTGCAAATTATTTTTCATGTGACGCAGTTCATAAATCTATTAGGTTTGACCAAGTTTCTAAAAATTTTAATTGTGATTGTGTATGCAAAGAATTTCATACTAAATGTGGTCAAGAAATCGTTACAAGCACTGCTAATGGTAAACCTTATACATATATCAAAGAAAAATGCTGTCAACCAGGATGGGATTGCTATCCAAATGCTAGCGATCCAAATGGAGCAGGACTGTGTTGTCCATCAGGCAGAGTGGGTTGCGGAGACATATGTTGTGAGCCTGGACATCCTTGTATAAATGGAGAATGTTGTCATCCGGACAAGATTTGTGGAGGAGCTCAATGCTGCAAATCAGATGAAGAGTGTGTTAATGGATCATGCTGTCCAACAAATAGAGTTTATGACAGCTTCACAGGAAAAGATTGTTGCCCAGCTGGTCAAGTTGCTGACATATCTCGCACAGAATGCCTTGACAATGGAGACCCCCATTGTTGTGTAAATGATGATCCTGAGCATTTTTGGGCTTATGGTTGCCAACGCATACCATTTGCGCGATGTAATGATAGTTATCAATCCAGAGGAGAACCAGGAGTCTTATGGACTGATTCATGTGAAAATACTTTTTGTTCTGAATTTTTACAGAGAGGTATAACAACTGGAGGGGGTCTCAAATTTTGTGTAGATATAACTGGATTGGATGGTGTTACAAATCACTATGATGCAATGAGTTATCAGGAAGGAATGATAGCAGCATATGGTATAACATTTCATCTTTATAAGAGATGCAACAGATGGAGAATACTTATTGACATACCTGACTATGGCCCTAGAATACACACATGGTTAGATCCAGATACGGCCGGATATTGCTTACCAGCACTTCCACCAGGTATAAACATAAGAGAAAACTATTCATACCTACGTTGTGATAATGGTCAACCCCGGTAAGCAAGGCATAAAATTATTATGAGCACATTAAATATTACAACAGTTATATTATCTAATCCAATTAAAAACGGAGCATCACTATTATCAGTTACAAAAACTGGTTTAGAGACAACTTTTGATAATAGCAAAGATACAGAACAAGGCCTATCTTCTTTAGACAGCTTTACAAATAATCGTTTTGACGATACTGAATATTATATTCCCAGAGGAACACCTTCATAATTTGGAGATTAATATATGGTAAAACCCGGCTACAAAACCAGTGAGTTCTGGTTCACAATGGTTAGCTTTATATTTAGTGGATTATATTTAATGGGAATTATTGGAGAAAATTCTCAAAAAGAAGATCTAATTCAAGAAACAAGCAAGGGTTTAGAAGCAACTATTCTTATTATAGGACAATTAACAGTATTATTTAAATACATTAATGGAAGAACAGAACTTAAAAAAACTTGGTGGAGTACCGCAACTCCTGAAGAAAGAAAAGTGGCAAATAAAAATAATTCTAGACGCAAGAAGAAAACCGCCAAAAAGAAACCCTCAACAGAAATCACAGATCAGTCATTGACCTAATTTCTTTATTTGGTGTATTTTCTTATAACAAGAGGAGTTTTATATGGATAATCAAATTTTAGGTATTGAACTTTCTAGCAAGCTACAAGATCTTATAGATAAAGTTAAAAGCACTCTGTCTAATAATAAATCTGTTGCTGTAGCTCAAGCGTGGGGAATTTTACAATTAGCAGTAGCAGAAGCAATACAAATTATTGAAGATAATAATCCTTCTTTGAAGGGATCTAATAAAAAAGAAATTGCTTTGAGTATGATAAGTAATTTTTATGATAAAGTTTTTTTAGTAGTGAACATCCCCTTTGTCCCAGTCATGTTCCAACCTATTATACAAAAGTACATCAAGATTCTTTTGATGTTGTTGGTAAGTTCAACAATAGATTCTATGGTTGAAATTTTCAGAAAGACCGGAATATTTGATGATCCAAATACCGTTGATCCAAGTGTAGACAATACCCCAAAAGTTTCAGATAAATAAAAGAGGAATTAAAATGAATTTTACAGAAAGCTTTCAAGAGTTTAGTAGCAAGTTGAGCACAACGGATTTGGCTCTTTACGCTGGTGTGGGTTTAGTATTGTGGGTGCTATTCAAGGATAAGCTTAGTCCCGTCCAACAATTACTAACTTCTGTTATTGACAGAGTTAAAGGTTTAACGTCTGGCGGTGGAATGAAGCTACCAACAGTTGATGTTCCAAAGTTTGATCCAGTTGTACTACCTAAAGCAGTCGGTGACAAAGACGATGTATTTTTTAAGCTTGTGGTATCGTGGAAGCAAACTCGTGATTTAGCAGAAAAGAGCGGTTGTGCCGAAGCCGTTAAGGTTGCTGATCAGATGTTTCCATTTCTAAGTCCCAATGTGTGTGCTAAAAAAGAGGATAAAGTAGTATGAAAAACAATAACCTAGTACTGGTAGTTGCTGGCTTGCTCATTCTGGTTGGTTTAACCAAGTTTGATCTATCAAGATTTAGTATTCTACCAAATAGACCTAATGCTGTTGATGTTTTAGAACTACCAGAACCAACAGATCCAGCTGTCAAAAAAGAAGCTGATGATGTTGTGGTGGTTTTGAAAGAATCTGGAGCAAAGGGCGATGCTAAAAGATTGCGAGATTTGTATCTTGATCTAGCAAAGCTTGTTGAGCTTGATGGAGAAAACGAAGTGGTTAAAAGTACTGAAGAAATTCGTCAAGCTAATAGTTTAGCTGGTGTTATGCTTAGACTAGACATTAAGGGTAAGTATCCTGATCTGGCCAAAGAAGCAAAAGAAGTAGTAGTAGCAGCTATTGGAGATGACCAAATACTTTTATCAAAAGAGCTCAGAGTTAAAGCTGTAGAAGGTCTTAATGCTTTAGCCTGGGCTTGTAATCAAGGATCAAAATAATGCCAAGACTCTCTCCAAAAGAACTATATGATAATTATCGCAAAGGTTTTAGTGGATGCATCTGGGAGCAGCACGTATATGATCATCTGATGGAAACCTCCAAGTATCCATTATTTGGTGATGCTAGTAAAAAAATTAGTGGTAGTGGTAAGGGGAAACTTTCAACACCATATAAGAGTGTGTTAAAATTTGATAAAAATCCTTATAATGAAAGACAAACCACTGGAGATTGTGTAAGTCATGGAACACGAAATGCTACTGATGTTACGCGAGCAGTAGAAATAGATATTGGTAATGAGAGAGAGGATTGGGTAGCAAAAGGAGCAACAGAAGCTATCTATGGAGCAAGAGGATTTTCTGGTGAGGGCATGAGTTGCTCTAGGGCCGCAGAGTTTGTTAGCAAGATTGGTGGAATAGTAGTAAGAAAAAATTATCCTGGGGTTGCTGACTTTAGTAAATATAATGGTAATCTTGGGGCTGGTTGGGGCGGCAGGGGATTACCCGACAAGGTAATAGATACAGCCAACGACCACCAAATCAAGACTGCTTCACTAATACGAACAGTAGAAGAAGCTCGTGACGCTCTAGCTAATGGTTATGGATTAGCAGTATGCTCTAGTTATGGTTTTAGTAATACTAGAGATAAAAAAGGATTTGCTAGACAGTCTGGCAGTTGGGGTCATTGCATGGCTTGGATAGCTTGTGACGATACTGGTAGTGAGCCAGCATTTTTAGTGCAGAATAGCTGGGGTAAATGGAATGATGGTGGTCATCCAGAATGGGGTCCAATTCCAGACGGATCATTTTTAATTCGCGCTGATGATGCTGCTGGAATGTTAGCTATGAATGGATCGTATGCTTTTAGTGGTTTTGATGGTTTTCCATTACAAAAACTACCAAGCTATGGATTTGACGACTATTTGTAGTCTAGCTATTTGAAATAATCAGGGACGTAAAACTAATCAAAGTAATTTGGTGTATATATTTATGTCCTCCTTTTTAATAAGAGATTATTTCTATGAGACTAATAGACAGAATAGCTTTAAATCGTGCTGTACAAATGCTTCTGGATTTTATCTTAGCAGTACTCAAGATATTTGAAAAACATATTCCAGAAGATAAGCCTGATGGCCCAGTAAAACCAAAACCAAAACCCAGAAGACCTCTCAAAGATTTGGTAGATAATATCTTGCCATGGAGAAAGTAAAATGAATAAATTATTTATGGGCCTATTTTTTGTTAGTTTATTATTTACTGAATCTCATTACTATGGTTCAACAATAGCCCCGGTAACTCTTGCTGGAGGAATTATTAAAGCAAAGCATGTACAAGAGACCTCTTCAAAATACAAAAGAAAAGATTGTCCAGTTTGCAAGGGCAAAGGATTTTATGTAAGTGGTGATGGTATTCTTAAAATAGAATGTACATATTGCGAGCCAGATAAGGGATCTGTTAGTATTGGATCAATTCAGTCTATTAATCCAACAGCTCCTAAAAAGGTCATAATCTCCCAGCCTAATTGCTCAACTGGGAAATGTCCAACTAAGTGATCAATCTGTCTCTGATCTTCTTTTATCCTAAAACTTTGGTGTAAATTCTTGTTAGACACCACTCTGTTTATAAGTTTAGGAACCACCCCATAATGTCAGATATTGAAAAGATAAAACCTGACGATAATCCAGATAACGGGTGTTTGTTTATCGGCCTACCAGGAAAAGGACCAGGACAAGTAAGATGTCCCGATAATCAAAATAGAACTAATAATTATTTTGATGAACTAAAAAATAATGTTTTAAGTAGATTTCATAGGTCTTCTTATTATTGCACTTCTACACCCACTCCTACTCCTACTCCCACCCCAAGCTACGGTTTTTCACCAACTCCAACTCCAACGCTAACCAAAACATCTACATTAACTAAAACACCCACATCTAGCATTACAGCTACACCCACTCCCACTCCTAGTCCCACGCCTCCAACTTTTGGTAGCTCAGGGTTTCAGTGGATGACAATGAATTCTATTACAGAATCTACAGCATCAGGAATTGGTCAAAATAATATAACAATAAATGTCACCCAAAATGGTGGTGGTATGTTCCAGCACGATGGTATGTATGCGGCCACAAATTTCCCGGAAGAATACGGGGTTCCACTAATCGGAACGGCACAAATTGGAAATACTCAGGCCGGGGTATTTACTGCAACATTTAGTTCTCCAGTCACAGATGCTCTGGTTGCATTTTCTAGCGTTGGTAATCCCAGCACAGCGGTTCCAGTACAGGTGCTTGACGAAAATGGCAATCCAAAACCGTTTACACCCATTTGGTCGTTAACCAGCGAGCCTTGGTCGCAAACAACATATCTAAATCAAGTAAGCCCCACACAATATACTCAATTTATTGGAGCAGAAGGATTCAACATTATTCGAATCGACGGAACAATGAGTAGTGTAAAGTTCAACTATGGTACTGCAGAATATTACTGCACAGTCTGTTTCGGATTTGTTGATCAGAATACTCCAAAGCTAACAGAAACACCAACACCCACAAAAACACCAACACCCACTCCAACAAAAACATCCACTCCAACAAAAACGCCCACATCCAGTATTACAGCTACTTCAACTTTAACTAGAACACCTACAGCTACTCCAACAGTTACATTAACAGCTACTCCAACGACTACTTTAACAGCAACACCGACCGCGACATTAACAGCCACTGTTACAGCCACCCCAACTAAGACCATTACGACTACTCCGACCTTAACTTCCACTCCAACATTAACACCTACTCCAACAGCAACCGTTACACCTACTCTAACTTCTACCGTTACAAATACTTCAACACCCACAGCAACCCCAACCGCAACTTTAACGGCCACGCCAAGTGCTACGCTAACAGCAACGCCAACCGCAACTTTAACGGCCACGCCAACCGCAACGGTCACGGATACTCCAACCGCTACGCCAACTGCTACGCCAACCGCAACGGTCACGGAAACTCCAACTGCTACGCCAACTGCTACGCCAAC